>OFQY01000211.1_pt1 | contig 25886 bp, 23 predicted proteins | sample 1542991 | NCBI WGS metagenome assembly OFQY01 (sample SAMN07774224, study PRJEB24372) | wastewater metagenome | isolation source: Exp Tend VB 10WW | collected 2016-02 | reverse complement strand
CTCGTAAAAGTAGACTTCTTTGTAAACCAAACGACTCTTGAAACAAAAACTTCCGCCCCATGGACCACTTCGTTTATCCCCGCACAAATTGAAGACTTTAAGCCAAACAACACAAACACCATCCGTGCTATTGGGTATGATTCAGCGGGAAACCAAAGCCAAGCGCAACTTAATATAAAAGTAAGCGAGTAAAAGATTATCGTATATCTCGAGGAGCCTTGGCCCCGAGTGATGCGCGTAAGTCGTCCAAAATGGCACGCTTGTGCATGAAAATTTCGTTTTTGAGGGTTGGGTGCTCTGCGATATACACCGTGCTTCCCGAGCCGTTTTGACCCGCATTTTCTACACGTATCGAGTCTGGTGCAATCTTTACCCCAATATGTTTCTCTACGGTCTTTTCAACCGCTTCTTTCACCACCTTCTCTGGTGGCGCAAGGTGAGTAAACTTTTTAAAATACTCTGTAATATGGAGCATAAAAAACTCAATCTCTTCTAAACCAAGTCGGTAATTAAAAATTTTCAAGTCCTCGGATCTCCTCACTATGCTCGGCCAGACTTGAAAACTTTTAATTACCGACTTGGCCTGTTTTATGTACCTACTGATTCAACGGCATGATGAGGTACAAGAAGCTTTTATCACCAACCCCTTGAATTACCAAGGGCTTCCCAGCACCAGCAAACCGCAGAACCACACTTTCTTGCTTTATAGACTGAAAACAATCCATGATGTACTTCTGATTAAATCCGAGCTTTATTTCCTCTCCTTCAATGGCGGCATCCACACTAAAGGTATTTTCACCAATACTTGCGTTTTGAGACTTTAGCTCCAAGGTTTTCCCTTTTGGGGACACAGTAATATCTACCCTATTAAACTTATCCGCGAAAATATTTGATACCTTGAGAGAATTCAGGAGATCTTGTTTTAGAACGGTTGCCTCAGTAATAAAACTCTTGGGGATAATCTGTTCATAGTCTGGGAAAATACCGTCGATTACGCGAGAAGTTACGTATGTACCAGAAGTGGCGAAAGAAATTTGGTTTTTATTAAACTTAATAGAGATGTTTTCAGAAGTCCCCTCAAAAACGCGGATTACTTCTACGATATTTTTATAGGGAACAAGAAGATGGAGCCCCTCTGCTTTACTTTTAATAGACATCTTCTTCTCTGCGAGGCGAAAGGAGTCTGTGGCAGCAAACACCATGTCATCATCTTTTTGATATATATAAACACTTCCTATTTCGGGTTTGATGTCTGATGTGGAAGCACTATACCAAACACTCCGTACGCCATCGATAAATTTTTCAGCGGATACCTCGAACCCCTCTTCATCTTGAATAACTGGGAGGGTCGGGAAATCTTCATTCGGAAGTCCTTTAATGACCGATGAGGCGCTCTGAGACACCACTTGAAGATTCCCTTGTGATTCTTCAAGGACAACCTTCTTATCGTACACACCCGAGAGGAGAGAGGAGAGTACTCCGCCCGGGACAATTATTTCCCCCAGAGACTCTACCTTGGCCTGAAGTGAAATCTCTATACCGAGATCGAGATTTGTGGATCGAAGGAGGAGGGTGTTGTTTTTCGCAGAAAGAAATATACCGGAGAGCACGGGGAGTGAGAGATTCTTTCCTGTCATTCTTTCCACCTGTCCAACCGCCGTGCGTAAAGTATCTTTAATAGTTTCTATTTTCATATAAGAATTTGTTGTTATTAGGGTGGTGGATAAGTGGATAACTTCTCTAAATTCTTTTTCTTCGGCTGTTTATAAACTTTTCTCCCTGTGTAAAAACGTTTGATTATTTTGCGTATGTTGGGAAAACTTCCACTCTTTCTTTTACCCTACTCTTTTCCCCACTTTTCATCAACAAGTCGTTCGTCATTTCTCCACAATTTTTTTAAAGATATCCAGTACTTATTCACAGCATCGATCGTATCTGTGTAAGCTCTTCTGAAAGTATTCCGTCTGTTTTGAGATCGTTCTTAATTTTATCGCAAGAGTGTATGACGGTGGTATGATCCCTTCCCCCAAACTTCTCCCCTATGGTTGGAAATGAGATATTAAAGTCTTCACGAAGGAGATACATAGCGATTTGTCTCGGACGGACCACCTCCTTTCTGCGTGTCTTTTCGTATAAGACATTCTCATCTATCTGGTAAAACTCTGAAACAATATGGATTACGTCCTTTACGGATACTGTCTTTTTCGGGGCCACACTATTCTTGATTACAGCCTTGAGCTCGTTTACAGTCAGGTCTCTTCCTTTTATTCGGCACTGGCAGATGACTGAATTTATAATTCCCTCGAGTTCACGCACGGTGCACTCGAGGGATGCTCCAATAAACTGGAGCATACTCTCGCCCATGCTGTAGTTTGAAAGTCGTGCTTTGTGTTTAATAATGGCAACGCGAGATTCGTACTCTGGAATATTGATGTCTACAATCATCCCAGCACCAAATCGAGACTTGAGACGCTCTTCGAGTCCGGTGAGTGTGTTTGGGTGTCGATCGGAAGAAAAGATAATCTGTCGATTGTTTTCGTAGAGAGTGTTGAATAAGTGAAAAAGTTCTTCTTGTGTTTTATCTTTACCAGAAAGGAACTGGATGTCATCCATGATAAAGACATCATACTTCCGATATTTTTCTTTAAATTCATTAACACGGTTTGCTTTGAGAGCATTCACAAATTCAACAGTAAACTTTTCTGATGTTATGTAGTAAACCTTTTTCTTTTCTGGAGAATTCTTAACACTGTTCCCTATTGCTTGGATCATGTGAGTCTTCCCAAGCCCGGTGCCACCATAAATAAAGAGTGGATTATACACATATCCCGGGCGCTTGATGATAGCTTGTGCGCCAGCGTGGGCGACCTCATTAAAAGGCCCAATAACAAGGTTATCAAAGGTATATCGCGGGTTTAAGTTGTCCTCTCTGTTTATATAGAGATCAGCAAGGGGAAGCTCCATACCAGGAATTCTTTTGTCTTGAGCCGCCTGTTTCTTCTCGGCCGAAATTTCCTTGCTTTCACTGGATACAATCATGTATTCTACTGCGCGCACTGAGTCGGAAGACTCTCGAAGCACGCGAAGAATAAGTTTATTGTATTTACTTGCGAGCCACTCATGGATAAATTCATTGGGGACACCCACATATACTGTGCCACTTTCTTGTTTTACAATTCTTGTGTTCTTAAACCAGGTACTGAAGTTTGCTTTCGAGAGTGAAAGCTCAGCTTCAAGAAGTACGTTGTCCCAAAGCTGTTTGTTATCCATGTGAGTAGGCATAAGAATTAATAAAAAATAAAATCAAAAGATAACGAAGTGGGTCCATTATACTTGATGTGGAAAAAAGAGAGAACTTGTTGAAAGAATGGTTTCGTGTTTCTAACTGTTGAGAAGCTGTTGAAAACTTTTTTGAGCACGCAGTAGTAAAGAAATATTTAAGTTTTCAATGTCTGATTGAATAAAGCGACCCGAGGACTTGAAAACTTAAATATTTCTTTACTGGTAAGTGTATTGTTGCGTTTTTTACATTTTTCGTGTAGAGTGCTCTTATGTCGGTCACCTATAAACCAAAGAAAAAGAAGCGCAAAACCACCATTGGTTTCCTTGCACGCTCGAAGTCAAAGACTGGGCGGAATATTATCGCAAGACGCCGCCGCGTGGGACGAAGCAAACTTGCCGCATAGTGTCTTAGAGGCATAAGTTTCTAGCTATTGTGCTTTCAAAAAATAAAAGAATTCCAAGGAAACTCTTTCAGGTTGCGTCGCAAGGGAAGAGTTTTCATGCTGAAATAGGGACACTTCGAGTGAAGAAGAGCGAAAAAGACAGCTCGCTTCCAAGTAAATTCTCATTTGTGGTCTCAAAAAAGGTAGAAAAAAGCGCAGTTGGGCGAAATTTACTGCGTCGACAGGGCTACTCTGTCATTAGTGAGGTAGAAAAATCTCTCCGACCAGGGTTTCTCTGTATTTTCTTTCTTAAAAAAGAAGCCACATCGGGTAGGTATAATGGGTTGCGTGATGGCATTCATGCGCTTTTGAAGAATGCTGGGGTTTTGATACAATAAGTACACTCTAATTTATGGGATCTCTCTTTAAGACCTTTCTCTATGATCCAATGTATAATGCATTGGTGTTTCTCGTTGGGGTGCTTCCTGGTGAGGATATTGGCTTCGCTATAATTATCCTTACTTTGATAATTAAATTCCTCCTCTTCCCTCTTGCTCACAAATCTACCAAAGCACAGAAAAAGATGCGCGATATTGAGCCCGAGATGCGGACTATTCGCGAAAAATACAAAGATGATCGCCAGAAACAGGCCGAGCTTATGCTTGAGCTCTATAAAAAGCACGGAGTAAATCCATTTTCGGGCTTCCTTACGCTTCTCCTGCAGATTCCGATTATACTCGCCCTCTATTTTGTGTTCCAAAAAGGACTTTCTTTTGATCCGAACATTATTTACCATTTTTTAACACGCCCAGAGAATCCAAACTTTAACTTCCTTGGCTTCATAGACTTACATAGCAAGAGTGTCTATCTTGCAGTACTCGCTGGGGTAACTCAATACTTCCAGATTAAACTCGCCACGCCACCGGTCCCTCCCCTCCCAGAAGACGGAAAGCTCTCGTTTCAAGAGGAGTTCGCGCGCAATATGAGTCTACAGATGAAATATGTGCTCCCAGTCATGGTGCTTTTTATCGCATACTCGCTTTCTTCGGCCATTGCACTCTACTGGAGCACATCAAATCTTTTTGCCATAGGGCACGAGCTCTTTGTGGGACGAAAAGCGCAAGAGATAAAACAACAATAAAACAGCCACAAAATGTGGCTGTTTTATTGAGACGAGAGGTCTCTATTTCGTTCTTTGTACACTCATATCTTGGAGATTGAAACCGGTTATGAGAAGCTGAGGGTTCACGGCTCTGAGGATAAGATACGACGAGAGAGCGAGGAGGAGCCCCATAACAGCCCCCGTAATTCGGTCCTTCCCCTTTTGTTTTGAGGATGGAAGTCCAGCAAGCATGTATTCGATACCCCCAACAACAATCATGACGACAGCGAGTACCACTGCCGAGCCAAGGATGAGCCAGAAGAGTGCAATCAGGTAGTCACTGAGTGATGTTATTTGGCGTGGTTGGCCGGGAAATGGGGCAAGAAGTTCATAATTACTTGTGTCGGCAGCAAAAGAGATAATTGGAAGGGTGTAGTAAAGTAATGTAATAGCAAGAGTTTTTTTCATACAAGATATATTTATTCTACTGGCGACTCACGATATGCCCACAGTGTGGAGTCTTTCTTGTTGAGGAACAAGAAAACCGAACCATCATCGAGTACCATTGGGCGCGTACCGTCTATCATCTTCTTTTCTCCGACAATATCGTAGAGCATGGTTGCCTCAAGAGTTTTAGCGTCTATCTTCCAAAGCTTGTCGTTGAAAGAAATAAGACCTTGGTACCACTCGTCTGGGTAGTTTGCGGTCTTTGGGTTGTCTGGTGTGAGGCAGTAGAGGGTATCGCTCCCCTTCCAGGCGCATTTTTCCGGAAGTGTTGTTGCGGGGAAGTCTGCTTTTTGTGCTTTAGTGACATCATAGAGATATGTTTTGAAAAGACCAAGTGTGCTTTCAGAGTAGAGGATGTACTTTCCGTCTGGAGACGGGAGTGCTGTAAGGCCGTTGATGCCACCAACTACCTTTAAGAGTGCTCCAGTGCTCGTATCGAGGCGATAGAGGTGCCCAGCGATCTCTTGTGAGGCTTTTGTCTGAAGCCATACGGTCTTTCCGTCGAATGAAACAGGGAGCCATTCTGTAAACTTAGAATCAAAAACATTTTTTACACGATACCCAGAAGCATCCCCGGCAAATCCGAGCTCTTCATCGCTATTGTCGCTGTTTGGTGCGAGGGTAAAAATCTTTTTTCCATCTTTTGTAAGAATGAAATCAAGAATATTGTCTGGAAAGAGTGCCTCCCCGCCTCCCGTACTTGTGGACACAGTTGCGCCAAGCTTTGGGGTTTTTATAGAAAAGGTCGCGATGGTCCTCCCATCATCTCGAAGGTATCTGGCAAGGATAGAATTCCCCCCGTCTATCCACCACGCTTCATGAATCCGGGTCATGGTGGACTGTGAAATCTTGGCTTTTATGAGATCTTTGAGGTTGACCTCGTATACATGACCAGTGGATTGCTCCATGTATTGGACAATAGTGTCGTTGTTACGTTTAAAAACATACATACCCGCCGTAGGAGTAGAGGAAAGCTGTACGAGTGGTTGAAAAGGCACAGAGATGATAGGCCCCGGGGACACAGAAGACCCATTTCCGTTATTTGCTCCATTGTCTCCGTTCCCCTGTCTTTGTGTCGGTTGGCCAAAAGGAAAGAATCCACCGATGCTTATACCGCTTGTACTATCGGGATTTTCTTTATTTGTAATGAAGAAGGTTGTCACCAAAAAGCCAAGAATGAGGATAATGATGATGCCGAGGATTATGAAAAATCTTTTTTTTGTCATACGTGTATGATTAAAATTCTAGCGTAATGTTGTTGTCGGATGTTTGAGAGAAGCTCGTTGGGTTTGAGATAGAGAGAGAAATGTCGGCTTGGCCGGAACCCTTTGCTGGTTTTCCTAGGGTGAATTCTGATTTCCTTTGTGCGGAAACAGGCACAGAGCGGCCGTCGATGGTCCATTCATACTTCCCATTGTTTTGATCTTTCGATGGGAAAGAGAAGAAATATGGTTCAGCGGCAAGGGTTACTTCGTTGTCCATAATAGTGAAGTTTTGACCGAGTGCATTTTCATAATGAACACCCTCGAGTGGACGATCTTCATAGAAAAGAATTTTGGTATTTTTTACTGGAACAGATACGCTCATCTCTTTCGAGAGAGACTTAGTCGGGGTGGAGACAATGACACTTATGGGGGTGGCATTTCCAGCAAAATTGGCACGGTAAGTGTAAGAATTCTTCCCAAGACCACTCACGGAGGCATCAGCAGAAAAGTACTTTTTCCAAGTATATACGACATTTTCTGGCGAAGACTTTGGAAGATGTGGAATGGCAACAACCCGAACAAGACTCTCTGCTGAAGGAAAAGCTTTTCCTTTGTAGAAAGGTGGTACATATGTTTTTGCCACCCAGAGGATATCAACATCAACGGGGGTCACGGCAACAGTTTGCTCGCTTGTGCCAGTATCTTTTGTTGTCACTACTACTCGGAGAGTACTAATTTCTCCACCACCCTTCGCCTGAAAAGAGTAACCAGTCTTGCCTTGTCCAGTGAGTACTGGAGCACCATCGAGATACCAGGTGACAGTGGCGTCGTTGAGATTAGTAGAATAGCTCACGATTGATGCGTTCACTTTTTCATACGGAGCTGGTGTTTGAGGGTCGAGAGAGAGGAGAAATTGCTTCTTTGTATCCTGAGAAGTTTGAGAAGAAGAAGGGTCGCTGGAGAGAATAGAGTGAATGTTTAATTTTGAAAGATCAAAACCACTTCCGGGTACTGGGAAGGTTTGAGCATTCGTAAAGGAAAAAAGAGCGAGCGTTGTGCTCACGATGATGAGAAGATAAGAGAGTCCCTTCATGATGCACTTATTATAGCTTTGGTGGCAACAAAAATCCAAAAAGTTATCAACAACAAAACAAAAACCCAAGCTTGGTTTACTGGCCCTTGAATTCGTTTTTTGCTTTTGCAATAGCGAGGACTTGGGATGGGTCGGAGGTGATGATTTGATCTTCTGTGTAGGAAGAAATGACCTTAATCGCCACGTGTTTCGAGCCAGCAAAGAATATCCCCTCCCCCACATTAGACTCAAGAAGGAGGTACTTCTCTTCTTCGGTGAGGTTGAATGTCTTTTGTACAATATCAATAGACGATGGAGACTGCTTCATGAGGAACTGCAGAGAAGAGTTGGTAATAATAGGCAATCCGTACGGGCTTCGAAGGAAGTCCTCCACGTCTTGTGTAATAGTGGCGACTCCGAGGTAGTATTTTCGTCCACGTTTTGCGACAGAAAAGAGGAAGGAGGCCGTGTCTTCAGACTTCATCATCCACCAGGCCTCGTCTATAATGAGAAGGCGTTTCTTAAGCTCTTTTCGAATAGCATTCCAAATAAAGTGGGTCACGATATACATCGCTACCGGCTTGAGCTCGTCTTCCATGTCGCGTACAGAAAAGACGACGAATTTCTTATTGATGTCGACGTTTGTTGGCTTATTGATGAAGTTTGACCATGTACCCTTGGTGTACTTGGAGAGTCTTTGGATGAGGGACTCTGCACCCTCCATACCACTCAATACAAGCTCAAAGTCGGAAAGAAGTGGTGGCTCTACTTGGGCGAGGTTTGATTCAGGTGTAATGTCTTTGAGGGCGTAGGTTTCTGTGATGGCACGGTCGATAATGGCATCTTCTTCTGGAGTGATTCCTCCAAACATGATGCGAAAAAGGCCGACGAGGTTGATGATGTGTGAGCGCAAGACGTCTGCCGTAGACTCATCTTCACGCGGCATAGGCAAATCGAACGGATTGATGTGGTTGCCTGAAGTGAGGGAAATGTTGAAGTAGCGCCCGCCAGCAGCCTCAGCGATATACTCGTACTCTTTTTCCGGGTCGAGGACAATGACTTCTGTGTCAAACATGAGAGAGCGCAGAATTTCGAGCTTGGTGGCGTAGGATTTTCCAGAACCAGACTTGGCAAAGATGATGGAGTTGTAGTTTTCAAGAGAGAAGCGATCAAAGAGGACGAGAGAAGAGTTGTGCCGGTTTACCCCGTACAAAATTCCGCGATCCGACGTAAGATCAAATGAAACAAATGGGAAAAGCGATGAGAGTGGCGCTGAGTTGAGCTTCGAGTGTACAGAAAGAAGGTCGGATCCGAGAGGGATGACACTATGAAAACCACTCTCTTGCTGAAAGAGTGCGGGCTTCAAGTAAATCAGCTTTGACTCGAGACTTGATTTGATTTGGGATTCGAATTTATCGAGCTCTTGCTCAGTGTTGCCGTAGAGTGTGAAGTAAAGCCCAACGTCGTAGAGCTTTTCTGTGGCCTGCATGAGCTTGTCGCGGAGATCTTCGAGGTCTTGAAACGCAGTGTCGAGCATTGGGTCGCGCACAAAACCCTTCTCTTCCCTCTCGTGTATTTGGCTTTGAACTTCCGTCACTTTTTTCTGAAATTGTTTGAGTACCTGGGCAGTATCTATAGGATGGATGAAAATAGAAACGTCGAAGACGCGGTCGAGATTTACAATAGGGTTAAACCAGTTGTCTGAAAGAAAACGTGGGTATGAGATGACAAAAAAGGTGCGAGCGATCTTTTCTCCTAAATGAATTTGTCTCGGCGTTATCTTGAGCGCCGCGGGAGCAAGGATGTCTTTGAGCTCGAGTACGCCGGACTCGTAGATCTCTTGAGGGAGAATGGGGACGATTTCGTTTTTAGGGGCTTTTTTTCCAAAGAGTGCCATAGTTTTTATGTTATTTGTTCAAGTTGTGCGGGTTTGTCGAGCTCGCCCGGGTTGAATATCTTGTAGAAAAGCTCGATAATTTCCTCTGTGCCGAGTTGGACGACGCGGATACCGAGGCGGGTGAGCCCCTGCTCTACCACCGCCATGCGCTGTTCAATCTGTGTCTTGCTCTCCTCAAACTCCTCGAGACGGGCTTTCGTAGCAGCTGGTGTGGATGATTTTTTTGATCCAAACATGGAAGACAAAAAGCCTTCTTTCCCAACACTATGGAGCGCACTCGGCTCGTAGGGCACCACCACAAAGAAAGTCTTTGACATGATATTGGTGTTCTCGGTAAAGTTTTTTATAAATTCGATGTATTCGCGTGTCTGGATTTTCATGAGCTCGTTGACCTGCTCTTTTTCTCGGTCTTCGAGGAGGGCGAGATATGGCCGGATGTCGAGGCGGCGTGATTCGACGGAGAATTGAATCGAAAACTCAAGCGTGTTGAGAAAAGCTTGAAACTGCGCCATGATAGCCAGCTGTTCATCTTCCGACTTGAGTGAGATGTTGATGGAAGATGCCATGAGTATCGCGCGGAAAGAGCCGTCTTTTAGTACGACAATACCATCGCGCACCTCTTGGAACGGTATGAAATCTTGAGCTGGTCGTGATGATGCCATGATGTGTGTTTAAAATGGAGGAGGAGTGTTACCACCGCCTTCGCCATGAGATTTTATGTCGAGTGTCCAAGCGAGCTCTTTGAGTTTACTTTCCGAAAGTCGTGGAACGACAGTGAGGTCTGTCCGCTTGTTCTCCTCTTCTTTTTTATGCTCAATCTTTTTGGGTACTTTCCTCCAAATATACAGCCGTGCCGAAGTAATGTATTTGAGAAATGCCTGGACGAAATAGACGAAGGGCTTGTTGTTGAGCTTGAAAAAAGCGAGGGCAATAGAGAGCGGCACAACAACGAGAGTAATTATCAAAAAAAAGAAGAGAGGAAGGTAAACATACGCGATGTACACCCCACCGGCTCCTCCGGCGATGTAAAGAAATTGCTTGAAGGTGAGGAAACCGAAGAGCTTGTCCTCAACATCGAGGAATTGAGGGGTTTGAAACTGCATCGCACTTTTAAGTATAACGCACAACATCGCACCAAGAAAGAAAAGTTTTCCCACAGGAGAATGTGCATTAAAAGAAGAGGCGAAAAGAAGCCCGAAAAAGCCCTTAAAAAACCTTGACTTTTTACCACTTTTAATGTAAAGTATATGTAGCCCGAAGACTCGTTCTTCGACAACTTAATGAATGTAGATTAAACCAGCTTTTGCTGGAGGAGATGGATGATGAAGAAGGCTTTGTTTGTCCTCTGGTTGGTGGTGATTTTTTCCTGGGTACCAATTTTGTCTCGGGCAAATACCCCTGAGCTTGTGGTTGTTGCTGGAATAAGTCTTGGTTTCTGGGCAATGTCCCTAGTGTTGTTGTTATTGGGCCTGATGTCCCCCGTTATTGTCAGTACAGGCTTTCTGGTGAATAACCCGAAGCCCAAAATTGATGAAAATGGAGACGTTCATGTAATTCCAATTGAGCCAGGACGAATATACTTCTTTACTTTAATGGAGCCAGGACAGGCAAAAGTTAAAGTACGAGGGGGTAAATTTGTTGGGGCAATAATGGAAGACTCTGAACGTGTCTTTGTTGGGAAAGAAATTGACCCAAACCCAAAAAATGCTGACCATTGGTGGGTTAGAGACGCTAAACCAAATGAAAAATCAGAACCCCTTGCCCCACTTGATTTGTGGAATCCTTTAAGTTGGTGGATACATTGGGTATACCACTTTACTGGAGCGGTTTTTGTAGGTTTCTGGCCGTTTCAAGGCCTGCGAATCGTAAAAAACCGAAGAACAAAACCGGTGGTGGAAAATGGAAAGGTTGTTCTCGACAGTCAGGGTCGCCCAAAACTGGAAGAAGTGGAAGATTGGAGTGATCACTTCCGTACCAAGGATTTTTTCTGGTACTTTGGTGTTCCGTCGGCAGACACCAAGGATTTTCTGAAAATTGGGTTTCAAGGAAATCTTCTTGCTCGGTGTATAAACCCATTCCTTGCCGCTTTCAACAGAGACGGCTGGGATAATGCACTGAATCAGAAAATTGACACCGAAATCACTGCGTACTCAGCATCAAAGAACTATGGACAAATAGCAAGCTTGGATGAGAGTACTCGCTATGAATTAGGTGAATTTATCCTTGGAAACCTTAATAAATCCCTTTGCCCTGATGAAAGAGGTGCGATCGGGAAAAGGGGTATTGGAATAGAAATTATGGAGGCGGATATTACGGACAGAAATCCGCAACTTGAGCCCGACGAAAGAAAGGCTCTTACGGCGAACTGGAAAGCGGAGCGTGATGCTGCCGCAACCGTAACTACTGCTCAAGCGGAGAAAAAACGCCGGGTGCTTGTTTCGGAAGGTGAAGCGAAGGCGATCATTAACAAAGTAAGAGCATCTCGTAATCACGCAGAACTTGCACTAGCTCTCGCTGAATTTGAGGCTTGGAAGGAAGTTAAGGGTTCAGCCCTCTTTAATTTTGGGAAAGGTGGTGGCGGTTCTACTGGAAACGCTTCTATTGATGTCGCGATTCTCCAAAAGCTCGGAGAAATAAGCGAACAGCTGAAAAATGGAGGAAAGTCATAATGAATGTTCTTTGGATAGCTTTCCTTACTTTCATTTTTGCTGTTCTGGTTGTTGTGGCGATAACCCTGTTTATTCTCCGATCCGGAGGGTATCAACGAAAGAAAAAAATTGTCACAGCACAAACTGGAGTAGCACCCAGCTCAACAATTGGAGTACTTCGCGACGTTAAGAGATTTCTTTGGCGGAAGTGGCTTTTCTGGGGCGCAGTGGTTCTCGCCTCTGCGTACGCTCTCTACCGACTGAATGGAGTTTTGTCGGAGAAGGTGCCGGAGTACTCGAAGACTGTTGGAAAAGGGGTGGAGTTTGTGGGTCAGGATATCTGGCTTACGATTTCACTCTTGGTGCTTCTTGGCTTCGCCTTGCGGTACTTCCCCAAAGGGAGACAAGGCAAGAAGGGAACGACTCTGACTGCGAGTAAAAGCGTCTCCATCACCCACACTGGTCCACCCGCATTTCAAGGCCAGTATCAGTATAAATGGAAGGTTGGTTGGTGGGAGTCAGTGTTTGTGTCTGTGGGAGTAATCCTTCTCGCTATAGCTGCATTGATTGCGGTGAGCTATGTGGGGAACCCGAGGGGTTGGGCTCACGATTGGTTGACATGGGCAATGACCCCAGTCTATCTCTCTCGAGGGATCCTTGTGATTATAGTCTGTGAAATCCTCGGTACACTTTTCTTGCGCGAGGGGGATCGACTATACGCTATGCTTCTCTGGGCTGCGGTGACCATCTTTGGGTGGTATACCTACAGCTGGGGATCATGGTTTAGCGCCCCACTCTCCCACCCTCTTTGGGATGTCGGTTTAAAGACAGGAATTGTCTTACCGAAAGCACTGTTCTTCTTCAGTCTTTGCTTTACTTGTGTATGGGCGTCATGGAAGCATGGTGAAGTGCATGAAAAGGTACTGATTCCAATGCTAGTGATCTTGTTTATTGTTCTGTATCAATCGTCTCCGTAGTTAAAACCTGCAGGGACGAAAAAGGGCCATTGGATGGCCCTTTTCTTTTTACCCAATGGATTCGTGATAGGGATCTTTCCCGTCGTAGCCGCTTGTTTTTTTAGGAAGGACGAAGGCGCCCTTAAGTTTTTCTTCGGCTATATTTGGACCATCTACAGGCTCGACGGATGGTAGTGTTGGTGATTTCAAGGAGGAGTCTGAATATTCATCTATTGGTGAATCAACAGGAGTAGTTTCTTCTAAGGCGGCTCGGGCGACTTCCTCGTGGATTTTCATAAGGGAAACACGGATGGGACGAAAGATTTTAGTATTCACCTCTTCGGCTATCTGCTTTGCTGTTTCGGCGGGGACGGCGAGGGAGCGTGCAACCTTGGCTACAAATTCTTGAGGGTGTGTTATTCCAAGCATGAGTTCATAAATTTCTCTTGAAAGTTTGTCAGCCTGGTCAAGGTGAAGGTGATATTTTTTCTCTATTTCAGAAAGAGTTTGTATGTACTCAACGGACCCAATAGCCTCCTTCACATCTTGAGGAAGGTTTTGAAACATTTCATAGCGTTGATCAGGTGTATAGGGCATAAAATTTATGTATTTTTCTGATCTTTTAAGGCTGCTGAAATGTTTGTGTCAGTAGAAATGATAGGTGATTCTTTCTTGTTGGTATTTGGTGTATTCATGTTCCCTTTTTGGTTTTCTTGCTCTTTTGCGTCTTTGTCTGTGAGTGCGATTACCATATTTTGTGAACCCTCACCAAGCATCTCAAAGAGAGGTGTGTTGTATTTTCTGAGGCTTGCAAGTGTTTGTTTTGCTACCTTATCTCCTGTCTCTGCACGTCCCGCAATGCCACGAACGTATCTATCGAGAAGCTCTGTTGTCTGAGCTCTTTCAAGTCCCCCACGTTCGTTGATGGCCTTGAGTTTTTCAGTAGTCATGTAGTCGTCCAAGTGCCCACTCATGAGGATAGGTGCCTCAAGGTCGGCGACTTGTCTTGGCTGGAGTGATTCCATTGCGCTCCGTACTTCTTTTGAAGCTTCAGGAGGAAGTGGTGTTCCTTTTGGCACACCTGAAACTGCTTGTCGGATAACATCTTTATAGCGCCTTGTTTCTTCTCGACGCTTCACATCTATTTCGGCATTTCGTATGCGCTCTTTTACTCCGGCTGGCATGACGTCTCGAGCATCATTAACCAGTTTTTCAGATGGAGTGCCTTTTGCGTGATAGAGCATGTCTGCTTGTGTGTCTGCTGGTTGGTCTGAGAAGAGCTCGTTGCGCACCGCGGCATCTTTAATGGATGCAAAGTGTTGGACTTTTTGAGTCTCCGCGGCGAGGGTCGTTTTACCTGTTGATGGGTCGACCTTATCTTTCATTCTACGGAGAATGGCTTGATGTGCTTTTACCTGCTGCTCAGGAATCATCTTTTCTATAGCCTGATCAATAATCTGTGATTGTGCCACGCCTGCATCTTCTCGTATTTCAGCAAGGGTCGGTGCGGCAATAGATTCAATGAGGTCTTGTCGTGCTTTTGGATCGGTGACCTGAGAAATGTGTTCGGCACGGACTCTCGCTGCTGTCTTTGTAATCGCACCCGTCTGTTCGTCCCGAACAGCTTGCGCCTTGCCGATGATGGCCTGGTAGATTTTTGACTTCTCCTCAGGGCCTGTTTTCTGAAGCGCGTCCTGAATCATAGCTACTTGGTCTGGGCCAGCAATAGCGGTGTTGCTTTGTGCTGTCTTGAGGAGCTTTGCTGCTTCATCTGGAGAAAGTGTCTCAAGTGCCTTGCGCTGTGTTTCGAGATTCTTGCGACGTTGTTCCGCGGCTTTTGCTGGATCCATCTTCCCTACCATGCCGGTATTAGCAAGGCCATGAAGGTACTCGAGGCGCACCATCTCTTTTGTTTTTGTGATGTTACCGTCTTTATCTCGAACATCTTTTGCGTTTCCGAGTGCTTCTTTATGAATACTGTCTTGTTCTTTTCCAGAAAGGGTTGCGTTCAGGCCCTGGAACATTGCCCGATATTCAGGAGATTTAGATGCTATCTCTTGGCGACTATTTGCAGAGTCTTGAGCGTAAAGAGTTGCGGCCATTTGTGGTGACTTTGAATGAAGGTACTTTGCTTTGAGTTTAGGATCTTTAATGGAGTCGTATTCAGCCTTATTCTTTTTGAGGGACTCATCCCATCGTGCTGCGTATCCACCCTGTCCACTCGGAGTGCTAAAGCCAAGACCACCTTGCTTCATTACAGATCCAACGGTGTAGCCCGCAGCTCCTGCCCCACGAACATCCCAACTTCCCTTGCGCCCACTATCCAAAACACCAAGAGTTGCTCGGCCAAAACGTGAGCTTCGAAGTCGTTCCTCTCGCGTCCGCCCCTCGGCGTCTGTTTGCTTGAGGTAAGAATTGATGTTCCCCCCAATATATCTTCGTCCTGCGTATGCTGCTCCCGCTGCGGCGCCAGCCACTACTCCACCCACACCAAGTTTGCCGTACTTCTCTGTGGTTGATCCGATCTTCCCCGCCATTTCGCGCGCAATACCGAGTGCTGCTACAAGCATACCCATGAGAATGATGTATGGAAGTTCGTCGTTGATTAGCACACTCGCAATGCCACCGTTTCCTGCTGTTTGATCGAGGCGACCACTATAGGTTATAAGATTTTTTTGCGCCCCGAAAACTTCTGGATTCATGAAGGCAAAGATCAAGTAGAGGAAGAAGAGAAATATTGGCGCCATGAGAGCCTGACTTACCAGAGTACTAGACCACTTTCCCCATATTTTTTTCGCACCACCGGGAATAATAACAGCAACAAACGCCAGTGGGGCAAAGATCATCACAAACCACAGTGCGATGGCCCGTGCGAAAAAGAGGAATCCAGCAGAGAGGAGTATAAAGAATCCGACAAAATAAAGTATGCAAGCCGAAAGCCCAAGGGCAATAGTACGAAGAGCTCTGCGAGAACTGTCTGTGTCTTTGGATATTTCATCCTTCATTCCGAGGTCCATTGCGGCTGCTCGTCCAGAAAAGGCTGCAGAGATACTTCGGACAGGCTTTCCTTGTATGAGCATTTGACTCGGGACATCTTCGGGCGCAAATCCTATCTTGTTGTAAAATTCGGTAGCAACGACATTTGATATGTCTATTACAAACCTTGTGATGTATAAGCTGAAGTTTACAAACAGTGCGGCAATGATAAGAGAGACTACCAGTTCTTTCATGCCCGTTCCCCCCGCTTGGAGGATCGTCATGATGGCAATATAAAGGAGGACAAAGATGAATGCAGTATTGGCGATGTCGCGCACAATGACCCAACCAAAACTCACAAAACTGTCGTTTCGAATGAAATCACTCGAAAGAGACGCCCCAATAAAAGTATCAAAGATAATGCCACCGATGTAGAAGAGACCTTTTCCAATGCCGATGAGTTTATCATTTACCCAAGTAGAGAGAAAGTCTGAAACAAAACCGGTACCAACCTCACCCGCAGGGTTCTCTGTGGTGGGAGCGGAAGGAGCAGGTGTCGAGCCGTTGTCTCCGGTACCAAATCCCTGCCCTTGTCCTGCTTCGTTGGCCGCACTTGCCCACATGGCGCCAATGCCAGGAAGAACAGACACAGCAATTACAAGTGTTCCCAAGAAGGCGACGAGTTGTTTTTTGTGTTTTTGAAAGTATTGGATCATGAGAATAATTTCTTGGAAGTATTATCCGCCCGACATATATCGGAGCCCTTGCTGCATAAATTGATTGATGAGGGCGTTTATGATGTCGGTCACTGATTCCGAAAGCTCGTCGGCTACTATCTGGCTATCGAGATTTGCGGTAAGGTACCTCTTTGTGGTGTAGCCTATAGCGTCACCCGGGGTCATCTTTTCTTCACGAAGACACTTGGTCTCTCCAGTGCCAGAGTTTGTGAGGTGTTGTGTGCAGACACCAACCGTAAGGAAGCCTGACCCCTCCACAAGGTCGTGGACCACGTGTGAGATTCGCTGCTGGATCCGCCATTTGGCCTGATTGTACACACGTGCACTCGCACTAATCGGGTTGTTCTGTATCTCGGATGTAAGGAGAAAACATTCCCAAGGGTCAGCATAATAACAGTTGCGGTAATCGTTTTGATAAGCGCGGTATTGTGCATCGGTTCGGAAACCCATGTCTGGATAAGAAGAACCACCTGGGCGTAGACTTGGAATAAAATTGTAATAAAACTCTTGCTGGATCTGCATGAGCATTGTTTGCTTCAAGTAATCGGGAAGATTTTGTATATTCTGTAGGTCGTATATTAAACTTCGGATGTCATCGTCGGCTATAGAGGCAAAGAGCATTGTTTTGTCTGTGGGAAAGAATGCGTTTCCGTTAAAACCGCTCTGGATCCAGTTTACAGTCATAATGGTTAAAGACCGGATCACTAATTTTGAAAGTATCCAACCAGCCGGGTCGAGTACAAATTCTTTGTACCAGTCTTGCTCAGCAAATCCCTCCATGAGATTTTGCCACGCCTCCTCAATTGCCCACTTCGCTTCGTCCCAACTAAACCATGCAATCTGAAGTTCACTGTCCGTTTCTTGTAAGGCAAATTGTTCCAACTGATAGAAAAACTGGAATGGGTCGAACACTATTGCGTCAGCTTGTGCATGCTTTGGTTTTACTAAGTACATTGGGACAATGCTCATAAAAAGCATGAGGAACATAAAAAACACTGAAGAGGTATTTCGGGCGAGTATGTTTTTTGTAAACATTGAGTTCATGGTTTTTTATGGGGTACTTGGAGCGCTGGTCGGTGTCGGTTTATTTTTGGGTGTGGCGACTGTCTGAATGCCAGCATTCTGATATATGCCAGTGATGCGGCCGTCTATTCCTGTGCGTGCATAGAATACACTTCCTGGTTCTTTTGCTGAAAATACAATTTCATTTTTCTTTAGAATATCTGCGATCTCATCATTTGCCGTAGTGAGTCCGTGCCCCACTTCTGGGTATTTCTGAAGAGCTACGGTTGCTGCAAATGGATCAGTGAATACTCCTTCTATTGTTGTCATTACATCTGCAAGGCCGGCAGCACTGTTGATAAGTTTGAGGTGTGACTGAGCAAGTATTTTCGGTGTGGGGACTTTAAGAAAATCATCAGCGATTCCCTTATAGAAATCCACCCACCCACTCAGTTCTTCTATCTTTTTCTCATCTTGATTTGTTAAGGCGGTGGAAATAATCAGGAAGTCGGGCTGAAGGTTAGGATTATTGCGAGCGTAAAGTATGTAGCCAATCATGTTTCCGTACAAACGAAGTGCGTCTGGTGAAGAGTCGTCGATTACTTTAATATCCGCCATTGTGTATTGGTCGGTATGGATTATTTTCTTACTGTAAGCGTCCACCTCACGTGCGGCGATGGCTTGAAGTGTAGAACTTGCAGTAGATGTGGATTGTGCACTACCCGACATCCCACCTTGTTTGAGTGCGACATCTGCAGCAAACATGGCGCGCATGATATTACTCACATCTCCCTCGGCTTGCTCTTTGTCGGTTACCATCTTTTCTTTTTGATCAGATGAGAGTGTGTCGTTTGGGCCTTTTACTAGTGGGTTCCTCCCCTCTTTTATTTCTTCGCCATCAAGAGTTCCATCCCCATCGGTGTCGGGATTTTTCGGGTCCGTCCCCATCAGGGTTTCTTCCCAATCTTTTAGGCCGTCGTCATCTACGTCGAGAGTGAAGCGCTCAAGTGTCTCCCCTTTTACGGCAAGGCCCTGGTTTGTGGCCAAGGCTTCGTCGTGCACTTTTTTTATGTGAAGGATAAAAAATACTCCGCCCACGATTAAAAGAATAACAAAAATAACATAAGAAGAGGTTTTCTGTGGCAGATAGGGCGAGAGAGAATTTTTCATACGTATAACATTATACAGTGAGTGAGAGTTCACTTCGTATGCAAATAGTATATCAACAAAAGAAAGCAATATAAAATTATCCTTGTGGATAAGAGTTGCTTTTGTTTTGATGTACAATCGTGTGGTATACTTGTAACAATAAAGTAAAACTTCCGCACGAATTTCTCGTGGAATTCTTATCAAAAATTTTATGAAAAATACAAAAACCCTCACTCTAGGTTTAATCGCTACGTTTTCGTTGTTGCCGGTGGTCATTTTTGCGCAAACAACCCCACCACCAATATCACAAGCAGATATCGATGCCGCAATAGCCAAAGCTTCAGCCCAGAAAGCTTCTCTCGCATCGAGTACGGCTACGTACCAAGCTCAACTCGCCAACTTTAAAGCCCAATTTGAAAAATTAAATAACGCCGGTACACAAAATAGCGTTCAGGCTCGAACAGACGTTATAAACACCCTGCAATCAATGATTGATTCGAATCGCGGAATCATCCCCGACGTCACCCTGAATGCCCTTTCAGAGCAAATTACGGGGAATAAGACAAGTACGTCACAAGTAGGCGTGACAAATACCACATCAGCAAGTACTCCTTCTTCTGTTAGTTTTTCTCGCAACTTGAAACAGGGTGACCAAGGCGAAGACGTCCGCCTCCTCCAGCGTATACTAAATACTGATCCAGATACTCGCATTTCAACAGAAGGTGCGGGGTCTCCTGGGCAAGAAACAGACTTTTTCGGTAAAAAGACCTATTTTGCCGTCATTTCTTTTCAAAATAAGTACTACAAAGAAGTGCTCCTCCCTGCTGGGCTCGAGGTTGGAAACGGTTTTGTGGGCCAGTACACAAGAAATAAGCTTGCTGAGTTGCTCATAAAGGGGGTATTGCCAAATTACTAGAAGTAGTGTACTCTAAAACTAGAATCTTAATTTAGCCGAAAGGCAGGAGGTGCCCAATGTGGCACAAATACTTGAAAATATTGGTTTTGATTTCAGCACTCCCTCTTGTCGGGTGTGTAACGGTACCTCGGGGTGGTTTGAATGCTCCGAGTCCGAATGCCTCGGCGGGCATCACCGGGGAGAAGGTCGGAAAAGCCGCAGTGTCCGTTTTTGGCGGAGTCGCCAGGGCGGGGGTAAGTATGGTCCCCTTTCTTGGGCCAGCCTTATCTATGCTCATGAAGCCGTCCTCTGGTCCCAGTGGTTCCCACGGAGTTCCTCACAGGGGCTCCCTCCCAATGATGGGCTCAAAGACCCCGGAGATGCAGGCGTTGGAGCAGATCCAAATCCAGAATCCGCGGATGTTGATACTCAAGGATAAAGCAAGAAACCATGAGGAACCGACCGCCGATGATATCGCCTGGATGAGGCAATTTAACGCCGCGCATCCTGAGTATGGCAGGTTGATGACCATAGTCACCGAGCAACGGCGTCAACAAAATGCAGCCGGCCGGGCATTTGCCACCGACACACCATGATGAGCCCCCGCTCATCATAACCACTGCACCCGTTCTCGATTGCTTCACTGCAAAAGAGAACGGGTTTTTTTATTTCCAAAATTCTTCAAACATTAAACCCCGAGTTGTTCGGGGTTTATCTATTTTTCCAATCTCTCCAACCGTTGCCTTTCTCTCTTCTCTCTTTCCTCTTCCTCCTCTTTCTTTTTCTTCCGCTCCGACCAGAGCCATGCGCCCCCGCTTAGTACTCCGCTCGTTGCCGCTCCTGCGAGCCTCTTGAATTTCTCGAACGGATTGAGAACGAGTTTTTCTATTGCATATTTTATTCCCTCCCGTACTCCAAATCCCGCTGCTGTGCCGGCAGCACTTCGCGCCACTCTCTTTGCGGCGGCCTTTGTTATTTCGAGAGCCTCTTCTCCGAGTCCGCGTTTTGCGGCGACCTTCGCTGCAGTACTTGCCGCACCACCTGCGCCTTCTTTGAGAGCTTGCTTTGCTGCTGCGCTCGCTGCTCCGCCGACTCCTTCTTTAATACTTTGCCCCACTGCTCTCTCGGCCAAAACTTTTTCCCATTCAGCGCCTGCTCGGCCAGCAGCTCTTTGTGCAAGGACCTCTTCCCATGCGGTTGGCTGCGCTGCTTGGGTGGCTGCTCTCTTTGCCATGAGCTCTGTCCATCCCGCACCGGTTTGTTTCGCTACGTTTTCTGCTGCTGCTTTTCCTGCTTCTCTTATAGCAGTACTGCCAGCTGCCTCCGCGCCCACCTTTGCTGCTCCCTCGGCCGCACCTCGGGTGACTGCTTTTACAGCGGCTTCTTTTATTGCTCCCACTGGGAGACCAGAGACTATCAACCCCGCGTCTGCTGCATACCCAACCCCTTCGGCAATCTTGAGTCCTGTGTCCACGTTTTCGAGTACTCGGGTGGTGTCCTCTTGGATTTCTACTTGTCCAGAAATTGCGGCTTGTTGTTTGGCCATCGCCTCTCTTCGGAGACTTGCTTTCTGTGTAGGGGTAAGTTTTTCAATATCAGCATCGCTCATAGTCCTTACGTCTGCGAGAGTAATTGGTTTTGGAGAAATTTCTCCGCCGACGGTTTGTGGCGGCGTTGATGTTTTTGCAGCTTCTGTCGCCTGTGCTATAGGAGCTACCCCAATCTCGGTACCAACAGCAGGAGTTGCTGGTACTGCTGTTGGTGGTACTACGGGTGCTTCTGCGACCTGTACTCCAGCAGCTTTTGCTTTTGCTAGTGCACGTGGCGACACCTCGACATCCCAGTGATGATATTCTTTTTCCCATGTCCACTCGGCCCCACTCGGAGAATAAAATATGTCTCCTCCGTGTGCGCCACCGCGCGCACCAGCTTTAGTGTAGTTTTCTTGAATGTATTGATTGATCGCAGGGTTCCTATCACTGATGTCGATTTTGTATCCGCCGTAGTGGCTATAGCTTGCTGTGGTGCCCGCATGTTTTCCTCCTGTTACGGAATTGATAGTGACCGGCAACCCTGACTCTTGCCGAAAACGAATTACCTCGTCAACTGTTCCTTGTCGCACCCCATCAAATTTAATATTGGGCACCTGAGGAGCAATGCCGCCTACTTCTTGGAATTGTTGCATCGCCTGCGTGCCGCTTAGTTGCGTATCGGCTTGGACACCATTAGTAGTAGTCACTGCTGGCCCCCAGCTTCCTGTTGCGCCACCACCGCCAGTTGGGGCAGAAGCAATTTCGGTGGCGCCTTTTGCCTGGGCAGCTGTGGCGAGCTCGCCCTCAGACATATTCATTGCAAGTTTTGCTTCACTCGCACTTCGCCCGTAGTGCTCTACTTCTGGGCGCAAGTACCCACGTCCCTCTCGCGCCGATCCAGTAAACACTCGAGCTGCTTCTTCCGCAGAGTTGGTTGATTTTAGACGTACTAATTCTTTGTTCCAATATGGATCATTCAAGAGTTCCTGCTTCATAAAGCCATAATTCGCTTCGTATGAAGCAGGGTTTAGCCCGTGTGACTTCGCGTAATTCTCAAAGTTGGTACGTCGTAAGCTCGTACGACTTGTGTCTGTCCACTGCGCCATTCCCAAACCACCACGATCACCGCGTGCAATTCTCGCTGCATCCATTCGCTCATTCCACGCGGTAAATCTGCCTGTTTCTGCAGAGAATGATCCGGAAATACCCGCTGCTTGCTGTTTAGTTAGTCTAAGTTGTGCATCGTGTTCGAGATCGTATTGCAGACGTGCCATAAATTGTTTCCCCTGGACACTGCCGCGCCCAGTTTGGACGTTGCCATTCCAGCTACCAGAAGCTCCTCCTCCCGCAAAACCACCTCCTTTGCCAAGTCCTACTGCTTCTTTCCCGAATCCAGCGAGCCCCCTTGCCGCCACGAGCACACCAATGGCCAAAGGAAGGATCATACCGAGAAAGGAATATTGCACGCTGATGACTCCGATAGTGAAGAAAGGCATTCCGAAGACCGGAGTGAGCTCAGCCATTGCCACTCCACCAAAAGAAGCGGCACCAGAGAGCCCACCACCAGCGACAACAATAGCGCCACCGAGCAAGATGAGTACAAGAAGCGAGATAGTGAAAGCTATTGGAAGAATAACAGCACCTCCCACCGCTCCAGCTACTGCGCCGACGACCGGTACAGCAGAAGTAGTGACGAGCGCAAGAGTCATTATCATTTGCGCAAAGTCTATCATCAGAGCAAAAGCAAGAAGCACCAAAAACACCATTCCATTTAAGGGGCGTTTTTTCTCAATGGTTTCTGTCGTTTGTGTTGTTGCGCTCGCCACGATATTTTTCTAAATTATATCGCACATAGGGCAATTTGTAGTCCACAGTTACTCACCACACAAACACTTCCATTGTTCGAGTGAGATATCTTCAGCTCGTGCATTTTCTGAAATCTTGCATGTTTGAAATGTTTGAGCGAGTTTTTCTCTTTCGTGAATATCTGTTTTAAGCAGATTGGAAAAGAGCTTTTTGCGTTTTTGAGCAAACCCTGTTTTTACAATGGTGAAGAATTTTTGCTCGTCAATTTCTTGAAAAACTTTTCGGGAAATATTTTTGATGAGCAAAATTGCAGAGTCCACATTGGGTGCGGGTGAAAAATTCTGAGCCTTGACGGTCTTTATGTACTTTGGTTCGCCGTAACATTTTACGCTGAGAGAGAGTATACTTTCCTTTCCGTCTCGGGCGGCTATCCGGTCGGCCACTTCTTTTTGTACCATGAGCACGGCGAGAGAGGGTTGTGCTTCAAGGGTGAGAAAGTAGCGGAGTATTTCTCCCGTAATGTAATACGGAATGTTAGCGATGAGTTTATACCCCCCGCTTTTTAATTTACAAGAAGCTGGCTCAAATTTTAAAGCGTCTTTGTGGAGAAGAATAAGTTGTCCGTTTTCGATTTCTGGAGCAAATTTTTCTTGGAGCAATGGCACGAGGGCGTCGTCTTTTTCGAGTGCGATTACTTTTGCCCCCGCGCGGAGGAGCTCTGCTGTGAGTATCCCCCGCCCGGGACCAATCTCCACTATCGACTCACCAGGGGTGGCTTCTCCCGCGGTTATCATTTCTCGAACCACAGCATGGTTTTTCAAAAAGTTCTGTCCCAGTGACTTTTTTGCCCGAGGAGCACTGCTTTCGTTGCGGTTTGTTTTTCTTTGCATATGATTCCAGTATACTAAAGATATCTTATGAGGGAATATAGAAAAATTATCTTTGCAGTCTTCCTCCTCGGTATCGTAGGAAGCCTTTTTGTCTTTGGTGTGGGGAAAAATACTCAAGCTCCAGAAAGTACAATAACCCCGGGCGCACAAAGAAACATTGAGCTTTATTATTATAATCCAAGCAAAGACAAGGACGAACAAGGAAATATCATGTGCTCCGCCGTGGGGCTGGAAGTGGTAAACAAACAAATTCCCGAGACAGCTACCCCGGTAGAAGACACCATTCGGTTTTTGCTTGAAAACAAACTTACTTCCGAAGAAAAAGCCCGCGGATTAACCTCTGAGTTTCCTCTCCCTGGAGTGGAGCTCGTAAGCGCATCTCCGAAGGATGGGGGGGTAGAGCTTCGATTTTCTGATCCACAGCATAAAACCAGTGGCGGGTCTTGCCGATCGGCGATATTATGGGCACAAATTGAAACCACTGCGCTTCAGTTTCCAGGGGTGAATACCGTCTGGTTTGAGCCGGAAGATTTATTTCAACCGTAATTAAAACGTAGAAGGCACGAGCCCCATCCCCTGTAGTAGTAGACCGAGAAGAAACGACACAACATTCGCTGCAAAAGATATAATGAATGCTTTTCGGATTCCAATAGGAAGAAAGATGGCGTAGAATATTGTTTCTACAAAAAGTGCAAAGAGCTCGCTCACGGCTATTACGAGCGGGCGGGGTTGACCGAGCATGAGGAAAGTAAAAACGTACCATACGTACGGAATGGTAGAAAATGAAGCAAACCAGCCCGATGCGATGAGTCGAACACTGGGTATTGTTTCGACCCCAATAGAAAATGTTTTCCTCACAAGGAACACTAAGACAATTGTTTCAAGAGTAACGGTAAAAATGAGTCCTGCGAAGAACAATTTTGTATACTCATGCAATGTTGTTAGAATCATCCTCTCCATAATTGTGCTTTCAGTATAATACATCCTCCATCACCATACCTACTACAAATAAATCGTCTTGATCGCCTCACGCTCACGTTCGGTATTTTCCGCGGGAATGTCGAGGAGAAACTCTGAGGGGAGATTCATTTGGCGGCCACCAAAGACGGTGCGCACCGCGGCGTGACTCAAGAAAAGTTTCTCTTTTGCTCGCGTGAGTGCCACGTAGAAAAGCCTTCGCTCTTCTTCCTCCCTTTCTCGGGATATCTCGGAAGCATCGAAAGATTTGTGCGGGAAAAGCCCGTCTTCGAGTCCGGTGATAAACACGTATGAAAACTCGAGCCCTTTCGATGCATGTACCGTCATGAGCTTCACCGCACCGCCACCGTCTTCCTCTTCGCCGAGAGCATCTTGGTCGCTCATGAGAGATGCTTCCTCGAGAAGTTTTTCAATACCCTCCCCGGGTGGAAAGGCGTCATATTTTGTGGCGAGTGCGCCGAGCTCGCGGATATTTTCAATGCGCTCTTCGTCTTCCTCGTTCCCCTTTCGGTACATCTTCCCCACCCCGCTCGCCTCAATAGCGTACTGCACCGCAACCGATGTTTTTTCAGAAAGTATTTTTTCTCGAATCTGCGCAAGGAGTGTATAAAACGAATTTACTTTTTCTCCCATCGCTTTCGGCAGACTCTCTCGGCCACCGGAAAATATTTTTTGTAGTGTCACCGCACCAATCCCCCGCGGCGGAGTGTTGAGACTTCGCTCAATATCTGGGAGACTTTCTGGATTTAGTGCCGCTTTTAAATACGAGAGCACGTCTTTTATTTCTTTGCGCTCGAAGAATCGCACGCCGAGCATCTGGTATGGAATACCTGCCGCAAGGAAGGCTTCTTCAATGGCACGAGACTGAT
>OFQY01000208.1_pt1 | contig 26209 bp, 32 predicted proteins | sample 1542991 | NCBI WGS metagenome assembly OFQY01 (sample SAMN07774224, study PRJEB24372) | wastewater metagenome | isolation source: Exp Tend VB 10WW | collected 2016-02 | reverse complement strand
TAAGAAACACAAAGATAATCAAACATTCGATATTACCAAATGATTATTCCTGATTCTTAACCTTCGATTGGATTACCTTCTCAATGGACCTCAAAACCTTTTCAGTAAATGGTGATGCGTGAACAGATACCGTGTCCGCTATTGGCTTGGCTACGATCGGCGCGAGCCAGCATATTAACCCATAAAACAATTTATTAATACCCATGCCCTCTAGTCCTACAACAATTGCCAATGACGCTAAAAACCACATACAAACGCTAACAACGCATTGTAATTTAGTCATGCGTTTAGTCCTACCACTCATTTGATAAATTTGGTAAGCAATACCAGCCAAAGCAGACAATACCCCGAATAAATTACGAACTAAAAACTCCGCAATGTCCCATAAAATATTCCCTACTTCGTGGCTAACTTTTTGTGGCGTTTCCATATTAATATTGAGGTGGTTAATAGTGCTAAAAGCAAAGATATTTTTTCCGTCATGCTAAATAATTCGGGTTTATTAGTCCATTCATCCACCGCATTATTAAACATTCCCCAACTAATAAAAGACATTATAATCATCAACTTGAAATTATGCCATAAGGCAAAGAATAGGCCCAAAGAAAACGCTAAAAGAGTAATGCTGATACATTTATCAAATACTACTATATCGGGCTGTACATGGCTTACAAATCCTAATTGGAACGAAGGTACAAAAGGATATTCACCAACACCCCACCCAATTACAATGAGTAAGATATACGCTATTGTTTTCTGTGCGGTACTCATTAATGTGGTCTATGTGGTCGTGAGCCCCAAAACTCTGTGCCACTTGGATTAAGCAAGTCAATAAATGCTAGTGCTTGCGTTTCCGTGTCAAATTCCATCGCTAAATTTTCATTCGTTGTTAGCTGTGGATTGTACTTAGTATCGACGGACATTACTAATAATGATGGGTCTGTTTTTTTGTAAATTATATGTTTCATAAGTTCAAAGATAATAAGATTTTTTAATAATACAACATTAGCCTTCCAAAGCCTTTATTTCCGCTATTTTATTCTGCAAGGAAAGGATATTAGCGTTCACCGTGTCTAGGTAATCATCACGGACTATCACCATGTTTTCTAATTCACCTTCAAGACGTGCTAATAGATTTGTGGCATCGTGTTCAACTACCGTTGTAGTCGTTTCAATTATTTTATTTCCTTGTTTCTGATACATAATTTTATGATGTTACTGCTTTGTTTAAGAAAAATCTTAATGGTGTTGCTGAAGTTATACTGCCTGTTGATACATTTCTAATATTAATAGTGGCACTCCCTGCGCCACATACTACGCTTATGTTCCATGCACCCCCATCGGTAGCCGATATGTGTTGTACTTGTAAATAATCACCAGCCTCGATAAATGAGTTTGTAAGCGTAAATGTAACCAAAGCATTCGCCGCTTGTGCTGCTGAAAACATTGTAATATTACCGCAAAGTTTATTCAATGTCACGCCGGTAGTACGTGATGTTATTTGCGTGACCGTTCCGCCGGCACCGGTTGCATATCCTACACCGCCACCATTAGACCGTAATTTACCTGTAGCTAATAAATCGCCGGCATTGTCTAACGTCCAACGTAAAGTATTATTGGTATAAAACCTAACGTCCGCGCTTGCTTGAGTACCTATTGACAAACCCCCGCTTATATTCGTACCCGTTCCAATTACGCCCGCATCCTGGATATTCATTCCTGATGTTGTCCAAGCCGTGCCCATTATTCGCATAAATATAGCATCCACAGCCGAAGTACCCGCGCCGTTCCTTAATTCCAAATTGCAGTAATCGCCTGTACCGCTTCCTTTATGGAAGCCGGTAATATTAAACACGCCGGCAGGTGCATCTATTCCAAAACGGACATCTCCACCTAATGGATTGATATTAACCACACCAACTGCGCCATTATTACGCGACTGCATACCGTTACCTGTACCATACTCACCAACCGCTAAATTATGGTCGTTTGACTCTCCACCAACAGTTAAACCGTGATTGCTACTTGCCAAAGTAACCGCGTTGGTCGATTTCGCAAATATCGTACCGTTTAGCGTTGTACCTGTGTTTAATGAAGTCGCACTTGCAACGCCGAGTGATGGAGTGGTAAGTGATGGGCTTATCAAATTAGCCTTTAACGCTAAATCGGTATTATCTGCAATAGTACCATCTCTATCTTGAAAAGTGTAAGTACGCGCTACTGTATTAGTATTGGTGAAAAATGATGTAATTGTATTGGCTACGTTTTTAAAGTTGATCTTAAATAATGTTAAACCCGCATAACCACCGCTTGCATCCTTATTGGCTAAAGTTTGATAGGTTGCTGCTGCACTTGCGCCTGTAATGTATGATGATAATGCTGTGCTTATTTGTGTCGCTACTGCTGATGTTGTAGTATAAATTGTATCGAAATAAGTCTTTAGAAAAGCTTTTATTTGTGTCCAAGTATTTTTCTTAACTACTGATGATTCAACACTAATAGTCAAATCGGTATCGTTTGGTGTTGCACTCGAAGCGCCGTTAACTAATGCTCCAATAGTATTAACGGTTTCATTTCCGCTATTCGTACCACTTGTATTTCCCACTACGGTTAACTGTGCAAATGTCAAATGATAATATTCGCCTAGTGTACCACCCTGCAAACCTGATAGCGAATTATGGGCAGTAATAACCACGGCATTAATAGCCGTTGCGAGCGTGGCAATACTTACATCCACATTTACATAGTTTGATTTGTCAAAATAAATCGATGTATTACTACTATCAATTACCACAAGCCTATTAATCCTTAATAAGTTGATACAGATAGTACCTAGCGTTGCATGGCTTACTTCTAAAAAACCACTTCGCGCTGTATAGGTAACAAAGTTTGCGTAAGTCGGGACCGTGGCCGTTTGTATGCTATTGCTTTCAAATATTTCATTCGATGGGGCATAGGCCACACCACCACTACCGAGTATTAGCTTCAAATCAGTATCATCATAGGCATACAGAATTATATCCGTATCTATGTAGCTTACCTCACCTCCTATTGTTATTTCTAAAATCATATTAATCCGTTGTTACTGCAAAACCAAATGATACTAATTGAGATTTAAAAAACGCTATACCCTTGTCACTTGTTGGTGGTGCCGGTGGTGTTTGGCTTTGGGTGTCCATACCACCTGAATTGTCCAAGGACCCCGCTAACATCGATTCGTACATATACATTATTATTTCGTTCACGTTGTTTGTAGGTATTTTATTGCCTGAAAGCCCTATACCTGTTATAAATCCTACACCGCTTACCATTGAATTGTCAAACATATTGTTATTAATTTTCTCAACAATATTATTTTCCGCAAAGAAAGTTAAAGTTCGCTTAGGTAGTTTACCGCCGATTGTTTTAAGTATTTGGTCACTACCCGAAAGGTCTATATTTTGCGCTAAATCCCAAAACAAATAAGCCTTAAACTTTTCATTTGCAGTATAGGTATGTGTTTCACTTGCTGACGTCGCACTACCAAAGTTATTAGTACCATCACCCCAAAAATAAATGTAGTTAGTGGTTAAAATGCTATTGACATAATCAACAATTAAATCCGTTCCAAGTGCTGTATCTATTTCAACTATCGCGTGACCCTCGTATGGATCACTAAATAATAAATCGGGATAAAGCGCATAGATAGCATCTGAATTGGTAATTAATACTATTTGATTCTGACTATCAATTGCGAAAAATGTATTCTTACCATCGACAATATCAAACATATCATCACTATTTAGCCAATTTACAAAGTTAACAGCACCATTGAAATATTTATTTACGGTGTATGTCGCGGGGCCTGTAACTTGCGTAATTTCCAAAATATAAAACCATTCGCTTGACGGGGCCATACCTAACACCACCGGCGGTATATTCTGAATAACAATATCTTGATTATTTTCCTTTTCCCTTAATGTAATACTAGCGGTTATCAATGGGTATCTATCGGGTTGTTGCACCTCAAATTTAGCACCTTCGATTAATGTATAAAGTATTCCATCTATTCGCAAAGTATCACAAAGCAATACTCTATTTAATTTATCCAACATATACGGTGGAAATGGTTTGCCATCCGTACCTACAATAAACTCCCATTCCCTAAATGGTACACCGCTGAGCATTTGTAGGTTTAACGGTTGGTCCTCATATACATTGAAAACGCTATTAACGCCTAGTTTCAAATAAGCGTGTATTCGCAATTGCATTACTACATTAGTTTCCCAAAAAATGCCTTGGTCGTTCGATGTGTTGGAGTATTCAATGAGTACCGTGTTTAAATGCTTGGCCTTCACGTCTATACCCTCCGAAATGACCCAAAAATCATAATCAGTAAACAAACCTACCTTATGAATTTGAACGAAATATTTACCGTCTGGAATGTCATATAAAGACGATACGACCTCACGAATAAAATCACTACCAACGGCGGTTGATGTGGTGTCAACTTCCTTTACCATTACACCATACATATCAAGTATTCTAATAACATAAGACACCGTTGGCCCCGCTTGGTCGTCTATGCCTACAAATTGTAAGGCCAATGTGTCACCTTGCTGATACGGTTGGTAATACGTTCTTTTCGACATCCAATCTTTTAGATTTCGATAGAAAAAATCGCTATCTATGCCTCTATCATTTATGTTTGGATTAAACGAACCATAAGCACTTTGGGTGTATGCCGTGGTGCCAAAGATGTCCGATTGCTGATAGAACTTTAATGGGTTAATTTGTGGTATGTCGAATATTTGGGCCATTAGTTAGTTTTAGTTAAGTTTTCATCTACCCTATCTGTAAAATAGCCTAAAATGCAGTCTATTAGCTTGATTCCGTCTCTCTCTTTTGGTGAACAACTAAGCGCCCAACCTGCTAATTTTTCGCTAATAAGCATCCTTATTTCATAAATCAAGTTTTTCATGCTATTTTTGTACAAATTTAATACAATGAAAGGAATTATTTTTGGAATTGTTTTGGCTGTCGCTTTTACAAGTTGCTCTAAATCTAAGATTCGTACTTGCACTATCACGCTCACCGATGGTACTGTCCTTATTAAACCAAGTACCAAACCACTCACTCGTTCTGAAATATCTGATTACGAAAAGAGTGTTACCATGTGGAATGGTTATAAAGACGCAAAGTGCAAATAATAATATTATAAGTATTTTTATCATGGGTAAACTATTTTAGATAAATCGCAGTTCGCGGTTGCTAATAATGTGCAAGTTTGCGTTTGTAGTTTTGGCTTAGTTGTAATGTCAATTACAAAACCTTCTAATTGATTTCCTTTATATGTGAATGGCAAGTAACCATGAGGATTAGCGGCCAATGCGGAAAATAAAGTCGCACTATCAGGAAATGAAATCTCAAATAAATAAGGCAAAAACATAGGCGGTGCATAGTTGCTTACTAATTCATTCGCGGCCTCATCTATTACTATCGGCGTAGCACCTTCACCGGTTCTCATTTTTAAACCGCCTGGATTATTCTTTGTGCTTTGCTGAAACTTAATGTACAAGGCATCAAGTAAATATGTGATAGCGGATAAATAACCCGCCCATCTACCTAACTGCCTTTTTGCTGAAAAGAAAATATTATAGGCGGTGTCGGGGTGTAATATATTCGCAATATCCCAATAAGAAGCACCAGGTGTCGGGTCTAATGTTTGCCTATAAAGATTATAATATTGTTGGCCTGCGCCTGGCAAACCGTCTGGAATAGTTCCAGCCGGCGTATCTTCTATATGAATCCAAAAATTATCATTATCCGTGTCCGCATCCGTTGTAAGTTTTTCTATTAAATTTATCCTTACATACTCAATACCATATTTATCAGCACGTATTGGGCTTGTAATGTCCTTTTCTGCTGTTGTTTTTACAAGTGGTAATAGAAACTCCGTTTGTTGGTTATATTCATCTTTTCCATTAATTTCATCATAAGTAAACTCACCAAACCCCGCCTTTAATTTGGCAAACATTTCACCGGTCAATGGTTTACACTTAAAATTATTAATATCGCCTAAAACTTGTATTTGCGTACCTGCATCGAATACGCTTGCCTTATCTTCTAATCCTACGGTATCACTTGCACGGTCGTAATATAAAGCTGCTGATAAAACCCCATTTACCCCCTTCCAAAAGTCGGGACCAAAGGCCATTTTCATTTTACTACTCTCTAAATTTCTTATAGCATCACCACTTGTAATTACCTTAGTTTCATTTGTGGTATCTAAAAGGGTACTAACTGCTGTTGTTGTACCGTCTGAAATTTCACTTACTAAACTTTCAAAAACCTTCATAGGTCGCAATGCAGGAAAATAGGTTGTTTGGTATCTATTAAAAAAAGTAGCGGATATTTTACAATAATCTAAAATATCAATTTGGTAGTTATTAGTGCCACCGCCCCCCGCTCCATCATCAACTAAAATATTAAATTCAAAACCTTGATTTGCTGCTAAAGTAATAGTATCAATTTGGTCTAGGTTTATCGTAGTTGTTGTACCTGGTGTAAGCCCGCCTTGTGTATGAATTACATTATGAGATACAAACGCTAATGGACTTAATTGCAATATATCATACCTCACGTAAACGGTCCCATCTACCGTGTTACCTGGGTCCATAATAACATCAATATTCAATAGCGTTTTTAAATCAAAACTTATACTACTAGCTGACGTATTTTTTAAAAAGAAGTTTTGAAATGTTGGTGGATCAACTGACCATGCTTGCACGGAAACATTAGTACCCTCGGTGTATGTGTAAAATGTAACCGGTAATATCAACGCCGTGAACGCTTGTGGGAATGACTGTGGAAGTATGCCCCAATTAATTACACAATCTAGCTTTATACCGTCGTGACCTATCCAAATTGCATCGGGGTTATCTGCAACATCTATTTCATAAGTAGTATTTTCACGCGCCTTTAATTTGCTTAAAAAACCACCTTCAATTAATTCTATCGACACCTTATCAAAACTATCCACAAAAGTACTATTATCTAATTCACATTCCAAAAAAGCCTCATAATCATAAACGGCTATTGTGCTATTAAATTTCTCAATTACTAATGTGATATTTTTTTCAATACCAAGTGAAAGGTAATAACCCCATCTTACAATAGTTGCAGCGTCTTTTACGAATTTAAAAGGAGTTGAATAAAGTCGGAATAAACCGTAATAAGTCCAACCCCTTTCAAATGTTATTGCAACATCGCGCCAAGATTCAGGCGCGTAGTTTATTTCAATTGCACCTGCTTGACTTTGCACCACGCCTGCATTATCAACATACAAATAATTTGCACCATCTTTTAAGTAAAATCTATATGGTTTAGAAAATCCCATTAGCTAATAATATTCTTTTTATTCAAAAACCGTGCAAAATCGCCCTCCAAAGTTAACCCAAGTTCTAAGCTACCAATTGCTTTTTTTATACCCTTCATATCCCTAGTCATTTCATCAAACGACTGCAACATGGCAATAGTCATACTATCAGTTGTAACCTTTTGCCCATTACCTAATTTCTGAAATGCTAAATTATTTACACCTTGCATCATTTGTTCTTGATTAAATACTTGTGTATGTGCCGGCAAATCCATTATAGTAGCCTTGGCCGCCGTCATGTATGCCTTGCCGCCCGGCTCTACTACTAACTCACTCACCCCACCATCACCCACAATCGCTAAACCGCCTTTATGGTCCAATGTACCATGCTTGTATTGTGGCAAAGGTGCTGCTATTGCACGGGCTAATTGAGCAACGCCCGCCGCTGCCACAAGTGCAACAAAGGGCGCGCCAGCAGGTAACGGTGTAGCTGCTAACTGCTTAACGACTGCTAATGCCGTTGATGTGATAATATTGGCAATATCAAAGGCTTTTTGCTGTTGTGCTCTTTTTCGTTCTGATGCTATTCGCTCCCTTTCAGTTTGTTTTCTTTGCTGTTCGCGCTTAGCTTCCAATTCCATAAGCTGCTTTTCTTTCGCTTCTTTGGATAGGCCGCTCGCTTCTATTGCTTTCTTTTCATTATCGTATGAGTTTTCGAGTGCTTTATCGCGCTCGTTTATCTTCATCATTTCGCGATCATGCTGAATATCTGATATGGTTCCTAATATTTCAGTAGTATTTGCAACGGCTTGTACAATTTCCTGCAACTCCTTCAGCATATTATCGCGCTTCAATTTCAGTTTAACCTCTATTGATAACTTTTCCGCTTTAGCCTGTATTGCAGCGTACAAATCTTTTGCTAATGATGCGGCCTTATCCTCACTTACTGACTGATCACCCGCTAATACTTCACCCAACAAAAACTCATCAAACACTTTTTTACTCTCAGGGTCGTTTATCATTTCGCCTAAAATCTGCATTTGTTCCTTTTGTACTTTTTCGTAGTATTTACGAAGTGCCTGCGGGTCGTCTGTGTCTTTGACGTCTATGATTGCTTTTGCCCGTGCTTCTTTAACTTTTTTCGCCTTAACGTCATATTCCTTGCCAAAGAAATCAATTCCTAATGATTTTGCTATCGTTGCTGAATTTTGCTGAAATTGTTTTGCAACATCGATATATTCATCACCTTCTTTTTTAATTCCAGCTACTTCATTTTTAACCGCATCAACACCTAAGCCTCTATTATTATTCAAATCTATAATATCCTGAAACATACCACGGCTGCCACCCTGACCGCCATCATAAGAAGCTGAAGCGCCTTTAACCTTTTTCATTTCGGTTTGCCTTACTAATTCGGCCTTTACATATTGCTCTGCCGCTTTGTCAAGTGCAATATTGGCCGCAGCTTTTAAAAGTGTCATTTGAATGTAAGCATCACCATTTTTAACAAGCATCTTTTCCGCTTCATCAAGTGAAGTGACTTTGCCCAATGATTCCCCTAAAGTTTTATTGTACTGATTTACAACGTCTGTTTTATCTAAAAAACCTTTCTTCGCAAGGTCAATATTTATTCTTAATTCGTTTACATCGGTAACGGCCTTTTTATATTCGGTCGCTTCAAATGCAGAAGCTAACACCATTGATGCTTTGGCCGCTTCTTTGGTACCAGTTGCCAACTCATAAACTTTTGATACAAGCGGGCTGATAGCCTGAAATGCTAAATCAAATATTCCTGCAATACCTAAACCGGGAATAATATACGCAAGGTTTCGCAAACCTGACCATGCTTTTGTAAGTGAGAATGTAAATTTTTCGGTAGATACTGCCGCCTGTGTCATCAGTTTAGGATAGTTCCCAACATTTGCAGCCTGCTTTTTAGCGGCATCAGTATTAGCGATAATCAATGCGGTGTTTTCATTAATTTTTTTATTTATCGCTTCAAGTTTGATTTTATTATTATTCCCGGAAATATCCAAAGCATCACGCTCTTTTCTTAATCGCTTATTTGCCTCGGTCAATGAGTTGATACTTACTATTTGTTGCTGAACTTGCGCCGTTTGCTTTGTTGTATTTACTTGTTGCTTCGCCGCCCAAGCACTCGCCTCTTGCTGTGCTTTCAACTCCGCTTTTTGTTGGTTATTTATAGCGGTGGTGTAGGTATTTGTCGCGGCGGTTGCTTGCACTTGCGCCTCTTTTACCTCGGTAATGGTAGTCGCCAATTGCTCATTATTATCCGCTAATTTCTTAACAGCATCGGAGGTTTCTTTGATACCCTTTGAACTACTAACGGCGGCCTCTTGCAAGATACCATTCTTATTGATAACAAGTATTTTTTCTACCGTGTCATTCAATAATTTATTAAGCCGTTCCATGTCGGCAAAGGCTTTCGCCGAGACGAGGTCATCTATATTTTCTGCCATTAGTCGGTTTCATTTATTGAGTATTGCATATGTTTTTTTACATCCCTTTCATTGTATAAGTAAGCTATCAAAAGCATTCCACCCGCGCCTACAACTACACCAACACTAAAAGCTATTACTATCATCAACATTTTTATTATTTTTACTCATTGTTTTGCAATATTGCCTATATTTATTCACATAGGCGCAATAAGCACCCACGCTCAACTCGTTTATATTTATGTTTGATTTCATGCCTACGTTCATATCTACAATTGTGGACATGAAATAATTATAATCAATGGTTACCACTTCTTTACTATCGGGTTGGTCTGCCATGATTTGTAAGTTCATAAAATCGTTTTTGTAATAAGCAATGAAGGTATTTATTACCAATTCATGGTTACTGCCGTTGAATTGTGGTAATGGGTAATTGAAGCTATAAAGAAGTTCAATAAGCCTATCATCCGGCAATGTGCTAATAATATCAAGTATCAATTTACCCCTGCTTATTTTGCTTTGTACAAGTGCGCTATCTTTTAGCGTTTCCATCTTGCCTATCATTTCGGGGCCTGAAATAGCATCTATGTACTCGGAGTATAATAACTCCCATTGTGCTAATAATTGCTCCTCCGTGGCTATTCCTTGGGTTATTAATAACGTAAGGTCTTTAGATACCAATACGTCAATAAATACCGTTAATGGTAGCTTATGTATATTTTGATACATATTCAATGACATCGTAGCTACATTGGTCTTTGGCTGGCTTGTAAACCAACTTTTGATCCTCTGTATCCAAGTATATCGTATATGTAGTATCATTTTCAATTGCTATCGTTTTTACTTTTTTTCTTAATTCATCAAGTTGTGCAAATAATTGGTTTTTTCGCCTTTCGCACTCTAGGCATTGGATGGGGTTCATTAGTCCATTGTGTGCATTGAGGTGTCGGGTTGGTTAACAGTCGGTGGTGTTGTCATTATTGGGGTCATCCAATTGTCGCATATCCACTTAGTAATCTCATTACTAGTTTTTATGTACCTTTCAATTTCCTCTTTAGTAAGTTTTATATTTTCCATATTGTTTTTATTTTGTCACAATATACACCACTGCTACTAATAAAACAATTGACACTGCCAATAATGCGATAAACGGCCAATACTTTTTCATACTTTCAATATCGCTTTTACTTGTTTTCGTAATTGTGGCATCATTATTTCGGTTTTTACTTGTAGCTTTTTACGTGGTATTAATCCAAAAATATCCTCACCATACTTTTCTGTTAAATCAGTTGTCTTACTATCGGTAGATGTTATTTCAAATTCCTTTTTGCTTAATACGTTAATCGTAAAACCTCGATAAAACGCACCTGTTAATCGCAAATCAGGCACTCCGAACCCTGGCATTCCGTTAATCCTTTGCTTTCTCGCGGCGTAACTATTGGAGGCGTATCTTCTAAGTTTATTACCCTTTGAATTTATACCCTCATACTCTAATTGCGCTTGGTTTTTTTCTACTATTTTATCCTTATTGGATTCAATAATACCCATAGCTAATTCATCAATATTAACGCTTTTTACTCGCCTTAACATCTCCGCTACCGTTGCCATCTTCTTTAGTTTTAGGGTTTACCAAACTATATAATTCTTTTACCTTCGCCTCGGATAAATGAGGGTATTGTGTTGCACACTTAGCGACAAACTGCGCCTCGGAGTGGCTTTTAATCCAATCAGCATTGTAGCTTGTACCATCAAATTTTATTACTGTCATTGTTTAGGTTTTAAAAGGGGGTGTTTAGCCCCCATATTAATAATAATTGTTTACGCTCCTCGAACTACTGATATAGATGTTTCACCATATCCTACAATGCCCGCAGCAACTAAGGCTGTAACATTACCAAAGGCAATAGTTAAGAATCCTGTTGCTCCAAGTGCGATGTAATCAGCATCTAACACATCCACAAGCAAGTTAATCGTTTTAGTTGCAGCCGTGGCCGTGGCACTTGTTACGGTAATTGCAGCACCGGTATCGGTTCGCGTTACGGTATAAAGCCCTGCGGTTGCAAGTTGGGTGCTTAGCAAATCATACATTTGTGTAGCCCTGTCGCCGGTACCAAATTGAAGTTTGATTAACCCGGAGGCCATTGCAGTTTGTACTACCATTTGGATATTTTTCAAACCCGTAAGGTTAGCCAATACTCGGTAATCAGGTGCAAATTGATAAGCCATTGAGTTGATGTTTATTTCATCAGGGTCCTCCATGCAGAAACTAATTGCGTACTCGGTAGCGGCGGCACCTGTATTTAACTTAATGTTTTTCACATCAATTAACTCTAGGTTAAACCCACCAAGCGAAGTACCATAAGTACCTACTGCAACACCCCAAAGACAATTGTTTTTATTGTCGATGAATAATACATCATAGGCTTCTTGCATTTGGTCGAATGAATATAAGGCCTTATGTAATGCCATTCCGCTATTCACATACTTAAAAGTCCAGGCGTATTTGCCTTGGCGTATTTTAGTCATACCACCATAGCCATAAGTTTGCGTAGGACTTTCCTCGGTTTTATCCTCGAAATCTACAAACTTCTTTATAGGAAATATGCGTGAAGCTACGGTATCATTTGCTATTGCGGTGGCAAGTACAGTAGAAAAAGTTAATTGCTGTGTCGCGGTGTAAACCGTTCCTTTAGGCACTAGCAAAGCACCTTCTATGTTTTTAGGGTCAAAAAAGCAACTGTAAAGGCCAGTGTTAGCCTGCGATGGGTTGCATAATAATTGACCAAGTACATTGTTCATTTTTTTATTAATTTAATTGTTTTAAAATTCTGTTTTACATTGTGTTTTATAAATACTTTTTTGCTCAAGTGCTACGTGACTACCTGCATATAATGTGTTTACTATCGACTGATTAACGGCCATGTGTGCTAGCGTTGTTACGGTTTCCAATGTGTATTGATCCGTTAACGCGAATGAATTATCTACTTTGTTAACTCCAAAAATATCTAAGGTGTATCTATCTAGTACCGGTGGTTTCGTTGTGAACGAATCCAATGTCATGCTTATATTGACCGTTGCAGGGTATGCAGGGTAATCAGCACAAGCAATACTAAACTCAACATCTTGTAATATTTCGGTTGTTAATTTAACGACTACCCCGCCTGATACCTCATAATAAAATTGTACGTGGGCTGTTAAGAATCGTATCTCGCCAACATATATACCATCACCAAAACCCGTAGCCACATTATATGATAATAAGTAAGGTACTATCGCGGGTGGTGTGGGTACATTCATTGCAACATATGCCCCACCTTGCCAACTTACTTCAGGTGCAAATGGTGGAGGTAATCCACCGCTTGCATCCGTGAAAGTAAAGTCATTAACGGAGGCCGTTATTGTATTCGTACCTAATCCTGTAAAGGTCACATTCTTAAATATGTTTTCAAAGTACACTTCTAATCCGTATTGGCATGGTGTAAGTAAGCATAAGTTTGGTGCCTCATATCCACACGGTGGCTGTAAGTTCAATTGCAGGCTTAACCCCTCAATTATCAAACCGTCTAACACCTTTGGAAGCAAATAGCCGTCCTTGCCTTGTGCACCCTCAGTTCCGATATGAAACAAATCGCGCTTAGGCAAAACGCTACTATTGTACCCTAGGAAATAACCACTATTTGAGATCACACTTCCTAACTCTAACCACATTGGATAAAGTGTAGGAATATAGCTTTGGTCATTACGCTTTTGGCTTTTCCATGTCGATTCCGATTTCGTTACTATAACTATTCTAGGCATAACCATTTCAGCGGTCCAACCTTGAGGCTTTTCATCCGTGTCGTGAATGAGTGCTATGCAATTACTCCAATTCTTTACATCGTTATCGGTACTCGCGCTATCACTTATTAATTCATTTTGTACTACGGTCCATGTGCCAAACTTAAACTTTATCGCAATGTCAAGATTAACGGCTACCTCCGCTACTAAATCGGTGAAGATGTCGTTTATTGAAATTGGTGTATTTGTGTAAGTCGCTGCCATGTTATAGTCCTAAAATGTTTCTTTTTGTGTAATAAATCGAATTACCGTAATCAAAGTTTTGGTTTGAAACGCGCCAATGGTAAGGGTAAGGTGTTGACCTTCCGATATAATCGGGATAACTGCTAGCGTTTTGCACTAGAAAATCATCCATTATAAAGTTCAAATCTACCATCTCATTCCACGCCTTGCATATTTCACTTATTGGACTTGCATCAAAAGCGTTTTCCGTTTTAGCTTTCTTAAAACCCATTGAAGTTAATCGGCCATTTTGGAATGATTCAATATACTTACAATAGATGTAATTGGCTATTGATAGCTTTTGCACCGTGTTACGAAACCCGCACCACTTATTTAACCGTCCGTGCTTGTCGGTAAACTCAGCACCATAAAGCAAGTCATACCATATACCGGTAGTTGGTGGGACCGCAAAGGCCGGTATTGCTACCTTGGCCATTGCGTACCCTAGAATTTCTGTCAAAAACGTTTCCTCATTATCGGTTATGAAAGTAAGCAAATCGCTACCTTCAGCATCCGTTGTGGGGTCTGTGTTTGGCAGTTTAATTTTGCCAACAAAATCAGTATATAATATGATGTTAGCCATTAGTTGAAAGTATAAACTTTACCGTTTGAGTATGTGGTTTCCTGCGTACCGGCACCTACTATCTTAAACCTAAAATAGAAGTACCTGCGACTATTGACATAATATACCGCCGAACTAGATGAAGCCCTAAGCACACCTACACCAGCTTGACTTGAATAAGCATAGTTAACGCCCGGAGTGGTAGTTGCAGCTGCAATATTAAGCGTATCGGAGTTTTTACCATCGGTGCCTAGCATACCAGCGTTTATATTTTCCCAAACTTTGCCATCATGGCTACCTTGGATAAATACCTTCGCAGTACCTGAACCGCTACCCTTGGTTACATTCCAAGTAAATAAGTAGTTAGGATTACGGTCATTGATTATTCCGCTACCTTTTGTATAAAAGGTATATAACGTATTGGCATCATACAATACACGCGATGTACCTGTACCTGTTGTGGTAATTGTACCACTTGAAGTACTATCGGTATTGGTGTACAATAGTGAAGCTTGTGCATTAGTTTTTGTGTTGCAGCCTACCATAATGCTTAAGGTAAGCAATAAAAGAAATGTTATCTTTTTCATTTTTAAATTATTGTTTTTTTAGTATGGCCGCGCCTTTTTTAATTAGTGTCATTGCTATATCTGCTGAAACATTGTACTCCTTATCGACTACTAATCCTTGACCTATTCCAATAATGGTTTGGTCACCTGTTAGTAATATTTCGGGTACTTCTGTTTGCGGTGCAGGTGGTGGGGCCACTTTAGTACTATGTACCGTGTTTTTCGGCTTTTCCACCTTAGCCTGTGTCACTTCTTTTTTAATTTGCTTTGCCATGATTATTTAATTTTAAGGTACTAAATTAAGTGCTGCTATTGCTGTGGCAAAATCGCCTTTGATTAAACTTGTAACCTCGTTTGCTGATGCGAACTGCACAAGGCGGGCCTCAACAATCAAAGTCATTAAGTTATTAATCGGATCATCACCACTTGCTACCATGCGAATGTTTAAGGCTTCGCGGAAAAGTACGTTAAGCACTTTTGTATCGCCTCCTAAAAAGTCACCACTTGTAACGAATGGAGCCGGTATAATTCTCATGCCTGCAATATACAAAACTGACATAGGTCCCGCGCCTGGTCCTGTGGTCCAAGTTTCATACTCTTTCCAAATTGGGCGGTTATTTACATCTTTCAATGTTTTGATTTTAGCAATGGTATCAGGGTGTACAAATACTGCTTGACGTGTACCATAAGCCAAATCAACTTGGTTTCCAATTGCATTGAATACATCAATTTCATTAGCTGCTGAAATAGTACCTGCAAGTGCACCCGCTGCAAATGAAGTAGCCCAACCTGTAGCACCTTTTAAGTAAACAGTTGTACCAACGCCCTCGTACAATTCGCTTTGGATTTTCAAACCAACTCTTTTCATCATTGAACGTTCAACAAATGAAACTAATTGAGGTAAATCAGCTAAGAACTCGGTAGATACTTTTGAATAAACCGCGATTTTTTGTACATCTTGACGTTTTTCAACATAGAGTACTGAAATTTGTGTTTTACCTGCGGCCTCACCAATAAACACCGGTACGCCTTGCTCATCAGTTTCCTCAATCCACATTGCGTATTTATTACCAACGGTGCCGGTAGTAACTGCGCTTAGGTAATTTTCGGCCATGTGACGAATACCTGATATAATGCCGGTATCTTGTGTCAATGAGTTTTCATAGTCACCTGCGATGATAGTTGTAGCTTCGGTAATGTTTACCGCTACTTTTGCAACTAAATCAATCATTTGGTCACGTTTCATGCCACCTTGTGCAATTACCTCTTTGATTACATCTTCTTGACCTTCAAGGGATTTGAAGATAGCTTGACGTAATGTTTTAGGCGCTTCGGCGTTTGGCTGTGGGCGGTTTTCTTGCATTTTGCGAATTGCTAAACCTTGGTCTTCCAAAACTTTTGCCATTGCTTTAATGGTTTCTTGTTCTTTAAGTTCGCCAAGTGCTTTGGTCAACGCATCACGCATTGCATCGTCTTGCAATTTAAAGGCTTCAGTAATTTGCGCTTTTACTGTGCGCATTAGTTCTTGTTGGTCTTCTGGAAGGGATTTAATCGTTTCCTCGAAGGCTGCTAAGTCGGCCGCTTCTTTGGCCGCTTTTGCTTTGTTTTCTGCAGCTATTTCTGCTGCTGTTAATTTTGCCATTTTTTAAATGAATTTAATTTTGTTAATAATATTGATCGTTTTTGTTTGAGTGTCGTTTGACGGCTCTATGATTTCGGGAGTGACCTTGTCGGCTCCTGTAATACTTATTGTTGGTGTGGCTTGATTTGAACCACGTAATACTGCGCTACCTTCAATTACCTTTGCCTCGGTAACGGCCCAAAAGTAACCTTGCGCCTCGGCTTCATTCTTGTTTGCAATTTCATCTATGTATTTATCCCAAGTGGCTTTCTCTTCTACGAAATACTTATCAGTTGAATTAACAGCTAATTCCATTTTAACATATCGCATACCTACTGAATGATTATCTACATTCCCTTTTGCGTATTGGTCAAACATAAATGAGTTATCATCTTTCGATACTGTTGATTCAAATACTAGTGCTTGTGTGCTACCTTCATAATCAAACCCTAATGATTTCCATGTCATTGTTTTTGCGGTGGCATTTACTTGACGGCTTATCACTTTATCAAATTTCATTTCATGCTCTTGTAAATGGAGCAATGATTTAGTTTCTGATAATGACTTTTTCCAAATACCTTTTATATGCACATCGCCGTGGCTATCCAATATGTTGGTGGTATTGATTACACATTTTACAAGTATCTTATCAGTACTTGCAACATCTTTTGTAACTGCCATTTCTTTTGTAGCATAATCGGAATGTTCTGCAACAAACGGTAATACAACATCAATAGCATCAGCGTGTTTATTGCTTGCTTTCTTTTGTTGGATAATCAAGTCCTTGTTATCCTTTAGGTGTTTGAGTTCGGCGTGTGTCATTTTGTAACTATTTGTTGTGACTTAATTAGTTTTTCTTTATCAGCTTTGATTTTCTTAATTTCCGCTGGTGTTAGTTTGGGTTGTGGTTTCATTAGTTGCTTGATTATCAGTTATCGATTTATAAAAATCAGGATATTGTACCCTTATTTGAAAGGCATATAGTTCACCCCAAGGCTCGGTTGTTTCATCACGGCCATTGCTTACAAGTACCTGGTTATACGTAGCCATGTTAGCATCAAACTCTATCTTACTTGCGTTCACATTGGTTTGCCTTACATCCGCCTTTTCTTTTTGGTTTTCCTGCAATACCGGTACATGGTCAAATGTGGTGACATAGTTTACTTTATTGAGTTCACCAAATAAGCATTCACTTGTTTGTCTATCAAGGTTGCAGGCTTCAGGAATAATAAAGTTTTGATAAAGTCTTTTATCAGCACTATCACCGTTGTTGAATGTACTCCCTTTATCCTTACCCATCAAGTCGAAAGGATAACCTAAACCATCGCAAATAATAGCGGTATTGGCCGACCTTAACTCTATCATTTGAAGTTGTGCTATTGGGTACATCATGTGTTGCCATTGCATAGTGGCATTGCTTATAATTACATCGTTTTGGTCTTCGTACTCGGTGCCGTATTCTTTGAATGCTTTTTGTAGTTCTTGCTTTTCTAGTTTATCGATTGGCAAAGTACTAATATTATCTTTTGCTTGATTTGATAAAAAACCTAACGGTTTAGATATTACCCTTGCCTCTGTTTTATATCCCTTTACAATATTATTGATAGGATATTTTAATGCTGAAATACGGCTTTGTGGAAGGTATGATTTATACCTAAATGGAGTTGTATCTGTATGGAAATAAACATCACGCGGGTTTTTTATTTCCAATATCCTCCCATCGATTTGCGTTACCTTAATCCACTCTATGAGGTCGTAAATATCACTCTCGAAATAAGGTAGTACATTTTGCTTCCATTTGATTTCGGTACGTGCAGGATCAAGTAACCACCTTGCAGTAATTACCGTTCCGCGTTCATAGCCTGCTGGCATGATTCTTAATTCAGGTGCATAGCCATAAGCCATTACATAGAACTTCCTTTGTGCTTCAAACGCTTCGCCGTTTTGCATGAAGTTCGGCCGGTCAATTAGCCCTTGCCATTGTAAAGACTTTTGCCCTTTCAATGGATTATCATTACGAATATTTAACGCTTGTAGTTTACCGTTGGTATGTGCTGAACATTTATTGGCAAGTATTGAGGCTACTTGTGGGCATTCTTTTATGGCCTTGATTATCTCATTATTATTTTCAACTCCAAAGAAGCTGACCATAGATGAGTAAAATTCAGGATAAAAGTTAGGTGCCGTTGCATCGGTAAATTGATAACCGCTTTGTGGACCACCTACGTTCATAGATACCACACTCTTGCCTGTTAGGGCATCCCAAGCATCAGCTAAACGGTGTAGTTTGTTCAAACTCTTCATTTTAAACCTTTCACTCTCTTGCCAGATATTACATCGGTAATTTACGAGTTAAGGCAGTTTATAACGATAATTGGTACAAATATATAAATTATTTTGTAATAACAAATTTATTTTTTGGAATAGACGCAACGCGCATTATTACTTTGCTAAAATCTTCTATGCTTGCATCGTTCAAATATTCAAAAGATACTTTGATATTTGACATAACGCTATTGTCAATATCAAAGTATAATAACTCCCATAAATCACGGAATGTTAAATCTTGTTTTTCTAAAATGTCATAATTTGTTAGAAATACATTAGGGTTATTTGTTTTGTAAAATACACACCCTAAAACCAAAGATGTATCTATTGATAAATCTGTTAATGATAATTGTAGCTTTTTTTCTATTTGTGATGGTAATTTGTGAATGGGAACTCCTTTAATCCATAATGTGAGTTTATTGATATTTCCGTTCATGATTTAATTTATTTAATTTGGTCAATATCTAATACTACATTTCTTATTACCACTTTACAGTTTTTAGTATCGGGAAATCTATCCCATACAACTTTTACCATTTCAACGCGTGATGGCAATGTGTCACATTTATACGATACAACACCCGCTCCATTAATCCCATTACCACACTCATACTGAAAGTGTATATTGTAATCTATTTTTTGCTGATTTGTTTTTACTTTGGTATAAGTAATTCCTATTGCCCATAGTACTACTGCTACAATAATAGCTAGTGCAACACCATATTTAATAATGTTTAATGTAAATTTCATTTTGATTTCATTTATTTCCACAAACTTACAAAACTTTTATTATATTTACACTTTGATTTCATGTTATTTATTTAGAAGTGAGGCGGGCTGTAATGGTCCGCTTTTCTTTTTACCACCATGCACCATGAACTTGTATCACATAACGCATTGGATCAATGCAATGATTATAAGCATCAATAGGCTTGCCTAAACTCTTACCATCTCTATCGGTTGCCTCGCAATACATTTGAAACTCTTTGATAAGATTTACGGACGTTTCAACTACATAAATATCCATTGAAAGTAATTTATTCAAACCCGCAATTATACTTTTATCCGGTGCCGGCCTGATATTCCTAAAACCTGCAGCGGCCACCGGGTATTGTAGCTTTTCCTTATCACTCATTATTCCATTAAGCCCAAAACGCAAATTACGAATAGTGTCCGGTTCTGCGCAATCAGCAACTATCAATGTACTTCCATTAAAACCTAAATCATTTAGTTTAAATCCCAAAGGTTTCAACTCCAACCCTTCATAATTCAACTCCCTAACAAATAGCTTTTCTTTGTGTATCTTCATCCCAATAGTGCCGGCGGGTGATGTAGTGCCAAAATCTAAACCGTACGCTTCGTTATATGGAAGGTCTAAATACTCCTTTAGCGTTATGTACTTATACCTCTTAAAATACTGACCTTTCATTCCGGTATTGGCATAACCTTTTATGGAAACTAAATAATGATGTGGGTTGTATAAATGGCTTTTCTTATCACCGTATGCTTGATACCTTTTAACGGTCTTTTCGGGTAAGTGTGGGTTATTGTGATACGTTGTGAATATTGAGTAAACTCCTGGTATTTTCTTTTGCTCTATTTTAAAATAACCGTCTAAATCGTTTGCATCAAAATCGGGTTCATCATCAACTGTAACCGGTACTAAGTTGAAATAGGTTTTGATTATCCAATGGTGAACGTCTGGAGTATTTAAAATAAATACAATTAAACTACCCTCATTTCTAATACTATCGGCAAACGTATTAAACTTATCCTCATCTCGAATATCCTCGCCCTCCTCAACAACTGCCAAATCTACATTTGATACAGATTTCATGTTAGCTTTTTTCTCTAACGATGAAGCCCTAAAACCTTTTGCGAATACCTGCATTTCGCCTGTTTCATTTGATTTGATACCATTTTCTAGTCGTGTAAATTGTCCATCAAACGCACCGTTAATGTTTGCAGTATCATACCGTAAAAGAATCTCATTTAAAATAGATTCTCTTATAGTACTTTTTTCATCCCTAAGTACTTGACATCTTTTGCCTTTTATTGTTGCTGAATATGCAATAAACTTTGAAGCCTCATAAGTCTTACCACTACCCCTTCCACCGATTAAAATCATTATTTCTGCATCACTAGGCACATTGTATAAATCTGCAAATACCGGGTTTCTTTTTACAATAACATCCATTATTCAAATGTTACATTACCAATACCTTCATGTTTGTATTCGTGCTTCTCCACTTGCTCCTCAATACCCTTGTTGATAGTTTCTATCGCTTTAGAGTTACCGTCAATAGTGGCAAGGTGAAAAAGAGCATCAACATAATCATCTAAGGTCTTGCCATTGGTTAATTTCTCAATTATTTTTTGGGTTAATAGCTTTTGTTGTCGCTTTTGCTCCCAGCCTGCTTTTTTCTGTTCAGAAGTAGGCTGTTTTTCGCTTGTAAAGCCTTGGCCTAGCACATTACCCATTATAACGCTTTTCTTGGTGTTTTTCGGTGTTTCTGACATACTATGATATGTTTTGCCATACCGCAAATATACACCTATTTTTGAATATTGCAAATAAGTTATGGTTTAGGTTTTTCGATTTGATATAAGTAAGCGCGAGTTATTTTAATGTATTCATCAACTTTCGCTTGATGAAATTGAAGCGCGGCTAAGGCTAAATCGTATTGTTCTTTTGTTATCATTGTATAAAGTTTTTTGTTATTATTTGTTGAAATTCTATAAGTGATCTGCAAATTAAATAAGTATGCCCTAAAGATTCTACCTGTGATTGAAATATCTTTTGCTCTGGGTCTTGCGTTCCTAATGGTGTTTTCATCTCTATCCAAACCACGCGACCATTAGGGCAAATTAAGCATAGGTCTGAAACTCCAGACTTAACACCAATAGCTTTTGCGATGGACCCCGCTAATTTGTTTCTACTATTATTACTTATTGCAAATAGGCACTTATACCACTGCAAGTAATTATTATTGAACCATTGGGTGCATTCACCCTGTAATATTTCCTCCTGCCTGTTGCTCATATAATTTGATTTTATCGTTTAAAATATTTTCTGAAATTTCTTTAATCCAATTACCGTTTTTCTTTTCATAAACCTTACACCATTCAACTACTTCCTTTGCCATTTCGAGTGAAATAAACTCCCTTGTTGCTGTTGGTTTATACTTTTGATAGTAATTATTCAAATGCTCGGCTACTTTATGAAGTACCGCATAAGGTGACCAATTACGGTCTTTTGCTAGTGAATAAATACGATCTGTTGGTACGCTTACCGGTTTACTACTAATGAGCAATACCAACTTTTGCTCCTTTTCCTCTTGTGCTTGTCTTTGGGCTTCCTCCTCAAAATCATAACCACAATTTACACAAACTAATTTTCTAGTGTGCTGTAAAAAATGGCATTCGGGGCATTCTTTTACCGGCGCAACTCCTGTACCTGCTTTTCCATCATTTAATTTTGCACCATGCTTAAAATAGCTTTGCCAATCAAAATAATCATCATAGGCACCATGTCGAATAGTATTTTTACCTAAATCCAAAACAACAAACTTATCTTTTCCATCTGATAGCCTAGACCCGCGACCTATCATCTGAAGGTACAAACTAAGACTTTTAGTAGCTCGATTTAATATTATTGTTTCCACGCTAGGTTCGTCAAAACCTGTTGTAAGTACTCCAACATTACAAAGTATGGCATGAGGTGTATTTTTAAACCATCTAATTATTTCGGCCCTTTCTACTTTTTCAGTTTCACCACAAATAGACCTAACATCTAAACCTTCATTTTTGAACGCGCTATAAACGGCTGATGAGTGCTTTAAGTTTACATTAAAAATCAATGTTTTTTTACCTGGTGCCTTTTCCCAATAAGCATTTATTACATTTTTTACCATCTTTTCAGACGAGTAAAACTCTTCCATTTGTTGTTCGTCAAATTCACCTTTCTTTATTTTCCACTTTTGCTTATCTACGAGGTCCGAAGCAAAACCGTAAACATCGCAATTTAGTAAATGCCCTGACTGTATAAGGTTTGTTACTGCGGGTCCTAATATCAATTCGTCATAATGGTGTGCTAATGGTTGCTCGGATATTGGCGTTGCTGTAACTCCTAATACCTTTTCAGTCCTATCTGCTGAAAAGAATGGCATCTTTTTAAAGTTTCCGATATGACACTCATCAATAATTACCAACCCAAATGACGGTAATTTATTTATTCTCCTATTTACGGTTTCTACCATGCCAATATAATAATCGTAATTAGCTGGTATATTCTTTACACCTGCCGAAATGAGGAATACCCTTTCGCCTAATGCTTTTTGTGCTTGCTGTAATAATTCAGTACGATGTACCAATATTAATACTCGCTCGGTAGTTTCCGCAAAGTGGTCTTTTGCAATTTCAATAAATGTAACAGTTTTGCCTGATCCTGTTGGCATTTGCAAAATAGTTTTTCGTTTTTCAGTTTTTTGAACTGTGTTTTTTGCCTCAATTTGGTAATTTCTTAGCATTCCTTACAGATTTTATTTTTATAACTCATTGATTATCAGCGAACCTTACACATTACAGATAAAATGTGTAATTTCAAAACTTTCTACCATGTGAAAAAATATATTTATGTGTGTGCATATTATGTATATTAGTTATTAATTTTATATATAATCTGTAATGTGTAAGGAAATAACATATTATTGAGTTTCGCGCCTTACAGAAGCCTTACACATTACAGATTACGAAAACGGCTTATCATTCATTTTGAAGCAAATTTTATACACTCTTTGCGTTTTTCCATCTACCCATTTCAAATAGCTACTATACCCACAAAGCGTTAAAGCCTGCCCTATTCTTTTCGTGTTGGTCCTAAATGATGAAAATTTATTTTCTAATTGAAGTTTAATTTGTGTATTGGTCATTTCACTATGTTCACTAGGCATCATAAGGTCCATTATTACCTCTTGCTCGGCCATTACTTCTTGGTTCTTCAGTGTGCTATCATTTAGGTTATCAATTTCATCTGGAGTAAGAAACCAACCTGTTCTATCCGCTTGCCATTCGTGGTATAATTCCATAAATAGGTCGTTCTTATCTATTGCCCTATATTTTTCAATATCAAATGAAATTATATTTACCGGTATTATTCGTCTGTTGCCTGTATAGTCATTAATAATTTCACTTTCATTCGTGGTACCTCCTAATACTGCGATACGTTCCAAATCCTCACTTACCTTTCCGTATGGCCTTCTAATGCTAAAAGTTTGCTTACTTGATAAATTTTTTAGCTTTTTATAGTCATTCTTATTTTTCCCACCAAATTCATCATCAACTATCAAAAGTTTTTTTGTCATTAAAATTTCACTATCTTTTCCATCATCAAGTGAAGATTCTGCATAGTATTCTCGAAGTTCTAATGGTAACAAACCGCGAAAAAATTCAGTTTTATTTATACCTTGCTTACCATTAAGTACTAATATCATCAATGAATAAGTACCATGAGCGGATCCAATAATTGATAGTAGCCATTTTTTTAAAAATACATTAAGGTAATCCGTAACATCGTAATTAATACCTTTGATATTTATTTCATGCTTAACAGTAAAGCAAGCACATAGGGCTTCAAAATTACCTTTTGGTTTTAGGTGTGCATACTTAGTAAAAAATGACCTTATCGGATTGTACGCTATGGTGTTTTCTGGATTTTCAATTAATGTAAAAATTTTATCTTTTGAAAGGTCGTCTGCAATAAGTTTCCAACACTTAGAATAAAATTTAGCAAGCACCCTATCAGTCATGGCCTCTTTTCCAAATTCATAATTTCGAGTAATTTCATTAAACCTAACTTTTGTAAGTTTTATCAAATCCACTACTTCATCAAGTTCTGTGCGCTCGCCTGGTGAATCTGAAATTTTATCTACCAATTCATCAGCTTCAATTCCTAATTCTTTTAATGTAATTTTTGCCTCTTCTTTAGTGGAACTTAATTTTGTAACCTGTGCAATTTTCTTAGTTTTTTCGGAAACAATATTGATACCGGCTTGCTTGCAGTGATAATAAACAGTAGCAATACCCACTCCACTGCCTGACCGCTTTAATGCAATATCAAACATTTTATCACATTTACCCATATCATACTTTGCACTATTTTGTGAAAAAGCGTGAAAGTAATTTCTACCATTTGCTCCAAATTCTTTAGAAAGTGCGAATGCAAATTTTATCCAAACATCGTAATCCTCACAAAGATTTATTGCTCCGTGAGATACCTGCCTTACTATTTCGTCAAAGTCATTTTGAGTAGTTGGGTAAAATTCCTGTGTTTGTTTTACATAGCTTTTAAAAATCTTCGCTTTCTCATTCAAATAAACGTCTGGATCATAAGAAACATACCTTAAAGAAGCTACATTTTTTGGCGCGGGGTCCGCAATTAATTTATACTTTTCTAAAAAATATTTTTCTAATCCAAAATAACTTTCTTTGTGCTTTTCGGGATTAATGCGAAAAAATACTGCATAGCCAAAGCCTCCTACTGACTGATGAACTGCATAAACATAAGGATCCTTTTTTATTTCCTCAATATCAAACTTCACCACTTGGTCCTTTGCATCTAAATCAATACACATAAATCCGCTATGTTGCACTAATCCTTTTTCATTTCGTGCGCTAAACGTTCCAGATGTTGTAATGCAAGGTAATTTTTCTTTTTGGAAATTTCCATTTCTATAAGCAAGTACATTATCCTGCCATACACCTGTTTTTATATTATCTAAATATTGTTGAAATAATAGAGTTGATGTTGGTTTGCTTGATGAATCACCAGCTTTAAATAGATTAACTTGCATTTATTATTATGTTTAAAAAGCCCCAAAACAAAAGCGGTGTAGGGTTTCCGCAATTATTAAGGGGCAATAAGATATTATTTTTAGCATCCCTACAATGCACCGCTAATCTACTCAATAATATCGAAAATATCAAGTAATTTTTCTTTTACTTGTGCAGGTATTTCTACATATTTTTCAGCCATTTCAACAGATCCAACAAGAGCTATCATGGCTTTTTCATGTGGTCTATTTCTTAATTCATATACTCTTTTTACCGATTCTTCGTTATCCATTCTGCATCCTATGCCATATGCAGTATCTGTTGGGAAAATGACAATTCCCCCTTTTTTAAATATCTCAATTACTTCATTATTCATGCTTAAAAGTTATTTTTCTATCATTATTTATATTCTCAAAAATAATTTTC
>OFQY01000205.1_pt1 | contig 26554 bp, 22 predicted proteins | sample 1542991 | NCBI WGS metagenome assembly OFQY01 (sample SAMN07774224, study PRJEB24372) | wastewater metagenome | isolation source: Exp Tend VB 10WW | collected 2016-02 | reverse complement strand
AAACAAATACAAAATACTCCTTTCGGAGACTAGCGAGGGCGACTGGCCCGAGCTCGAGGAAAATTTCAGCAGAAATTTATCCGTGCTCCGAAAAGGAGTATTTTGTATTTGTTTAATTTGTGACGTACGGAAGGAGCGCCATGAATCGCGCGCGCTTTACTGCAGTTGCGAGCTTTCGCTGGTTCTTAGCTGTGATGCCTGTCTTCTTTCGTGAAAGAATACGGCCGTAAGGGTTGATGAACTTCGAAAGAATATCGGTATCTTTATAGTCGATATGCTTTATGTTGTTTTGGGAGAAATAGCACTGTTTTGTCATGATAATTTCGGTGTAAGTATGCGTGAATGGTTAAAATGGGATGTCTTCTGGGTTGATTTCTTCTTCAGGGTAATCGACAGTGGGCATAGAGTCAATAGCGTCGGCTTCTTCACCCTTCCCGCCTGCCTTCGAAGATGACGATGCTGATGAGCTGCCAGCTGAGCCAAAAGAGCTAGAACCGCCCGTAGCGCCCGCTCGAGGGCCAAACTGCACGCGGTCGGCGACAACTTCGGTACGGTACTGCTTCTTGCCGTCTTGGCCATCCCAGCTGCGGGTTTGCATGCGGCCTTCAATAAAGACTGAACTTCCCTTCTTAAGGTACTGCGCCACTATTTCAGCTTGTCTGCCGAATACGACGACATTATGGTAATCGGTACTTTCTTGCTTTGCGCCGTTTTGATCTTTCCAGACACGGTTCGTTGCGAGTGAAAAGTTTGCAACCTGAGCACCTGAAGGAAGGGCTCGAAGTTCAGGGTCGCGAGTAAGGTTTCCGTACACCATCGCTTTGTTTATGTACATACTAATCTATTTGTTAAGTGACACTTATAATTTACTGGGAATGGGCTTACGCCTGAACGAGCTGGTCGATTGATTTGTCTATCTGAACTTCATCGATGGCAGGAGTAGCTGGAGTTCCAGCTGGCGCATCAGGAGATTCTGGTGAATCTTTCGGGTTACGCTTGCCTTCTTTCGGAGTAATATCTGCAAGAGTGCTTTCGCGAACAGTTCCGATAAGGATATAGCGGAGCATAGGCTCGAAGAGCTTAAGCTCTTTTTCAAGTGCAGCCACGTTGTCGGGGTTGACCTCGAATTTTATCCATCCGAAATATGCATTGTTATAATGGTGCTTGACCGCCTTTGAGGTTTTGGTTAATTCATAAGCAAGTGCGACAAGCTTAGGAGCATCTTCCGATATGAACGCGCCGTCTTTCTTCTCAATAAGAGACTTGAGATGAGAAAACTGCACGGCAGCATCGGCTTCCGATATGGTAGGCACTAGATGGAAACCGAGTTCGTAAATTCGGCTACCTTCATGTGCTTCTGCTTCCTGTGATTCTGTTTTCTTTTCTTTTGACATGGGCTACAGACTATCACGCCAAAGAGCATAGGGCAAGCCTATTTTTTACACCTTCAGTCAGCACTACCAGCAATACACCTAAAAGCCAAACTGTGAAAAAGCGTTGGAAATTAAGGCTTTTTTGACCACTTCGATGTCTAAGCCTTTAATTTCGGCTATCTTTTTAACAACCTCGCGCACATGCATTGGCTCATTTCTCTGGCCTCGAAACGGCGTTGGCGTAACATACGGGCAATCGGTTTCAGAAAGCATTTTGTCGAGCGGCACCGCTTCGACTAACTTACGATAATCGTCGGCAAAGGTAATAACCCCCGTAAACGATATGGTAAAACCCATTTTGATGAATGCCTGCGCCTCTTCGACGGTACCGGCGAAGAAGTGGACATTCCCCCGTAACTGTATACCTTTGCTGATGAAGTCTCTATCAAAAATTTCTAAAATTTTCCCGTAGGAAGCACGGGCATGGATCATGAGCGGCTTATTGTATTTTACGGCCAATTCTATGTGCTGTTTAAAAACAACTTCCTGCTTCCTAAGCACCTCTTCCTTGCCGACATCGGTTTGATACTGTTCAGGCAAGCGAAAAACATCTATGCCACACTCTCCTACCCCCATAGTTTTAGGATGGGCTACTAGCTTTTCAAATTCTATCGCGTCAAATTCTTCATCAACAACATGTGTAGGATGGAGGCCCACAATTGCATATACCCCATCTTCGTATTTTTCAGCCATCTCTACGGCGGCTTTTGAAGTGGCGAGTGCTGCTCCAACATTTATAACCCAAGTACCCGAATCGAGTGTGCGCTTAACAACCTCGTCGCGGTCAGCATCATATGCCTTAAAATTTAGGTGCGCATGGGCATCTATGTATTGAGGTTGTATTGAATCAGACATTGTGTCAGATATTAAAGCCTTTTAATCCTTCCTTACAAACAATGGCGCTTCGGGCATTTTGTTTGCCTTAATTAATTCTTTAATTATATTTGAGGTGTTAGGAAGAAGCGGCTGAAGCATTCGCGCAACAGTGTAGAGCCTTGCAACTAAATCTTTTATAAGCGCTTCCCCTGCTTCCTTATCTTCTTTAATAATAGAAAATGGCTTATTTTCTTGAATAAAAACATCAAGCTCCTGAATGCGGCTCCAAACATATTGAGAAACTTTTACAAAGTCGTATGAATCATACAATTTAAAATATTCTTCAGTAAGGCTTTGTTCAGGAACAGCAACAGGTGCGACCAAATGGGTTTCAGCCATTTTCATAATGCGACTCGTCAAATTACCAATGCCATTTGCGAGCTTCGCATTGTACGCGTCCTTGAAACGCTCCATAGTAAAAGGGCTGTCTTCAAAAGAAGAAAGTTCTGCTAGACAAAAGTAGCGAAGTGCATCGGTACCGTACTCACTTACCACATCATAAGGGTTAGTAGCATTGCCGAGCGACTTAGACATTTTCACTCCGCCTTCGGCTGTAAGGAAGCCGTCAATGACAATAGTGTGTGTATTAGGAAGATCTGCAGCCATGAGCATTGCTTGCCACATAGCACTTTGCTGACGTAGATTATCTTTACCGCAATACTGAACAGGAGTGCCGTTCTGCCAAAACTGTGTAAATTTATTTGAGGCGTCAGCTGCCGAGCCTACTACATCCTGCCCTTCAGGCCAACCCAGCGTAGAAATATAACTCACAAGAGCGTCAAACCACACGTACATAACATGTTCTTCATCTCCGGGAACGGCAACACCCCACGACATTTTGCTCTTCTGCCGTGAAATGCTGAAATCTTGAAGACCGCGAGAAACAAATGCTTTTATTTCATTGAACCGAAAATCGGGAATAACGAGCGTCGGATTCTTTTCATATAGCGCCAAAAGTTTGTCACTAAACGCAGAAAATTTGAAGAAATAATTTTCTTCTTCAATTAACTGAATTTCTTTGTCAGGGTGAACTGGGCAGCGGCCGTCTATAAGTTCTGAATCGGTCTTTTCTAATTCGCATCCGACACAGTATTTTGCCTGATAATTCTTTTTATAGATATAACCGTTCGCGTCGCATCGCTTCCAGAATTCTTGAGCGGCCGCTTCGTGTTTCGGGTCGGTAGTGCGAATGAAGTGCACATCGTCTGAAATGCCGAGAAGCTCCTTAAGACCGCGGAATTGCTCGGCATATTTATCTACATATTCCTGAACCGGCATACCGTTTTTTTCTGCCGCATCAAATAATTTCTGGCCGTGTTCGTCTGTTCCGGTGTTAAAGAAAACATTATAGCCTTGAAGCTGCTTAAGTCGGGCAATGGCATCGGCACGAACAAGCTCAGTGGCAAAACCAACATGCGGGTCGGCGTTCACGTAAGGAAGCGTTGTGGTTATGTAGAAGTTTTTTGAATTGGAATCTGACATGCTGAATGTAAATAATATTAAACCTGCTACGCATTCGCCTCCCCTTCTCCCGTTTCCTCTTTCACAACCTCAACCTCGGCATCTGTTGAAGGAATATCGGGAACGTAACGCTTGCGGCGTTCGGTATCTTCAATAAATTCAACAAGGGCCACCGAGAGCGGTACAGAGAGTAATACCCCCACAAAACCCGCGAGCTGAGCGCCGGCCAATAGAGAAACGATGACCAGAAGCGGTGACACTCCCACCATCTTTTTAACAATGAGCGGGTAAATTATATGCGCTTCAATTTGCTGAATAAATATATAAACAGCAATAACGATAATACCCAAGCCTATGCCGCTGTCGATGGTGGCAAACAAGAAGGCAGGAATGGCCGAGAGCGTCATGCCTACAACTGGTACAAGTTCAAATATTGCAGCAAGCAAGGCTAGAAGGAATGGGTGGTCGACACCTATGGCAAGAAGCGCAATGTACACAAGAACGCCAACGGCCAATGCCAGAATAAGTTGCCCTTGCATCCACTTGCCTATTTTTGCTTGCGAACGGCGCCACAAGTCACGCACATATTTTTCGTGTTTGAGCGGCGTAACAATGCTCAAGAATTCTCCAATGCCGTCTTCTTTAACAGAAAGATAGAAAGAAAGTACGACAACCATAATGAGGCTGAATACTCCCCCGAAGAAACCGCTGATAGTGTCAAAAATACCGCCCGAAAATTCTGAAACAGTTGCAGTAAACATGGTGGCCATGTCGCCAACTGAAATAGTTGCGGGAATATCAGGAAAGAAAGTTTCTACGTTTTTAAGCGCCACGCCCTGAAGCGGCCGCAGAATGTCTATAGTTTTTATGTACTTCGGTAATCCGTTTACGGCATTTATTGCTTCTGAAAAGAGCGGTGGAATAAGAAAAGCGAATACGCCCGTAACAACCGAAGCGATAAGAAGATACATAATTATGGCCGAGAACACACGCTGAATTTTTCGGCGATTAAGCCACCTGATGCCCGGTTCAATTATCGATGCAATAACAGCCGCACACAATACAAGCAAAATAAGGCTCCGAAGCTCTACAATTAAATAGACGCACAGAAAAAATACGGCAACCTTGAACATGGTGCCGAAGCTGATATGAACTGCCAACCGGCTGTCGTTTTTCTCGTACATTAGGCTAAGAATACCACAAAACAACACAATACAAATACAGGGGGTTCGGTGATTAGATACCTGACAGGAGAGTTAAAAGCCTCTTTTGAACCTCAGGCTTGAAGGGGCCGACAACGGCCAAATTGGCGCCTTTAGCGGTAAATATACTGCGAGCTGCGGCGTCCATCCCCGCCTTCGTTACCTTCTTTATTTTCTCTTCATATTCCGCAATTGTTACTACTTTATTCTTCAAAATCTCATCGCCTGCATACAGGTCGGCATAGTCTTCGGCTGTTTCAAAATGAAGCACAAGCCGCGAAAGGCGACATTCTTTTACCTTCTTATCTTCAGCGAGAGTTATACCCTCTTTCTTTAGTTTCTTTATTTCAGCCACAATTCCCTTCACTGCTTCTTCAAGCCTGTCATTAGCAACGCCAGCAGAAATAGTAAATGTGCCCGTGTTATTGCTTGTATGCATGCCCGAACGAATGTAATAGCAAATACCAAGCTCCTCTCTCATTTTTTGAAAAAGTCTCGAACTCATCCCTGCCCCAAGCGCAGTTGAAAGCGAATTAGCGGCTGTTGCACGTTTGTCGAAATAACCGAAGGCACGAAATGAAAGAATAAGATGCGTCTGGTCTGTTTTTCTGAATTCAATTGCTACCTGAGGTTTGTTCTGCTTCACAATAGTTTTAGGGTATGGCTGCACTTTGCCTGACTCCATTTTCCCGAAAAGCGACGCAATTTGTTTCTTTGCAGATTCTTTATTGAAGTTTCCGGCAATTACAATAAGTGTGTTCTTAGCCGAATAATGTTTAGCACGGTAATTATTAAGGTCTTCTTTTGTAAATGAAGAAACTGTTGTAGGTGTACCAATAATTTCTCGACCCATTGCATGGCCGCCGTATAGCTGCTGCGTAGCCAATTTTTCTACGCGATACTGCGGGTCGTCCATATACATATGATATTCCTGTATGACTACACCCTTCTCTTTCTGCATTTCTTCTTCAGGAAAAGTTGAGTTGAGGAAGATATCGGAAACAATTTCAAGAATTTTGCTCGCATGTTTTTTATGCGCTTTGGCATGATAACCGGTGTATGCACGGCCGGTGAATGCATTATTCTGAGCGCCTATTTCATCGAACTCAAGGGCAATTTGTTTTGCCGTTGGTCTTTTTACAGTTCCTTTAAAACACATATGCTCTAAAAAATGTGCTAGCCCGTTTTCTCGCTCTGATTCAAAATCGGCACCCGTGCGCACCATTGCCATAACGAACACCGATTCTGATTCTTTCATGGGAACCATTAAGTAGCGCAGGCCGTTTTGCAGTTTTCCTTTATGATATTTCATTACGTTATTTTGCGGATTACCGGATATAGATTAACAGTACCGACAGTATATGTTTAATTGGGCGGAATGCAAAACACCCGCTTGCCGTACTGTCACTACGGAGCGGGTGTGTTTTTGGTTGTCTGCAAAGAGTTCTTCAGCCGACATCAGCAAGCTCACCTTCACGGCGACGGGCGACTCGAACGAATAAGTTCCCCATCTCAGGGGGAGCTTGAAACATTTTCCAGCCGTAACCATTTTCGTCAATTTCTCCTGCATCTGCTACCGAGAATTTCTCCGCCGCAAGAAGAATTTCAACTTCACCAAACACTCTCTTCGGCCTGATGGCCAACGGCAAATGGCATTGGTGCATGTTGGGAATCAACGAAACAGTTGTTACCGACTTGATCGTAACCAGAGAAGAGCCCTCCGCTCTTAGGAACAGCCAGAGCATCTCAGTTGGTTGCTTACCTCTCGGTGAACGGCCAAAAAAATGTTGACTAAGCCAGTTTGAAAGAATGGCTTGATTTCCTGTTGTTACGAGAACGCACGGACGGACAATATCTGGTCCGAGATACTCTCTCAGTGTTTTTGTTTCTACTGGCACGGGTATTCCTCCTACTTCTGGTTCCGGAAACCTGAAGCTACTTGGTTTGTTTTAGTTTTGTGTGTTCGATTCACCATTTCCGGTAAGGCTGCATCTGCCGCCTATTCTACACTTCTATACAGAAAGTCAACTAAAGGCTCGCCAGTCTAAAGTCCTTTAATGGCAGCGCGCGTTACTGGCCCAAACAAACCTGATGCGGGTTTAATGTTATTAGCTTTTTGGAATTTTATAAGAGCCTGTTTAGTTTTTAAACCAAAATAAGAAACTTCGTTTCCGGGCGAACCTGCTCCAGTATCTGAAACTGTGAATCCTCGAGCATTCAAAAATTGTTGTAACACTCGGACGTCTTGATTCGACGAACCTAAACTCAAATTTTTATATAAAGAACGAGCTTGTGTAGTTATTGAAGCCGCCGATGCCGCAGAACCTGCCGTTGACTGAATGGGTGCCATAACATAACTAACGCCATTTATCACAACAATACGCCCTGCGGTTAATGCAGCTGCAGTTGCACTGCTCGTTGTTGCTTGGGCTGGGCGATTATAATAAATAATGCCATCACTACTGCCTCCCCCGCCACCTCCTCCACCGCCTCCACTTGAACCTCCGCCGCCACCAGATGATTCAGATACATCTGTAATATTTACAGTTACCATTGTTGTAGCATAATTTATTGAATCAAAAAGGTTCGGGATTCGTGCATTGTCAGTTGAACTTGCTGTTATAGTCAAAACTATTGAATGCCTTGATTCGTAATCTAATGGATATGCACTAGCAACTGTTACGGCCCCTGTAGTTGAATTTATGGCAAAAGCGCCAAGGTCATTTCCGCTTGAAATAGAATACGAAATAGTTTCATCGTAATCTTGGTCTGTTGCACTAACGCTTCCTACAGAACTGCCGGCGCCTGAATTCTCGGCAATTGAAAATGTATACGGTGCTGCTCCAAATACTGGGGGTTCTTCTATATTATAAAAACGAAACCATTTACTAAGATACTTTTCAGATGGAAATTCAGTAATATCTATAGCATATGCAGTAATAACATTATCTACATACTGGGAAAACTGATTTCTATATACTTCTTTTGCGGCTTCATCCGCAAATATATGGTCAGGGTCATTTTCGGTGTACACCATTAATGCATCATAATCGGCTTGCGTCTGAACTGTTTCAAAATTTAAATTTGATGAGTAGGTCAAAATACCAGAACTTGATGAAGTTGAAAAACCTGAGGCAATCAAACTGTTCATGTAAAACCTATAACTAAGAGCGTCACCATCTGGGTCTGTAGCGGTAAAATCAAATAATTGCACTGGTAAAGTGGTTGTAGCTTCATAAGCACTTATAACTCCAGAAAGGCCCCCCGGCCACACTGGGTAATGGTTCAGCGCATACTGTCTAAAACATGTTGGGTTGTACTCTGTAACCTGGTACCATCCGCCAAGTGAAGTCATGGCGGTATTTATCTGACTAATATAATTACCTAAGTTTGGACTATATGTATCAAAATAATGTGCGAACAAAAGAACTGGCTGATTGTCTACAATAAGAAAACTAGGTTGTCCTGAATCTCCTCCTATTAGCCTTTCATTGAATTCTTTTCTTGTACTTGTCGAATATTCTGCATGAGTAATGTATGTACTCGATATCGACGTCATCTTATGAATTAAAGCTTTAGCCTCCTGATCAAATGCCACAATGGGAACATCAAGAGTTTCTCCCTGTATCTTCTGAAACAAAGCAAAAAGAGTAGATGACGCCATTATTGGATAATACGTAATTGAATCGGGCACATCACTATCAAGAACTTCAACCTGTATATCCGTTCCTGTAATATTTGTACTGCCTACAACCACACGCTCAACATGGTTACCTGAAGAATCTATAAAGCCTGTGGTAGAACCTACCGCAATTGCAAAGTGCCCCGCGGCAATAAAATGCCTTGGTGATATTAATGTGGCACCCTGTTGATACTGTATTGCACCACTCTGATTATTCCAGCCCGCCACACCAGTAAAATCTAATGGCGTTCCGGCTGATGTCCATACTGAAGGGTTTCTCGTCCAAGGAGTACTTGTTGATGTTTGCCTAGAAGTAAAAAGTGACAACCCTGTAGTTGAAGCAACTGTGTTTATTCGATTATCTATTTGATTGCCAGTATGGGTAGCTAAGTCGGTTGAATCAATGCTGCCGCAAGATGTTGCTGGTGAAGAAACTATGCCCGTGTGAGCATAGGCAAAAAGTGGCGTTCCTGCCACTAACGTTAAACCGAAACCCCAGCCAAAAGCTTTAAAATAGGGCTTTTATTTAGTTTATTAAACATGCTATATTATAACACACAATGTACTACGAATCAAATTAACCGTAAATTTAGCCGTTGACTGCCCCAATCAAATATTCATTGAGCGCAGAAATTGAAAGGCGCTCTTGTTCGCCGCTGTCGCGGTGACGTATTGTAACTGTTTCTTTAAGGTCACCTTTCTCTCCTCCTTCAACTGTGTCGAAGTCTATTGTTATACAAAATGGTGTACCAATTTCGTCTTGTCGACGGTAACGCTTTCCAACATTACCGTTATCATCAAACATAACTCGCCCTGGAAATGCCTTTTTAAGTGCGCTATATATTTCTTTAGCTTTTTCAACTAATTGAGGTTTATTTTTCATTAAAGGAAATACTGCAACGAGCACCGGCGCAATTTTCGGAGAAAACTTGAGCAACGCACGCGGTTCGCCGCCGAGCTCATCTTCTGCATAAGCATCAGCAAGTGCAGCAAGCATTAAGCGACCAACTCCAAATGTTGGTTCAATGCAATGAGGAATATAACGCTTTTTTGAAGTGTCTGTTTCGGCTTCATCAAAATATGAAAGGTCTACCTTCGATGCCTTTGTGTGGGCAGAAAGGTCGAAGTCTGTTCTATATGCCAAACCAAGAAGCTCTTTTTGCCCCATAGGAAAATCGAACTCTGTGTCGACGCTGTGTTTTGAATAGTGAGCGCGATCGGCAGCTGGTACATCTACCTTATGAATTTTACTTTTAGATAGGCCAACATCTTCTGTAAGAAAGGTCATTTGCTCTTGAAAAAAAGTATCGAAGAGGCCCTTCCACGTATCATCATTTTCGCTTACCGGAGGCTTAATGAAATATTCGATTTCCATTTGTTCAAGTTCGCGTACTCTAAAAATAAAATCGCGAGGAGCAATTTCATTTCTGAATGCCTTACCTATTTGTGCAATACCGAAGGGCATTTTAGGATGAAAAGAATCGACAATATTCTTGAAGTTTACAAAAATTCCTTGAGCTGTTTCAGGGCGAAGATACGAAACCGAAGCTTCATCTTCAGTAGCTCCGATGTTCGTCTTGAACATCATATTAAACTGGCGAACATCGCCGAGCGCGTTGCCTTCAGGGCTTTTTATTCCTTTCTCTTTAATAAGCGCATCCATTTGCTCTATATTTAAGCTCTTAGCTTCAACACCCACTTCTTCAAGTAAGTGGTCGGCTCGATAACGCTTTTTTGTTTTTACGTCTTCAACCAAAGGGTCGGCAAAACCACCTACGTGGCCGCTTGCCTTCCATACATCTGGGTTCATTAGAATTGCCGCGGAAACCCCGTACATATCTTCGCGGTCGAGCACAAAACGCTTCCACCACAAGTTCTGAATATTCCCTTTAAGCTCAACTCCAAGCGGGCCGTAGTCCCAAGTACCGGCCAAACCACCGTAAATTTCAGAACCTTGGTAAATAAAGCCGCGTCGCTTGCAAAGCGAAATGAGCTTTTCCATGGTGTTTTCAGGGTATCCTGCGCCATTCTTGGCACCTACGGCTGCAGTATTGTCGGCGGCTTTTTTAGACATAATATCAATACTATATATCAATTAAAGGCTTTTTGGAACTTGAATAATAGTGGATTTATATTTAACATATTGTAATGAAAACCATATCAATTCCCCTTACAGATGAAATAAATGAGTTCATAGAGGAACAAATAAAGCTCGGTATAGTTACAAGTAAGGCCGAGTTTGTTAGGAATGCGCTTGTCAGATACAAAGACAATGAATTTACAGCCTTAGTTTTAAAATCAAAAGAAGAAACAAGTGACGGAGGTGCTCTTGTTGGAAACTTAGACACATTGGTACAAAAATTTTCAAGTAAGTAACGCAGTTCTCGCGGACACTCTCTAGAAAATAAAACACACGGGCCACAACCTATTTTGAGGAGACTAGCGAGCGCGACTGGCGCGAGCTCGAGGAAAAAGTCAGCAGACTTTTATCCGTGCTCCGAGAGATAGGTTGTGGCCCGTGTGTTTTATTTCCCTCCAACTTTATCATCCCCAAACTTATACGTAGGGTCGCTTTGCATCTTCGTATCAAGAGAATCATATGTTGTCTGAATAATTTGCCCCGTAAAACTATCTTTACCAGATATGCGTGGTTCTTTTATGAGAATAGGGCTAGAACCTGCTTGACTAATACTTGGTGTGACAGATATCTGGAAAGCGAAATCTTTAGGGCTAGAAGCAAAACCTGTTCCGGCAGAAATGTCGCCTAAGTTCCAACTTACTGTGCGCGTTTGAGCGTTATATGAGACGCCGTTGTTATTTGGATATGTTGTAGCAAGCCATTTAACATATGTAGGCAACACAGCGCTAAAGACGGCGTTATTTACGGTATTGTAAGAATTACCGACACTTACCATAACAGTGTATGTTGTTTCTTTTTCAGGCATTGGAGGAATAGGGCCAACATTGTTAAACGGACCAATACTTTTAGTTATACGAGGGCTAAGTGTAAGGCTAGACGAAACTTTAACCGACCTTCTTATTGTTGAAGCAATTTCTTCTGGAACATTTCTTTCGTTCAAGCGTTTTGCTCTAACTGTAATATTAAGATTCATCTCTTGTCTCTGGAATAGAGAATTGCTTGAAGTTGTAGGAGGAAGAGTAGCAAAACCAAATTGTATTCTACCAGCATCACGAGGAGTTATACGCGCCAATTCAGTAAGAGTAGAGCTGTCCCATCTTATAGTGTTATGCAATGAATCATAGAAAGCACTGTCGCCTTTTACGCGAGCTTTGTCTACCATTGCACCAACAAGTTCCGCCTCAATAACAATGTCTTGAAGTGGCACATCAAGATTGTTCTGGAATACAATTTCACCTTTTATCGGCTCGCCCGCTTTTGCAATATATGAAGAAGCTGTTTGACCATCGAGTGCTAGGTCTACACCAAGAAACGGTCTCTTCATGGCAATAGGTACGGCATTTGTAACAAACACAGTACCAATTGAATTTTTGTCTTGTGGGTTTGCGGTTCCAGTATAGAAATTGAATACGCGTTGCTCGTTTGCCCCGCCCATAAGCCTACCCTTAATAACAATACGGCGTTCTTCTTCTGGCTTTACATCACCAAGCACCCAAATACCATCACCTACCGACGCTGACGGTGTTGATGAAAGAAATACGAAGCCGAATGGGTACTCAACCTTAAGAACAAGGTCTTTAATAATTGATGCACTATTTGATTTTATCGTCACTGCAAATTCATTTTCTTGTTCAGGAATAACTTCTTTCACCGTATCTACATTAACGGTTATTGGAGCTGAACCAATGTATATAGGATAGGTCTTATCTTTTACAAAAATACTGTCTGAACCCTGAAGGCGATATTCGATACTAATTTGTATATCTTTACGAACATTCTCTTCTCCGAAAAGAATTGCCTTAATGTTTTGTCGAGTCGTAGCGCCTGCTTTCAATGTTCCAATAGGAATACGGTCGGCGAGCATAGAGCTTGATTGATCGATAGCACTTCGCGTTCCGGGTGGGTACACAAGAACAAGGTCGGCGAGCTCTAGGTCGGCGCTGTTATTGTTCGTTATATCTATGTCTAATGAGAGCACATCACCAGATGGTGCCGAAACAGGGCCAAGCAGGCGCACATCAATATTGCCGCTCGAAATGTCGTTTATTCCGGTAGAAAAAGTAAACCAAGCAAAACCTAGAGCAAGTAATAGTGCCAGCACAGAAACTAAAAGCACTCTCTTTAAGAAAGACCCCTGCTTCTCATCTTCCGACTCTTGGCGCCTAACAACTTTAACAACTTCTTTCGCTGTAACTACCGGGTTTTGCTGAATCGGGTCTTCTTCCCATGATTCACCCACGATAACATTGTGTTTATGCAAACGGCTTCTGCCTTGCGGAGGCAATTCTTCACCTGAATTTGAAAACAGCTTTTTCTTAAGTTGTTCTATTTGGCTGTCATCCTGAGACATATATGTAAAAAGTATATCACAACATAAATGTCGCGCCTGCGGTACAGATAATGCCTAAGCTACAAATGACTACTTTCGAGCGCGATGCGGATATGCATTTCAAGTTCTCTCAATGACTTTTCGGCCGCCAATATTTTTTCTTCTGTAATTCTATGTTTTGTGCCTTCAGCAACGTGCGCGCCGTGTGTATCGTGTGTATCGTTCGTGCCGTTCGAGGCGCTCGTGCCGCAAAGTTCCATCATAAGAGTGTCATGACTACCGTAACCAAGTTCGTGCAATATGCTTGCCTTCCCCAACGCCGTGAGGCCGGCAATGTGTGCAGAAGAAAACGCAGATTTTTTAAGCAGAAATTCAAAAAATTCGAGCGTATACGAGAAAAGAGCATCGTGCTTTTCTTCGCCCTGCACGAGCCTTCTTACAAATTGAAGTATTTCTGCTGAGACTTTTCGTAACGCCATCGGGATGCGACGGTCGGCAAGAGAAATAAGTTTCTCGGCGCTGGTAAGCCGCCATAGCTCCCTTCCGCGCACAAGCGACACTTTTGAAAATGACATTTCCTGTATGAACGGTCGAAGTTTAGATTGCACCAGCCGCACACCTTGAGCCGCCACGTATATAAGACCGAGGTCTTCAGTAAACATCGCTATAAATTTATTTGCCTCGCCTGTGTCGCTACTATCTATAATGAAGGCTCGTGTTTGGTATATATGGTGGGACATCTGCTATATTTGCCTTCTACTATTACTAAAGAGACTACGCCAAGGATATTGCCGCAATTACCTTACCGCATTCTGTTTCTATTTCTGTTCTTTCGTTTAGCGCAGGATCATCGTCAATGCTGTCTGAGAAAGTAACTTCGCGCGCGAGAACTGTTTTCTTTATATCTTCTTCATATCTACCCACTATTTTTTTGAGAGATTCTTCAGCAACAATGTGCAGCCCGATAGGGTCTGATGGAGCGAGGCCTGCCTTTTTGCGCATTTCTTGAATAGCACGAATAATATCGCGAACAGCTCCCTCTTCTTTTAATTCTTCTGTAATAACAGTATCGAGAGCAAGTTCATTGCCTGCTATTACTTTTTTTACATTAAGCTCGTCGGCAAGTATCGCTGCCATATCATCAGAAAGAGAATTCTCATCTTTATTGTATGCAAAACTAGCCAAAGGCTGCCTTACCTTTACGCCTGCAGACGAACGAAGTGCCAAACCAGTTTCCACTAGTTTTCGCGCGTCGCGCATTTCTTTCATATTTTTTTCATCAGGGGCCGAAAGCGCCGGCCATGAACACAAGTGCACACTTTCGGGCATTGCCGCAGATTTTACTTTTAAATATATGTGCTCAGATATAAACGGTGTAAACGGTGCCATTAGTTTTGCGAGGGTTAAAAGCGCGAATCGAGTAGTATCAAGTGCCTCCTTTTTATCGGCTGCACTTTCGCCCTTAAAGCGGTCACGCGAACGGCGAAGATACCATGTAGAAAGGTCGTCAACTAGGTCGGCAATAGGCCGCGTTGCTTTATCTATTTGATACGCATCAAGACCTTTTTCGATTGATCCCTTCAATTCAGAAAGGCGCGAGAGAATCCATATGTCGAGAATATTTTTAGAATGAGGCGCTTCGCTGCTTCCAGTTTCTTTCAAATACGCTTCATCGGCATAGAGCGCGTAAAAAGAATAGACGTTTTCAAGGCGATTGAATATTTTTTTATTCACTTCATCAAGGCTCTTCTCTGAAAATGCAGTTTCTTCGGCGTGTGCTGCAGGTGAAGCTGCAAGCATGTAGCGCAAAGAATCGACACCGAAGGCGTCGAGTGTTGGCTCAAGGTCTGGGTAATTGCGCAGGCTTTTTGACATTTTTCTGCCGTCTTCGGCGAGAATAAGACCGGTGACAGTTACGTTTTTATAAGGGCTCTTACCGAAGAGGCCCATACCAAGAACAATAAGGGAATAGAACCATCCACGGGTTTGATCTAGACCTTCAGAAATAAAATCGGCGGGAAAGAGAGCGCTACCCTTTTCTTCGAACGCCTCTTTATTTTCAAATGGGTAATGCGCCTGCGCGAACGGCATAGAACCAGAGTCATACCACACATCAAATACATCGGGTACTCTGCGCATAACATCGCCATCAGATGTCGTCCAAATTACCTTGTCGATATATGGCCTGTGAATGTCGAGTTCAAAATTTTCGTCGTGAGGCAAAGGCTTAAATTCGCGTTCGTGAGTTGAAGCTGTAGGGTCTGAAACATCGCTCCATCCTGAACGAAGAAGGTCGCGCGCGGTCTTTCCAGAAATAGTGTTCAGCATCATACGCATCGGCAAACCATGAGTAACAATTAAAATATGCTCATGTTTATGATTCTCTTCTATTTCATATAAAACTTCAGCTGTACGGCGCTTCACATCGGCGACAGACTCGCCATTCGGAGATTTCATGAATATTTTGTCATGCAAAGTCTTAAGAAATGCCGCACGATGTGGCCATTCTTTTCCATCGAAGTCTCCGGTGCTTATTTCCCGAAGTCTTGCGTCGAATTGTATATTCTTATGATTGATACCGAGAATTTCTGCGGCAAGCTCGGCGGTTTCGCGCGTGCGGCGAAAATCTGATGCATATATTTTTGTGATCTTATTGCCGCTTTCTTCTACTTTCTTTTTCAAATTCTTAGCCGATTCGAATACCTCAGACCTTCCTCTTTCTGTTAGCGCATACTTTTCAAGATCTTTAGCATTCGAATTCATTACATTGAGCACATTCGATTCACATTCACCGTGACGCATAAGAATAAACGTATTGCCGTTGCTAGGAATATGCTCCTTCAATTCATTTATTGAACCGATGAATTCTGTTTTGCCGGTTTTTTCACCGACCCATACAGGAAGAGGCGCTCCCCAATAACGGGTGCGGGAAACCGCCCAGTCGCGGACATTTTCGAGCCAGTCGCCGAAGCGCCCTTCGCCCACCTCTTTAGGCACCCAGTTTATGGTCTTATTTTCAGCCACTAATTTGTCGCGCAGTTCGGTTGCTTTAACAAACCACGATGAAGTTGCGTAGTTAAGAAGCGGCGTTTCGCATCTCCAGCAATGCGGATACGAGTGCATTATTTTTTCTTTCGCAAAAAGTGAGCCTTGGTGGGCGAGAAGCTTAATAACCTCAATGTCTGTTTGCTGATGATTTTCTTTCGGTTTAGCCTGCATACCCGAAAGCGTGCCATTACCTTCTTTTATTTCTCCACTCGGCGCGACGTGCTGAATGGTCGGAAGATTTTTTGCAGTAGCAAGCTTGGCGTCATCATCACCAAATGCTGGCGCAATATGCACAATACCGCTGCCGTCTTCTGCAGTTACAAATTCTGCCGCGTAAACCTTCCATGCCTGTGCGCGCTTAGGCTCCTGATCTGCAGCTAATGTTCCCTCTTTCGAATAAAAATCAAAAACCGGTTTGTATGAAATTCCTTCAAGCTCGCTGCCTTTATGTATTGAAATATTTTCTACGTCGGCCATCGTAAGCTTAGCCTTTTCAAGAACATTCTCAAGTTTTGCTTTGGCACATATAACTATTTTTCCTGAAAGATTTTCAGCAGCAGCATTAGCTGAAATTTTTACCTTTACATATTCAAGTTCAGGGTTAACAGCAAGCGCGGTGTTTCCGGGAAGTGTCCACGGTGTTGTCGTCCATGCAACAAAAAAAGTATTAGGTTCATCTGTAAGCTCGAACATCGCATATGCAGAAAGGTCGGCGATGTCTTTGTACCCCTGCCCTACTTCAAAGTTTGAAAGGGTTGTTTGGCAACGCGGGCAAAACGGCATCACCTTAAATGCTGTGTACACCAAATTCTTTTCGTTCAACGTTTTAAAAGACCACCACACCGATTCGGTGTAGCTCGGGTCCATTGTTTGATAGTCGTTATCCATGTCGACCCAGCGGCCAAGACGAGTGATAATTCTTTTCCAATCGACAGCATAACGAAAGACGCTATCGCGAGCTGCTTTATTAAATTTATTGATACCGTATGTTTCGATAGCCTTCTTATCTTTCAGGCCGAGTTCTTTTTCAATTATATTTTCAATAGGCAGACCGTGACAGTCCCAACCCCAGCGGCGCGGCACACTAAAGCCCTGCATGGTTTTGTAACGCGGGATAATATCTTTAACAGTAGAAGGTAACATGTGGCCGTAGTGCGGTAACCCAGTTGCATAGGGTGGGCCGTCGTAAAAAACAAAGTTGCCCTTAGGGGATTCTTGCAAAAGGCTTTTCTCGAAAATGCGGTTTTCCTGCCAGAACTGCAAAACCGCCTCTTCACGGAGTGCGGCAGGTGATTTTTCAGTCTTTTTAGTCATGTGTGCCCGCTTATACTAGCATTTTAGGCTTTTATATAAAAGATGAAAAAAAGGCCCGCATCCTCCGGTGCGGGCCTTTCAGTTCAATTGTTGTGTGCGTCTGATTGGGATCAGGCGGCACATGAGATTCTTGGTCGGAAAACCGAGCGACGTTTTGCGCACGGAATCCGAACGAGTACATGGAAACGAGGGTCTGGGGGCTTGTCGTGCCTTCGGCTTCTACTTAGCCAAGGTTTGATTTTTTGCTTTTTGGCATTCGCCTTCTTCTGGCGAGCGCTGGTTACAGCCTGTTTCGGGCTTGCGAATAACGGTATCGTCTGTCGCCTTTGATCCACCACCAGAGAAGCGGGTTCTCCTCTGATTTTTCGTACTTCATCCACACTGGGCTCTATTCCTCCTGGCATCCTCCTTTTTGCCATATTTTGCCTTTCTGGTTGCTGGGTTTTAGAACTTACGGGCTACCGTGTACGAATCACCATCCGTACTAAGCTCGTAATTTAATACTGCCACTAGGCACCTAGGCCGTCAAGGCAACAAGTGTATGCTCTTTGCAGGCCTCCGAACAAAACACATAACTGCCGCAAACACTCACCGGCTCATCATTTCCTTTTTCTTCGTGAATCTTTTTAGCAGCGGAAATTTGGCAAGCATTGCAGCAAAGCATTTTCATATGGCATTCGTCGTTGGCGCAGTTTGTATAAATTTCGGTAGTGCCGTTGCAAATGTCGCACTTCCCCACCACTTCGCGAGGCAAGCCTTTTTGGCTGGCAAATTCTACAGTTTCCCTTCCATCAAATACATATAATTTTCCAAGAAAATCTTCACCAGGATATTTTTCCATATAATTGTGCATGCCGCCGTCGAGCTGGTATACATTATTAAAACCTTTTTTTATAAGATAGCCCGAAGCTTTTTCGCAACGAATGCCGCCGGTGCACACAGTAAGTACTTTTTTACCTTTTTTAGATTCTTCTTTTATTGCTTCAAGCACAGGGGTGCCTACAACTTTCGGTAAATCTCTAAAATTAATTAATTTAGGATTAATAGAATTTTTAAAATGACCAACCTTGTATTCATAATCGTTACGCATGTCTATTACCGTGAATTCTTCGCCCGATTCATACCACTGCTTAAGTTCTTCAGGTTTTAAATGAACGCCGGTTGTTTGGTTCGGGTCTATATCTTCATCAACCTCACTTCCTTCAATACTTGATGCCTCTATAAGCTTAAGCGAAACAACTTCTGGCTTTACCTTCACTTTAAGTTTTGGAAAAGCTGTACCATCTGGCGTACCCTCACTTCTTTTAAATGTAGTACCAGCAAAGTTTCCAAAAGTACCAGCAGAACCGTCTTGCGCCAAAAGGGCTTTTACATACGCAGCGCTGCTTTCAACGGTACCCTCTAATGTGCCGTTTATTCCTTCATGAGCAATAAGAATGCGACCTTTAATGCCAAGCTTGCCGCACAGTTCTTTGTGCCACTTCATAAAACCCACAGGGTCTGCAACATGTGTGTACTTATAATATAGGAGTATTTCGTGCTTATTTTGTGTGTTTTGCATGACTTTATTTAGGCGCCTCAAGGTGAAAGGCGGCTACTAGCCGCAGGTGCCCTCCGAGGTTTTACATCTTGTCAGGAACTTTGATTCCAAGCAAGTTTAGGCCGTTTTCCATCACCACAGAAAAAGCTTTCGTTAAGGCAACCTTATAAGGCACAGCGACATCTTCTTTTACTACAATTTGAGTATTTGCATAGAAAGAATTAAACATGCCCGCAAGCTCAACCAAGTATCCGGCAATGTGGTGCGGCGAGCGTTCGGCCCACGAGCGTTCAATAATTTCGGGAAAGCGGCCAAGAAACTTTTCGAGCTTTTCACCCGCTGCGCCTATTTCGATAGGAGCTTCAGATGCTGTGGCACCAGACGACGTTACCGTGGCAGGCGCTACACCCTCTTTCTCTGCCTTTGAAAGCACAGCTCTGGCGCGAACACATGAATATTGAAGATACGGGCCAGAGTCGCCCTCGAATGAAAGCGACTTGTTAGGGTCGAAAACAATATTCTTTCCTACCGACTGGTGAAGCATTGTGTACTTAATTGCCGCAACAGCTACTTGCTCAGCAGTTTTTTTCTTTTCATCATCGCTCATCTCGCGCTCGTTCATTTTTTCATGAGCCTGCGCAATCATATCCATAAGCAAAGACTCGCCTGAAACTACATTGCCGGTGCGTGAAGACATTTTACCTGAAACAAATTGCATCATGCCGTGAGATATATGGCTCGACTTGCCGGCAAGTTCAGGAAACAAAAGTTCGGTAGCTTTATATACCACTTTAAAATATTCGCTTTGCTCGTTCGCCGTTATAATTATGCTCATGTCGAAGTCGCAAGCTTCGCGTTTTTTTACCACTAGCCCCAAGTCTTTTCCTTCATATGTAGGAAGACCGTCGCGATTTACAAAAACTCGTGTATGTAGGTCGTATTTTTCACCAGGAAAAATAACAGCAGCATTACTCTCTTCAAATATACCCTTACCTTTCGGGGTAGTGTTTTCTTGAACAAGCTTCAGGCCGACGGGTGTCGTCTGGCTTTCAAAAAAATATTGGTCGAACTTTGTGCCGAGAATTGCATATAATTCTTCAAAATGTTCGAGGCTCCATTCTCTGCCTTTATCATATAAAATATTAACCTGTTCAGAGCTTCGCTCGTATATTTCTTTATTGAGCTTTCTCACTTCGCCGTCGGCTACGGCAAAGTCGGGTGATGTCGGTCTGCCATCTGCATCAAATAAACCGCCTGCCTGCGCCTCTTCTTCAAGCTCTTTGTACCTTGTGGCACCAAGGGCATACGCCTTACCGAAGTAACTTACCTTTTCAGAAAGCGGCGCGGTTTCTTCAGGCAACATTTCGTGAGTCGGCATAAAACGTAAGCCCCACATAGTAAGCGCCACATGCCTGCCAACATCACCCTGATAACAGAAACGTTTTACATCGGCGCCTTGTGCCTCGGTAATGCGCGCAACTGCTTCGCCAATGATATTCGTCATTAGGTGGCCAATATGAAAAACTTTAAACGGGTTCGGGTCGGTGTAATCAAAAATAATTTTCTTGCCCGCTTCTTTTTTATTCTTACCGTATTCTGCGCCTACAGAAAGAATGCTCGACACTTCTTTCATTGCCGCATCGCGTGTTAGTGAAAAATTTATGAAGCCATGGCCGGCAACTTCCATCTTTTCAATATTCGGAAGGTTCTTGGCTTTAAGCTTTTCAAGAATTTCGATAGCCAACCCTAGTGGCGCTTTTTTTACCTTAGGAGCCATCACCAATGCAATACTCGTAGCAAAGTCGCCATGCGCCATGTCGGCGGGGCGTTCCAACACTATTTTTGCAGCATCAACACCCTCGATACCGAGTTCGGAAAGGGCTTCAGAAATAGCTGTAATAATAGAGTCTTTCATAAGTAATATTGCGATTATAGCAGACAAACAAGAGGCAGTCCTCCTGAGAGCATGCGTATCTGCGATATGCTCTCAGGAGGACTGCCTCTTGTTTGTTAACCTATGACCGCAATATTCTATCAATCCTAACTGCAATTTTCGCGAAATCTTTTTCTTTCTTTCCGCGCGTAGTTTCAGCTGGTGAACCTAAACGAATGCCCGATGGGTCGAAAGGCGAACGGCTTTCGCCTGGAATAGTGTTTTTATTGCAAATAATGCCGGCCTTCTCAAGCTTAGCTTCCGCTTCTTTGCCAGGAATGCCTCCAACACCCTGAGCGTTTTTAATGCCATCCATCCAAGTGTCTACGAGCAGTAAGTGGCTGTCTGTTCCTCCTGAAACTATGTGCCATCCTCGCTTCTGCAATTCTTTAGCTAAAGTTTGAGCGTTTTTAACAACTTGCTTGGCATACTTTTTGAACGCAGGTGTTGCATCTTCTTTAAGCGCAACTGCCACGGCTGCCACCTGCCCCATGTGTGGGCCGCCCTGAAGCCCTGGGAAAAGCGCTTTGTCTGTTTTTTTATGAAGTTCGCGCTGGTCGATTTTTGAAAAGATAATTGCCGAGCGTGGGCCGCGAAGAGTTTTGTGCGTGGTTGTAGTTACAACGTCGGCATAGTCGAACGGTGACATAGCATACGCCTTACCTGCCACAAGCCCAGCGAAGTGCGACATATCTACCATTAAATACGCGCCACACGCATCGGCAATTTCACGAAACTTTTTGAAGTCGACAGTGCGCGGATACGCGGTAAAGCCAGCCACGATAATATTCGGCTTCTCGTTCATGGCGAATTCCTTCAAATATTTGTAGTCGAGCACTTCAGTTTTTGGGTCGACGACAAATGTCGCAGGTACCCAAGCCTTTCCTGTAATAGAAACCTTTTGGCCATGAGAAAGGTGACCGCCAGAAGTAAGTGCCATTCCCATAATTTTTCCTCCTACTGGAACAAGGCCAAGATAAACAGCGAGATTAGCATTAGCGCCCGACCATGGTTGCACATTCACATGCCACTCGCCTTTTTTTAGGCCGAACAATTTTAGCGCTCGTTCTTGCGCAAGTATTTCAACTTTGTCTGTCACCTGGTTACCTCCATAATATCGCGCCATCGGGTACCCTTCCGCATATTTATTATCCAAAATAGAACCAAGCGCCTCAAGTGTACTTGGTGAACAATAATTTTCTGATGCAATTAAATTGATGACGCTTTTCTGCCGCTTCTTTTCTGCTTCTATAAGTTTTTTTATTTGAGGGTCTTTCATGTGGGTGGAATTGATTATGGGTGGTATGGGGTAATTATATAGGCCGAGGTTGTCATTTGACAAACATCTTGTTTATTATCTAATTGAACATATAAAACGCTACAGGTTTACTTTATCCCAAATAATTTTATGAATGGCGTCTATTGAAAGAAGTTGCCCTTCTGGTGCGCAATCAATTACTGTCCAATTATATTTTTTTGCTACATACAAAAATGCTTCGCTGGCTTTTTTCATATGATTCATATCGGCTTCGTGTATGTCCTGTTTTTTTCCTTTCAAATAATCTTTATCGGCGCGGCCAGCCATGAGTATTTGGTTGGTTTCAGGCGACACGTACAACAAGATAATCATGTCGGGGCGCGGCAAGCCCATGGTTTCAAATTCCATATTATCCAGCCATTCTAAATATGTATCACGCTGAGTCAGATCATCTAATTTTCCGGCCTGATGCCCCATGCTTGCGGAAGTGAACCTGTCGCACACCACCGTCGTCCCTGCAGCGAGCATGTCTTTTATTTGTCTTGAATGGTCATACCTGTCTAAGCTATAAAATAATGACGCCGTATACGGGCCGACTTCTTCGGCTGTGCCGTATTCGCCATGAAGATATTTTTCTACAAAATAACATGAAGGTGTACCGTAACGAGGAAAATCGATTGATTCAGCTTTATGATTTTCAGCCAAGAGCCTCTTCAGAAGCTCAGCGACTTGTGTCTTCTTTCCAGACCCGTCGGTGCCTTCAATAACTATAAGTTTTCCTTTCATTTTTTCAGTATATTTCCGTATTTAATAGTAAGGCGATTCTAACCAGGCAATTATATACTTTGCCAAGTATCCCCACAACGCCAAAACTGGGCCCTTATGCATATTTGAGGCTCTTTGTTATAATCAGCTTATGAATAACCCCACAGCTCCGAGTCAGGTGAACCCCCACGATGGCGAGTATCTTGCATTGCTTCGTCATATAAAAGAACACGGGGCAAAAAAAGAAGACCGCACAGGAACAGGCACTCTTTCTGTATTTGGCTATCAGATGCAGTTTGACCTTCAAAAAGGCTTTCCACTTCTTACAACAAAAAAAGTCTTCATGAACAGCATTATTCACGAACTCCTCTGGTTCATCGCTGGTCGCACCGACTTAAAATATCTAGCTGAACGAAATGTACATATTTGGGATGAATGGCCATATAAAGCATATTTGAAAAAAAATAATATGCCTGTACCTGCTTCAAGCAGCGAAGAATGGAAAACTGGGTTGAAACAATTTATCGAGCGTATTTTGCAAGATGAAGAATTTTCGAAAGAATACGGCGACCTCGGCCCTATTTACGGATATCAATGGAGACATTGGAAAACACCTGATGGAAAGAAAATTGACCAACTTAAGGATGTTGTTAATCAAATAAAGAAAAACCCAGACTCAAGACGCCTCATTGTCAGTGCTTGGAACCCAGCTGATATAGAAGAAATGGCGATTGCTGGCCTTCCCCCATGTCATTGTTTGTTTCAGTTTTATGTAGCGAACGGAAGACTTTCGTGCCAACTTTACCAGAGAAGCTGCGATAGCTTTCTTGGCGTACCATTTAATATTGCCTCCTATTCCCTCCTTACAATAATGATTGCTCAGGTTTGTGGCCTTAAACCAGGAGAATTTGTATGGACAGGCGGCGACACACATTTATATGTAAATCATCTTGAACAGGTAGACGAGCAACTTTCCCGAGAACCGCGACCGGCTCCATCACTTAAAATTAACCCCGATGTTACCGACCTCTTCCAATTCACTTTTGAAGACATCACCGTTGAAAATTACGACCCTCATCCTGCAATTAAGGCTCCTATCGCTGTTTAAGTTTAATAAGTATTCACTATAATTTCTCAAATTAAAATATGAACGTCTTTATCATCGCCGCGCAAACTGCAGACGGTTTTATAGCAGAGAATAAAGACCATCCTGCAATATGGACTAGCAAGGATGACAAAAAAAGATTCGTGGAACTGACAAAGGCTGCGGGCGTCATAGTCATGGGTTCGAGAACATTCAAAACTCTTCCTAGCCCACTGAAAGACCGCTTAAATATTGTGTACACAAGAAATCCTGAAAACTATGCTGCGCAAGAAAATGTTGAAGCTACAAATATTGAACCCGCTGAACTTATTAAAAGTCTTGAGGAAAAAGGCTACACCTCAGTTGCGATTTGCGGCGGGGCAGAAATATATTCTCTCTTCATGAAATCGGGCGTTGTCTCAAAATTATATTTAACCATTGAACCTATGCTTTTCGGTTCCGGTATATCGCTTTTCAGTGAGCCACTTAAGGAGCGCCTCATTCTGAAAGACTCAAAAATCCTCGAAAACGGGGTTATTTTCTTGGAATATGATGTTGCTCGGCAGTAGGCCTTTCCTGGTATATACTTTAGCCAATGGCGACAAAGCGAACTACAAATAGGACATCAGACAAAATTAAGCCTCAGAAGCCGGGCAAAATTCCGGCTCATGCCCGCCCCTCATGGGATGAATATTTCATGTCGATTGCCGATATGGTCGGTACCCGAGGCACGTGCGACAGGGGGCGTTCAGGATGCATCATAGTGAAAGATAAACATGTACTAGTAACCGGTTATGTCGGCTCACCGGCAGGCCTTGCCCACTGCGACGAAGCGGGTCACGAAATGCATAAGGTGACCCACGATGACGGCAGCGAATCTATGCATTGCATACGCACCATTCATGCTGAGCAAAATGCTATAGCCCAAGCAGCGCGCATGGGCATCCCTCTCGATGGCGGCACTGTGTATTGCAAAATGGTTCCGTGCTATGTTTGCGCAAAAATTTTAATGAATGCAGGAATCGTACGTATTGTCGCTGCAAAAGACTATCACGCGTCAAAACAAACCAAACGTATTTTTAAAGAAGGCGGCATAAAACTTTCAATTGTGTCTCCTGGGGCAGAAGTATATACAAACTCTGTCATAAAACCCGCAAAGAAATAACCGACACAAAAATACCATGCAACTCAAAATAAAGAAAATACATCCCGACGCCAAGATTCCTCAATATGCCCACACTGGCGACGCCGGTTTTGATGTATATATTCCCGAACAAGTAACCCTTCTACCTGGTGAGCGAAAGACTATTCCCTTAGGGTTAGCTCTAGAAATTCCCGAGGGTCACGCAGGCCTTCTTCTAGACAAAAGCGGCCTTTCACATAAACACGGCATACAGTCTTTCGGTGGCATTATTGATTCTGGTTATCGCGGGGAATTTCATGCAGGAATCATGAATATGTCAGATAAACCTTATACATTTGAGAAAGGCGACAAAATAATTCAAATGCTCATTATGCCGGTAACGACGGTTGATATCATAGAAGTAGAAGAACTGAGCTCTTCAAGCCGCGGCGACGGAAGGTTCGGAAGTTCAGGTAAGAAATAAAAAAGAGCACCTAATGGTGCTCTTTTTTATTTCTTTATAGAATTTCTTTAGCCTACAACTTCAACCCCCAACGACGCACACGTACCCTCAATCATCTTCATTGCTCCTGCAATGTCTTTTGAGTTAAGGTCGGGCATTTTCTGTTCTGCAATTGCCTTAACCTGAGCGCGGGTTATTTTACCTACCTTTTTTGTATTAGGAGTTCCTGAACCGCTTTCGATACCTATAGCCTTCTTTACGAGAAGCGCTGCTGGAGGAGTTTTAAGTACGAAATCGTATGTACGGTCTTCGTAAACGCTAATAATTGTAGGAATGATGTCGCCAGCCATTTTAGCCGTTGCATCGTTGAACTTTTTGACGAATTCGCCAATATTAATACCTGCCTGACCGAGTGCTGGGCCAATAGGTGGAGCCGGGGTCGCTTTAGCGGCCGGAATCTGTAATTTGAGTTTTTTTATGATTTTCTTAGCCATGTTGTTTTGAGTTCTGCTACTTTACCCTACATCCTTTTAACTTGCAAGAAGTCGAGTTCTACCGGGGTTTCGCGGCCGAACATCGAAACAAGCACCTTAACCTTACCTTTGTCGTTGTCGACTTCCGACACCTTCCCTTCCATTTCTTTGAATGGGCCGTCTGTAATGGTAATAAGGTCGCCAGGGCCGAGGTCGATAGTGTGTTTTACTGTGTCGGTATTCATGCGCTTGAACAGAGTTTCAACTTCGCTTTTATCGAGAGGTACAGGAATAGTACCTGAACCGACGAAACCGGTAACACGAGGGGTGTTTCGCACCACATACCATGAGTCATCAGTTACCATCATATCTACGAGCACATAACCTGGGTATATCTTTTCTTCTTCTTCAACTCTTTTGCTAGCCTTTA
>OFQY01000204.1_pt1 | contig 26566 bp, 30 predicted proteins | sample 1542991 | NCBI WGS metagenome assembly OFQY01 (sample SAMN07774224, study PRJEB24372) | wastewater metagenome | isolation source: Exp Tend VB 10WW | collected 2016-02 | reverse complement strand
GTATTCTCACTCATCCCGCTTGCGCTCATCTCCAGTGCAGATAATTTCACAGCCATCGCACACAATCTTTCCCTCGCCCCGCTCACCGCTTTTCTCCCGGTCGCTATCGCTTTCATCGCTTTCCTCATCGTCCTCGTCACCGAGACGGGCCGTGTGCCGGTAGACAACCCCGCCACGCACCTCGAGCTCACCATGATCCATGAAGCGATGATCCTCGAATATTCCGGAAGACGCCTCGCCCTCATGGAGTGGGCCGCCGCAAACAAGCTTTTCATTTTCATCGCACTCGGGAGCAACCTCTTTCTCCCGTGGGGGATTCTGATATTGCCGACAACACTTGGCGCAGGGAGTATTGCTCTCGCGGTACTTATCTTTTTGGGCAAAGTACTTGCTTTCGCTCTCGGTATTGCCTTGCTTGAATCGATTATCGCGAAGCTTCGAATTTTCCGAGTGCCGAGTTTAATTTTCACGGCTCTTATTTTGGGAGCTATTGCCATCGTGCTCACAAAAATATAATTACTTTTATGATCGAATCAACCACATTTATTACGCTCGCTCTCGGCATGGTGATGTTTCTCCTCACGGTGTTGATGCATACGATGAAAAAGAACGGCGTCTTGGTGTCGCTCTACCTCATGCAGTCGCTCGTGCTCTCGGTATTTCTCGCTATCACGGCATTCGAAGAGCATTCACTCTCTGGGGTGACTGCTTACTTCGACTTCTTCCTGTTCTCTGTTGCCGGGCTCACCTTTTTGGTGAAAGTAATTCTTGCTCCCGCGCTTTTCTTTCAGCTCGCAAAAAGATATCGATATTATTTTAGTTCAAACACCTATCTCGACACCCCGTCCGCTCTTGTCTCTGCACTCGTGATTTCGTTCTTTGTGTATTATTTTGTTTCGCTTTCTTACCCGGCGGTTCAGTTTACTTCCATCTCGCCGACACTCGGATACGCACCGATCCATCTCGCCGGCATCCTCCTCTCACTCCTCCTCATTGTAAATCGCAAAGACGCACTCTCTCAGATCCTCGGCATCCTGACGCTCGAAAACTGGATTGTCTTTATTGCTACCATCTCCGGATTGCGCCACACCTTTGGGCTTGAACTCGCCATCACATTCGATATTATTGTGTGGATCGTCATCTCTGTCGTGTTTATCGCCATGGTCGAGCGGCATTTCGGATCACTCAATGTGGCCGGGATGACACACCTAAAAGAAGAAGATGATTAATATATAAACACCATGCTCACCGCACTCCTCATCATGCCTCTCCTCGCCGCTCTCATTTCTTTCCTCGCTGGAAAGGGGAGAATAGATTTCATCGAAAAGATTGCGATGAGTTTTCTCTTTGTGCAGTTTGCGACGGTGGTTTACTTTGTGAAGCAAGTAGTGGCAGGGAAGACACTCACGGACAATGTACTTTTTCTCGACCCGCTCGGCTCGATCTTTCTCCTTATTATCTCTTTTGTCGCATGGAATGCCTCGCTCTACTCGGTGGGATATTTGAATCGCGAACGTGTGAAAGAGATTATCGGCCCGCGGCGCGTGTGGCAGTATTTCGTCTTGTTCCATCTCTTCATTTTTGCAATGTCGCTTTCTGTGTTGGCAAAAAACCCTATCGTCACCTGGGCGGCGATAGAAGCGACGACTCTCGCCACGGTATTCCTCGTCTCTTTTTACAACAAGCCCTCTTCTATTGAAGCGGCGTGGAAGTATCTCATCATCAACTCCACCGGACTTCTCATCGGCTTCTTTGGCACACTCTCTCTTCTTTCCCTCGCATATGGCGGGGCGAGTGGCACAGAAATATCATGGGTGACGCTCTGGCAGAGCGCGGCGCTGCTTAACCCTCTCGCGGTAAAAATCGCTTTCATCTTTATTCTCGTGGGGTACGGGACAAAGGTCGGCCTCGCACCGATGCATACCTGGCTCCCAGACGCCCATAGCAAGGCACCAGCTCCGATATCCGCGCTTCTCTCGGGTGTGCTCCTTAACACGGCATTTCTCGCGGTACTCCGTTTTAAGGCGGCGGTGGATATTACCGAGGGGAAAGATTTCACTTCGCACCTCTTTATCTTCTTTGGATTTATTTCCGTACTCACGATGGCGTTTATGCTCCTCTTTCAGAGAAACTACAAGCGCCTCTTGGCCTACTCGAGTATTGAAAACATGGGCATTGCCACACTTGGTTTCGGTTTCGGCGGCGTAGGAGTGGTCGGCGCGCTCTTCCATGTGATCTATCACGCGCTTGCAAAGTCGGCTCTGTTCTTCACGGCAGGAAATATTTTTCTCAAGTTTAGCAGTACGAAAATAAAAAATGTCTCCGGTGCCCTTCGTGTACTTCCGGTCACCGCGCCGCTTTTACTCATTGCGATGTTTGCCATCACCGGCACGCCACCCTTTGGAACCTTTCTCTCAAAGTTTTCTATCCTGGCCGCCGGGGCTGCTCTTCATCCGTATATTGTCTTTGCGCTCCTCGTGCTCTTCATCCTCATCTTCGTCGGCTTCCTCAAACATTTTTCGCTCATGGTTTTCGGGCCACTCCCTTCACCTGAAACATGCGCGCCGAGAGGAGTACCGACTCGTGGAGAGTTTGGAATACTTACGATTCTTCCCATCTGTATCCTCCTTTCCACTCTTCTTCTGCTTTCTTTTGCGATACCAGATGAACTTCGAAATCTAATTTTCAGTGCCGCGAAAGTTTACATGCAGTAATAATTTTTCCCATGAGCCACATCCTTAAAGACATTCAAAATCTCTACACCACCCATTCTTCCGAGGCGAGGATAGAGGGCGACTGTATTCTTTTTCCGCTCTCTCAAGATGGGATGGAGTTTAAAAACACACTGCTTCGGATGTACAAAGAAGAAGGTTTCCCGCTCAAAACCATCGTCGCGGCCGATGAGCGCAGTGATCATGGCGCCTTCCGCATCTACTATATCTTCGCAGTGCCGGAGACAAATATTTTCATTGTCCCGTTTTTTGATACGCAAAAAGAATTTCCTTCACTCGCTTCAAAGCTTCATGAATTTTCAACCTACGAATGCGAAATCTGGACGATGTTTGGGCTTGTACCAGTAGGGCACCCAGCTCTTCGCCCAACCGTGCTTCACGCCAATTGGCCAGAAAATGTTTTCCCTCTTCGAAAAGATTTTAAGTGGAACGAACGCCCACCGATGGCGAAAGGTAAGCCATACGAATTTGAAACGGTGAAAGGGGAGGGAGTGTATGAGATCCCCGTCGGCCCGGTACACGCGGGCATCATCGAGCCAGGACATTTCCGTTTTAGCGTCCTCGGCGAAGAAATACAGCTTCTCGACCCGCAGCTTGGGTGGAAACACAAAGGCGTGGAAAAACTTTTTGAAACATTACCGCTCGCAAAAAAAATCTCACTTTCCGAACGGGTCTCGGGCGACAGCTCCTTCGCACATTCGCTCGCATTTTGCCAAGCGGTAGAAAACCTCGCCGGAATTCTCCCCGACAAAAGAGCGCTTTTCCTGCGAGTAATTTTTGCCGAGCTTGAGCGTGTGGCAAATCATTTAAACGACATCGGCTTCATCATGCTCGACACGGCATTTTCTTTTGGTGGCGCACATGGTTCGCGGCTTCGAGAGAAAATTCTTCGCTGGAACGATGAGCTCACAGGGAGTCGCTTTCTTCGCGGAGTAAATATTCCTGGTGGCGTGGCGAAAGATATTTCCGCAGAGAAAGCAGAAAAACTTTTGAAAGATATTCCGCTCATTCGAAAAGATTTTTCACAAGTCGTCTCGGTGGCGGAGCGAAGTCTCTCCCTCCGCAATCGCCTCACTCCTACCGGTATTCTTCCGCTTCGGGTGGTGCGCGACTACGGTGTGGTGGGGGTACCGGCGCGGGCAGCAGGCCTCCGCAAAGATGCGCGGAAAGATCTTCCGTACGCAGCGTACAATGACTTTGATTTCGATATTCCGACACGGCAGGGGAGCGGTGTCCTCGAGCGCCTCAAGGTGCGCATCCTCGAAGTGTACGAATCTTTTAAAATTATCGAGCAGGCACTCGAAGCGCTTCCCAACGAGCCATTCCGGAAAGTGGATGAATCTCTCCTCGAGAAGAATCCTCCTCGGAAAAATTCTCTTGCCATCTCTACGGTAGAAGGTTGGCGCGGCGATATCGTGTACGCAGTGACGACCGACAAAGATGCTAAAATTTCTCGGGTGAAAGTGCGCGATGCATCGTTCCTCAACTGGCAGGCATTCCCCCATACCGTGAAAGGCGAAATGGTGCCCGACTTCCCGCTCATAAATAAGAGCTTCGACCTCTCCTACTCAGGCAACGACCTCTAACATACGTCAAAAATAGGGTTGACAGAAGTGGGTAAATAGTATATACATACTCTGATTTGTCCGTTGACAAAGAGGTAAATAAAAATGGAAGAACTCGATCTTGATTATCGCCCATTTGTGCGGGAGATGCAGGAGTCACTCCAAAGGCAAGGCTTGATGCAACCGGTCAATCTGACACGATTTGTGGAAAAGCTTGACTTTCAGATTGATGTGCACCGCGAGGTGTATATCAACGAGCTTCGGCAAAACTGGGACAGGGAATTCCCCGGTCTTGCGTTTTCTGAGGAGTTGCTCGAGCAAGAGGCAGACAAGCTTCTCGCAAAAGCACGTTCTCACGCACTCATTCGCTTTCAACAAGCGGTGGTTGCGGAGGTGAAGAAGGAGAAGAAGTATAAGATTCTCCACGGATGGATATTCCGCAAATGGGATTTGTGGTTTATTACGGCAATTTTAGTGTCATTTTTTTTGACGATGCCGTTTTTCCTTCACATGTTTTTTGCCCCGAGCGACCTAAAACTTGCGGGGGGAGGCATTGGTATCGTGGTAAATCTTGTAGGTTTGTCGTTCGTGCTTTCAAAAGCACTCAAATCGTGGAGAAGTTAAGATGAAAAGCTTAAAGTTTTTTTTGTTAATGGCAAGTCTTTGCCTGACTCTTGTAGGGTGTGGCGAACCTATTGAGCAAAATGAACTTGCTCTCGTGCTGGCAACAATTGGAAATCGGACCGTCGACACTGTGAATGTCGACGGAACCATCAACAACTTCCAGGCGGAGCTCATCACCGCAAAAAGAGCCCCTGTTCAGACTCCGGGCACTGTTGTCCTGGTGTTTCCGTTGGGACTGCAAGATTATGAATTTAATCAAGCAGTCACCCCGGAAAGTCCAGAGAATGAAGAAATCGTATGTGACTCTGTGGGCGGGAGAATTTCGTTTGATGTTGCGGTCCACATGTATATTGACCCAACGTTTCCCGACATCAAGGATCGCCTGATCAGACTCATGCAGGCTTATCAGCTTCGGCAATACGCCGGAAAGCCAGATGTTCTTAAAGAGCTTATTCATGGGAGATTTCGTCAGATTCTTCGTGAGCCATTTGTCGAGTATTGCGCTGGAAAGCAGGTACTGGACATTATTAGGGGAAAGACGGCTATTAACAAAGCGGCAACGGATTTTATGAATGCCCACTTCAATCCTCTTGGGTTGAGATTCCCACTTGTTTCCATTGTCTCTAATATCCGGCTCCCGGAAGACCAAAGGGGCAAGATGAGCAAAATCGTAGAAAGGACTGTAGAGAACAAGATTCTTAAGCTTACCAACGAAAGGCTTAAACCGCTCGAGAACGAAATTGAAGTTCTTGCTCAGGACGGAGAAACCGAAGCGGCAAATATCTTGAATACGGCCAATGCCCAAAAGATCGAGACAATTACTGCTGCACAAAAGTTCCGCAGAGAACGTTTCGTTCAGCTTGTTGGCGTGGATAACTATGTCCGAATGGAAACCATGATGGGTATGGTATCTGGTCTTGAGTCTGGTGGAACAAAAATCTCTGTTGTGCCGGAAGGGAGTCATGTTTTCTTTGGACAAGGAAGTATCCTGCCCACAGCATCGCCCGAAGCAGATAATCAGGCAGCTCACTAGCCAACTTAGAAAGGAGACGTGAAATGAATGGCATAGCAGCGGGTATTACCGCATTTTTGTTTCTGATATTCCTTGGTGTGGCAACCGAGACGAACTGGACCGACAACAACGAACTTGTCTTTCAGTACAATCTCATCAGTGGAAAGGCGGTGACGAGAGAGAACAACCCCACGCTTCCATACGGGTGGCACGTTGCTGTCGGGTGGAATGAAGAGTTCTTCTCTGTGAATAGCGAAGTGAACTCGTATCACTTTGTAGCAGAGTCAAATGAAGCTCTCACTTGGGATACCGAGGAGGGAGCTACCATGGAGTCTGATTTTGTCATCTTCGGAAGAGTGATTGATCCATGGACGTTTTACGCTCACTATTCCAAACCGGATGCTTCGTATAGTGGGGTACATGACATAAAAGACATGCGTATTTATGAAGCCCTGCGACAAGCGGGTCATTTTGCTAACGCACGTCTTTGTGAGCTTACGGAAAACCAGTCGGCGGATCACATCCAAAATAATCCGGCTGAATACGCTAGTGCTCTCACGAGGGACACGGAAGTATACATGAAGCAGTATGGGTTTGAGGTGACGCAGATCATGTTTCCCAGCCGGTTTAATTTTCCAGGCGGGGATGCTATCATGAAAGCTCGTGGTGAACTCCAAAACACGAACTCTATGATCCAGCAAAAGGAGCAGGAGCGCGACAACGCTACGGTACAGAAAGGGATAACGATCTCCGATGCGAAAATAAAAGCGTTGAGCGTTACCGGGGAAGGAACTCGTACGGCCAGTGCGATGAGGGCAGAAACGGAGGCTTTGGCCGAACAGCTGAAAACAGGCATCTCACAAGTTGGGGTAGACAACACTCTTAAGCTTTTCATGGTAGAAAAGTATGGAGCGCTGGTCTCTAAGGGTGTGATACCACAGGCGGTGGTCACAGGGGACTCCATCTTCGGAAAACCGTTCTATTCAGGGAAGTAAACATACAGTTAGGGCGATAAGCCCGGGGCACGACCACAAATCGTGCCCTTTTTATTTTCAAAAAATACAAAATTTGTACCCGGAAATAATTTGCGCTAGAATGGGGACACTATGTCACAGTTTCAAGGCAATTCCATTTTCTTTATCGAGGTAGAGAAGATCAAGCCAAATCCGTATCAGCCTCGCAAAGAGTTTGACGAAGGGCGGTTGCGCGAGCTTTCGGACTCTATCCGACAGTACGGCATCCTTCAGCCGCTCACGGTGACTCGCAAGGAGTTTGAAAAAGAAGACGGTGGTATTGGCGTCGAGTACGAGCTCATTGCCGGAGAGCGTCGCCTCCGAGCCGCTCGCCTCGCTGGTCTCTCGCAAGTGCCCGCCACGATTCGCATCGGAGAGGGGGAGGACGATCGCCGCACCAAGCTCGAGCTCGCCATTATCGAAAACCTCCAACGTGAAGACCTCTCGCCTATCGACCGCGCTCGCGCTTTTGCTCAGCTCGCCGACGAATTTGGCTTTACTCACGCCGACGTGGGGCGCAAGGTGGGGAAGAGCCGTGAATACGTTTCCAACACCATCCGCCTCCTCGGTTTGCCGCAGGAAGTGATTGAAGCGCTCGTGGCGGGGAAAATTTCCGAAGGGCACACTCGCCCGATACTCATGCTCGCGGATAGGCCCGAAGAGCAGACCGTACTCTTTAAAGAAGTGATGTATAAAAAGCTCACCGTGCGCGAGGCCGAAGCGCTCGCCCGGCGCGTGGCGTATGAAAAAGTCCGCAAGCACGAGCTTATGCAAGACCCAGAGCTCATGGAGATGGAAGAAAAACTCACAGAGAAATTTGGCACACGAGTACGCATTGAAAAGAAGAGTGTCGGCGGGAAACTTATTGTTGATTTCTTTTCAAACGATGATCTCCAAAGTATTTTTGAAGCTATCGATCGTGGCGACATAGTGCGTGGTAAAAATGCCCTGATGGACAGATTTGTACAGCAGAATAATTTGGAAGCAGAGAAATCAGAAAATGCAGAAATTTCTACAGGTGACGTTGTCGATGAAACTGCTGGCCTGGAGACAGGAGAAGAAATTTTGCATGATCTTGTAGACGACCGCGCTCCAGAAGAAGTGAAAGCCGCAGATGAAAGTGAAGATATTAAAATTTATTCACTAAAAAACTTTTCTATCTAGGAAATCTAAGAAAACATTTCTTCGACGACCGCTTTCACGTCGGCACCGTCGGCTTGGCCTTTGAGGTCTTTCATAAGAGCGCCGACAAAAAGCCCTAGCTTTGATTTGTCTACTTCACCGAGCTCCGCTTTTTTCGCTTCTGCTCTTTTTCGTATTTCTTCGCGAGGCATCATGGTGGGGAGGAAAGATTCGAGAATAACGAGCTCGGATTTTTCTTTTTCTGCCAAATCCGCGCGGTTTCCTTTTTCAAACTGTTCGATAGAATCTTTGCGTTGTTTTGCGGCGCGCTTGATCACGGCGAGCGCTTCTTCATCGGTGAGCATGTCTTGAGGCGTCTTTCCTTTCGCTACGACCTCGTTGGTCATCATGGCAGAGAGTCCGCGCATGGTCTCGAGGCGGAGGGTGTCTTTTGCAAGCATGGCTTTTTTGATCTCTTCTTTTATGGTGGTGTGCAACATGTTTTTTAATTTTATAGCTTGTGAATTTCTTGCCCTCCTTCTCCGTCGCTCACTTTGTATCCGAGATTGAAAAGTTCATTGCGGAGAGCGTCGGCATGGTCCCAGTTTTTGTGCGTGCGAGCGTCTTCGCGTTCTCGGAGAAGATTTTGTACTTGAGTCGGAAGCTCTCCGAATTCGATACTCTTTGGCTCGGGAAAAAGGTGGATGCGATGCGCTTTTTCTTGTGAGAAACCAAGTGCGAGTACTCGGTCTGCTTCCAGAAAAAACCATCTTTTTTCTTCAGGAGAAATCATGTTGTCTTTTGCGACTTCCCAGAGGAGGGCGAGCGCTTGTGGGGTGCCGAGATCGTCATTTATTACGTCAGAAAATCTCTCTCTGAAATCTGTCACTGTTTTTGATGGGGAAGTCGGGAGAGGTGTGCTGAGATCTTCCCACTCTGCGAAAGAAGCGTGGAGTTTGCGGAGGGCCGTCTCGGCTGCGCTCAGGGCTTCCCAGGAAAAATTGAGAAGTGTGTGATAGTGAGCAGAAAGTACAAAGTATCGATAGGCGATCGGGAAGATCGCATGGTCGATGACCGTCTGGAGCGTGATAAAGTTTTCGCCAGACTTCGCCATCTTTTCTCCGCCAATGTTTACAAATTCACTGTGGAGCCAAAAGCGGGCAAACTGCTTTCCGGTCGCGCACTCTGACTGTGCAATTTCGTTGGTATGGTGCACGGGGATATGGTCCACGCCGCCGGTGTGAATGTCTATTGTCTCGCCGAGGTATTTCATCGCCATCGCCGAGCATTCGAGGTGCCAGCCCGGGAAGCCAGTGCCCCAAGGCGACTCCCATTCTTGTTTCCGCTCGCTATCTTTTGGAGAAAATTTCCACAAAGCAAAGTCTGAAGCGTTTCGCTTTTTCGTATTCTCTTCCACACGTGCTCCGGCTTTGAGCCCGGCGAGGTCGAGGCGCGCCATCTTTCCGTAGTCAGTAAATTTTGAGGTATCGAAATAAATACCGTCGGAGATTTGGTAGGTAAAACCTTTTTCTTCGAGAGTTTTTATGAGTGCGATCTGCTCCGCCACGTGCTCGGTGGCTTTTGGGTACGTAAATGCTTTTTGGATATTGAGTTTTTCAGTATCGTCAAAGAAAGATTTTGTATAAAATTCTGCAATTTCCTGCGCAGATTTTCCTTCGCGGGCGGCACCCTTCTCCATCTTGTCCTCACCCTCATCTCCGTCTGAAACAAGGTGTCCGACATCGGTGATATTCATGATCTGCTTCACTTCATATCCGTCCCACTCAAGCACTCGCCGGAGGGTGTCGGCAAAAAGAAAGGCACGAAGATTTCCAATGTGTACAAAGTTGTACACGGTCGGCCCGCAGTTGTACATCGTGACGGTATTGCCGGAAAGAGGAAGGAATTCTTCTTTTTTCCGTGTAAGGGTGTTGTAGAGAGAAAGGGTCATGCTTACAGCCATTTTTTGTAAATAAACCACACGAGGGTAACGAGCGTGGAGACGATCATCCCGATCACGATGAGCCAAAAGGCGTCGGCGCGATGAATGAGGGGCATGGCCTCGGTGCGCATAGAGAAGAGCCAGGCAATAAATGCGGGAGGGAAGGTGGCAAAGGTGATAGCGGTGAGGGTCTTCATTACCCCGCCTTGCTTGGCAGAGAGGAGAGAGTCGTTGGTTGAGCGGAGGTCGTAGAGTGTCTCTTTCTGCCCGTCGAGAATACTTACGACCTTGTGATACTCATCGACAATGGATTCCAGATACGGCACAAACTCTTCGCCGAAAAAAGTTTTACCCACGCGCGGGAGGCTGCGGAGGACGTCTTCGTGGGTGCGGAGGGTGCGTTTGAAGTCGAGGAGGTCGCGCGAGATGCCGGAGAGGACGGCCACCATGCGGTCTTCCTGCCCGTGAAAGATTTTTGCTTCTGTTATTCGAAGTCGGCTCTCGATGTGCTCGAGCTCGTGGACGAGAGATTTGTAAAGCTTGTGAATGAGATAGTAGAAAAGATATCCGGCGTGGTCGCCCATATCGTTTTTGTCGAGGATGGAGCTCACTTCGAAATCTTTTGAAAACTTGTGCATGGCGTCTATCATGTCGTAGCGCACGGTGATGAGGCGGTTCTTCCCGATGATAAAATCTATCTCCTGGCGATGATCTCCGGCGTGCGAGTGTGAATGTTTGAAAGCAGGGAAGTGGAGGATGAGATAGAGCATCTCGTTTTGGCTGTCGATGCGCGGACGGAGGGAAGGTTTCGAAAGCTCGTCGGCAATGAGGGGGTGAATATTGAATTCTTTCATGAGCGAGAAGACTTCTTCATGAGTGGGGGAGTCCACATCAATCCACTCCAAATTTTTGTGAGTGTAGCGAGATATCATGAAGCGATTATATCAAAGACGGAGAGTATTGTGAAGAAAATAAAAAAGCACCGCGGGTGTGAATCGCGGTGCGAAGAGCTTCGTTGAAAAGAGAGGTTACAACGCTTCAGTCGCGTAGTCTGAGAGACGGGATCGCTCGCCGCGCTGGAGTGTCACATGAGCAGAATGTGGCCACTGTTTAAAGCGGTCGACAACACATGTAAGACCAGACGTGGTGGCGGTAAGGTAGGGCGTATCAATTTGCCCGATGTTGCCAAGGCAGATAATCTTCGTCCCTGGACCGGCACGAGTGATGAGCGCCTTCATTTGCTTGGAGGTGAGGTTTTGCGCCTCATCGAGGATGACGTAGCGGTTGAGAAAGGTACGTCCACGCATAAGGCTGAGGGAGCGTACCTTCACGCGATTCATCAAGAGCTGGCTTGTTGCTCCGCGTTCCCATTCACCGGGGTGGTCATGAGTCCCAAGGAGCTCAAGATTGTCGAGCAGGGCCCCCATCCATGGCGTCATTTTTTCTTCCTCGGTACCTGGGAGATAGCCGATATCTTCGCCGAGCGGGATGGTCTCCCGCGTCATGATGATTTCCTTGTAGAGCTTCTTATCCAACACCATCGTTAGTCCAGCGGCCAGGGTTTGGAGTGTTTTGCCTGTGCCAGGACTTCCGAGTAGACTCACAAAATCAATATCCGGATCTAGAAGGGCGTTGAACGCAAAATTCTGTTCCCTGTTGCGTGCTTGGATACCCCAGACGGCGTGTTGTGGTGAGCGGTAGTCGCGGACCAGCTCGATGACCGCGGTGCCGTCGTCGTCCTTTTTTCGGACGATACCCTCGAACCCAGAATCGTCAGACATGTAGAGAAATTGGTTTGGATACCAACCCTTTACTGCAGGTCCAGATACTTTATAAAAAGTTCGCGCACCCTCTTTCCATGACTCAAGCTTGTTTCCGTTGATGTCCCAAAAGTCTTCAGATAGCTCTTCCGTCCCTGTATAGAGGAGGTCGACGTCATCGAGTGCTTGGTCATTGTGGTAGTCCTCAGCATGAAGACCAAGTACCGCTGCCTTGATCCGGAGATTTGTGTCCTTCGACACAACGATGACTCGAGTTTTTGGTCTGCTCTTACTCAGGGCAAATGCCGTAGCAAGGATAAGATTGTCCTTGGCGTTTCCGGGAAGGTTTTTAGGAAGTTTTTTTGAGAGGGGTTGTGTCTCGAAAAACAGCCTCCCAACACACCTGTTGTCTATGCTTGTGGCCCATTCGACAGATGGAAGTGGAATCCCAGCGTGAACGGTACTACCATTTCCTTTTACGATGAGCTCGTCGAGAAAACGACTTGCTTGGCGCGCGTTTCGTGCAACTTCGCTCGGCCCCTTTTTTGCTCGGTCGAGTTCTTCGAGTACGGTCATTGGGATGAAAATATCATGTTCCTGGAAGCGGAACAACGCCGAAGGATCATGCATCAAAACATTTGTGTCAAGAACAAAAAGTACCTCGTTTTCCTTGTCTGCACGTGGAATTAGTGTGATGATTTTTCTTCCGATTTCCCCATTCTGTCTGGATGAATCAATTTTGGACAGAGTACTTCCTTCTCTTAGACCTTCGCTCATTTCGTGCTCCAGTAGTGTAACAACTTTTTATTTCAACTACAGAATTTGCACTTTCATACAAATTCTTCCTATTTGTCACATTACTATAAATTCTTTCTTCTGGCTAGCCTTGCCCTGGTTTGACCCGGGCTGGCAATTTTGCGATAATGGCTTTCAATGAGTCGATCCAAAAAAATCTTTGTCGCTATCGCATCTCTCCTCATCGTAGGAGTCACTTTTATCTTCGGCGTCCGTGTGGGCTACACCAATGGCCCGGCAATAGACAAGATCGCCGGTGTTTCGGGTAAAGACGCTGGCACAGCTCCCGACGATGCTGATTTCTCTACTTTTTGGAAAGCGTGGACAATTCTCAACCACAAATACATTTTCCCAAACAAAGTAAGCAACCAAGATAAAGTCTGGGGGGCCATCCAAGGTCTCGCCGCTTCTTTTGGTGATCCGTATACGGTCTTTTTCCCGCCAGAGCAATCGCAAATGTTTGAAGAAGACGTCTCGGGCAATTTCGGAGGAGCGGGAATGGAAATCGGAATTCGCGATCAGATACTCACGGTGGTCTCACCCCTCAAGGGCTCTCCAGCAGAAAAAGCGGGCATTAAGTCTGGTGACAAGATTTTGAAGATTGACGATTTGATGACAAACGACATGAACACCGAAGAGGCGGTGGCAAAGATCCGCGGTGCGAAGGGGACGAAAGTGACCGTCACTCTTTTCCGCACGGGGACACCGGCTCCGTTTGAGGTCACTATCATTCGTGATACAATCAACATTCCTACAATTAAAACCACGCTCCGAAAAGACGGCATCTTTGTCATCGAGCTCTACAGCTTTAGTGAAAATTCTCCTGACCTTTTCCGCAATGCGATGAAAGAATTCATTGCGAGCGGAAGCAGTAAGCTCATCCTCGATATGCGTGGCAACCCAGGCGGATACCTCGATGCGGCCGTAGACATGGCCAGTTGGTTCCTCCCCGCAGGCAAGGTGGTGGTAAAGGAAGACATGGGCGACCACGGCGAAGGAGACGTTGAGCGCAGCCGAGGCTACAACACTTTTCCAAATCTCAAGATGGTAATACTGGTAGATGGTGGATCAGCTTCCGCTTCCGAGATCCTCGCTGGCGCTCTCTCTGAACATGGCATTGCACAGCTGGTGGGAGAAAAGACGTTTGGCAAGGGCTCCGTGCAAGAGCTCGTGCCGCTCACTGAGAATACCTCGCTCAAGATTACCGTAGCGCGCTGGCTCACCCCAAATGGTAAGTCTATCAGTGAGCAGGGCCTCTCCCCGGATGTAAAAGTCTCCCGCACGCAAAAAGATTACGACCAGGGCAAGGACCCTCAGCTCGATAAAGCAGTAGAAATACTTAATAAATAAAAAATATGAAAGTTGTACTCCTGAAAGATGTTCCAAAAGTCGGACGCAGACACGAGATAAAAGAAGTCGCTGATGGCTTCGCAAGAAATAAATTGTTCCCGCAAAAGCTTGCCGAGCCGGCAGGGAGCGATGCCGAAAAACGCATTACTAAGATGAAAGAGACGGTGGCGGTGCGAGGAGCCGTCTCCCTCGACCTCCTCTCGAAAAATCTCGCCGTACTGGAAGGGAAGAGTGTCTCGATGAAAGAAAAGAGCAACGAAAAGGGACACCTCTTCGCCGCCATCCACGAAACTGAAATTGCGAAAGCGATTAAAAAAGAGCTCGGCCTCGACATCCCATCCGAAGCCATCATTCTCGAAAAACCTATCAAAGAAACAGGCGAGCACAAGCTCACCGTAGAAGGCGCGAAGAAAAAAGTAGTGTTTACCCTGAGCTTGACGTAAACACTCTTTTGTGATACATTATTTTTAGCTTTTGCCTTACCTCAATTTTGGCAGAGCTGGTTGTGGATGGTCCGATGGGCCATCTCCGGTAGTCGGGTTCCGACGCCGTTTGATCCTTGAAACATAACCGCGACCGGGTTTCCGGCGCAGAGGGTAAAGTGATGATCAGAGGAAATATTTTTTTTTCGGCGGTAAGTCTGGGTGGTTTTATCAGGCTGACAACTGCGAGTGTGGTGGAGTTATTGGGAACGACAACTCGAAACATTGATTGTGGGCGAGTAGAACTTCTCAGTATTCCGACAAGAGAGGAAGGAGACTTGCTCTTTTTCCGTGGAATGTCTCGAGATAGGTGGCACGCTTTTTTTGTAAGGGTGGGCGTTCAAGACGGAAAGGCTCATGCTTTTCTGGACGAAGTGCCAATCTTTCAACACGAAGTCGCTGTAGTTGGCGAAGTGATATCTCTGAGACTTGGTGAAAGGGTTTTCGCCAACGCTCAAGTCTCCGGCGCGTACCATGCAACAACCAACCAAATATGTCGTTTCCTTGCTGGTCACATCAACGAAGAGGAGCTTCTCGACTCGGCCACCAAGCTTGATGAAGAGCAGAACGAGCTGGAGCGCCTGCGTATGGTCGCGAAAAGGCATCGGGAGTTAAAGGATGATCTGGACCGCCTCTTGGAATTCACCAGATGGCAGGGGATAGAAAAAGATGAGCTCTCGGCAGAGGTTGGCCGGTTGCATGCGCTAGTCAAAGACAAGGATGGTGTTATTGACTCCCAAGCCCAGACCATTACGAGGTGGGAGGCAACACGCACGTGTCTCTACAACGAGGTAAAGAGAATACCGTGGTGGCGCGCTGTCTGGTCTGCCCTCCGTGGTCACGGTTCGCGAATTTCGCGGATCCGAGACATTCTGAGTGTTAAGCCATACACTGGAGAGTAGGCGACGACAAAGGGCGGGTAGTGGAAACACTGACCCGCCCTCTTTTTATATCTATTTTACTCCCACCCCTCAGTCCCTTGGACAGCTCCCCTCAGGCAGGGGAGCAGGTGCGATTTACTCTACGTTTGCTACCTTCTTGACCATCACTTTGCCGTTGAAACCCGTCTTGCGTTTGGTGCTAAATCTCACGACGCCTTCCTTGAGAGCAAAGAGTGTGTGGTCGCGGCCGGCTCGGACATTCTTTCCGGCCATAATCTTCGTCCCTCGCTGGCGGACGATGACATTGCCCGGGGTAGCCTTTTCACCCGCGTAAAGCTTGGTCCCAAGATACTTTGGGTTTGAGTCGGTAAGGTTCTTTGCGCTTCCGCCTGCTTTCTTATGTGCCATGTTTTTGGTATAAAGTTAGTGTCATGAGTATAAAAGAAAGCTTGGAAAAAATCAAGGGGGGAGCCAGGGGAGCTCTGCCAGCCTGGCGCCCGGAGGCCCTCCTCGAGCGAAATACCTTTGTCGGCCTCCTTTTGGGGCTTGTGGCGCTGAGCTCTTTTGCCTTCGGGCGTCTTTCGGGCATGGAGGAAGGCCGCGTGCCGGTGCGGATTACTTTCCCTGGCGCGGCGACATCTTCTCTCGCTACTGCAGGCATATCTCTCACCCAGACACCGCCCATTCCGAAGCCAGATGTGACGGGTGCGACCAAGGGGCAATATGTCGCTTCAAAGTCGGGGACGAAATATCACTTGCCGTGGTGCTCGGGGGCGAAAAGGATTTCAGAAGAAAATAAAATCTGGTTTGCTTCGAAAGCAGAGGCGGAAAAAGCGGGGTACACTCCAGCGGCAAACTGCAAGGGGATTTAATTTATCTTCTGCGCGTATACAGAAATACTTCGGCGTTTCCATGCGCGGCCGTTTTTTATGTGGCGATGCGAGCGGAGCATTTTGTGAATAATGAAATTCGGGGAGAGAAGTGCGTCGATTTCTTCTTCGGTAAAAACATGCTCGGGGACACCGACCTCGGGATGGATGTAGGTGCCCTCCTCACCGCTCGAATGGTCGCGGAGGAGTCGTGCGGCGTGCAGGTCTTCATCGAGAAGAAATGTTTTGAAAAAGAGCCAGCCGTCGGGACGGAGGACGCGGACGATTTCAGCAAGGAGATTTTTCCGCTCGGCGTTGTTGAGAAAGTGAGAGGCCATCATGTCGAGGACGAATGTCTGAGAAGCGTCGGGGAGAGGGAGAGCTTCTTTCATATCGCGCACAGAAAATTCGAGTGGGAGTTTTTCTTTTTCGTTTCGTTTCTTTGCTTGGATGATAGCTTCGTGCGAGATGTCGAAGCCGACGCCCTGGCATCCAAATTCTTTCGAGAGGGAGAAAAGGTTGCGCCCATTGCCACAGCCGATGTCGAGCGCAGAAGCGACCGGCCTGAGATACGCTCGGCCAGTAGATCGCTCGAGCCAGCGGGTGAACTTCAAGAAGTCTTCACTCGGGTTCGTCGAAAGAGCAAGGTTTGGGGCAGCCTTCTTATCTCGGTGGTTGGTAAAGCCTTTTCGAGTCGGCTTGCCACCGCGTTTGTACTCCTTGTCCCAAAACTTCTTGCTTTTTTGGCTATTGGTTTTCTTGTTGTTCCCGCCGTTGTTTCGGCGTATGTGTGTTGCAGACATATGGCCGATTATACTTGACAATATTCCATTTGTACATGTGGTTTGTGTATCTTGCCATTTTAGGGTAGTATGACAGGATGGCGAACCCAAAAGTATACATTTACGGCAAGCATGTCATCGAAGAGGCCCTCTTAAACGCCCCACGAGCTGTCCTGCGCGTGTTTTTCGGCTCGAGAGACGATGAGACCAAACGCCTCCGAGACATCGCTATTGCCGAGAATATCCCGGTAGCAAACTTCGACCCGAAGACTCCGCCCAAAGGCATCCTCCCCGACACCTCTCACCAGGGCATGATCGGCGTGGTCTCTCCCGACAAACTCCTCATGTCGTACGCAGATTTCTCTGAAAAGTTTACTGTCACTGCCGATACCTCGATTGCGATCTTGGGTGAGATACAAGACCCGCAGAATGTCGGCGCCATCATCCGCTCGGCCGCTGCCTTTGGTGTCTCGGCAATCTTGATCCCCGAGCATCGCACAGCGCAGATTACTGGTGCGGTAGTGAAAGTTTCTGCCGGTATGGCATTCCGCATTCCGCTCGTCTCTATCTCTAATGTAAACAGCACGGTGCGCGACCTCAAAGAAAAAGGCTTTTGGATCTACGGGCTCGCCGGAGATGAAAATGGTGCCAAAAGTGTGGTGCACGAGAAATTTGATGCCCCGAGCGCATTTATCCTCGGCAACGAAGCAAAAGGTATCCGCGAAAAAACCCTCGAGCTCTGCGACATCGTCCTCAAAATTCCGATTCATCCGAAATGCGAATCGCTCAATGTCGCCGCCTCTGCCGCCATCACTTTTTATGCCTGGAGCGTGAAGCATGGAGATGTGCTGAAATAGTTGACATCTCTCTACTCTGTCCTAAAATAAAAATAGCGTCGTTAACTTTGACTTGGAGGAGGAAACTCCCATGAACACAGGAAATGCGCGCTCTGTGGTACGGCGAAGTACAGATACTTTGATTATGCAAAACCCCCAAGGGCTGTCTGTCTCTGAACTCTTGGAGACCCGTTTCGTGCAACAATATTTAATCAACGCTTGGTTTCTCAATCCGTCTGAACGCGACGAGTACGGAAACTTTAAGTGTTCCTTCGATGTCATTGCCGACATCGAAGATCGGCCGCCAAAAGTTGCTTTTAAGTTTGTCATGCGCAAGAACAAGATGAACTGAATATGAGTAGCACAGCCATCCTCGCCAAACGAAACCGCCCCAGGTCACGAGACCTCGGGCGGCTTTTTTATTTCTTCCCCTGCTTGAGCATCACACTCGTCTTACGTTCGCGGAAGGCGAGTATTTCTTTTTGAATCTCGGGCGGGAGGGAGACCATGAGCTTCTGCAATTTCTTTTCATCCGGGTCGAGCACGTCGTTCCATTTGCCGATGTGTTCGAGTATTGGCTGTATCTTCCCCATGTCGAAAGAGTATCGCTCAGTGACGGTGCGAGAGAGAGAGCCCTCGTCGCCGAAGACACGCTCGACTTTGTTGGCGTCCATGTAGCTGGTAATAATCTCTCGAAGCTCTTTGATGCGCTTGTCGTTTTCGTTTTCCGCATTTTTGATCTCGAAAAATTCTTGGAGTGCTTGGGAAAGCTCTTGCTCTGTCGGGTCTGCCTTCTTTTCTTCTCGTGTGTACTCGTGGCTCCACATCGGGCAGATTTTCCGGAAGCCGCAATATCCGCAGAGGGGATTTACGTGAGCAGGGAAGTCGCCCGATTTCGTGCGCTCCTGTATTTCGCGAATGGTCTCGAGCACGTTTTCTTTCATCCGCGTGCGTACCGCTTCGGAGACAATAGTGCTCACTTTGTCGTTATGCTTGAGGAAATAGAGCGAGATGGTGATATTCTCGGGCTTTACGTGTGGCCAGCGTACCGAGAGGGCGAGATGGTAGAGCCCGAGCTGGAGATTCTCTGCGAGTGATGCGGCGGAGGGCATCGTCTTGCCCGTCTTGTAGTCGATGATCTCATACACTTCGGAATTCGGATCTTTGTCGACGCGGTCGATGATGCCCGCGAGCGTGTGTTCTTCGCCGGTGGTTTCGTCGAGGAGAGGAAGCGAGAAGCGACCTTCCATTTCAATGACGTTGAAATTCCACGGTGGATTTTTCTTGTAGAAATTTTTGATTATCTTTACCCCCTCGGCATAGTAGAGCTTTTCGGCTGCTTCTTTCTTCTCCGGATCTTTCCATTCGATGAGCTCGGATTTTTCGTTCCACTTTTTCGTAAAGAAATCGATAATTTCATCTTCGGTGGGATAGAGAGGGTTGCGTTCAAACATGTACTTGAGCGCCGAGTGCACGAGCGTACCAAAAACACTCTCAATCCGCTTGGGCTCTTTGAGTTTGTCGATCTGGGAATATTTGTACTTGAGCGGGCAGACTTTGAAGGTCTCAAGTGCGGAATAGGACGTGCGCATGAATTTTATTGTAGCAAGTCGAGAGCACTGTAGGGCATTGACATCACTAGTTTTAGTAGGTACACTTCGATGTGGAATAAACTACTGGTGATGAAACAAATTGAGAGGAAAAGATTATGAGCATTGAAAGATTCGCCGCTCAACTAGCTTCGCTACTGGATTCGAAAAGAAAAGACCGGGATAAGAAAGATAATTTTTACTCACTCGTTGCCCATTTTAAGGGACAACTAGGGCCACCTATCGAAGAAGGACATCAGTTTGGGTACCGGGAAATAGAGTCCCTCGTAAAGGACCTCTTTGAAGATCAATTCCCCTTGGTTAATGGATCGCTGGAAGGCCATACTATCCCCGACGACTATGTGGATACTCAGACCGTCTCTGTCCACGGCTCGCTTAGAGTGGTCTTCGGTCTCTATAAAGAGGATAGGGTAGTTTATTCTATTCTGTGTAGCTGAGAAGAACCTTAAAGAAACAGCCAGGGATGGCTGTTTTGTGCTTTTTAGAAATTCTGCTACAATAGGCGCACTATGGGCATTAAAGATTTTCTCACAAAAAAGGTTCTTGAGCACAAGATGAAAGACATGCCGCCGCAGTATCGCGACGTGGTGATGAAGCTCGTGCAGGAAAACCCGGAATTCTTCGAAAAGATCGGCAAAGAGATTGAGCAGAAGAAGAAAGAGGGCAAGAGCGAGACGGCTGCTGCGATGGAGGTCATGCGCAAATATCAGGGCGAAATGCAAAAGATGATGGGCGGTCTGCAGTAGTCTCAATACACCAATACATGAACAAAAAGATTTTTATTCTCTGCGGCCACCCAGATGCCGACAGCACAGCGGGGCGCTTGGCAAACTCGTACGAAGAAGGCGCGCGAAAAGCGGGGCATGAAGTGCGCCGTACCAACCTTGGTGATTTGCAATTCGACCCCATTCTTCATAAAGGCTATAAAGTGATTCAGGAGCTCGAGCCGGATTTGAAAAAGATTCAGGAAGATATGGCCTGGGCGAGCCACATCGTGGTAGCGTATCCAAACTGGTGTGGCGGGATGCCAGCACTCTTGAAGGGAATGTTTGACCGGATGCTTCTTCCTGGATTTGGTTTTCGTTTTAAGAGAGGGTCCGTGATGTGGCAGCGACTTCTCAAGGGGCGCACTGCTCGAGTGATCGTCACGATGGACAACTATCCCATCCTTGCACGAATCCTTTTTGGTGCTCCGGCAAATGAAATCAAACGCGCGATATTAAATTTTTGCGGCGTGTGGCCAGTGCGAGTATTTTACATGGGGCCGGTGAAGCTCATGAGCGACGCGCGCAAGGAAAAGACGTTTAAAAAGGTGTATCGTTTAGGACTGAAAGGAAAATAACATGCTTTCTATTGGTATTGTCGGACTCCCGAATGTCGGGAAATCAACACTGTTTAATGCACTCACGGAAAAGAGCGTGCCGGCGGAGAATTATCCGTTTTGCACCATCGACCCTTCCGTGGGTGTCGTCGCCGTGCCCGACGAGCGGCTCTGGAAACTTTCGGAAATGTCGCACTCGGCAAAGACTATCCCTGCGGCGATTGAGTTTGTCGATATTGCCGGGCTCGTGAAGGGCGCATCCGACGGAGAGGGCTTGGGCAATCAATTTCTTTCGCACATTCGTGAGACCGATGCCATTGCCGAGGTGGTGCGAATCTTTGAAGACGAAAACGTACTCCACGTCTCGGGCGGTGTGGACCCTCTGCGTGATATCGAAGTCATCAACCTCGAGCTCATCTTGGCTGACATGCAGACCGTTTCGAAGCGCCTCGCCAATATCGAGCGCGATGTGAAGCGTGGAGATAAACCGGCTATTGCAGAAAAAGCTGCTGGTGAAAAAATAATGAAAGTTCTCGAAGAAGGCAAGCTCGCGCAGACAGCAGAGCTCACCGACGACGAAAAAAATATCGTGAAGAGTCTGCACCTCATTTCAATGAAGCCAATTCTCTATGTACTCAACAAAAAAGCGGGAGCGAAGAATCTCGATGAAATGGCAGGAGACGAAAGATATACTCAAGTGAAGAAATTTTTACAAGATTCGGGTAGTGTGTTTGTGACCGTAGATGCCGGCATAGAGCAGGAGCTCGCGAGTATTCCCGCTGAAGAGAAAGAAACATTCCGAAAAGAGCTCGGCGCAGGAGACGACAACGGGGTGAACGAGCTCATTAAAAAATCCTACGAGCTCCTCGGGCTCCAAACATTTCTCACTACCGGCGAGACCGAGTCGCGAGCGTGGACCATCCGCCGAGGCGCTACGGCTCCGGAAGCGGGTGCGGCCATTCATACCGACTTTCAGGAAAAATTCATCCGTGCCGAGGTGGTGCATTATGATGACCTCGTCCGCGAAGGCTCGTATGCGGCGGCTCGGGAGAAGGGGATGCTCCGCACCGAGGGGAAAGAGTACGTGATGAAAGATGGAGACGTGGTGGAGTTTCGGATATAATACCCTTGTATTTTCGCGAAAAACAGCTATAGTGTTATACTATTCGTGAGCGCTAATAAACATATAAACAATCAATTTTATGCCCAAAGAAGAAAAAGATTACCTGAGCCAGGAGAAATTTGACGAGCTCACAAAAGAGATCGACCACCTTCGTTCTACGGCACGAAAAGAGGTACTTACCGAGCTCGAAGAAGCGAAGAAACTGGGCGACCTTTCCGAGAACGCAGAATATCACGAGGCTCGAAAGAAGCAGGCCGAGCTTGAGGAGCGCATCATGACCATCGAAGCCTTGCTCAAAAATGCCACCATCGTTTCGCACAAAGCGAGCGACATCGTCTCCATGGGTTCACAGGTGGTGCTCCGCCGTGCTGGAGACAAAGAAGACAAAATGTTTGATATCGTGGGCACGGAAGAGGCTGACAGCGCGAAAGGAAAGCTCTCAAACAAATCACCAATTGGCGATGCCCTGATGGGAAAAAAGAAAGGGGAAAAGATTACGGTGAAGACTCCGAATGGTGAAGTAAAATATGATATTATAGACGTGAAGTAAACATGTCTACTTTTCTTGAAGATGTCCGCCAAGCGCGGATGAAAAAATTGGAGATTCTTAAAGAAAAGGGAATCAATCCCTATCCTATTTCTTCGCGCGCAACTGAGTCTCTGAAAGAAGCTACCGAAGATTTCACCAAGCTCTCGAAAAAGAAAAGCGGGCTCACTCTCCTCGGTCGAGTGATGTCTCTCCGTGGCCAGGGCGCGCTTATCTTCTTTACCTTAAACGATGGCACAGGGACTTTTCAGGGTCTTCTGAAAAAAGACGAACTCAAAGAAGTAGATTTCTCTCTTTGGGGTGAGACAGTAGACGTGGGAGATTTTATCGAAGTGAAGGGATCTCTCTTTGTTACGAAACGCGGAGAAAAAACACTGTTGGCGAAAAGCTGGCGCATGCTTTCGAAATCTCTCCGCCCGCTTCCTGATAAATGGCACGGGCTTCAGGATACCGAAGAGCGTTATCGCCGTCGGTATCTCGATATTCTCATGGCACCCGAGGTGCGTGAGCGTTTTATTCTTCGATCGAAAATCGTTTCCGAGATGCGAAGGTTTTTTGATGACAATGGATACATGGAGGTAGAGACGCCGATCCTCCAGCCTCTCGCCGGCGGTGCATCGGCCAAGCCTTTCAAAACGCATCACAATGCCCTCGATATCGATCTCTATCTTCGCATCGCACCAGAGCTGTACCTCAAAGAGCTCCTCGTCGCCGGACTCCCAAAAGTGTATGAAATGGGCAGGCTTTTCCGCAACGAAGGGATAGATGTCACTCATAATCCTGAGTTTACGACCGTAGAATATTACGAAGCGTATGCCGATGCAGAAAGCTACATGGAGTTTACGGAAAAGATTGTCCGTACGGTAGTAAAAAATATTTTCAAAAAAGGAGTGGTGGAATACGAAGGAGAGAAAATTGATTTCGGAAAAAAGTTTGCGCGTGTGCCATTCCTCGAGCTTTTCAAAACATATGCTGGCATGCCTGATGTTGCCGCGATGCGCCCAGATGAGATCGCTCTCCAAGCCAAAAAACTCGGTGTGGATGTGGGCCCGGGAGACACGCCGGCAAAGATTCTCGACGCTATTTATAAAAAGCATTGCCGACCGAAGATTGTTCAGCCGACATTTCTTACTGATTATCCAGTGGCCTTTTCACCATTGGCCAAGAGAAGGGAAGACGACCCATCGAAAATAGACCGTTTCCAGCTCGTCGTTGCTGGCTTCGAATGTGTAAATGGATTTTCAGAGCTCAACGATCCACTCGACCAACGCGAGCGATTTACTGAACAAGAAAGAAACAAAAAAGGCGGAGACGATGAAGCTCAGCCAAAAGATGAAGAGTATCTTGAGGCCATGGAATACGGTATGCCACCAGCCGCGGGCTCGGCAATATCGATCGACCGCCTTACGATGATGCTCTCCAACACAAAAAATATTCGCGAAGTGATACTTTTTCCCACACTTCGTCCGCGAGATAAAAGCTAGAATGTCCGCCCAGTAGGATTCGAACCTACGACCTTCTCGTTAAGAGCGAGCAGCTCTACCAACTGAGCTATGGGCGGATGACTTCTCAATATTTATACCCTATTTGTAATTTTTTTTCAATACTGACGGCTTAAAGAGTATGGAAATTATACTTTGGATTGTGTTTGGGGGACTCGTCGGTTGGATCGCTTCTCTTATTATGAAGACTGATGGCGATCAGGGTGCTGTGCTAAATATTGTTGTCGGCATTGCGGGCGCTATTATCGGAGGGTTTATTATGAATTCTTTCGGTGGAAATGCGGTAACTGGATTTAATTTTTACAGTTTTATCGTAGCGATTCTTGGCGCGGTCGTACTTATATTTACTATCAGAGTACTCCGGAGGGTATAAATAAAAAACTTGTGCCCAGGGTGGGAATCGAACCCACACGCCTTGCGGCTGGGGATTTTAAGTCCCCTATGTCTACCAGTTTCATCACCCGGGCAAGAGGAGGGTGCTTTGTTTCTTCTCGGGCTTATTTTATCGCAGAATGAGGTGTCTGTCCAAAAAAAGAAGCCCTCGGGTGAGGAGGGCTTTTCGCATGTGCGTGTCATTGAGTTCATGACTGAAAGGCACACGCAACTTCGTGTGGGACTTCATGGCAGGGCATGCCATGGGTCACACAGTATTTAACAATCTTGTAGTTTTCTTTGCCGTCAGACCATGGTCCACCTTCTGGATCGAAAGGGGTGAAGGTGGGAGTACCACAGTGTTCGCAAGTGTGTGTAGGCGAGTGAGCTTCGACCTGGCTGATTTGCTCGCCACAGGTCGTGCAGACCGCGACTCGCGCACAGACCGGCCGTGTATTTGTGTTCATGGCAGTCTCCTTCTATTTACGTCGAGACAAGGTTCAAATTTAACTACAGTATACTCTAAATTTAAGAAAAGTCAAGTTTTGAGGCCTGGGCGGGAATTGAACCCGCGCATGTCGGTTTTGCAGACCGAAGCGTTACCACTTCGCCACCAGGCCATACGGGTAGCATAGCAAATTTAGGCTTCTCGTGAAAGTTCGTCGATTCGTTGGCGATTTTTTTCGCCTTGGTCGAGAACAAAGTTTATTCTCGGAAGATATTGAAGCCGCGTGTTGTCTTTGAGAAATTGGTAAAACTCGCGGCGTTTTCGCTGTATGAAGTCCATGGCTTGCTCCTCTTTCTGATCCGGAAAGATAGAGAGCATCACATCTGCCTCACGATCGCGATCGCGAAGCTCGACTCGGGTCACGGTGATGAGCGACGAGCGGTTTGACTCACGCACAAAGAACTCACTCGCGGTTTTCTGAAGCAGGGATTTAATTTTTTCTTGTTTTGATGCCATGTTATTTCTTTACGATCGCGAAGGCCTCGAGAATGTCTCCCGGGGCGATCTCATATTTGCTTGCGACTTTCATTCCGCATTCTTTTCCCTCTAAAACTTCGCGAGTCTTCATCTTTTGCTCTTGAAGCTCGGTAATCTCGCCTCTTCCGATCTCAAACTCTCGGCGCATTATTTTTACTTTGTCGTTGAGGGTGATGACCCCTTCGGTGACTCTTCCTCCTACGATATATGCGCCCTTGGTCGAGCCGAACATTTTGAGAATTTTGATAGTTCCTTTGCGTTCTTCTACCTCAATTCGCGGCCGGCGTTTTTCCACTTCTTCCGCGAGCCATTCGGTGAGTTTGTAGATGATATCGAAGACCGACACGGTGATGCCGACGCGCTCGCCGAGCTCTTTGGCTCCCGAGTCGAGCTTCACTCCAAAGCCGAGGATGAGTGTGTCGGTACTCCCGGATACGGCTTTGATGTCGGTCTCGGTGATAGTGCCGACGCCGGTGCCGATGATGCGAATAGTACAGCCGTCTACTTTTATTTTATCGATCTCATGCACGATAGCGTCCAGCGAGCCGAGCGTTTCTGCTTTGAGGAGAATAGGAATGAGACATTCGTTTTCTGGTTCACGTGTGTTGATATTGTTTTTCGATGCAGAATTTTTGTTTTCTGTGAAAAGCTCGATGGCCTGCTCTGCTTCTTTTTTTGTACGATACGCGTGGAATTCGAGGCCGACCGGAGGGGGAGTGCTCCAGCCAGTGACACGTACTGGGTCGGAGATGCCCGCTTTTTCGATACGAGCGCCAAGGAAGTTTTCAATAAAGCGCACTGGAGCGAGGGAAGTCCCCGAAGAGATAAACATGCCCTGCTCGAGCACTCCATCTTTTATGAGAAGCGTGCCGACGATGCCCTTTTTCGAATCCATGAGGGACTCGATGATGACACCCTCGGCAAGTTTCTCGGGGCTCCCTTTCAAGTCTGCCATTTCCGCGACGAGGAGCACCATGTCGAGGAGCTCCTTCACGCCTTCTCCGGTTTTTGAAGAGAGTGGGATGTAGGGGAGATCTCCGCCGTATCCTTCGATATAAATCTCATTCTCCGCGAGCATGTTTTTCGCGCGCTCGACATTCGCATTTGGCTTGTCGATCTTGGTAATAGCCACAATAACCGGAATATTTTTTTCTTTTGCTGCGCGGTAGGCTTCAAGTGTCTGCTCCTTTACTCCGTCTTCAGATGAGACGACGAGGATGGCGATGTCTGCCGCCGCGGCAGAGTGGAATCGCATTTTTTGGAACGCCTCGTGCCCGGGAGTGTCGAGAAAAGTGATGACGCGCTCCGCTCCCCCTTCGTCTTTGTGGCGGACCTGATACG
>OFQY01000202.1_pt1 | contig 26741 bp, 45 predicted proteins | sample 1542991 | NCBI WGS metagenome assembly OFQY01 (sample SAMN07774224, study PRJEB24372) | wastewater metagenome | isolation source: Exp Tend VB 10WW | collected 2016-02 | reverse complement strand
CTGGAGCCGAAGCAGGTCGCGGAAATGTCGCTGCTCTCGACGGCGCTCGGGCAGCCCGTCTACCACTACCTTGAAGGCTCGCGGGTGGTGCTGTACCCGACGCCGAACCTCACCGGAACGCTGCGGATTCGCGCCTTCGTTCGCCCTGGGCGCCTCGCGCTTGCCGCTGCCACAGGCTCCAAAGCCATCACCGCCGTTTCGGGGTCCGCCTCGACGACGTGGGTCCTCACCATCGCCTCGGGACATGGCTGGACGACCGCAACGCCCATCGACGTTGTGGCCGGGACTCCGAGTTTCGAATTCCTCGCGCTCGACACCATCCCAAGTGCTGTCACCGCGACCTCGGTGGAACTCGCGGGTTCGGCTTTCTCGACGCCTCCCGTCATTGGGGACTGGGTCTGCGCGCCGGATACGTCGCCCTTCATTCAGCTTCCCGTTGAACTGCAGCCGGCGCTGGTCGAGTTGACGGTCGCGCGATGCCTTCGGGCACAGGGGAATCTCGCGGAAGCCGACGCGCACACCGCCGCCGCGCAGATGGAAACCAACATCGGGATTGGGGCTCTCACGCCCCGCGTCGAGACGGCAGACCGCAAAATCGTCGGCGGGGCGGCATGGCGTCGCCGCGGCTACCTGAGGGTCTTCTAGTGGAGGCCCGGATTGAGCTCGACCCAAAGGGCCTCGTCCTTGCGCCGGGCGAATTGTCGCGCGCGCCAGGGGCCGTCACGGTCGCGGATAATCTCAATGTCGAGGTGCCCGGCGTCATTCGGAGTCGGCAGGGGTTTGCGCGGCAGACGAACGGCTTCGGCGGACCCGCGTGGAAGTTCGTCAGCACCAAAGAGCTCGGCTCAAACCTCCTGCTGAACTACGGAACCACCGCCGCCGCGGCAAACCTCCGTCTCGGAGACGGCGCGACGGCAACGAGCGCGATTGCGGGGACGTACACGAACCAACCCGCCACGCGCATGCAGGTTGCCGTGGGCCACCGAAACCACTACCTCACCACCGACGAGGGCGTCCGCCGCATCGAGTCGGACATGTCGCCGTGGGCCGCGGGATTGCCTGACGCACTGCCCTGCGACCTTTCGAGCGTCACCGTGCTTTCGGGTGCGCCTGGGTTCGTCATTGCCGACACGGAATCCGTCGCCTACCGCGTCACGTTCAGCAAGAACGACCAGCAAGCAATCCCGATGGAAGGGCGGCCGTCGTCCCGGACAGTCGTCTACAACAACACCCGCACCTCCGGCTACGCGGGTGGCGTCGCCAAGAACGTCACGCTTCGGATTCTGCTCCCGTCCCTTCCCCTGACGGCGGTGGCGCAGGCCCCGTCAAATCTCACCACCGCATTCTACGTGCGGCTCTACCGGAGCCAGTCGGCTGCGACGGGAATCACGCCGTCCGATGACATGAACGTTGTCTTTCAGGCGTACCTGACGGCAGGCCAAATCACCGCGGGCTATCTCGACGTGACGGACTCGACGCCCGAGGCGTTTCGCGCGCTGGGCGACCCGCTCTACACGAACGCGAGCCTCGGCGGAGACAGCGGCGTTGGCGGCCCTGGACTCATTCAGGCGAACGCGGCGCCACCCCGCGCGCGAGACGTCGCCCTCTACGCTGAGTGCATGTTCTACTCGGACATCGTCTACCGCTCGTCCGCGGAATTCATCCTGCTTTCGACGGTGGCGGGCACCGGCCTCACGGCGGCGGACACGCTCACCATCGGCGGCATCGTCTATACGGCGATTGCCCCTGGCGCACCGGCGAACAACGAGTTTCAGGTCTTCACTGTCGCGGGCGGCTCCAGCGCGTCCGAGGCGGTGGAGCGGACCATCATCGACCTCTGTCGATGCATCAACAGCAGCACCACCAACACGACGACGTGGGCCTTTTACGTCTCGGACCCGGACGGGTTGCCGGGTAAGATTCAGCTACTCTCCCGCATCCACGGGACGACGTTCACCGTTGCGGCCTCGGCGCATTCGAACGCCTACCGCCCGCAATTGTCGCTGACCTCGACGGTGGATGCGTTCACCAACGGCCTCGCGTTCTCGAAACCGGCCCAGCCCGACGCGGTGCCGGAAGTGAACGTGATTTTCCTCGGCCGCGACGACACGGCGTTGCTCCGGATGCAGGTCCTCGGAGACAGCATCTTTCTCTTCACGGACTGCGGCATCTACCGCCTCACCGGCCGCACCTTCGAAGACTTTCAGGTACAGGAGTTTGACCTCACGTTCCGTCTGCTGGGCCGTGAGCTCGTGGCGACCTGCGATGATGCCATCTATGCGTGGGGCTACGAGGGCATCGCCCGCATCACCAACGCGGGCGTCGAAATCATCTCCAACGCGATTGAGCCGCGGCTTCAGTCGGCCCTGAACACGCTGGGCGTTTCATGGATGAGCGCCTACGGCTGGGCGGCGTCTTACCGCAGCCGGCACAAGGTCCTCTTCGGTATCCCCGAGACGAACGCGGTCGCGAATTGCTCGACGTGCCTCGTCTACGACACCCGCATGCGGGCGTGGACGCGGTGGGTCTTCACGGCGGGCAACGACGTCAACCGGACCACGGGCCACTCCTGCGGAGCCACGCGCGTCAGTGATGACCTGCTGTTTTTGGGGCAGTGGAATGCCACCAATGGCGACAGTTCCATTTTCAAGGAACGGCTCACCTACGCGCAGGCGGACTATCAGGACGACACGTACGACACGACCGCGCAACCCATCTCCAAGATTCTGGAGTGGAATCCGATGTGCGCTGCCCCGCAGAGCCCGACGCACTGGCACCAACTGCATCTGTTCTACGACCTCCCCGTCACGTTCCCCGTGCTGACGACGCCCACCGCGGTGCTGGTGCAGTATCAGTCCGACCGCTCGAGCAATTCATCGAACGTCGCAGTCGCGCCCACTGCAACCGACCGCATGTCCCGCGTCGGCATCCCCACCGCCCAGCGGCGCAGCGTGCGCCAGCGCGTGAAGGTGACGCATGCTGTGGCGTCTGAGTACTTCGGCCTCAATGGCGTGGCGATTGTTCACCGCCCGCCCGAAGGCTACGCGGGGACGAAGACGTGAGTCGCCGACAGAAAATCCGCGGGGACGCGCTGAAGTCCACCGCCGCGCTCGCCGACGTGGCGAACGAGGCGCTGCAGGACATCTACGAGCGGCTCGAGCGGCTTGAGCGAAGACAGTTCATCACCGTCAGGATGACCGCCAACGCGGCAGGCATCATTCCGCCAATCGTCTTCGCGGCGCCGCCGTGGCCCGTGCAGGCCGTCTATGTCGCGAAGTTGTTCGACTCCACCAACAACCTCGTCGCGTCCCTGGGCGAGTCGCTGCTGTGGGAGGTCACATCCCGAGGCATCTCCATTCCGGCGATGTATGTCGTCACCGTGAGTGCGACCTACGACATCACCTTCGAGGTGCGCGGATGATTCCCGTCATCCTTCTCGTTCTCGCGCAGCCCGCGCCGCCTCCCGTCCCCGTGGTCTGGTCTTCTGACGGCGGGAGCGTGTCCGCGCGCGTCGGGAGCAACATTCTCGCGGTGGTCAGCGGGACGAGCTCCGGGCCGCAGACGAAAACGTGCAGCGCCAATGAGTTCCTCTCGACGCTTGCGGCCGGGACGAGTTCGACATGCTCTCAGCCCGCGTTCTCGGGGGTGAGCGGCTCCGTCTCTCTGGCGCAAAACGGGACGGGCGCGGGCGCGCCGGCCACAGACGACCAAGTGTTGCTCTCGGCCTCCACCAGCGCGACGGGATGGGCCGCGGTCCCGGACTGCGACGGCGCAACCAAAGCACTCAACTACAGAACCGCGAGCAACACATTCGCGTGCAACACCTTCTCCACGAGTTCCGGCTACGCAACCGTGATGGACGAGGGTTCGGCGCTCACCCAGCGCGCGACTGTGAATTTCGTCGGAGCCGTAACGTGCGTGGACAATTCCGGAGCGTCTCGAACGGACTGCACCGTCTCGGGCGGAAGCGGGAACGCAGTCGAGGTGACGGTCACCATGCCCAGCGACGGCAGCGGGTGGGCGCAGACCGTCGTCACCGGACAGACATGGGTCACCAGCACGTCGAAGATTGCCTGTCAGCCGTTCAACGACGGCGGCGACTCCAACAACACGGACGAGGTGTACTCGCTCGCGGAGTTCGCGACGACGACGAGCACCCGCGTTGTCTCCACCGGCTTCACCCTCACCGCTCGGTCGAGCAGCGGCGTCACCGGCACTTTCAAGTTTCACTGTCTCGGAGTCTAGAGCATGCGCTTCCTCTACTTGCTTTCCGTTCTTCCCGCTCTCGCTCTCGCGCAGGGCATTCCGCTGAAGTCTGGTGCCACGTCGGACTTGGCGACGGTGGACACCAACAAGAACATCCGCACAAGCGACGGCCCGAGCACGCGGCAAACCTTCAACGCGACGGTGGCAGGGGCCACAACGACAGCCGCTTACAACCTTCAGGTTGAGTCGGCGGCGGGTCAGGGCTTCAAGGTCATTGAAATCTGCGTCACCTACGCGCTCGGCGCGACGGCGGCGGGGACCGTCATCACCACCACCGTCAGCCGCCGCACCACCGCGAGCAGCGGCGGCACCGCGCTCACGAACAACGGCACGGGGACCACGGCCGTCACGGACCTGTCGGGTGGAGCGGTCGCCTACGGTGGCTTGGCGCGTGGGCTGGCGGCAACGCTCGGCACTGCCGGGGCGACGCTGGACCAGTGGCAGTTCCCGCAGACGGTGGTGGCGGGCACCACCGGCATTACCCAGCCCGCCGTGATTTGCCGTCAGTACGGGAGCGCACAGGGCGGCGGGCAGGCCATCACTGTTCCGAGCGGCGTCACCAACGGGGTGTCCGTGCTCGTCTCGGCAGGCGGCGCGGGCTCGCTCGCGGTCGGCAGCATTCGCATGACGTTCATCGCGGAGTGATGACTTGAGCGGCCCCGAAGACTTCGTTTCGTTCGATGATTACCTCGGCCTGAACCAGGGCGCAGGCGAAGCCATGTCGAACCAACTCATGTCCGAGGGCGACAAACTCCGCGACGAAGCGCGAGCGGCGACGGACGCGCGTTTCGCTGCGGCGAAGGGAGGCTCAGACGCCTACGCCGCCTCCGGACAGCGCGAAACGAAGGCACTGACGTCCTACGGCGACTTCATGCAGAAGATGAAAGACCCCGCCGCGCGACAGGCGGCCATGGCGAAGGTGTTCGGGTCCGCCAACCGCTTCGACGCGGCATTGACGGGTGCGGCCGGGGCGGGACGGATGGCGCAGGGCGAAGCCGACCTTCGCGGCGCGCAGCACTACGCCGAAAACGCAGGCATCCGCGACACCCAGCGCGCGGGTTCGTACGACGCGATGCAGGCGAAGTATGCCCAGCAGGCGAAGGACTACTCGGCCGTCCTCAACGCGAATCGCGAGCGCGCTGCGCGCGACAAGGCCGCGGCTGCTGAAGATTTTGAGTGGAAGAAAATGGAAGACTACGACCGCACTCACGGCTCGCAGGGCGCACAGGGCGCACACACCGCCATGCGGCGCGGCGGCATCGACCCCGAAACCGGGAAGCCGATGACGGCCGCGAAGTACAAGAGCCAGAATCCACAGTACGGCTTCGGTGGGGCGGGTTGGCTGAAAACCTCAAGCGGTGGAGATATCTAATGCCCGTCGTAATCGTTGCTGCCGCCATTGCTGCCGCTGCCGCCCTCATTGGCGCCGCCATCGCCTCGGGCGACATGGCGAAGGCGCAGGCCATCCGCGCCCAGATTGCGAAGCAGGCGGGAGAGGCGAAGCTTCCGACGCTCGACAAACTCGTCGCCCAGAAACTCCCGCCCGAAGCAGCGAAACGCTACATGGAGGCGACGCAGGCCACCAAAGCGCAAGGGGACGTCCTCGGAAAGTACATGGAGGTCGTCAACGAGAAGGGCGAGACGGCCGACGACCGCGCCGCGTACCTCCGGATGCGGGACGAAGCGGCCGGCATCTCCAACGCGACGCAGGGCGGCGTTCAGCGCGGAATGGCGCAGCGCGGACTCGCCGGCTCGGGCATATCCTTCGCGCTTCAGAACGCGGGCGCGCAGTCGGCGACCAACCGCGCGAACGCCGCTGGTGTGCAGGAGGCTGCGGACGCGCGCGGGCGGTACATGGCGGCTCTCGGCGCCTCGGGCCAGATGGCGGGCCAGATGCGCGGTCAGGAGCTCTCCGCGATGCAGGCACAGGACAACATCAACATGTTCAACGCCCGCCAGCAGTCGGACGCGGACCGCTACAACGCGAACCTCCCGCAGCAGCAGTTTGACAACGAGATGGCGAAGAACGCCGCCGTGGCGAACGCGAACAACGGCGTCGCTGCGGGCTACGAGCGCGGAGCGGCGGACACGCGCCAGACGGCCGCGGGCGTCGGCAATGCCGCCATCACCGCAGGCGCGGCCTACGACCAGTACGGCAACCCGAAGAAGAAGCAGGACGACGCGTGGGACGGCAGCGATGCCGGAACGGACTACTGATGAAGCCCGCGGCCGTCGACTACCTCCGAAAGAAGCGGTTGGACCACCGCGGAATCCCCATGGGCTCGACGTCGCCCTATGGCGGAATCTCGGAAGCCGACATCAACACGACGGGTCCGCTCGAAGAACCTCTCGCGGCGCCGCTGGATGACGCGACCGCGCACGAAGTCGACCCGCTGCCGCAGCCGGCCGAGGTCTTCGCCGGCCATGAGCAGCAGGCGGGCACGGAAGACGCGGGGCCCCGTCATTCGACCGTCCCAGCGCAGGTGTTTCAGTCGATTGCGGCCGTTGCGCCGTCGACCGTCCCGAGCGTTCCGCAGGACACGCGCGACGCGGACGAGATTGACGCAGCGCGCGAGGCCGACAGGGCCTCACGGCTGACGGCGGGGCTCGAGCTCGCGGGCCGGCAGTTGGTGGGCGGCATCACCCGGACGCCCGTGGGGCAGGGCATTGGCGCGGCCCCGTCCGAGGTCCCAACCGCGATGGCGCGGGCGAAATCGCGGCAGGAGCGCGCGGCGGAAGCGATTCGGCTCAAGCGCCAGGGCGTGATGGACCAGGCGACGCTCGACGAGAACAAGTCTCAGGCGGAACTGCGCCGGGCGCAGGCGGCGCACCTGTTGACGGAGAAGAAGAAGGGGGCGACCGACCCGGCCGAGTTGGAGGCGTACAAGACGGGCCTCCGCACGCGCTACCCGGAGCAGGCCAAAATTATCGACGGTCTTCCGAGCATGAAGGCGGCGCAGGATTTCCAGAACGCGTTCGAGGGCGACCTGACCCGCGCAAGCAATGAGCGCGTGGGCGACAAGAACGCCTATCGCGCGGAGGGGTTTCGTCGCGAAGACAAGGCTGCTGACCGCGCCGCCAAGGACGCAGAGGACATCCCTCCGGGCTACGAGGTTCCGCCCGAAGCGCATCCGGGGCCAGAGTCGCGAAAGAAGTTCACCGCCCTCGTGGGTAGCGCCGAGAAGATGAAGGGGTTGACTGCGCGGATGCGGAAGGCGCTCGTGGGCACCAACGGCGTCACGCGGACAATGGACCCCAAGACCGTCACGGGGCTTCAGCAGCTGGCGACCCTCGTCCAACTCGAGGCCAAGAACGTTGCCGGCCTCGGCGCGCTCTCCGGTCCCGACATGGGCCTCATGAACGCCATTGCCTCGGACCCCACCAGTATCAAAACCAACCTCACCGTCGACCTGCCCAAGATGCTCGACAACCTCGATTCATGGGGCGAGACGCAGGTGGCTGGCGAATCGAAGGCCACCGGCATCCGCAAGAAGGGCGCGGGGGTCGAGATGGTGAAAATCAAGCGCTCCAAGGACGGCGTCACGAAGTCCGTCAGCAAGGCGACCGCGGACGCGCTGCTGAAGAAAGGCGGCTACGAGGTGGCGCCTTGACAGCCAAGAAGAAGACCGCGGAAGAGGAATTCGACGCCGCCCCGGACGCGGAAGCGGAGTTCGATGCCGCCGACCCGCTTCTGCCGCAGGAAGCCGTCGCGCCCGAAGTCATGGCCGACCGCAAGTCCCGACTCGTGGACTACATCCGCTCTCGGCCCGCGGCGATTGCGGACACGGCGCGCAATCTCGTCAGCGAGGACGGGAAGGTGGCCCCGTCGTTCGCCAACGGCCGCTTCGGCGGGACCCTCCCGTACCTCTCGGCCGCCATCGACACCGCGCCGGCCGTCGCTCGGAAACTGGCGGGCAATCAGGAAGACATCGGCGCGACCTACGACCGCAACCTTGCGCGCATCAAACCGCTCTACGAGGCCGCAGAGAAGGCGGAGCCCGCCGCGAACGTCGTCGGGGCGCTGTCGTTTCCGAACCCGCTCGGCAACGCGACGCGCGGCGCACGGATGGCTGGCGCGGGCCTCCAGTCGGGGCTCGAGAGCGCCACGCATGGCGGCGACGGACTGACGGGCATGGCTGCGGGCGGGGGCGTTCAGGCGCTCGCGGAGGGCGCTTCGCCGCTCGCGAAGTATTTCGGCGGCGGCATGCGGAACCTCGCGGGTCGGTCTGCCGTCAATGCCGCCGGGCTGCGGGGCGGCATCGTGAATCAGGCCAAGCGGGCGGGCATCCCGACGCTCGACGCGCTGGGCCGCGAGGAAATCCCAGCGCTCGGCAACGAGATGCTCGACGCCGGGTTGATTCCCTTCATGGGCAGCAAGGAGGCGATTCTCAAGCGCTCCAATGCGATGATGGACCAAGCAGGGACGGCAGCCGCCGCGAGTCGTGCGCGGGGCGACATGGCGGGCCGCTTCTCGCAGGCCGAAGGAATCCAAGCAGCCGAGTCGCGGCTGGCCCAGCGCATCGACCCATCCAAGGGCGGCAACCTCCAGACGGCGCGGGCCGCGGGACGGGCACAGGACTTCATTCAGGACGCCGCGAAGACCCCCGACACCTTCGAAGCCGCCGACGCGTTGAAGCGCGGGGCGTACGGAAACACCAACTGGAGCACCGAGGCCCCCGACGCCTCGAAACTCAAGCGCGCCACTGTCTCCGGCTACCGCCAGAGCATGGAGGACCAACTCGAGCGGCTGGTCCCTGGCGAAGGCGCAGCGCTGCGCAAGTCCAATCAGCGCTACGGGCTCGCGGCCAAGACGGCGGACTTCGCAGAGGAGGCGGCCGGGCGCGAGTCGGCAAACCGGAAACTCGGCGCAACCGAACTCGCGCTGGGTGCCCTCGGCTTCAGCGGCGGGGCGCAGGCAGGCGGGATGCTTGGCGGCGGCGTCGCGGGCGTCGCCCTCCCGGCCGCCGCGCACTTCGCAAAGACGCGCGGGGCCGCCACGGTTGCACCGCTCGCCCGACTCGGCTCGAAAGCGGCGATGGCGGCTGGCGCGGTCAATCAGTCGCCCGCGGCCTCGTCCGTCGTCGGCTCGACGCTCGAAAACTACCTGATGACGGACGACGAGCGCGACAAGGAGGCCGTCCCGTGGCTCCTCGAAAACTAGCGCCGTCCGCCCGTCATGGAGCCGGCCAGCAGCCGGTTCTCAATCTCGGCAATTCGCTGCTCCATCACAGCGAGCGGGGCGTGCGCGAAGGACTTCTCTCGGTGCGCCAGCCACCACCGGAAGCCGACGAGGCCGCAGACGCAGAACGCCGCAGCGCTGATGCCGATGGCGAGCGCGGTCATTTCGCCCTCTTGGCGGGGAGCGCGGGGGCGAGTCGCTTCTGCAGTTCCTTCATTCCGGATTTCCGGTGTTCGGACATGACGCGGTCGCGGGCGACGACGAGCGACACGTCGGGCTCCAGCACCTTCTCGTCCAGCAGTGGGCCGCGCACCACCCCGGTCACCACCTTGAACCGCTCGGGCGCAATCCGCCGCATCATCGTCACCACCGCCTCAACGTCATTCTTGGCCATGGCGGAAACCCTATCGCAACTGGATTGCAAGAACGCAATCCGCAACGCTACTCTCGAGGAAGGCACATGAAAAACGCACTGGTCGCGGCGGTGGTGGTTGGGCTTCTGGCGCTGGCGCCGCCGTTCGCGCATGCAGGAGAGACGTACCTGGGACGCATTCTCGCAAGCGACGCCGGGACGGTCAGCAACGCCACCACCGGCTACGGCTCCGCGGGGTGCGCCAACATCGGCCAAGGACAGGGCGGCAACTGCGACAAGGCGTTTTCCATCCCGACGAACGCCAAACTCAGCATCCAGTGCGACGAGGCGGCGCTTCTGTCCGCGAACACCTGCGGAACCGACGCCGGCACCGCCATCGCATGGGCCGCCGCGACGCTGTTTCCGACGTCCACGGGCGGCGCGGTTCGGTGCGCCCTTCCCGACGCGGGCTTTGTCAGCGCCGGAGTGTTCTCGATTGCGCCGGCTGTCGGCGCGAGCTCGGTGCGGTGCCGGGTTTACGAACGCAGCGGGACGGAGTAGCCATTGCGCCTCGCAGCGCTCGCCCTTTTTGTCTCCGTTGCGTGCGAGGCCGCGCCGCGCGTGTACGACCGCGCTTGCGATGTGGCGTCGCGCCGCAGTGACCGCGGCGGCGTGTATTGCTCGGCGGGCGCAACATGCGCCTCCGCGCCAGCCGCGTGCACGCCGGGGGTCGAAAACCTCCTGAAATACTCCGAGGTCTTCTCAACGGCCGGCAGCTCCAGTAACTGGACGGCGTCGCAGTCGGGCGGCGGCCCAAACGTCGCCGTCGTGACCGACAACTATGCGATTGGCCCGGACTGCGTCACCCAGAACGCCGCGCGCGTACAGATTCTGGCGCAGGACCCCGCGTCCTTCTCGCTCCGTGCGCAGGCGCTCGCAGCCAACACGCTCTCATGCGGCCTCTGGGTAAAGGGCAACCTTGGGACGTCGGGTAATATCCATCTGTGGGTGACGTCGTCCGGCCTAAATGCGTGCGTGGTGTGCGCGTTCACGGGGTCATGGACCCGCTGCAAGCAGGAGAACACCCTCATCACGGCCGGCACATTCTATTTCGGCAGCGACCCGGCCGACTGTGGAGGCGGCGCAACCTCGGCCATTGACGTTCTTGTCGCGGACGCGCAGTGCAACACGGGCGCGACATTGAGCGGCTACATCAAGACCACCACCGCGGCGGCGACGTGTCCGTGAGACTCGCGATTGCCGCCGTCGTGCTGGCCCTGCCGACGCTTGCTGACGAGCCCCAACGCGTCGCGTTCCCTGCCAATTACCAACAGGGCGCCATCGACTGCGGGGCGTGGACATGGGACCCGGTCAACCGCGGGCGATGCGTTACGACGATGTCCAGAACGGACGGCGGCGAGATGGTGACGGGCGCTTACGGCGTCGTCGTCAACCAGGGCGTGGCGTCCTGTTCGCCAGCGAGTTCGACGGACGCAGGCTGCCTGAGCGCAGGAACGCAGGATATATGGGGTCAGAAGAATTTCCAGCATGGCATTTGGTCGGTGGGCGACATCTACACGAGCGCGAGCATCCTCGGATACCCCGGCCACCAAGTCCTAGCGCTCGGCGCTCGGTCCTATGGGGATACCTCTGCGGCCGTCGTCGTCGGGAACCAGATCGATCGCGACGGAGGGGGCGTTATCTGGGCGGCCCGCGCAGGGCCAACGAATGACATGGTCATCGTCACCGAAGAGGGCAACGTGTCGCTCTCATGCGGAAACGCGGCGACCACCGGTCAGTGTAGCTTCGTCGACGCGACGGGTGTCTCGGGGCATGTCAGCGCGACAACCACCGGAGCTAATTATTTTGCCATCGCTGGGCACCTCGGAGATCCCGCCTATGTCGCAGGCTACGGCTGGGATGCGGGGCTGCCTGACGGGGGCAACCCTGACGGCGGGGCCGCCAATACAGACGGGGGGAATCTGTACCTCTGGTACTACCCGTACGGTGGGCGTCACGGCGACGTGACGGTGCTGTCGAAGACTCCGAATCAGTACAGCAACGCGTGGGTGTTCCAGACGAAGACCGAGGGGACGGATGATTGGTTTTTCGTCCAGCGAAACGGCGGATTCGGGCAGGCGAACCAAGGGCACGCGTTCTCAAGCTTTGGCGAAACCGCGCCGAACATCCTCACCGACAAGGGCCAGTATTACCCGTGGGGCGACCACGCGACGGTGCTGCGCTTCGGACGCGGCGCAGGGGACAACGACCAGCGATGGGCGTGGAAGAAAGAGAACGGCGGGCCCGCTGACGGTGGCTGGGGAATCATCCCTGACCGCGCCGAGGTGCTTCGCGTTGTCGGTCAGACGAGTCAGGCGGTGCAGTTCGGCACCAGCGCATTCGTCGCGGGCTCCAAAACCATCACCTTTGCCGCGGCATTCGGGGGCGCGCCGGTCTGCACGTGCACCACCATTAGCGCCGTCGTGCCATGCGCGCGCAGTTCCGTGGGAACATCGAGCGCCATTTTCACCGGCACGGCTACGGATGGGTTCGACTGGATTTGCATGGGGCCCAAATGACGAGCGCTCTTTCGAGGTTTCCGTTCAAGAAGTCGTTGCTTGGGGTCGCCATCGTTCTCGCGCATCACGCTTGCGGCCGGCCGGCCCCGGACCCGCGCGTCCGCACCATCGCGGAGTCCGCCGAACGCATCCCGACCGGCTACAACCCCTACACGGGCGATATCTTCTCCGTTGCGGATGGTGGCGAGTGAGTGACCCTATCGACATCGCGTCGCTCGCCACCCACGGCGGCACCGGCATCGCGGGCGCAACCATGGTCGGAGCCTTCATGCGCTGGCTCGCGGGCAAGGAGGCGAACGCGGCGCGGGAAGAATTCATTCTCTTGCGGCAGGACGTCAAGCGGCTCATCGAGGACGTGGGCGAGCACAAGAAGGTGTTTGCCGACGTCGTGACGACGATGAATGCCGTCAAGGCGCTGGGCGAGAAGTTCGACGAGCTCAAGCATCGCGTTGCGCAGCTCGAGACGCGGCGGCGCAAGTGAGCGGCCTTCTGCTGTCGCGCATCGACTCGACCAAGCTCTATCCGCCCTTCGCCTCGGCGCTCGCGGCAATGCTGGACGAGGCGATGCGGGCGGGCGCGCAGTTTTGGGCCATCTCGGGGTTTCGGGCCTACGCAGAGCAGCAAGCGCTCTACGACCAGGGGCGCGCGACTCCCGGCAAGGTCGTCAGCAACGCGAAAGCTGGCGAGTCGGCCCACAACTTCGGTATCGCGGTTGACCTCTGCCGGGATGGGTTGGTTGACCGCGCAGGGCTGCAGCCAGACTACAAGCCCGAGGCTTATGAGATGCTGCGCGAACTCGCCCCGAAATACGGCCTCGTCTGGGGTGGCGCGTGGAAGTTTCGGGACAATCCGCACGTCCAGATGCCGCACTACGTCACCGCGCGCGACCTCGAGCCGCTGCGGTACTGTTACGAGTCGGGCGGACTTGTTAGCGTATTCGCCTTTCTCGACCGGGGGTGAGGATGGGTTGGCTCGATAGGTTCTGGGCTCGTGTCGCGAAGTCGCCCGGATGCTGGTTGTGGACCGGCGAGATGTGGGAGGCATCCCGCGACGCCAGCGGCATCGGCTACGGGCGCCTCAAGGTCGAGGGCAAGAGCGTCCGGGCTCATCGCTTGTCGTACGAAATCCATCGAGGACCCATCCCGGCCGGGATGATGGTCTGTCATCGCTGCGATGTGCGGAACTGCGTCAACCCGGAGCATCTGTTCCTCGGGACCAGCGCAGACAACGTGAGCGACATGGTTGTCAAGGGTCGCGGGATCCGAGGCGAGCGCCAGCACCTGAGCAAACTCACCGCGGATGCCGTCACAGAGATCCGAAGGCTTCGCGCGACCGGACTCACCTACTCCGAACTAGGGGCGATATTCTCCATTCGCCCAGAGAACGCATCGTTTATCGCCCGACGCATCACGTGGAAACACGTACAATAGGAGCCGCACATGCCCGACCCAACCAACCCGCATCGCCTCGAAGGCCTGCCGTCTCTTGGTCAGCCCGCGCTCGGCATCCAAGCTGTCGCCGTCGTCGAGCGCTCGCCCACCGGACTTGCCGTCCTACCTCAGGTCGCGGTGAAGATTGCGACGGTGCTGGTGGGCCTGGCCGCCATCGGGATTCCGGTGTTCACGACGATGCTTCCCGCTCCGTGGGCCGCAACCGGTTTGGCCATTTGCTCGAGCATCATCGGCATCGGGACTGTCCTCGGCATCGCATCGCCTGGAGTCCGAAAGGAAGCGGGCGCGCAGCCGGTGGTGGAGCAGCCGCGCGTTGGCCCGCCTACTCCGTAGGCTTCCACGCATCCGGAGCGGGGGCGTTCCTCTGGGATTCGAACAGTTGCATCGCCCGACCGAGCGCCCGCTTTGCTCCGAGTCGCAGGATGCATGTCGGACAACAGTAGATGCGCGCGAGTCGACCCGCGGGCGAATCGTCCGCATACGCCCCACCAAACTGCGCGGGGAGTGGGTGCCGACAAAGCGCGCATGGCGTCACTTCCGCTGCTCCAATGCGTCGAACGCCACCCGAAGCGCCATTTCGCCCGTCGTCATTGGGCGGCCGTTCTTCGCAAGTTCGGCCATCACCAGTCGCGCTGCCGCCACTACGGCATCCGCAAGAGGGTCGGCCTTGACGTACTCGACAGAGTCGACGCCGGACGACGGAGCGGGCCCAAAGCCGATGTGCCACAGCTCCGTGCCGCCCTTCACCTTCCACGCCCAGACCGGCAGATTCGGCGTCGTCGCCTCTACCTTCGGCGCTTCTCGCTTTGCTTTGGCTCGGGGATTCCGCTGCTTGGGAGTCATCGGGGCTCCTTCAGCAGCGCAAGGGCGGCGCGGGCCTTGAGCCACTCGCAATCCGCCGCGTGCGTTTCCTTGCGCTCGGCGCGACCACAGCCGCGACAGCATCGATAGCCGCGCTCGTGGTCATACGCGTAGGGGTTGGCGGACGCGTTCTCGGCAACCGCCTCCAGTGCATCTATCGCTTCTTTCCGTACGGCAACAAGACCTGAAGGGAGTGGAGCGAGCGCGCGGATTTCTTGGGCGGTTGCTGAGTCTTCGCCCATCCACTCGACAGCAACGCGCGCCGCTTCTTTCATGGCGAGGGAGCGTGCGGTGACCAGCGTCGCATGCATCTGGATGTCGATGTCGCGCGGGACCAGTTCCGAGGGTGAGCGTTCGTCGTCGTCGCGGGTATGGAGCCAGAGCGCGTCGCGCCACGCATCTCGCTCAGCAATCGCCGCCAGCGCAGTGTCGATGATGGCGAGGACCTCCGCCTTGAGTCGGTTGCTGTTTGGCGGCGGGAGCGATTCGTGCTCCCACTCCTCGCGCAGCGCCTTCAGTTCTTCGGTGGTCTTCATGGCTTCTCCTTCACGGCGTTTTTCTGAGCAAGCACAGCAAGACGTGTTTCAGCGAGCGCGACTTCGGCGGCGTAGCCGTGCGCGAAACAGTGAGCCATGAAGCGTTCCACCCACTTCCGCGCGCTGGGGTCATTCGTCGTTTTGAGGTGGTCGCAGACAGGACACAGCGCCCAACACGACTCCAGGGACTCCGCGTTGCGACGGCCCCTTGCATGGTCGCAGTGCAGCGCTTCGCCCGCCCATTTGTAGCAGGCCTCGCATAGACCGTCGGCGCGAGCCATGACGGCGGCGCGGATTGCCTTGTTCACTTCTGGCTCTTGATGAGAAGTGCATTCATCCGCTTCGTGTAGTGGCTGCGCAGCGCCTTCACGTCAGCATCCGGCCATCCGCCCGCCTTCGCTGCGTCCGCGATTCCTGAGGCAATGACGGTTAAGTCCTCTGCCGTCTGCGCCTCCGTCATCTTGACCTCGAGTTTCGCCACCTCCGTCAGGGGCTCCCCGAGTTCGCTCCAGTTCTTCGTCGCGACGCCCGTCGTCTGGGCAACCTCGCGCTCGCTCGTCTTCGGCGCAGGCTGGACGGGCTTGGCGGCCGGCCTCGGAGCGGCTGGTTTCGCGAGGGGCGCCGCCTCTTCCTTCTCCGGGTCGTCGCCGGTGGGAATCAGCAAGGATTTAAGAAGCGCGTACTTCACGAGGCTCGTAAGCGCCTTTGAGGTGCCCTTGTCCGATGGGTCCGACCCTTGTCCCACCATGACGAACGGCAGCGTCTCTCCGCTTTCCCCGTCGTAAAACATGAACTTCGCCGTGATTGTGTAGATGCGCTCGACGTTGCCCTTTGCGTTCTTCCCTTCGATGACCTCGACCTTTTCGACGGAGGGAATCAGCACCACCTGGCGCTTCGCCAACTCGCTGCGCACGGCATCCGTGATGTCCGACTCCATCGCGTACTTGTAGCCAAAGTGCGGGTTCGTCCCGTTTTTCGGGACGTACTCAACGAGCGCCATCACCTCAGACAGCTTCCGAACGAGAGACAACTTCGGAGTGTTGTCGGTCATTCGCGATTCTCCGGCAGCGACGCCTCGCGAGTGATGCACTTTCCGACTTCGAGCGGGTCCGGCGTCAGGCCGGCGCTTTCGCCCCACGCGCGCCATTCGCCGTCGAATACGTAGCGGTAGCCGTTGTCGCCAATCTGCTTGCCGACATTCCCGCGGTAGTCGTCCCACGAAACGTATTCGTGCGGGCGCACGTCGTCGAAGGGTTCGCCCTTGTCGCGGCTGTAGGCGACGACGCCATCGCGCGCCGAGCAAATCGAGAGGTCCCCGAGCCCCACCAGCGCCTCCGCCTTCTCTTGTGAGTTGTGCTGCGCGAGCAGCGCTGCGCCGACGCCTTCGAGGTAGCCGTCGAAGTGGCAGTAGACCGCCAACACCGTCCCATCCGCGCGCTTCACCGCAATGCTTGACCGGGTGCTCATCTCTCTGTCTCCATGGCCCGACCCACCAACGGACATTGGCGGGGCTCGGGTTTTCTCGGTGAAGGTTTCGCAGGTGTCCGCCCGCGTTCTTCCTTCCTAACAGCTTCTCGTGCGTCTAGCCACTTCTGAGCCTCGCGGGCAATGACGAGCGCTCGCTTTCCGCGGGAGGTGTCGGCGATGACGGCTTCGGTGTGCTCCAGGTCTTCCGGGTACGTCACGCAACACCTCCTGACCACGACCACGACCCCGACAGCGACCGCGACAGCGACCCCGACAGCGACCGCGACCGCGACCGCGACTGCGACAGCGACAGCGACCGCGACAAGACAGGAGTCACGCTTATTTGCTCAGGGCCTTCTGGATGCCGGCCAGTTGCGGTCCCAGCACGCACGACGAGCGCTCAATGGGCAGGTTGTCGCCCATGTAGTTGGCTTCTGCCGGTTCCTTGCCGTGCTGGTAGTCGGCGCGCTGTCCGCAGTCTCCGAGCCACGACGCCTCACTAAGGAAGTAGTAACTCGGCGTAACCGCGACCAGGCGCCCGTGGTAAATCGGGTTGATGGTTTCGATGGTGACGAACTTGCCGACAGGCAAGAGTCCGGCCTCGACCAGTTGGTCAATCTCCACGGCCATCCCGTGCGCGATGTGGGGCTGCTTCTTCGTGTCGTTCTTCATGGTGCTCCCTTGGTTGATGGTGCCGAGTAAATGCCTCTCTGAATCCGTCGCACCCGACGCGTCCGCCAGAGCCGCGTGAGAACCTGCGACGCGGTGTTTCCCGGCATGCGAAACCTCGCCGCCACGTCGGCGGTGGTGAAGTTCTCGGACTGTTGGCGAATCCACGCCGCGACTTGCGCCAAGATGCCTTTCCGGTACTCCCTCACGGGCGGCCCCACGGACCCACCGCCACATCTGCGCGGGGTTCGTCGCTGCGTCCGTCGTCGTCGGGGATGGGTGAGAGCTCGGCCTCGAGGTCGGCGCACAGCTGCTTGCTGGCCTCGAGGAGGTTCGACGCCGCCATGAGCCTTTCAAGGCTGGTGGCGGTCTTGTCCTGGGTGATGCGGAGCCAGTCGGAGAATTGAGAAGTCACGGCTTCACCGCCTTGGCGATGGCGGCGATGATGGGTTTGCACGCCCCGCATTGCGCCATGGGGAAATGGCCGTGCCCGATGTGACAAAACGAAACGGCGTGTTCGAGCGCGGCGAGTAGCACGCGGCGTTCCTTCAGAAGCGCCGCCATTTCGGACGAATCACACCGCACTGCGACTCCAGAAGGGGCCTCGGAGTCAGCAGCAAGACGGGCCAAGATGTCGGCTCTCACGGAATCACCCCGAGGAATTTCACCTCGATATCCCATCCCGGCGTCACGACATGCTGCATCCGCTCGCAGTCGCGACACCATGTCTGCTCATCGTTGCAGGGCTCGGACTCGCGAAGCGGCTCGTAGCCCTCTCCGTCGCAGTGTTCACACGTCTGCGTCGCATGCTCGTAACCCGGCAGACGAAACGCGCCCGCCCCCTCGCAGTCGTCGCAGTACTCGCGGTGTTCGACGTGCGCAGGAACATGAGGGAGAAACTCCCCCACAATCCGCAACTCCCCGCCCGGAACCTTCAACAGCAGCGCGTCGAGTTTGGGAGCGTCTGGGCCTCGCCATTTCGGGTCAAGGGCGGCCCACGAGTCGAGAACGGAGGCGATGGATTCCATTACTTACCCCGGGCCTTCGCGACGGCGGCGCGGGCGGCCTTCGCTTCGTCGCAGTACGGGTCGTCCGTCCAGCGGGCGACCATGCCCTCGAGCGCCGCAAGAAGGTCCGGCGAGGCCTGAAAGAGCGAAAGCGCGGCGTCGGCAGCCTCGTGGTCCTTCTTGTCCGCGAAGAAGACCGTTGCCCACCAGCGATTAACGGGCACGCCCTCGTCCGCGATTTCGTAGAGCGTGCGGCCGTCGCGGTGAATTCGCGGGACGCCCGTCTTCGCTTCCGTCTTTCCGTCTTGGGATTCCATCGCACTGTCGAGATAGAGGGTCACTTCGACACCTCGAACCGACCGGCCTGCACCATCCCCAGAACGACCGCCCGGAAGCCGCGCGACATCCCGGCTCCGTACGGGCCAACAGTGAGGCGCGAGCCGCGGACGCTGAAGGTGATGCTTGGGGCGTCCGAGTTCGGATAGACGACGAAGGTGGTGGGGCCGACCTTGATGATTTGAATCGCCGCGGCGGTTGCGTTGTCCATGCGCCAACAATACGCCCGCCATTCGGCACCGTCAAGCGTTCGCTACACACTTTCGCGTATGGTCACGCAACGTCGCGAATCAACTGACGTGTAGCGTTCGCTTGACAACTGCCCGCGAGAACGGCATACGATTGCCGCATGAATCCATACCCGACGAAGAAGGAAGAGGCCGCCCTGCGCGACGTGCTGAAGTACCCGCTTCACTCGCTGGCGGAACGGGCGGTTCGGCTCGACGTTACGCGCGGTGGGGTGCGTCATCTTCTGGTGCGCGCGGAGGGGAAGGGCCTCGCGATGCTCGAAGGCGACGGCTCGTGGTCGGTCACTGCTGAGGGTCGGAAATGGCTTCGTCCGTTGATGGCGGAGAGAAAGCGTTGAGGGTTCTGGTTGGTTGCGAAGAATCCGGGACGCCCGCCTTCTCCCGCGAGTGGTGCATGCCGAACGCGGACACGTTCAGCATGGAACCCGTCCGCGAGTTGTTGGGGCGTACGCTGTCGGGTCGGGCCTGCATCGTCGACCCGTTCGCGCGCGGCTCCAAACTCGCCCACCACGCCAACGACCTGAACCCGGAGTTCTGCGCGGACCCGATGGAGGCCCAAGACTTCCTGCGCTCGCTCAAGACGCGGGGCGTGAAGGCCGATGCCCTCTTGCTGGACCCGCCCTACTCACCCCGGCAGATGTCTGAGGCATACAAGGGCGTGGGGCTCGACAAGGGAATGGGCGCATCACAGAACGCGCGCCTCTTCGCGGAATGCAAAGACCTCATGACCGCCATCGCCGCACCTCGGTGCGTGGCCGTAACGTTCGGCTGGAATTCTTCCGGCTTCGGGAAGGGTCGCGGCTGGGCTCTAGAGGAAGTGAAGATTCTCTGCCACGGCGGCGCACACAACGACACCATCATCGTCGTCGAGTGGTTCTCTGGACTCCCGCAGAAGGCGCTCGACCTGTGACTCCCTTCGCGGTGCAGTGGGGCTGCCTGTGATTCACGCAAGCGTAGAGCTGCTAGAGGCGATGCGCGGAAAGATGCCGACTCTCAGTCTGCACCCTTTCCCGGCCAACACGTTCGTGGCGTGCAGTGGGCGCCGCGCCGAAGAGCGAATCGTCTGGGCGGCCGGGCTCGGGTGGGTGGAGGATTTCTGGGGCCCCGTCTCCTGCCCTTCCTGCCTTCTTTTGATGAGAGAGGCCATTGGTCCTGTCCGTTGGGATTTTCTGGAAGAGAAGGGGTTGGCTCCAAAACTGGAGGCGAGATGATTCATGCGAGCGTGGAGTTGGTCGAGGCGATGACGGGTGTTCATCCCGGCCTCGGCTGCTCCATTGGCGCGCGCGGTTCGGAGGCTTACGGAGAACGCGGCGCCTCGGGGACCGACACGACCTACGCGTTTCTCTACGACACGGTCGGGTCCATCCATACCCGAGAGGACCGCGACCGCGTCACCTGTCCCGCCTGCTTACTTCTCATGCGCTCTGCTGACCCTGTCCGTTGGGACGCTTGTGAAGAGAGAGGATTGAACCCGAAGCTGGAGACGAAATGAGCGAAATCGACAAGACGAAGTTTTGCCCCGACTGCGGCCAGTCGTTGGAATACCTCGGCGGCGACGGGTTGATTGAGCGGTCGGGCCAGTGCGAGGTGTGCGCGGGCGAGTCGGAGCGCGACCGCCTCAACGCCGACCGCGCCCGCGAACGCCTCACGTCGAACGCGTGGGCTACGCAGGTCGCCACTCTCGCCGCAGAACGGGACGAGGCGCGGGATGCGCTGCACCGCCGCGGAATGTCGGTAAGCCCCGACCTCGACATCATGCGGCTACACACGCAACGCGACTCGGCGCGCGCAGAAGTCGCCGCACTCCAAGCCGACCTCGAAGCCCGCATGACTCAACTCAACGAAGCTCGAGCCGCTACCGTAGATGCAAATATGGCCCTCGCTGCAGCCGCGGACGCGCTGGAGGTTCACGACATGTACATCGCGAACTTCCCTGACCTCGACGGCTGCGACAGCGCGCGCCGAGCGTTGCGCTTTGCCGTCGATGCCGCCCGCGACGCCATGCGAGGCCAGGAATGAAAACGTGGGTCGTCTACGAAATGCCGATTGCCAGCGGCTTCACCGACGCGGAACGCTACCGGACCTTTGGCGCAATCCTCGCCACCTGCACGAGCGAAGAGGCGGCGCGCGCCGTTGCGTCCCTGCTCCTTTCTGGGCGGCGCGGATTCCGCAACCCCGTCCAAGTCATGTGCGAGCCCACGGAGGCGGTTTTCGCGTGACTGCGCCACTTCTTGCCCACCTTTATTTTCAAGCCGCGCGTGATTTCACCCACCTCACGACCTAAGAGCTGTTAAAACCCGAATGTCCGGTGTCGAGTCGGACGGCTTCAACCATCTTCCTGCGGCCCCATGGGTCGGCCCCGCTGAGTGCTCGACACACTCGCGGGGTAGTTCTTTGGGAGGCGACGATGGCGACGATTCCGATGTGCGCTCGTTGTGATTGCGGAGTCTGCACCTGCGCGGCCGCGCTGCCGATAGATGTTCGGAGGGTGTCGGTTCATGACGCAGTGGGCCTGATTGACGTCGCGCGGCTCGCTGGCGACATCGCACCCGAGGCCGCCGAACGCCTCAAGAACGCAATCGCGGACCTCGCGGCTTCCCCGTTCTGATGCGCCTCCCGTGGCTTCAGATGGACACCAACGTGTTCCCCAGGCTCGACTCCCTTGCGGGCCTCCTTGGCATTGAGCGGGCGCATGCGTACGGGTTGGCGGCGAATCTCTGGATGTGGGCCATTGACTGGGGCCCCTCCGATGCGCCCCCGAATGGCGAAGTGGTGTCAGACCGCGCGGCCGAAATTCTGTCCGCTGGCGTCCGCTGGACAGGCGACCCGGATGTCCTCGTTCGCGCACTGAAGGACATCGGACTAATCGCGGACATCGACGGCGGAGTGCGCGTCAAGGGCATGGACCGCTACGCTTCCGCATGGGCACAGCAGGACAAGTCCAAGACCAAGGCCGCAAAGTGGCGTGAACAAAAAAGAAAATGGAGGGAGGCCAACAGCGGACAAGTCGCGGACAAGTCGCGGACGTCCGCTGGACAAACGGCTAAGACGGAGACGGAGACGGAGACGGAGACGGAGAAGATTAAAAGCCTCGTGACGGAAGTGAAGCCCCCGTCACCGTCTGAGCGGATTTTCGAGCACTGGAAAACCGCCACCGGCAAACCAAAGGCAAAGGCCGACCCCAAGAGGCTGCGCCTGATTCAGGCCCGACTCGACGAGGGGTACACCGAAGACGACCTTCGGGCCTCCATCGGCTGGTATGCGAAGTCGCCCTTCCACTGCGGCGAGAACGACCGTCACAAGAAATACCTCGGCCTCGACCTGATGCTGCGCGACGCGGCGCACGTCGATGCCGGGCTTGACGGACCGACCAAACCGACCACCGTCGTCAAAACCACCCCCGACCCGCTCCCGGAGGCGTACCGATGAAGTCCCTGGAAATCTCCACCATCGCCACCGTGGCCAGCGCTGCAGGGCTCGACCTCGAGGCCACGCGGACGGCCGTGGATGCCTTCGACATCGGCGCCAGTGACTTTGAGGCCCCGCACGCCGGCCGAATCTGGGGCGTTGTTCGGGCGATGCTCGCGGCCGGAAAGGTCCCGGACCTGTTCGCGGTCGAGAAGCAACTTCCTGACGTGAAGCGGGCGTGGTTGGTGGATGCGTTGATTGCGGCGAACCTCCGACCCCCGGCCGAACAGCTTGCGGTGTTGGCCGACACGGTTCAGCGGCGGCGCATCGTCAAGGCGCTGAAGTCCGTTCAAGCAATGGCGCAGGACACCACCACCGGACTAGCGGCGGTGGTGTCGGAGGCGCAGAAGGCGCTGGAGTCGGTGCAGGCCCGCGACATCGGGACGGCGACGGCCGAGGGGGATGTGTTGGCGCTGTGCGACCACCTCGAGGCCGTGGCGCGCGGCGAGGTGACGCAGGTGGTGCCCACCGGCATTCCGAAACTCGACGAGTTCATCGGCGGACTCCAGAAGACGCTGACCGTCATCGGCTCGCTCCCCGGCGTCGGCAAGTCCGCGCTGCTGGCGAGCATCCTCCGCAACCTCGGGGCTCGGGGTGTGAGGGTCGGACTGTTCTCGCTCGAAGACGAGCGCTCATGGGTGGTGAAGCGGATTGTCGCGGACTCGTGCGGCATTCCCCTGTTCGTGCTCCAGACGAAGCCGCTTTCGACGGGGCAGCGGCAACGCCTCGACGAAGGCGCGAACGGGGTGTTTGAAATTATGAAGTCCATCGTCATCGACGACCGCCCCGCGCTGACGACCTCGGACGTCGTCGCCGGAGCTCGGCAGATGATTGTGCGGCACGGATGCAAGGCGCTCATCGTCGACCATCTCGGGGAAATCCGACTTGAGCGCAGCGACCGCCACGACCTCGACATCGCGGACGCACTCCAGCAGCTTCGCGCACTGGCGAAAATCTACGGCGTTCCGGTCGTCGTGGCCTGCCACCTCAAGCGGCGGGACGGCGGGACGGAAGACCCGAAGCTTTCGGACTTCGCCTTTTCTGCTGGAGTGGAGCGGATGGCGCGCGTTGCGTTGGCGCTGACGCGTGGGGCAGGCGAAGACCAGTTGCGCGTCCACGTCCTGAAGCAGACCTCGGGGCAATCCGGGGTGGCCGTAGACCTGAACTTCCATTCGATGGCCGGGATGGTTCACAACGGAGCGGAGTCATGACCTCGACCGAAGCCCATGCGCTGGTGATTGACCGGATTCTCGCGCTTCCGAACAAGAGCCCAGAGGGAAACGCGGCGTATCAGGCGTACCAGGCGACGCGCCTCGGCATCGTCCCGAAGCTGCTGAAACAGAAGGCGTTGCTCGAGCAGGCCCTGTTGCGCGGCGGCGTCACGTCCGACCTTGACCTGCAGGTGGTCGCGCTCGACGAGTCGATTGCGGCCGACTGGACGGCGCTCGACACGAAGCTTTGTGAGGCGCTTCGATGACTCTCGGCAAAGGAACCCGCAAGGAACTGAAGCTTGCTGTTCGCGCCATCCGAGCAGCGAGAACACATTTGAAGAATGCGAGATGCGGGACGCGTGGACCAGCGGACGAACACGCGCTCGCCCTGTTGATTCTGATGGGGCACCACGTCAACGACTTGCTGGCGATGATTGGAGTGCTTCCGCATCGTGCGGCGCGGAAGTTCAAGCGAGGTGCGGCGTGATTCACGCGAGCGTGGAGTTGATTGAAGCGATGCGCGGGAACATCTCCATGGGCCGTCGCGATGGCGCGTTCGAAACGCGCGCGTGCGACGGCAGCAAACACAACCGGGCGGTCGCGTGGGGCTGGGGCCCCCATCGCGAGCCGTCGCAGCTTCACGTCGACTGTCCCGCCTGCCTTCGCCTCATGCGCGATGCAATGGACCCAGTGCGCTGGGATTTTCTGGAGTCTCGAGGGTTGGCGTGGAAGCTGGAGGCGGAATGAGACACGCGACGTGGAATTCGGTCCTGGTGCTGCTGACCGGCAAGAACGCGGGGCTTCGTCTCGACTCCGGGGTGGAGTGGTGGCCGAGAAAGCGCGCTTGCGACTGGGCGGACGTCGACCAGAGACTGGAACCCGGGACCGATTTCTTTGGCGACGTCGAGGCGGCAACGCTTCGTCTCGGCGAGACCACGAAACTCCCCAACTGTCCGACCTGCGCCAGTTTCATTGATGCTGCGCTGACCATTCGTGCTGAAGCAGAACAAGAGAAAATCAACGCTGAACTGGACGCAGAACGGGAGGCGAGATGATTCCATCAACGACGTTGGCTGAGACGATTGCGGCGCTCGAGGCGCGCGTTGCCGAGGCGAAGGAGTGGGTCGGCCGGCAGATGGCGTGGGAAGCGGCCTACCGTATGGCGCAAGAAGCGAAGGACCGGGCCGAGAAGGCCGAGGCCGACAACGTGCGGCTGCGGGCGCTGCTCGAAGAGGCGCGGCGCGTGGTGTTCTTCTCTGCCAAGGACCTCCGCCGTGTCGAGGGCGAAAATTCCGTACTATGCGAACTCGTCGAGGAAGAGCAGTTCGTGAAGGATGCGACCGACGTGTTGGGCCCGATACCCGAGGTCTACCGATGAGCAGATTCCGCCGCCACAAGGACGCTTCGCACCCCACCGTCGTCTCGGCCTTCAAGGCGCAGGGTTGCTCCGTTCTCGTCATCGACTGCAGCGCCGCCGATGCATGGGACCTCGAGGTTGGGTTGCTCGGGAAGGACCATCCGGTCGAGGTGAAACCCACGCTCGTCAAGGGTCGCAGCATCGCGACAACGCTTCCGCGGCCGTCCCAGGCGAAGTTCTTTGCGTCGTGGCGCGGCGCTCCGGTTCAAGTCGTGCGGACGGTTGACGACGTCGTGAAGCTGACTCAACTGTGGCGACTCGAAGCAGCGAACGCAGACCGAGCAGCGCAGTTGCTGAAGCGCGAGCTCGACGCAGTGCTGAAGGCGGTGAATCAGTGAGCGAGGGAACTCTGGCACAGGTGCTTGCGGGTGAGGCGGACTGGTGTCTCGTTGAGGGCGACTGTCTGGAAGTGCTGCCGACCATCCCGGACCGGGCGGTGGCGCACGTCATCACGGACCCGCCGTACGACGCCCGGACGCATGCGGGAGCAAGGGCGGGAGCAGGAGCGCCGGAAGGGATCGCGTTCGCGGCCCTGAGCGGGGCGCCGCCCGTTGTCGAGTGGCTTCGCGTCGCGTCGCGCTGGGTGCTGGCGTTCTGCACGTTCGAGCAGATTCGCGACTACCGCGACGCGGCTGGCCCGGCATGGATTCGCGCGGGCGTCTGGGATCGCGTCAATCCGTCGCCGCAGTTGACGGGGGACCGCCCCGGACAGGCCGCCGATGCCGTTGCGATCGCGCACCGCGCCGGGCGCAAGAGTTGGAACGGCGGCGGACACCCCGCGATCTGGCGTCACTCCGCACAACAGGGTCTCGACAAGCCCGACCACCCGACGCCCAAACCACTACCCCTCATGCTCGAACTCGTCTCGCTCTTCACCGACCCCGGCGAACTCATCCTCGACGCCTTTGCCGGCAGCGGCACCACTGGCGTCGCCTGTCTCCGTCTCGGCCGCCGCTTCATCGGCATCGAGAAGGACCCGAAGTACGCCGCCATCGCCCGCGAAAGACTCCGGGCTGAGTCGAACGGATTGAGCCTTCGCGATGCGCGCGCGGGACAACTGCCGATGTTCGGAGCCAAATGAAAACCACCAACCCCGGAGCCGAGAAGATGCGCAACGAAGTCGCCGCCTGGATTGCCCGACAAACAGAACCCTTCGGACTCTCCGAAATCAGCGGACGCTTTGGGATTCCGCTCCGACGCGTTCAGGCGATTGCGCGCCGGCTGGTGGCGGATGGAGTGGTGCGACAGGTGAGTCCGTCCCGCGGGACGGTGCCTGCGATGTTCGAGGCGACGCGATGACCTGCCCCGCCTGCAAGACCGACAACGGCATCACCGACAGCGTTTCTAGCGGCGGTCTGGTGACGCGAGAGAAGTGCGGAGATGCGTGGCACCTCGTCTGTGAGGGGTGTGGATGCGGCATCGTCACGCGTAATGGGGCCCGCGTCGCGTGCGAAAGCGCCGACTGCGTGCTTCGGACGCCCCCGACCGCAACGCCCGCCAGCGAGGCGCCCAGAGGCCTTCCTGATGCGAGCAAGGACTCGCGTTTGGAGCACCCCTATACGACTCCCGTCCCCGCCCCGACGCAGAACGGAGCCTCAGGTTTTGTTTGGTGTGCCACCTGCGAGAAGCCCCAGCCGACGTCAGGGCATGAGTGCGAACCCGGCCGCCAGCCGTTCTCGTGGCTGGTCGAGGCT
>OFQY01000199.1_pt1 | contig 26871 bp, 24 predicted proteins | sample 1542991 | NCBI WGS metagenome assembly OFQY01 (sample SAMN07774224, study PRJEB24372) | wastewater metagenome | isolation source: Exp Tend VB 10WW | collected 2016-02 | reverse complement strand
AAAATGACCCGATATTGCAGTGGGTATATAATGGTATGCCCGTGGAAGATGAGGATGGTGAAGTGACGCAGTTGATTGAGAGTGTGAGCGACTTACACGCCACAACCTAACGACCTCTCATAGCCCTACAACGTCGAATCAAGACAAGCCCATAAACCGCTAAACCCAATGGACACAAGAGATATAGTCAACAATCTTCTACTGCAACGGGGAGGCAAGCCACTACCCGAACGGGTGAACTATATCAAGGTAGAACCCCACGACAAGCAGAAGTTGTTTTTAGGCTTAGATAACGTGCGCGAAGCCTTGTTTGGTGGAGCGACAGGCGGTGGCAAGACCATAGCCTTACTTGCAGACGCTCTCAAGTTCGTCCACCATAAAGATTATTCTGCTCTTTTACTTCGTCGCAACTTCCCCGACTTAAAACAGGAAGGCGGTTTGATCGACGTAGCCCACGGCTGGCTGAGTAAGACCGATGCCAAGTGGAATGAGCAAGATAAACAGTGGAACTTCCCAAGTGGCGCGTCCCTGCGATTTGGTTTTCTTGATGTAGAGGTCGATAAATACCGTTATCAGGGTGGTGAGTACCAATACATCGGTTTCGATGAGGTCACACAGTTCACAGAGTCGGCATATCGGTATCTGTTCTCACGTTTACGTAAAAAAGCGAGTCTGAACGTGCCTCTGCGAATGAGAGCGGCGACAAACCCCGGTGGCGTAGGCGGTGCGTGGGTGTACGAACGCTTTATCCCTGAAGATTTCTCGCCTTTACGAGCGGGTGAGATGAAAGTGTGGTACAAAACGCTTGAAAACGGGGCTACGACCGCATTTGTGCCGTCGTTGCTCGATGATAACCCGTCTTTGGACAAGGAAGCGTACCTTGAGTCTTTGATGGAACTCGATGAGATAACGCGAGAGCAGTATTTGAAAGGCGATTGGCTCATTCAAGTGCGTGGTGACATTCTTTACACCTATTCTGAGGCTCATTCGGTCATTTCGTGGACACAATTCGCTAATATCTTCGGTGAACGAGAGATTCCTGCCCATTGGCAAGTGCAGGTGATGCAGGATTGGGGCACAACGCCTGACCATCCTTGTATAACATCGTGGTTTGCGACCGCAGGACGTAATGCACCCGTGATAAATGGTGTTCCGCTCTCAGAGTGCGTGTTTTTGTATCGTGGGTTGATGCTGACACAGTGTACGGCGGCGGATGTGGCGAAAGAGATGATTCAACTGATGAAGCATAAAGGTGAAATCAGCCGATGTACGTCTTGGCGAATGTCCCACGAGGCTTCGAGTGAGCGAATGGAGTACCATCAGCAGGGTTTGCCGTTCACCAATTGGAAAACAGGCAAGACAAGGGGCATTGAACAGCTTAAAAACGCTTTTTCTTTGCGATATACGGATAAACCACATCCCTTCAAACCGACATTGTACGGTACGCCTAGATTATTCCTTATCGTGGACGACCAAGAGTTGACCTATCCGCGCACAGACGCGGGATTGGCTCGGTGGAGGGCGGAAATCCCTGCATATCACACAAAAGTGCCCAAAACAGGTGAAGTTGCGGTCAAATGGGAGCCGTACCCCTTATTTAATGACGCGGTGGATACGATGAGAGAAGCGGCGGCTGAGTATTTCCCTAGTTCGGCTGACTTAACGAAAGCAGAGAAACTACTTGAAAAGATGCCTGATATGTTCAAAACTGAAGAACTGGACGAACACGCCAAAGTTGCGAAGTTAATGTGGCTTCAGCGCGAGGCACAAGAACAAGAACGACCGAAAGAGGAGAGGTTTCCATTATGGTAACTTTTAACGAACGAATAAAAATCAGAATGAGGATAAAACAGATTCTCAGAACAAATATTCTCATCGTAAATCTGGAAAAAGCTAAGGCTGAGATAGCCAGATTAAAGGAGATGTTGAATGGATAGCTTTTGGATAATCCTAGCGTTTGTACTAGGTGCGCTCGTGGCAAAGTGGTCATCGGCTACCCCGTCCACTGAAACGCCCGTACAGACGCTTAAACGAGCATATACGGCTATCGTAGAGCCTAAACAAGTGGTAGATGTGAATGAACCCACCCAAGAAACAGATATTGACAAGGTTATTCACGAAATAACACCGCCAAACATCTTTGAACGGCGGCAAGCAATCGAAAACGAGGAACGCAGGCTAGAGGACTTGAGGAAACGAGCTTTAGAGGGACTATGAAAACACTACTCGCAATATTCTTACTGACAATGACGGCACTTCCAATCGACCGTCCGTACAACCATTGGGCATTTTGGACAGTGAAATGTGACGTAGATGCGTGCTACGAGCAACCAAAGATTCTGTACGACACAAGAACGGTCAACGAAGCACTCAAACGCTTCCAATTTGACCACCCGAACCTAGAGATACGTTGCATTACGAGAGATTTCTACTTTCAGGGATGTACACCGTGGTTCTAACCAATGCTCGGCGGTGCGCCAAAACACGTCAACCCTGTCAAAACTTCTTGTGCTGTATCACTCCAAGCCGAGTCCCCTGCGGCGTTAGATGCCTTGACAGCATAGGTATAAGATAACCCAACTGTCTGCCCTGTGTCAGTATAAGATGTTACGTCAGCGGATAAGGGGATGTCAGTTGTGACCCCACCAACTATCCTGCGTACCGTAACACTCGTTTCCGTTCCTGCTCCGAGAGTCCACGCTAACTGCATTGTGCCCGTAGCACCGCTTGATTGTCCTACGTTAGCGGTGAGTCCTGTCGGAGTGCCGGGGGCTGAGGCGTCGGCAAGTCCGGGTAGCACGACAAAGACCCCAAACATCGGTACTGTCGTTGCGGGTTCGGTCGATTCACCCACCGGCGTTGCTACGTTGAGGGCAGCACCATTCAAAGGTAACGAGATGGTCGTTGCCCCTGCATCGTAAGTCCCTGATGCAACCGCCGTCCCAAAGAAGTCGAACGCATTGCGAATCTCGTAAGCTTGATTGTCCGTCAGTCCTGTTGTCGCTAAGTTGACGTTTATCGAGGCAGGGGCACTGTACGCCATTACTACGATATTCGCTCTCCCTATTTCGTGAATATTAGGGCGAACCGCAACCGTGTCAGGCAACGCTCCTGAGTTGGTCGTACTGTTAGCATCATACCCCGTGGTCGATTTCCAATTGGTGAAGTTAAGATTCCCTACACCGACCACATTAAATCGTTGCTGAGTGGTAGTCCCGTAGTATGTGTTATTGTCCCACGCGGCAAAGTCGGTATTAGTGGTGAGGCAGTACCTTGTCGCCGTGTTCGGAGAATAAAAAGTGTTGTTTTCAAAGGTCAGTGCATCTACTAGAACAGTCGCTTCAAATGCCGTTTCGGATGCGATGACATAGTTATCAGTAAACGTACCTACCGCCACGCCTGACCCAAACCCGAAGTTGATGCTGTACCCGTCAGTCGGTGGGCGATAGAAATACGACTCCATTACCGAACCTGTTGGGCATTGGACGTTCTCAGGGCCGTAGATAAGATTCCTTCCCTCACCCCAAAAGGATGACTGCGAAACAACGCAACCCTGCATATCGCCACCGATGTACGCCCCTGTACGTCCGTAAAGTTGCATTCCGTTTCTGAACGCATTGAGAGCGATGCACTCATACGGGCGGGAATACCCTGCTGAGTTCTCTAGGTAGAAATTATGACCACCGCTGTACTCCGATTCGACGGGATGAAAGAAGCCATTGTTATAAGAGAGTACCCCGTAAACAGTCGAATTTCTTGACCCTGACCCCATAAACACGCCGTTGATACCGTCGTGCGTGATGATGTTAATGAAATTATTGCCATCGCCTGAATTGGTAATATTGTTACCACGGGCAATCTCAGGGAATATCAACCCACGCCTTTGTGGATGACTGTTGGTAATCTCGAACTCTTGATAAGTGGTATCGTCACCCGTGACCGTTAATTGATGCCCACCGAGATACACCGCAGTCCCGTTCGTGTGGGCTTCTTCTGTTCCGACAGTCCCCGATGCTCCGCGCAGACAATTTGTAATATTGTTCCCTGTGATAGCGACGATGACGATGATCTCTTGGTCGATACAAATCTCGTCGCCTGCAACCATCCCTGCTCCGCTAGTGAGATTAAAATTAGTTTGAGATGAAGTGATCGATCCATTCAGGGTTGTCGAGTAGTTACCATCAAGCGTCGCCCACTCGCTAGGGTTTTCGAGATACCCACCTGCGAGAGCATAGCAGTACGAACGAACCGTTCCGCCATTGAGAGTGGACGTATATTTACCTGTATATGTTCCACCGCGAAGCCAAAGCGTGTCCCCTGCGGTTTGCGAACCATTGGCTAGTGCAGTCGCTAAATCCCACGGCGAACCTATTGTGCCTGAGTTAGAACTTAATCCTGTTGTCGCGGCATAAAAATTTACCATTTAAGAAGTGTAAGAGCCGTAGGGTAAACACGCTCCTGCATTATAGATTGCTGTCACATCGGTCGATGAAAGTGCCCGACTCCACACGCCACATTCGTCCACCCACATATTCGGGCTTGTGCCCGACCCTGCGTACAGCATTCGCATTACAGTGCTTGTGTAGTCAATGGAAATTCCTGTCAGGGTGGCGGTATTCGCTAACGTGCCGTCTACATAGACATTTAAGACTTTAGAAGTATTATCGAATGTCCCGACGATGTGATACGTGACACCTGTGGACAAAGTGCCCGTATGCACCTTATCTGTGTCGTATCTCTCCACAAACCACACGACTGTAAACGAAGCGCCGAATCGGTAAAAACCGAATCCATTATTCCAATCGAACCCGTTGGTTAAAGACACAGGTGAGTCATACTCGCTCCACGATGTAAAGCGCACCCAAAACGACACAGACACGTTGGCATTTTGCAGGGCAGTCGGGGATGAAAGGGAAAAATAATTGGCGGTGCTAGTCGATGTTCGTGCGCCGTTTATGATGCCCGTCGTAGTACCGACCGTTCCATTCTCTGTGAGATTGTTGGACGAATGGGCGTCAAGGGCACTTCCACTAGCCTCATCAAGTTTGTAATAACTGACGAGTCCTGTGAGCAGTCCGTTGCCACTACTTGCAGGATGCCAAGACGCCGCTGTTTGTAAGATTCCTGACATTTTAAGTAAGTCCTGTTCCCGAAATAATCCAGCTAGTCGTTGCTATTTTCACCGCTGTTGCCACACCGCTTGCCGCTAGAGTTCGTGAACCCGTCGTCCCTGCACCTGCTAGAGTCAGCGTGTCTGAGGTGATTGCAATAGTGACCGTGTTTATTTGGTTGATAAATGTAATAGCCGTTCCAACGGGATAGGCTACGTTCGCGTTTGAGTCTATTGTGAATGTTCTCGCGTTGTTGTCCGCTGTTGGGTGCAAGATGTGTTTTCCTGCATCTGCTAGGACAGTAGTATAAGCCGCACTTTGACTGTTTTGGGGGATATTCAGATACCCAACACTTGCCGAAGCAGGGGGGAACGTCATCGTTGTCGAATCCGTACCCGCAAAGGTTATCGTATTTGAAAACGATGCTGTCTTAGCGTTCGTCACAGTCAGCGTACCCGTCGAGTTGGTCACGGTAAGCCCGTTGACTTTGTTGACAGGGAACGTAGCAAGGTAGTTCGTGCCGTTTGAGAAGATGGTGGTAAATTGACCGCCCAAGATGGCAAGTGATGCCGCTCCGTTTATCGTTGAAGTGGTCGGCGTGATAGTCACCGTAGTTGACCCGATATTCTGCACGGTGAAGTACCACCCTGACGTAAACGCCGCAGGTGAACCCGACCCTGCTTGAGGCAAAGTCACAGCAATAGTACCTGCGTTGGTGAATGTGACGAGTTTGGAAAAGTCAGTGGAAAGGATAGTATCGGTAGTTCCCGTGACCGCCCTAACTCCACCTATATCTGATGCAGTGAGAACTTGTTGCCAATCGTTTGTGGCTTGACCAGACCAAAACGTACCGTTATCGAGTACAAGGACTTCACCCTTAGCACACGTAGCAGGGAGAGTGTTATCCGCGTCTACCTTGAGTCGAGACACGTTTGTAACTGTGTTGCTGTCACAGTCGATGGTTTTGTTGGTTAGGGTTTGAGCGGCGTCATTGACTGTTAGCGTGCCTGATACTGACGGTAATACAAGGTCTGAGGTTTGCAAATCCCCTGTAGTAGCAGGGGCTAAGGTCAACGTGCCCGCAGTTTCATTTTGAAAAGATAGTACACCTGCCACTACTCCGGCGGAGCCTAATTTTAACTGCCCGCCCGCCGACGATTCAATTGCAGCAGCAGCGGTAACGACAGTAGTTCCCGCTCCTAGCATCACGGCATTAGAGGTCAAAGTCCCTGAAGCCGTAACATCTCCACTACCTGCAAGCCAGTACACCTTGTCCCAAACACTTGCTCCCGTTCCTGAGAGTGCGTTGGCTACGACAAGAACTCGTCCGCCTGCCGCGACAACCTGTACAGCGTTACCACCGCTAGAGTTGACCGTTACAGCACCCGATGAGTTGTTGATTATCCAATACCCAAATCCTGTTTGGGGCAGAGTGGAGACTGCGGGTAATGCGACAATCTGAGTCGTAGCACCTGTGAATGTCTGCACACCTTTCGAGGCTACGGTAAGTGTAGTAGTCCCTGCCGCCGTTGCGGTTGTGGCGTACCCTCTTGCCGTGTTTGGCGCGTAGACATTCCCGTTGTCGTCAACAAAAGCGGCGGAGTTTTGGATAGTATCTCCTGCTGTGCCGTTCCAACGGGCAATGGCGTTGTCAGTTGAAGATACAGGGCCGACCACATCTCCTGTTCCTGCTCCCGTAAGTGCTTTCGCGTTAGAATAACTTCTTGGCATTGTTATGCTCCTATGGGTGTTATCATCACCGCAAGTTTAGAATTGGTCGTAGCGGAATAGACATTCCACGCCTTTGTGATGTCAGGGTATTCTGCCGAGTTCAAAAATAGTGGGGTGTTGAGAAAGTAAGGGATGCCAACGTCTACGCCTGCTTGGACTACCACAGTAGATGCGCCCGAACCTGCCGCTGTTAGATTGATGAGCGTTCCTGCTTGGGAATTGACGTAAGTGGTAGCAAACCCGAAAGTCGTTGTGGACTGGACAATGAGGTAATATACAGTTGCCGCCGAAATTCCCGTAGGCAGAGAACCTGCGGTCGTGACCGTTACGGCTTGTCCTTGCGTTAAATTGTGCGGAGATGTGGTTGTAATAAGGTCGGTGGCGGTGTCTACTCCCGTGGATGCCCAACTAACATTAGAGCCAAAATTCAGCCAACCATCTTCAGTAGTGGCGACCAAACAAGCGTTAAAGATGTTGTTTCCAGCGGTAAGTATCTGTTGGCTTGTACCGCCCGTCGTGATATTTACGTTGATGACTGACATAAGTTTTAATTGAGAATCTAAAGTTCAAACAAGGGAAGTGTAAAATAAACAAAGATAGATTGCAATAAACATTTTTAACAAATCGCTTGCAATGTTTCAACACATTGTTTATTGTGTTGCTAGGCACAAAGCCTGACAGTAAATCAAAAACAAGTATATGGACGAATTAAACTCAGAACTGCAAGAGATATACAACCAAACGGATGCTCTATCTAATGCAGACGACGCTGTTGAAGAGGTTGAGGAGGTCGCTGCTGAAGAAGTCGCCGCCCCTACCGCCGATGAAGCCGCTTCGGAGGGTGAGGAAACTGTAGAAGAGGCCGATGACACCGCTGAAGAAGCCGTCGAAGAAGCTGATGAAACAGAAGAAACGCCAATCGAGGATAGTTTTGATGACCTTTTAGAGGACATCCCTTCAAACGAAGCCATTCTAAACGCGCATAAACGAATACCACAGGCAACGAAAGACGCTTTGGTACAGTTTGCGGATGGATGGCGGGATACCAAAGCCCAAATAGACAGTGTTGGCGGTGAAGCAGGGATTAAAATTCTTACTCCACTATCTAGCATACTAACTAAAGCTGAGGTTACTGAAGAAGATTCTTACAACGCCATAGTGCCGTTAATTCAAACTAATCCGCCAGTGATGGTAGAGGTGTTTGGAAACATAGCAGAGCATTTGCTATTTAGCACAGACCCCACGTTGGCAGCCGCAACAATGCGTGGAAATATGGTATTAGAATCTCGTTTTGGTGAAGGGTACGATGCAGAACGTATAGAGAAACTTGTTGCTCTTGAAAAGAGTGGGTACATCGACTCCGATGCTGACTTTGACACGCTCAAAGCACAAGGCGTTGATTCCGACTTGTTCCAATCGCAACAGACCAAACTTACCGAAGCGTCCGACCGCATTAAAGAACTTGAGAACTTAGTAAAAAATCCGCATCTTATTGAGCAAAAATCTGCACAGCAGGTCAATGCCCAGAAAGACCTCGAAACGGAACTGACATCGCTAGTAGCGAGAGAAGTAACCCCGTTTAGAGAGCGGAGTCGATGGGCTGAACAATCACCCTTAACTCAAGTCGTAATGGAAAATGTCCTAAATAAGTTGAAAACATCGCCTGACTACAAAGAAGCCATGAAGTTCACTGAAACATATGGCAATGTAAAACAGAATGATGTTATACCGTTTACCATCCAATCGAAACTCGATAACTTGGCACGTATGGCTAAGGGGCAGTTCCGAGAGTTGGCAATCGCTATCAACAAAGAACGCCGTGTCATTGATGAGAAATCAGTAAACACGGAAGTAGAGAAAAAGGTCAAAGAAACAGTACCCAAAGCAGTCGAAATTGCTAAGAACCCTTACGTGAACGGCGTCTATGATATAGACCCTGACCTAGCCGCTATCTACAAGGAAACTGACGCAGTAATGACCGCCGCAAGGTAAAACGTCCTATACCAATAGAGGTATAGAACAATGGCTCAATATTTATTCAGTTCGTCGGAAGTAACCAACGCGCAGGTACAGGAACTTTCAAAAGTTTACCAACTGTATCAGAACAAAACAGACCTTTGGAATTGGGCAATGAAAATGCCCAAAGATGCTGTCAACGCATCAGGACTCAAAGTTCCTATCCAATTGTCCCCTAACCCATCGCTATCCTACGGTACGGGCAACAACGATGCCTACGCTACCGCAGGTGCATCGAACTACGACAACTTCAACGTGTCGTATGTACAACTCAATCAGGGACTCATTGAAACCGTAGGCGGTGTGCTTAACGCAAACGCTAATACATCGGAAGATATGGTTCGGGTTGAACAGAGAACGTCCGCAGAACAGTTTGCGAACTTCCTTAACTGCTACATCTCGCGTGGTGACAGCACGATGGCTCTTGCAACCATCTCTGCTAGTTACTCAGGCGGTACGCCGACCATCGCAACTTGCAACGGTTCGACCGATTCTATCGGCACGACTCAGCTTGTAACGGGCGGTTACTACTTGTTCTATGACGCAACAGGTGCTACTCAGCGTACAGGCACGGTCGGTGCAGGTGCTATTCAGCTTTCGTCTAAAACGGGAACTGCTTGTACCTTTGCATCGAACATCCCTTCAGATGTGGTACTCACTGACATTATCGTTCCGCAGATTGGCGGCGCTACCGATGCTTCGGCAGGTATGTACGGATTGCCAATCATTGATGATGCTTCGGGAACGTATTACGGCAAGGCTCGTGCATCGTATTCAGGACTCGCATCGTTCGAGAAAGCATCAGGCGGTACTGTTACCGCAGGTATGCTCTCAGAAACCTATTGGTCTATCGTCCAGCGCGGCGGTTGGCTCAAGGGTGACGGCACATCGAACTTTGACGATGCTCTGTGGATGGTTCTGAACACAGGTAATATGAATATGTACTACGGGTTGTCACTCAACTCAGGTGCATTGACATCAAGCCCTCAGACCTTTATGCACACGGGCGAACGTCCGCAGAATGACATCGGTTATTCAAACATTCAGTCAACTTGGTTCGGCGCACCTATGAAGATAGGTAACAACATCCGTGGCGACGAGATTTACTTCTTGGGCAAGAACTCGCTTCGACGTGCTGTGCTGAAGGAAGTAGGCGACATCGACGGTCGTTTCCCTGCAAGCAACTACTTGCAGAACATCGACGGTAGCGGTAACTTCTTGCAGGCTCGCATTAAGTTGCTCGACTTCTTCGGCAATGTGTACTGTCCTGACCCGTTCAAGATCGGTAAGATTTCGGGTATCACGATCAGTGCCCCCTTGCAAAAAACCGTCAACGTAGCCAACTAAGTCTTTTAGTTGCAACATTTAGAAGGATTGGGGCTTGCCTGATAATTAGCCCCACTTTATGCAATTATCAAAGGAACATCAGAATAGATTGGCAGACTTGCACGGACGGCTACCTGACGGTACGCCTAGACTCCGCCTTGTAACCCCTAACGAAGCGGTACGTCCACACGGAAAATTGCAAGGGCAACCCAAGTATTTTGACCCCATATCGGGCAAGCAGATGCCCTTTTTAGTTTTAGAACAGTGGCGACCGCCTGAGTTTGCCGCACCAAAAGAAACGTGGAACTACGAACTCTTAGGGGTTCATCCTAGTGAATGTCTGAACGAGTGTTGCAAAGGTGGTGTGTGGGGAATGTACACCCCACTGACAAACGAGTTTGGTGAGTATATTCCGTTTAGCGAGAATATGATGACGGCTATCGAACGTCGGATACAGATAGACCGAGAGTTTGCCAAGTTATCTGAAAAGGAACGACTTGGCGTAATTGAAGCGGACAGGGCAGCCGCTGAACAAATCAAAGCCGAGGCAGCGTGGGAACAAATGAACGCCGACCGTGACCACTACCTCAATCACAAAAAGGAGATGGACAACGCTGACAACCGCGTGTACATAGGTGTTGGAAAGGCAGAGATGCCTGACACCAAAGGCATCAAGGAAGCCATCGGCAGTCCGCTAGAAAAATTATGAGTAACGGTTCAAGATTAGCTTCGGCGGAACAGGTTGTAACTGACCGACGCCGTAGATTTGGGTTTTCAGGTGGCGTGCCTAATATGTTGATGGACGCCAAGAAGTCAGGGTTGGACTGCAATCCGATAGAGGGAGGGCGACTGTTGATGTTCGTCCCCGGTAAGGACGGGTATCTCGGTGGGTATGACCCTGTAAAGAAGCGATACCCGAAACTGTATGTGGATATGATGCCTGCGGATTACGCATCGCTCGTAGACAGGCAGTTTCATACGAATGAGGATTTTGGATTTAGGTTGTTGCCGATGCTGACGGCTCTCGAATATACGAACGAAAAACGTATGACAGAGAATGGGGCAGTCTACGACTACCACGACCAAGCCGATGCGTACTTCAATGTTGTGCATCCGTCACTTGCTTCGTGCCCGTATGGACTGAATACCAAGATACAGACGTGTGACCCTGAAGTTGGAGAAGGGGAGCTTGTATTCCAAGTGTGTCCAACGTGTCAACTTGCATTATTGGAGTCACAGGAAACGTCAGACCGTATTTTCAACGCATCGCAGACCCTAGACAGTAAAATCCTGTTGGAACTGCGAGAAGCCCTTATCGGGGCATATAAAGCGGCGTTGAACCACGTTGAACGCAAGAATCAGATGGTAATGTCTGACATCGCAAGGAAGATGACAGGCACACAGCACGGGCGTAACACGCTGAATGCTATTGACCGCATTCATCTCAAGATGATGCACCGAACCGAGAATGTGAAGAACGATAACCAACTTGATATGGTTCGCACTCTCGCTCAGGAAATGGCAACAGCAATGCGCGGTACGGCTGTAGTCGAACCTGTAGGAACGGTTCTATCTCCCGAAGAAGTAGCCGAGTACGAGGCATATAAGATGCGCAAGGCAAATATGGCTAAGGCTCGTGAAGCAAAGGGGAAACAAGATGAAAGTAATACTGAAGTCGGATAGCACGGTATCGGTAAACGATATTGAAATAGTGTTGGGTAAAGGCACGGAGGTCGAACTTCCGTGCCAATCCATACAGGAAGCACTTGAAATGTGCTCAATCACCAAACTCAATGTAGACTTTAGCTACAAAGAGGATGGTAAGGAATACATCGCAGGGGCGGCAGGGAAGTTCATTGAAATGCCCGAAACCCCGACAGTCACTAAAAAGGCAGAGCCGAAGAAAGCTAAAGAAGCACCAAAGGCAAAAGCCAAGAAATAGCCTCATAAGGCTACTAACCTTATGTTGAGACTGCCTCTTAAGCAGCAAGGAGTATTATGTCAATCAATTATTACAATTTTACAATGGCTGGCCCTGCGAACGTATCAGGGTCTACCGCAGTTACTAACATCACATCGTCCGCTACGTCTGACGTACTTAATCCAAGTATCTACGGGTCAGGTATGGAAAGTTTTGTGTGGACGGGAACGGTTGACGTAAACACTCCGACAGCGGCAGTCTCAGCGTCCGCATCACAAGTCACGTCGAGTTCAGGGCTATTGTTTACTAATTCGACGCAGAACAACTTTGGCTTGGGCCTAAAGGTGCAATTTACGACCTCTACAACGCTTCCTACGGGCATTTCAGCCGCAACTGACTACTTTGTAGTACCTGTGACAAGTTCGACGTACAGAGTGGCTACATCGCTTGCCAATGCTCTCGCAGGGACGGTTGTAGCCTACACCAACACAGGAACAGGCGACCAAACAGCAACCCCTGTGGCTATCGCAAGTGCGAGTATTTACCTTGAAGGTTCGAGTGATAACCAACAAACGTGGTCAACGATTCCGAATAGTACTCAAACCATCACGGCAGACGGTAGTTGGAGATTTGAAATTGATTACGTGCGTGACCTTGCATACCGCGTATCGAGTGCATTGACGGCAGGGCAACTGCAAATCACCAAGAATCAGATCGCGTATAAGGGGGCATAATGGGTAAGCCAAAATATCAATTACAAGCCAAGAATGAAACGGGTGACAAGACCATTGACATCCAAAGTTTCACCGTCCCCGACTCGTCCATTACGGCAGGGTCGGGCATTGTCAATATCGCCACCGCAACGGGTGATGTGACAGGCCCAAGTTCGTCTACTGATAACGCTCTAGTAAGATTTGACTCGACAACGGGTAAGGTCATACAGAATAGCAGTATAACAGTAAGTGATAGTGCTACTGACCCCGTGATGACTGCCGCGACTACGTTGACCATTAACACGACCAATGCGGGAGCGTTTGCGACACAAAGTCAAGGAACATATACGCTGTATGCTAACTCATCGGCAGTGTTTGTCGGTGCGTCTGCGGATACAGGGTTTTCTCGTATTGCGACAGGCGTGGCAAGAGTGGTCAACGGGTCAGCCGCTGCTAGTTGGTTGCAGACGGGCGGCAACTCTCGCGTAACCACAAACGTCACCACTGTTTCAATCACACCTGCGGATATTACAGGACTGTCGGCCACACTGATAGCGGGGCGAACTTATGCAGGACGCCTTGTGGTGATGTGTGCCGCTGCTACTGCGGCTGATGGATTCAGGTTCGACTTCGACGGTGGGGCGGCTACTGCTACGGATTTCAGAGCAATGGGGACGATAGCGGACACAGCAAGCGTTCGCCCACTAGCGATGACATCTGCATTAGCCACCGACCTAGTAGACACAACCACAACGGGTGACGCGATAGCCGTGATAGATTTCACCATCACTTGTAACGCGGCAGGTACGTTTATCCCTCGTTTTGCTAAAGAAGCAGACGCGGCAGGTGCGACGAATACCGTATATCGCGGGTCTTATATGTTAATAACGGATGTAGCGTAATGAATGATACCCTTGCTCAGCTCTACTCATCGTGCTACACAAGTTTGACGATGCCCCCTGACGAGATTCTGTCTCGTTATGAGTTATCGACAATCGTAATGCGCAGATTGGCGTATCGACTGGAAGCGGTGCGCCAATCTGAGCAAGGCGAACAAATCTCAGGCACTCCGCTAGAGTTCACATTGGCGAGTGGTGACAATGAGGTGGTTCTGACCGACCTGACCACTGATTTTGTGATACCAATGTGGGCTGAGTTCAAGTCGTGGAACTATCTACAGAACCCTGTGTGGCAGTTCTTACCGACCGTGAACCTTTCGATGCTTCAGGAAAAGAGAGCGAGATGGCAGTATGCGTGTTCGTTCTACGGCCCTGATGCAAGAGAAGTGAGGTTTCAGGCTTCGTTATACGGAAACGAGTCAACCATAATGAATCCTTATGCCGCAACGATAAGGGTGTGGTATTCACAAGACATTCCGTTGCCTGACTATGAAGGCTCGACCATTGCTCTGCCAAATAACCTAGTACAAATGGTGTACTTTGATAGCATTGTGTCCGCTATTCCGCTGATGCAGGCAAATGCATCCAAGTACGTCAACGACAGACCTCAGTTGATACCCCAAGTCACCGCGTGGAATGGACTGTTGGCTCAGTATCGGGAAGAAAAGGCAGAGTTTGAGAAGTTCTTTGAGAATTGGCGAACAGAATCAAGGGGTTCGCATCGTCCACAGATGAGAGGGGACATTTTACAGAACGTCATTGGCGGCGGTGGTGGCGGAACGCCCTACTGGTTAAATAATCCACCTAGTTAAGATATGGCAACAGCCCTGACATACAACACTGCCCGTTCAATGGTCATCTCGATGCTTCAGGCATCGTTGACACCTTACGCGACGACAGTAGACGGCAGTAACGCTCAGTTTAGCAGTTCAACGGAGATTGACAACGCCATACTTACGGCAGATGGGGAAATCTGCACGCTTATCGCCAAAACCCTACAGTCACCGTTTCAGTCTGCGTTCATACAAACATCAGCCGCTTTACCCGCGCCGAAATCGGCGTTACCTGCTAGGGTCGGTACTATCCTTTCGGTGCTGACCCAAGCAGGTACAACAATGACGTTCGCGGCAGGGGATGTGAATGTGGGAAGCAACTACATAACCATATCGAATCACGGGCTTGTGACGGGACAAGTGGTGCAACTTACCACATCAGGCGGGTTGCCGACAGGACTCTCGTTGGCGACAGATTACTACGTGATTCGCGTTAGTTCGTCTACGTTCAGATTTGCCACGTCAGCGTGGAACGCCTTTCAGGGAACTGCGGTAACAATGAGTGGAGCAGGAACGGGGACGAATACCGTTACATCTCAGTATGTAGAGGGAACGGAAGCGGACTCGAAAGACACGGTAATGCAAGCGTATTACCTAACATCGTTATTCACACAATCACAAAACGGAGCAACTAACTTTTGGTTTATTGAAGGTGATGAAATATACACATCTAGCCCTAACTGCAAGGTGGTTTACACCGACTACACTCTTACATCTTCGCCACAAGCCCCTCAATCTTATTTACACGCGGTTGTGGCGGGGGCGATTGCGGAGCTTTTGAAGGACGGTGGCGACGACCAAATGGCGTCTTATTATCAAAATCAGTATCAAAGTTATTTACAAGAGATAGCGTCAGGTGCTAGGGCACTTCCCGAAATCTCGCAATATAAACGATGAGCCTTAACGACCAACAAGTAGCTGTATTAGCGTCCAAGCGATTACGAATGGGCGGTGAATCGTTGTTGACCTTACAGAGCTTCATCGGGAATGCTTTGAATAATCTTGCAAGACAGTGTGCGAACGATGACTACAAGCGGCGGTACTTGATGACCGCACCTGCAAGTACGACCTCTACGATCACAAATGACTCAGCAGGACGCTATTACACGGACTTAACTACGTTAATTGCGACTCCGCAGATAATGCTCGACTATCTTCAGTACGGGACGATATTCTTTATCCCTTTGACAAGGACGTGGACAACGGGAAGCGTATCAGGGAATCGCATCAGTATCACGAATCACACGTATCAGACGGGATATGCGGTGCAATTGTCCACGACAAATACCCTACCTGCACCATTGGCTCTGAATACGACGTATTACGTTATCAGGATAAGTGCGAATGTCATTGAAATCGCTACGTCTTATGCTAATGCCATAGCAGGGACGGAAATCACGCTGAGTGACGTTGGGGCGGGTGTAGGAACGGTCGTGCCTATCGGAGAGTACATTACTCAGTGGTTGGCGAGTCCGACACAGGCTAGTTTAATCTCTGCGAACCCTTACTTTTACCCGTATATCTGGATAGAGGGGACGTTGTTATACACCGACCAAATTGAGGGGACGTTTAGATACAACGTGCCCTACATCGCCACTCTGGACACGCTTCCTGAAGTGTTAGAATCAGATTTGATAGACAGTGTGGTGCAAATAGCGGTAACGCAAGGATTTCACCCGATAAGCCCTGCTGAACAATAAAATGGACGACGATGCTTTACCAAGAGTGAAGAAGCCGACAAAGGCTGAACAAGCCGTCATTAATGCCGAACAAGCTGAGATGGCGGTTCGGTTTAATGCGTCAGGACGCAAGTTTGACCGTGCCTATGCAATCATCAAGGAAATGAATGAGATTCCGCGTGAGGATTGGGGGCAACGTCAGTTTGGATACTACGTGGATGCGCTAGTCGAACTAGGAGAGTATGACACGGCGTATGAATTGACCAAAGATAAGAAGTACAAACTCATTTGGGATGCGGTAAACGGCAAGGTCAAGAAAGAGTGTAAATGCCGTGATTGGGAATCAACGGAGATGGTGGATGGCAAGCCTACTCTTGTTAAACACACGCGATTCTTTGTAAAACAAGAGATATGGAATGTTAAAACAGGTAAAACGGCTAATCTAGTTGCTTGTAATGTTTGCGGGAGGGCTTTTGTGCAATGAGAAGAAGCCTAATGGGACGCCATACATTCTCGCAGGGATATAGTGACAGTATAAATGTCCTACAAGGCAACCCTTCACAATCTACATCAGGTAGTTTCGGGCATCTTTACTTGTCGGAAGGCACTATCCGTCCGTTTCGCGGGTATTATACGCAAGGGAGCGGAACAGGGTCAAAGACAATGTTCCCGTTAGGCGGAACTTGGGGTGGGCTAAGAAACTATTCATCCGTCACTGCACAGGGAAGCCTACTTGAAGATTTCAGCAAGACGCTATACACCATCGGAGCGGGTGAGGTGACGAAAGAAGGCATCCCTATTGATGTTCCTGCGATTGCTTTTACATTCGTAGGTGCTGATGTCAACACAGGGACGGGAACCGTAACAGAGGCGGGACACGGACTGGTAACGGGTGAACCTGTGTACGTCACGACCACATCTACAATGCCATTGGGGTTGACCGCATCCACTGCGTATTTTGCTATTGTCGTTACAGCTAACACCTTTAGATTCGCTACTACTTATAAAAATGCTTTAGCAGGTACGGCAATTACAGGCGGTACGGACGGCGGTGCGTCCACAATGTCCCTATGGTGGGGAAGCGGCGACCCGCTGAGAGCATCAACGGTAATGCAAGTGGCGTCGAACCAAGTAGCCACGTACTTTTACTCATATTTCGACCAAGCCGGTCTTGGAGTGGTCGATGCCCCGCAAGTAAGTCTGCCTACCACCCCAACCGCCGCCTATACAGGGCTTGTAAATGGTGCGGTGAACTTTAAGATAGCCGCGATACGAGATAGGTCTACGACGGGGAATCTAACAAGTCCTGACGCCCCCGTAAAAGGACTCGCAAGTGCGGCATCCGCAGTAGTCGTGGCAGTGAACAACACTGTTAAAATCCAATTCCCTGCCGCTATCACAGGACAGACGCATTGGGCTGTATTCTCGACTCAACAAGGATTTGGCGGAACAGGTGCGTTCTATCGGCTAGGGTACAGAACAACCTCGATTCAAGGCGCGGCAGGGGCGGATGATTGGATTTGGGGCATACCGGAAGCCACTGTAGCAGGAGCGACAGACAGAATCTTAGAGTTCGACTATCGTACAGGCGACCTTTTACCTGAACTAGCGTGGATACAAGACTACCCACCGCCGTCAGGAACGCACGCGATCAGATTAGAGAACATAATGGTCGTTCTTGGTTGTTATGACGGTACGGTGGGTGCTGTGTCGCTACCAAACTATTTTGAATCGTACAATCCGTTTCATCTGCTCTACTTCCCTGAACCCGTGACTGCGGTACTCTCAAGGCAGATAGATAACTATGCGTTCGTAGCGTGCCGTAACTCGATACACACTATTCAATATGTCGGGTATCGAGGGGATGACTTACCTAGCGCAACAATTACCACGATAACCCCTGAAATCGGGATAGCCTACCAACAGAATTGGTGTCAAGGTGCAGGGAACATCGCAATGTGGATAGAGGGCACAGGCATCGCTATGATGGGCGGTGACGGTACTATCGACCTCGAATTTGGTAAGGAAGTGTCGTACTTCACAAAGGATTGGGTAGCGTCGGGAGTGGTGGTATCGTTCGACCCCGTGACCCGTTCATTTATCTTTGCATATCAAGGACAATCGGTATCGTGGTGCTTGCAGTCAGGCGTGTGGTCAGAACCCGTCTATTTGACCGATTGCGGGCTTTCTAGTGCGAATGCGTGGACATCGGGTATCAATGCTCAGGGGAAACTGTATGTGAGCCTAACGGCATCAGGAACGTCCACAGCGTATATCTACGATGACGCGACTGCGACCACAAGGATGCCTGTATGCTCTGTGGGGAATTGGATAACCAATCAATCTACCGCAAGAGGTTCGGGTATATACGAAGCAGAGGCATCAGTAAGAGTATTTAACACGATAACTGAGCCTGTGGTCATTGTCTTGCATAAGAACCTAGCCCCTGTATATGTCAGAGGGTGTTCAGTGGCGTCGGGAGTCGCACGACTCGATACCCCATCGAACTTCTTTGTATCAGGAGCGACTACGGGTGCGTATGTGGCAGTATTCGGCACAGATATAGGTGGGTCAGGAGTCCATTACCTCATCGCAAAAGCTACCTACGCATCTGCTACACGAGTCACGCTGACCAATCCCTTTACGGGGGCGGATGTAGTAGCCCAAGCTACCGATACCAACTGTTTTGTGCTATTCGGGGCGTATGCGTATGCTCTGACACCTGCGTTGTATCAATCAGACCAACATCTCAAGTCGATACGTCCTGCGATTCAGGATGCCCGTTCATATTGTGCGTCGGTGTGGATGGCTACTAACGCTGTCACGGGTGCGGTGTGGCAGGTGGATATATTCGGCACAGGACACCAGACCTCAGTGGTTGGCGTAAATACGGTATCGTAAATGAAACAGGGATGGTCAAACAGATTGATGACGGACGCTGAGGGGCGATTGCTCGTCAGTGAACTCCAAACTATGTTTGGGGAGTTAGAAGGTCAATTGGTCGGGTTGCAATCCCAAGTCAACAATATCCCCGTCAATACAACTCCGACTCAAAATCCATCAGGTGCGGCTAATCAGGTATGGAACGGGGACTATTCTCATTCGGTCAATAGTTGGGCAGATGGAGTGGCGGTTGACGATTCGCGCTATGAATGTATGGCGTGGTACTCGCACCCCATCGTGGATGCACAGCCGATGTTCAAGAACAACACCTTGACGGGCAATGCCACTCTGACTTTCACAGATACGGATGTAAGCACCGCGAATGACCGCATCACGATAGCTCTACACGGACTTATCACAGGGACAGCGGTGAAGTTCACATCATCGTCACCGCCTGCTCCATTAGTGACGAATACGGTCTATTACATCATTAAATTCGATGATAATAGGTTGCGTTTAGCGACCACATGGGCTAACGCTATTGCAAATACCTACATCGACCTGACAACGACGGGTGGAGCGGTAACGGACACGTTTGCGTACAATTACACGCTCAAAGAAGATACTGCCACGCTGTATTCCGAGACATTTGGAGATTGGGATTGGCCGACAGGTTCAGCTAGATTTCAAGGGGCAACAGACATCTCCACATATTTCCCCGGCAATAATATTCAACCGGGCTATACCTATGTAATGGTGGGTTCGTTCGTAAAGTTGAACCAATATATTACGTGCGACCAAGAGATACGGCTATTCGCAGGACTGTATGCCAACTCCACTGCACTGGGTTGGACGTGGGTGTACGGTGATTTCGAGATAAGTTATGAAATCATCGGCACTGTCACAGGGGCAGGCACATCGAGAGATTATCTCATCAATGTTCAAACGAATAGGGATTTCACCATTAACTCTACTGTGCTGACGATAGCTAACGCACCTACTGACGCGGATTTTGGGTCAGGGACACGAGTTATCTTAACGTGGAAAAAAGTACTGAACTTCGGTGTGAACTCGTATAACGTCTATCGCAAGACAGGTGCTACCTATGTCAATCTGTTCAACGTGGTGAACGGCACGACCTATATTGATAACAATGCGTTTCAAGCATCAGCGGTCGGATATCCTACAGCGGATTATGACAAACTCATAGCCTATACGTCCACGAACTCTAATATCGTAGCGAATCTGCCATATCAGGGCGATCCGCTGAATCCCAATTGGTCGCCTATTCCTTTTTCGCTCAAAGTACCTCAGAACTTTGATATGGGTGATGTTATCATTGCCGATGCGTTTTGGCTGAGAATGGGCTTTCTCGGCGCACCTGACAGGCTAGACCTTGATTTGCCTGACGGGATTATCACGGACACTGACACCACACTCCAAACAGCATCTTCAGGACAGTTCACAGCAGACCAAGTGGGCTGTACGATTGATGTGTATATAGCAGATGATGTTGTGCTGACAACTACCATTGCGTCTTACACTAATGCGAATGAAGTGGAAATGGCTGACCCTGCACCCGATACGAATACAGACAGACGTATCTATATCCACGAAGGCGCTCCGTACCACTGTATCAGCGTAGACCTGACCCACGTAGGCTTTGTTCCCGGTGCGACCTTTGCGTACAACGCTGAAGATATTTCGCCTGACAGGGGTATTCCACCTGTGACGCCAAACGGTACGACTCAGGGCGGAAATCCCGGTGGACAACCGCCGAATACAGGGGATGGCACGCCTGTGTGCCTGTGGATAGACGAATTGGTGACACTTTACAGCGGAGAAAGAATCCCTATCAACCAATTGAATCTAGGCGACAAACTAGACAATGGGTATGGTGGTTATAACATCGTTGTCGAGATAAAAGACGGCTCATCTGAAGTGTGGTTATTGGTCACAGAGAATGGTGCGGAACTCTTGGCTTCGCCCACAAAGCAAGTTTATATCGACAAAGGTGTAAAAAAGGTTTTATCTCGGATTAAAAAAGGTGATAAAGTATTAACAAATTTAGGCTTGTCCAAAGTCTTAGTTAATCAACGAGCAATGAAGAAGCAAATAGTACGGCAAATAGGCTTAACACCAACTGACACCTTCTTGGCAGGTAGCAAGCAAGTGGTCGTGATGGTGAGTAATAATAAGCCTATAGACCCGATCATAGTGTAGAGGTGAATTATGGGGAAACGTAAAGAATACGACGCCGCTTTAAGAGCTATGATGGCTCAATTTCAAGCTGCACAACAACCATCTGCGATAACGAATCAGTATCAATCTGAGTGGTCCAATCTCGGCAATTGGTTGAACGCTAAGGACTACCGCAACTTACCTGCGGGTGCAGTCGTTGACCTCTTGCCTGCGGCTGAGTATCAGCGAATGCGTAAGATGACGCGAGGGGCTGATACAGGACAGCAAGGCGCTCGTGGGGCAAATATGGCAGGCATTGCCAACGCTCAGAGAGAAATGGGCGACAACCAATTCACACAGGATTGGGGAAATGCCTATGAACAAAAAGTAGGCGAACTCAGCGGCAGACGGGATGCACTAGGAAATATGCTGATGTTGGATGACGCCAATAGAAAACAGATAGGCATACAAGGGTCACAGGCTTACCTTCAGGCGTTGAACGGAAAACCGCGTTCGATGTGGTCGTCATTGCTTCCGAGTTTGATTCAAGGCGGGGCATCTATCGGGGCAGCATTTGCGTAAATGGACACTACACTACCTCAATTCATCAACACTCTGGCTGAGAGGATACTTGGTCAAACTCGTTCGTCTGAGCGGTTACTGACCAACGATTCGGTCGTATTGCGCAAGCGATTTAGGGCGCTCAATGACAATGACAGGATGAGCGCATTCTCTAGTGTGTCAGGGCAGTGGATGAGTGATTTTGATACGCAGAATTTGTACTCGTTAAATATTGTTAAACCAATGCTTCGTGCTAATGCAAGTGCGATGCAGACTGCGAATGTCAAGATAGACGTAGCCCCTCGATTCACGAAAGACACAAAATCCCAAATGGCGACAGAGGTTGCCGTATCCCTGATTGAGCAGAAAGAAAGGTTGCAATGGACTTCGCAGTTAGAAGAATACCTTGCAATGGAACAGCAGATGGCTCCCGGCGTATTTGTCAGGACGTTTCACGATAAGACAAAGAAAAAGAAACACAAGTTGCCTCAATGGGACACTCAGGAAGTGGAGATTCCCGGTTCTGCGGTATGCGGAGAGTGTGGAGCGGAAACCCCTGTTGAGGGTGAAGTGGAAGAAATGATGCCGTGCGGTGCGTGTGGCGGAGTAGCGATAGTCGAGAATATGCCGACTATGGGTGAAATGGACGTGCCTACGGGGTATAAAGAGTTTACGACGGGTGACACAGAAACCGAACCGCGACCGTTCTTTGAGTTTCGTGTAGATGATCTAAATACTCAGGGCGGACGATTGGAGAAAGCGAAGTGGTTTGAACATCACTACTTTCAACCATTAGACGAGTTGCAACTAAACTACCCTGCGTCAAAGGACGAGATTCAGGGTGCGCAGATGGATTGGTCGTACTCTCTCAAATGGCAGAGGGCGCTAAAACAGAACCGCATATCCCCGAATAACGCAATGGGTGAATCGGTGGTAGAGGAACGGGAAGTCAGGGACATCTACCTAACGCCGTCGATGTACCTGAATCATCCTGTGAGTGAAGATTTCTCATTGAAAGATACTGAAGGTGGGGTAAGGTTCTCTATCAAGAAAGGACAGACCTGTGCTGAGGCTCAGTATGAGGGTGAGACGCCTGAAGAACCGCCTGTGGTGTGTTTTAGGTTGACGGGAACGGCACTTTTAGATGTCTTTATCTGTGATTTTAGAGAGGAATGGTCGTATGTGACGTTCCTTTCAAACCCAAGTGCGTTTTGGGGCAGCTTCTCGTATGAGATAGTTTCGTTGCAGGACATTGTGACCTATTTGATTTCCTTGCAGTTCTATCACGTTCGTCGGAACGCTATCACGAGCATTGTCTACAACAAAGGAAGTTTCGACCCTGAATCGTTTGGTAAGGATTTGATACCGACAAAACAGAATCTCCCTTACGATATTCCTATTGGTTCGCAGTTCGGCATCGTCCCTGCGTTAGCCCTCTCAGGAGAGCCAATGCAGTTGTTTTCAGCCATTATGGAAACAAAGGGCGACGTTACCCTTACTACACCTGCAATGCTCGGTCAGGCACAGCCTAATGAGCCGTATGCGGCGCAAGCACTACAGAAGCAGTCGAGTATGGGACTCCTAGCCCCTGCCGAGATAAGCAAGGCTACGGCAAAGGTGCATTGGGCAAAGCAACAGTTGAGATGTGCTAAGAGATATTGGACGGAAGAGGATAGTGAAGAACTATTAAAACTCAACCCGAATTGGAATGAGGACACCATCTTAGCGTTCCGAGAATGTGACATAGATAAGGATTTGATAGTCACGTACAAGCAGGGGACTGAGATACCGCAAAGTTTGATCGAGAGAGAAATCAAACTACAAAATATGCTTCAGCAGTTCGTGATGCTAGGTGGCATTGGTGATGGTCAATTAGTGCCGCCCGAAGCTATCAAGGAAGTGATGAACGAACTTATCCAAAGTTCGGGGTTAGATATTGACATCGGCAACAATGAATCGAATCTAAGACTCGCTGAGTCGAGATATGACCACCTCACGGCAATGCTCAAGGGTGTTCCGCAGACTGAGGATATGATGGTGATGCAACAAATTGCAATGCAAATAGCATCGTTACCATTGTTCCAACCTTTGCCGTATGAGGATTACGGGGTTATCACTGAGTTTTACTCGGATAAGGCTAGGAATGAAGCAGCGAGAGAGATGCCGAACTATATGTTGCTGACGTGTTTGAACGCTCTAATTCAGGTCGAACGTCAGGGACAGGTGGAACACGCACAGATGGAAGGGCAGATGCAGATGGAAGCCGCAGCCCCGATGATGCAAGCCCAACAGCAGATGGAACAGTCGAGCGAGGATGCAAAGATACAGGGTCAATTGCAGTTGAAAGAAGCGGAAGCCAATGACCCGACCACGCAGATGCAGTTTGAGAATGATGAACGGCAACGTCAGCACGACGCAGGGATGCAGGACAAGGAATTAGCCGATAACGCTGAGGAACGTAAGAACTCTATCGAGCAAGCAAAACTTCAGAATCAGGCTAAGGCTAGGGAGGCTAAACAACGTGGCAAATAAGTTCCTTCAAATGTTATTCGGACAACAGGGTACTGAGCCAACGTATGCAGGGCTAAGGATGCCCCGACAGCGTGTGGAAGATGATGCACGCTTAATTCGTCAGGGCAATCCCCAAGAGCGTTTTCGTGACTATCACGCTGAACTGCCCCCGTTAACTGAAACGGAGAAAGTAGCCATACAAGGCGACCCAATGGAAGCCCCGAATAGTCGTCTGATGGAAACGCCTGAGAAAAAGGCCGAGAACAAAAAGAAAATGCAGGCGGCAATTTCGGGGATTGGGGGCGACCTTGCTCAGATGTTTGCTCAGTCACAGCAACCCACGCAGCCATTACAGTTCGCCCAACTACAACAGCAACAGTTGACACCGCTTATCGACCCACGATTTTTACGGTATGCAGGTGGACGTAAGGACGGCGGCCCTATCAAACGTGGATCGTGGGCTAAGGTGCATAAAGGTGAAGCTGTGATTGCCACCCCTGATGGCGACACCGTTGTAGTGCCAAAAGGTCAAGTAAAAGACTTGGAAGATGAAGTGCTTCCTAACGAGCAGATACCAACTAAAGGTCGTAGGGCTGTAAATTGGGACGTGAAAGGAACAGCGGAACAACCTGTAACCACTAATGATGTAAAAGAAGAAGCGGTACTAGAACAGACAGTAACCCCCAACTCCGTAACAGAAACAGTTACAGAAGAACCGTCTATCGCAGATGTACTACGTGCCAAAATAGAGGAACGTCAAAAGCGATTAGCAGAAGGTGCTACCAAGAATGAGGACGGCACAACGATGTACGGCGGTAAGAAGTACCGTAAACGCAATGCCTTTGACGCACTGAAAAGTGCAGGGTTAGGCGTACTGCAATCTCTCGCAACTGCGCAGGTGAACCCGAACGACCCCAACCCCTTGAGTTCGATGCTAGGACGTGCCATTGGCGGTGCGGCGGCAGGCGGCGTGATGGGTGCTACGATGAATAATGTGGACGAACGGATGATGGACAAGATGAAGATTGCCCAACTCACTCCACAGTATGAGCAGGCATCCAAGCAAGAAGAAGATACCTTGAATAAACGGTATAAACAGGCTCAAATTACCGAATTACGCCGTCGTCCCACAAAAGAACAAGAAACTCGTGACCAACAGACACGGTTACAGGAATTGAAAGGACGGCAAGCAGTTGACAGGATAAATCGTAACGCAGATATTAAATCGGGTGTTGCTAAGCCTGTTATTAACGAAAGTGGATACATTGAATTAGAATATCTAAATGCCGATTCTAGTGGTAAACGCCGTGAGAACGAACTACTCAAAGGTGCAGATGGACAACCTATCTTTGTCCCCGGTGAACAAGGGCTGACGTGGATTGATCCATTAACAAACAAGCCAATGCAGGTGAAAGCAAAGCAGACCTTAATGCCGGGGGCTACGATTGCCACAGGTAATGCTACTCGGAGTACGGCGGCTGACCGTGATAATGCCGAGAAATTCTGGCAGACACAAAAGGAAAATATTAGCAATCAGATGAAGTGGCTGTCGGATGTTAAGGCATTAACAACAGCGGCAATCACGGCAGATAGCGGTATGGTTGACGACCTCGGCACTCGTGCTGAAATGGACGGCAAGCTGAAGGAAATTACCGCTTTGTCTAATAGCCCATTGCCTGACGGACTTGACACTGATGGCTTAAATAAAGCCCAAGAAACCAAAGTTAAGCGAATCAATCAATTAGTAGACGACTACAATACGCTGAATAATAAGTTACTCGATAATCTTGGTAAATCAGCGGCAGGAAAAGCTAAAGCTGACCAAATCAGAACGCAAATTAAGAGTATGCCTGCACCACCCAAACTCACCTATACGCCATATAAACCGACAATGGTGACGGGTGGGTTAGGTGGACGATACGCAGGGCAATCATTCCCTAGCCCTGAAGCATTGCAAAAAGCGTTTCCGGGTAAATCTCCTGCGGACATAAAAGCGATTGTTGAAGGACAAGGCGGAAGATTTGTGAATTGAGATGCCATTGGATGACCTACCAGATTTAAGTGCTTTTGCTGTCAAAAAGCCTAAGATAGACGGCGACCCGTCAGTGGCTCGTGTAGTCGATGATGAGTTATCGAAACTAGGGTGGTCGGACAATGCCCGTCTGTCGATGTTGGGGGATGTCGGGCGTGAGAACTCGTGGAATCGTAACACGATATTCAAAGGACATACCGACCCTGAAAACAAAGAATACAATCGCGGCATTATATCTTGGCAAAAGGATAGGGTTAAGAAACTCGACAATTATCTTAAACAAAACAAACTATACGGACTCAACAATGATGATGAGATTCGGGGGATGGTACGGTTTTTAGATGATGAAATGGCATCTTCGGCTGAATGGAAAGACATTCATAAGAAAATGCGTGACCCAAACATCTCTACTTATGACGCATCTGAGAATCTACGCAAGTACATTAAGTATGTGCCGGGCGGAAAGTACAATAC
>OFQY01000198.1_pt1 | contig 27069 bp, 38 predicted proteins | sample 1542991 | NCBI WGS metagenome assembly OFQY01 (sample SAMN07774224, study PRJEB24372) | wastewater metagenome | isolation source: Exp Tend VB 10WW | collected 2016-02 | reverse complement strand
ACACGAGCAGTGGTCTCTTCGACTTCAGAGTCTTCTATAGTCACCACGCCACCAGTGCCGACAGTGTGGACCGTCTCAGCCACGATCTTGCCGATCGTAGGATCGCCACAGCTAATAGTAGCGACATTGATCAATGCTTCGAGATCTTTGGTCTCCACGATCTCTTCCTGGAGAGCTTTGAGGACGGCTTCTGCAGCCTTCTCGATGCCCCTGCGGAGCAGTACTGGATCTGCACCATTGTTCACTTGCTGAAGACCATGAGTAGTCATTGCCTGAAGCAATACGCTGGCTGTGGTAGTACCATCACCTGCGACATCATTCGTCTTGCTGGCTACTGCCTTGACGATCTTCACACCGACTTCTTCATATGGATCTTGCGAGTGAAGCTCACGAGCGATCGTGACACCATCATTCGTATTGAGCGGATTGCTGTATGGATTCGTGTCGAGCACGATATTGCGTCCACGAGGACCGAGCGTAGTCTTCACCACATTTGCGACAAGATCGATTCCTGCCTTTATTGATTGCCTGGCAGGATCACCAGTCTTGACTTGCTTGTGGCTCATTCTTTGCCCTCCGTTACGTTTGCTAATACATCATAAGTCTCAATGGATGTGACCATCTCATTCTCAAAATAAAAGCCAGGGTATGATCCTGGCTTGAGGAGGACGAGAGATCCTGCTTTGATGTCTGATTCTGCTGGAGCGTGAAGCACAGTATATACAGCACCACGCTTGTCTGTGTCACCACCAGTGTCGAACTGAGTTTCGGCTTTTGCTTCCACTTTTTTGACGAGTAAATTCTCGCCACGCATTTCTATTTGATACACTCTGCACCTCCTTCGTATCAATTTCAAATGTAACACAAGCGGTATTGTGAATGCAACATTATTCATTATCGAAGTGAGTCATGTGTGCTAATTACTACTATATAGGCTTATTCATAAGCACTCCCCTGCTCTCTCCCCTGTGTTGCCCTGTTTTTTTGTGTAACACCTTGACGAGCTGTCAAAAAAATGTAGCGATAGGGCAGGGGAGTACCCTTCACCCCTGTTTAGTGTTGTATATAATAAACACCCCTTTTCGTCAATAAAAGACGGCAGGGGAGTGGTATTTCAGGCTTTTATGATACGAATCTCGGTCCGAGGATTGACTCGATCCAGGTGTACACGAGAGCCGTCATGCCCGATCACGATCCAGGCATTGTCATCCTTCAGGATATCCATTTTGACCAGCGTATCTTGTATTCCCTCATAGAGAGCAGAGAGATCCACGATCCTCAGCGTCTGAACAAAAAAGTTGCACTCCAGGATCACAGGGTAGTCGATAGGCTCGTCTGGTCTCTTCTGCAGAGCGAGCTCATCCATTGCCCGATGAAGCCATTCTTTGTACTGTGGAGAATAAGCCACGAAGGTCCGACCACGAGATCGGACCACCTTCTGCGTATTCTTCTTGACGATCGGCTGACCGCTGACTGTGTATTGCAGCATCACTCGACTGCTCGAATGAGCCACCAGTACATGCTGAACAGTACGAATTCACCTGCTATTGCGAGCCACATGTGAAGCGTCTCGTGGAATAGCATGAAGATCAGGATCAGCCAGAAGCAGTACACTACTCCGAGCGTCACTGCCATCAGTGCTGCCGTCCATGCCAGGATCTTGAATGCGGTTTTCATTTTTATTTTGCCCTCCTTCTAATTTATTTTATGCTGCCACTTGCTTCAATTTGTGAAGCTCGAAGAATACATCTCGACAGGCTCGTACATCAGCCATCGCATCATGAGCACCCTCGAAGTCTTTGTGGAAGAAGTGCTGATATGCTTCGATGAGTCTCGGATTCTTATACTTCTGATCATTGCCAGTGTCTCGGAAGAAGCGAGCCTGAGCATCGCTGAGTGGCATCCTGAGCGTGTCACGACTATTGATCATGGTGCAGAATACCTGAGCATTCGACAGTACATCCTGCCATTCAGATACTCGACTCTGCTCGGATTCAAGAGCCCTGTGCTTGTAGTAGTCGGTCTCGATCTGCATCAGGTCCATGTCGAATTCGGCATTGTGAGCCACGAGTGTCTGAGCGTTCTTTGCGAGATCGAAGAATACCGACAGACCATATAGACGATCCACGCCTGCCGATCGGATCTTCTCGATCGTGAAGCCATGCACGTTCGCTGCGTCCTGCGGTACTGATTCGAAGCCTTCTGGATGCAGGAGTATATTGAGCTCGCTGATCGTAGTGCCGTTATCATCAGTCAGCAATGCACCGATCTGCACCACTCGTGGCACGAAGCCACCCTTCCGAATTCCTGTTGTCTCTGTGTCAAAAAATAGTATCACGCTGCACCTCCCCTAGATTCTCTCTAGTCGTTTTATATGTTCAAATGGAATTATAGCAAGATATGTTCCCTGAATCGCCTGCTTTTCGAAGTCGATCTCTTTGAGTAGATCTCCATCGAAGTAGTACTTGTCTGGAATGGATAGCTCACCATCGCTCTTGCGGACGTATGTGAACCATATTTCGTTGTGTTTGGTTATCCGCTGCATATTGAGACCGACCATCTTCTTGCCACCATTCCAGATCGGAGCTCTGATTTTGAACAGAGTGCAGACTGTGGTCCGACTCAGCTCTTTGATCTCGCTCATACACGAGCCCTCCGCTTTGTTCGCTTCTCAGCACCATGATCGGGGAATGCCATCTCTCGACCTTCATCTAGCAAGCCGAGTGGATAATCACTGAGCTTCTGCTCTCCACGATTCCAGGCTGACTTGCGACCAGCGAGCTGTGCTGCTTCTCTATTGTGTTTGAAGTTGCCACCAGATACCTTGCCACCCATACGACCAGCTCGGACCTTCTTCGGATCTTTTTTGCCATGTTTACCCATCACGATTGAACCTCCTCAAGTTCTTCTTTTGTGACGATCCCCTGATACTTCAGAGCATCACAGCCACAATGTTCACACACTTTTTTGACCTTCTTTGTCGGATCATTATTCTTGTAATAGCCAGAGCCGACATGTGCATCATTTGCTGATACGAATCGGCAATTCTTGCGGACCGATGTGACCTGAATCAATTTGCAATTCAGGCAGCGAGTCTCAAGCTCATACGTTAGTGTCGGCATGATCAGCCTCCGCTGCACAGAAGAGGCAGTCAGCACCTTCTGTGTATTTGCTTGCTCCACATTTCGGACACTTGTAGACTTTGCGGACCTCGACAGATGTCTCGATCTCTTCTGCAGTCATCAGCAGGATCTCTACCTGAGCGAAGCGATCAGCTAGTGCCAGGACCACTCTGCCTATGTAGGAATCAATGAATCGCTCCATGAAGTGATTCGTGGTGATCCCTTTGATCTCGATCGTATACTTCCGTCTGAATGTTTTGTTGCGATCACTCATCAGAATGGTCTCCGATCAATCTTGATATTCAATTTGAGCTTTGCCATGAGCTCCACTAGCTTCTGCACATCTTCTTCGGATGCATCGGTATCGTACCAGAGCACAGGATCTCCGACTTCCAGGATCGAGCACTTCAGTCCAGGGATCTCTTCATTTATGATCTGAGTTACTGACTTTGCTTCGACCACTCGGACCGTCTCATGAACACCTGAATTCAGATGCTTGCTGAGACCAGAGAGGCTCTTGCATACCTTGCCACACTCGGGGCATGTAGTGCCATCGAGCTCTTTGACTACGGTTGTCATGATGCGATCTCCGTCTGCTCACCGTCTTTGACATATTCTGCAGGTAGTGGCTTGTCACCACTTATGATCTCGGAGGATCGATCGAATAGAGCTCGCCACTGCTCATCCTTCTTCATTGAATTGCGAGTGATCACTCCAGTCACATCCTTCAAGAAGCGGAGCTTGTATTGACCCTTGAGTGGAAGTGATTCGTACATCTCCCAGGTGGTGTCCATCATCTCTTGATCGACTACCATCGGAGGATCGGCAGCCACAGGCTCTGCTGCAGCTTCGATCTCGTCCTGAGACGGCTCATTCGGATCGGTGATATCTGGATGATCCTCAGTGCCTTCGTTTTCATAGTGTGGTGTTTGATCGATATCTGCGTCCACTGCTTCGGTCTCCTTCTTGCTTTTAGGTGCTGCAGGCTTCTCTGTGACGCTCGTGACGTTGCCTTCGCCATCCATGTCGATCACTTCGCCTGCAGTATTGACTTGAGCATTCAGCTCGTCTGGCGTGTATACAAGCATGCCACTGAAGACATCTGGACAGTATGTGCGGACACCATTGCTGATGCAGCGAGCGAAGAGCATTGCCTTCGGGTAGTTCTTCCAGTTGTTTTTGCAGTTGCATGAGTTCGACTTATTCCACGATCCGCCACCCTTTTTGTACATGGTGATGTCTCGTAGATTGTGCTCGAGTGGAGCATTCGTACATTCAGGATCGAACATACCAGCCATCTTCGCCTCGTCTACATCGAATGTCTCGATGCCGAGCTTGACTCGCTTGCCACTGCGGATCTCGAAGAATTCGACTTCACAGCCAGTGAGATCCTTCTTCTTGATATCGTAGTCGTACTTGCCTGAGCTCTTGACCATACCAGCCATCGTATTTGCCGACAGCGTGGCATTGCCCTCTATCACATGGACAGCTCGCATTGAAGCGAATGGAGCGAGCCCTAGCTCCTGACCTGCCATGATCTTTGTGATCGCCATTGATGTGCGATCCATATCGTCACCGAACATCTTTGATGCGACAAATGCTTTGCCGATCTGCTCGATCTCAGCATAACTGAGTTGTTTTTTTATGATCTGGCTTCCACCAGACACCTCGGAATTTCCCATTGCACCTCCTTGTGTGATTCCAGTATATTCTGCTTCGTTAGCCATTGTCAATAGTGATTATGGCTTTGCTCTGTTACATCTATAATTGAAGTAGAGATCCCCGATCGTAGTTGCACCTCCGATCGGGGATCTTTGGTATTTCAGGCTGCTTTTTTGAGCAGGTGGCTGAAGTATTTGCGATTGTCTTTGCCGTCCTGACGAGCCAGGCTTGCGAGCTGCAGCACTCGGTCTTTGCCGAGCTTGTAGAACATCCTGCAGTACCAGGCTTTGAATGTCGGATTGACGAGATCGGGTAGCATTTCGAATAAGTGATCTGCATCGTACTTCTTCATCGGTCCACCCCTATCTTTGACAGTTGTATCAGTTGTATTAAACTTGTTTAATCCAGTTGGTATCAGTTGTCTTGATACTGATGACCTCTGTTGCATGCTTGTGGATATTGCTTCCATTTTCTTGACACCTCCATAGATCCCCTGATATACTGGAGGGGAATCCACTCGTCACAAAAGACAACGAATAGAGCCTCTGATGTCAGTCAGGGGTTTTATATTTGAAGAAGGTCTCGAGCCCTCCCATTGAATCCACCGCCACTCAAAAGTTTTGATTTTTGAATGATGGTGAATCTACTATACACCCATCAATGCTACGTCTGCAAGTCGCTCATGTTTGGCTGTGCAGAAGTCCTGGTATAATTGTGGATAACATGAATACTACATACAAGCCTCGTATCTGGAGCGACCCACTTACCCACAGCAAGCGGATGAAGCATGCTGCTCGCAAGCGTGTTGCCAGTGCATTGAAGCGTGGAGCATTGATCAAATTGCCCTGCGAATTTGCTGACTGTGTGGACCATGAGACTGAGGCACATCATCCAGACTACGATCGTCCGCTGGATGTGTTGTGGCTTTGCAGAGATCATCATCTTGAGCTTCACCGCCAGGCTTGACATTGTTCTTATGCTGCGTGATATAATCGTAGAGCAATAATCGGTGGAACAATTATTCGTAGCAAATTCAAATTGCTGGCAATAGCCATGTCAGCTCTCATCATCGCATCAGGAGTGCAGGCTGCACTCAATAACTACCAGCAAGTCAAGCAGATCCAGCAGGACACTATTCGCCTGCAAAAAGAGAAGGATCATGTCCACTCGGAGCTTGAGAAGCTGCAGCAGCAGAATACCCAGGATCAAAAAAAGATCGAGGACCAGAAGAAGACTGAAGAGGATCTCAAGAAGCAGATCCAGGAGCTGAGTGCTGCGAAGGCAGAGAAGGCACGTCTGGCTGCGTTGTCAGCATCCGCTCAGGCATACGCACAGACCCCGAAGGCTCGCTCGGTGGCAGTGAATGGCACATGTACCGACTGGATCGCTGCAGCAGGCATCACAGACGTTGCAAATGCCCTCGAATTGATCGGCAGGGAATCAGGATGCAATCCGAATGCCATGAATGGATCTTCAGGAGCGTGTGGCGTTGCTCAGGAGCTGCCATGTGGCAAGTCTGGCTGTAGTCTCGGAGACGGTGCTTGTCAGGTCCGCTGGATGAATGGATATGTGCTCGGCAGGTATGGATCATGGTCCGCTGCAGTGGCATTCCACAATGCACACAATTACTACTAGGCAGTAGTGAATAAGCTCACAGACAACGGTGCAGGGAAGTGAGACAATATATATTCTCTTGAATGTACACTCCTCAAGAGAGATCCACCGATCGGGAGGAGCGACTGCATCCGCTTCTCCCTCTTTTTATCTCTGGAATAATTGCTTCAGCTTGTAGATCACGAACTGATTGCGGTTGCGAAGCTCACCACCTTCCCATATAGGAAGGAATTCGCCAGGCTTGTATGTATAGAATTTGTTTTCGAATGTTTGTTTTATGTATTGCATAACACTATTATACTATCACACATCTGGAGTATTGTCAATAGCTGTGCCACCCATCAAGCGGAGCAGATCACAGTACTGATCAATGACCTCATTCAGATCACGATTCCTGCGGAATTCAGTGATCGGATCGCCTCGTCCTTCTACTGCTCGGAGCTTGTGAAGTCGCTCCGTCATTTCGGCTTCTAGCCAGCACTGTTCTGTCTCAAGACTGATTCGCTCTGCACTCATAATGTATCCACCTCTCTACAATCATTATGCTACCGAATATAGATCCTCATAAAAGCAAAAAGCACAGTTCGGTGGAATTGCACTGTGCTTTTAGATATTTGAAGTATGTCGAAGAATCACCTCCCTCGACTCCATCTCACGATTGAATGATAGCAGTATTATTCAGGCTTTGTAAATAGCTGCTTCAATGTCACCAGGACGATGTTCACGATCGGTGTCAGCGGACCGAATAGGCTCGGATCATTTGCGATCAGGCTGATCACATATGAGATTGCTGCAGACAGCCCCAGGTATAGAGCAGCTTTGCCGATCTTCACTGCTTGCGTCTTGTCGATTTTTGATACTTGCATCGTATTCTCCTCTTATTTGTTGAACTTGAATCCACTGAATATGCTGCTCAGGAAGTCGAGGATCGCTTTGACCGCTCGCTCGAGAGCACTGAGACGAGTCTCTACATCACCCTGTCCTGGAGTAGAAGGATCGACATCAATCGGCTTCGGAGGCAATGGCTCTGGTGGAGCAGGCACTTCTGCAGGGATCTCCATCATCTTATTTGCTAGGACACCCCAGTTCTTGCTATTGTCACGAGCCCACTTGCTGCGAGCGTAGACTTTGCCGTCAGTGTCAGTCAGAAGCTCCACGAGATCGATATCAGTACCTGCAGGGATCGTCTCTCCGACATCCACCTTGTTCGTCAGATCATATACCTTCAGATCGACTGCAGCTCGCATCTTGCGAGGAGTCTGCATCGGTGTCCACGCTGGCACAGGTGTCGGTACTGGAGTCGGAGCAGGTGGCACATAGCCCTTGCAATCAGATATATTGAAGCCGTTTGTGGCTCGAATACCACCGTCATTGTACGAGTATGCAGTCATGTAGTATTTGCCACCGAGGGAGTTCGTAGCGATTGCCACGACATCAATCAGTGAGCCCTGCTGATATGGCTGGACCGCTTGAGCTTTGGACCAGTCTCCGAAGTTAAAATTCCAGAGGTTTGCTGTGCGAATCAGCTCGATACGCTTCGGAGTGATCCGCTCGTATGAGATAGCTGTGGCTGGAGGTGGCACTGGTACTGCAGGAGCATTCTCTGCAGCGATCCGAGCCTTCGCATTATTCCAGCAGTTCTGAGCATACCCTTTGTCTTCGAGATCTGCAGGGCAGGCAGTACCGCCAGGATATTGCGACTTGTCGATCTCATCCTTGTGGAATACCAGGATCAGATTCGGGAATAATTTCAATGATTGATACATGACTTCCTGGAGATTGTCCAGAGTCGCTTGATCGTAGTACCCATTCCGCCAGTCACCACGAGTCTCACAAGTGATGCTCTCACAGTTACTGGTCCAGCGACCATTCGTCCAGGCAGTGTCATTCAGATCGACATATTGCTCTCGGACCGTACCGCTGACATACAGGTGGCTTGAGCCATTGCGAGCAGGATCAGCCCATAGATAGCGGAGTGTCTGCTCCCATCCTGCAGAGTGGTGAACACAAAATTTGCGGATCGGGAGTGTCCGACCTGGCGTGTAGTTACTACTCGCTGCTTGATAGAATCCTGTGATGTTTGGTAGTCTCATGATTGAATGCACCTCCTTCTCTACTTATAATTATATGCCGAATCGGGCATCTACTATTCGCTCATGACGGCTGATCGTGGCTTCAGAGGAGGCAAGTGATCCATTTTCAGGTGTTGTGCCATCAGGTACTGCAGCTCGACTACGAATGCCATATTGTCAGACAATTCCTTGATCGGAAGCTGCTTCCAGGTCCGAAGCTCCCCCTGCAGTTCACCGATCATCTTGACCGACTCTGTGTGAAGCTGTCGCATCTCCTTCATGTCTTCGGTGAGTACACCGATCTTCAATTCTTGTGATTCCACGATATCCTTGTAGGACTTGATTGTCTTCTCGTAGTTATCATTCGTAGTCTTTGCGAGCTTGTTCTTTGCGTTTGCATAGAAGACCCCGATGATGCCTGAGACTGCGACAATAATTGTCAGTATAATTGCTGCGACTTGCCACCACTCCATGCGTATTCACCCCTCCTGAATTGCTGATATTTGAATCAGAGGTATATCACCCCTACTACTCTCATTGTAGAGCAATCAGCCTATCTTGATAGACCTGTCGGCATACGGTGTACGATCTTCTTCGGGTATGGTGTTGCCACACATTTGACACTGGTACTTGCTGCCACCGACCAGTCCACAGTAGAAGCAAGCCATACAGCGTCTGCAGGTTGCTCTGAATTCACTTTGTTCGGCATTGCAGCGAGGACATCGCTTTGTGCTGCAGATCTTCATGCTCGTGTCTTGAGGGATCTTGTTTTGCTCAGGCATGTCAATACCGAGCGGAGTTTTGAGCATCTTCCGCTTCGACTTGCTGCCGAGGATCGGTACTACTACCGTATTCCTGTGGTAGTGAAGAGTCCGTCTATCTTCCATAATTCTATTGTTCCTGTCGTTCCTGTTGATACTAATGAATCAGCGAGCAGAATCTCTACTGCAGTATAGCCTGTTGTCGGTCCATCATCGAATGCATCCTCCTCATAAGCCACATTATTGTGATTGAGCAAATGAGTCAGATCGATACTGATGTCCACTCTGCGATTCGCATCAGCCTGCCGATTGACGGTCTGCCTCCGCTGATAGTTTGAAGTGGCAGTGATCGGGAATGGCACAAGCTGATCCACAATGCCGACCGACTGGACCACCTGATCTCCTGCAGCAATAGCAGCATCGAACTGCATGACGAAGTGGCAATATAGTCTCTCGATCGTCAGAGCTTCCTTCGGAGGCAGCATATACAAGAAGAATCTATTGAGACATGCGACCTGATTGGAAGCCAGGACCGTCTTCAGGCTGTATGGATACGGCTGTAGTTTGTTCTGTCCACCCATTATTGCTTCACCTCATAATTATGCTGCACGACCTTCAGATACTGCGTGTCATCGACATAGAGCTGATCACTCACATACAGGGAGTTGGTCCAGACAATGTGACACCAGATCTTGCCATCCCACCCTGCGTCAGTCGGCTGAGGGAGGATATTGCGACCAGTGATCTCGATGTCGAATGGTGGATCGAGATTGTCCTGGAGCAAGTTCTGAGCGATCACCTCAGCATCAGTCATCACTCCGTCTGCAGACAGACCGATATACCAGTCCTGCGGAGCGTTCACGTTGTAACTGTTTGAGCAGCCGAAGCCATCAGGACCGAGATCCTGGAATAGTACGATCCCGAAGAATTCAGGATTGCGTAGTGTGATCGAGTTATTCTTCACCAGGTATGGATTCACCTCGATCGAGAATTTGATCTGAGTCTTGTTCTGCACATATGGACAGCCACCACCTCCAGAGCCACCACAATATCTATACAGAGCCCAGTCCTTCTTCTGCTGGCTCTTGCCGTATCCGACTTGTTTTGTATCTGTTGCACCCATTATGCGAGCCCCATCTGTGCGGTACAGTCTACTTCGAACTTTGTGAATGTGTATCCAGATCCCTTGCTCGGAGCGACATCGAAGCAGAGCAGGACTACGAAGGCATCCTGTCTGAAGTTCGAATCACCCTGATGATACATAACCTGGTAGAGATTCGTGCGAGGCAAGGTGAATGATCCGCCAGGAGCGATCGCAAATGGATCGTCTCTGCCAGTGATCGCTCGGTGGCTCGCTGTGAGCTCTGCTTCAGTATATGAGGTCTGTGCTGTGTAGAGATCGCTGAATTTGCCGATCGCAATGCGGAATTGTCGAGCTCCTTCAGCCGAAGCCATAGTGAACTTGAGATTTAGATTCGCCTCTATGATGTCACCGTACTGTGGCTGCAGCACTCGAATCGCATTGACTGTGCTGATCGCAGTCTGACCAGTATATGAAGACGGCATCATGCTCGACAGATCACCTGGCACTGAAGTATTCGAGATATCGAAGTCAGAGTCAGTACGTCTGTTATAGCCCCACACATTTGCGTAGTATGGTATTGCGGTCTTGCGGAGAGCTAGGTCTTGACTACCCATAATAATCCGCTATGCATAGGCAGGGATTATGAATACTGTCCTGTTGCCGACATTTGCGAGCCCACCGCCCGAAGTTGTAGCTCGCAGTTTGAATGTTTTTGTAGTACCACCAGCCACTGTCAAGCTATCAAGAAGTGCTACATTTGCTCCCTGGAAGCTACCTGTCGCTGTAAAATAGAAGCTCTTCGTCACAGAAGCAGCAGCATTATAGTCTACCCAGCAAGTCATATCTTGAGTTGTGCCATTCTGTGCCTGAAGACGAGCAGTACCCCAGATATATACTTTTGTACATCCTGCAGGTATTGCGTAGCTCAGAGAATCAATATCTGTGGCTGCACTGAAGTTTGATGTCGTAGTAGTGCTGCTTATAATACCCATGCTAGAGAGATCGAGCTTCGGAAGAGTCACGTTACCTGTTGCAAGATGACGAGTTAATATAGCCGAATCAAGAATGCCTGTGCCATCATTGAAGCTGGCATCATTGCTCCAGAGCTTATTCCATTTTGCTGTAGTCGGTTGTTCGTCCGCTACAAATGTATCTGCTGAATATGCCATGTTATTCGGTCCTCTCTACTTGGAATGATTCAAAATGTTTGATATTGCCGATCTTCTTGAATTTTGGCTTGTACTTTTTATCGAGCTTGATCTGCTCTCGGATCTGATGCTTCTCAAATGGTGACAATGCGATCTGCATACCACCGACAGGCACAAGCCCTCGCTCGATCTCAGCGACACGAGTATCATTGCCACACTCACACTGGTATCCGACCATTCGCTCGCCTGTAGGAGCTTCATCAAGACGTACACGATGAGACTGGAGCTTGTTGCCGATCGGGATGATGTACTTGCCGAGTTCATTCGGTGCAATACCCATGCCATCGCCACCTGAGCATTCGAATGCCAGGAATGATCCACACTTGCCACAGCTCACAAGATCCACGACAGCAAAATGTTGCTTGTAGAATTCAAGCATGTGCTGTGCATCGGCTTCGGCTGTCTCGCTAGATAGTATCATCAGATCTCCTCTGTTCTTATTATATGTCAATTTCTATGGAGCAATAGTGTCCACGCCACCGATCTTCGACTGATTGATCGTGAAGTATCGCTTGATCGCTCGCTCTTCCACTTCGAGCGTCTGAGTGTAGTCACCATTCCGCTGAATGACATCGGTCTTGCCTGTGATGTATACAGTTTTGACCTCATTCGTGTCAGCGATCAATAGCAGACCAGCGTCTCCGATCTGCAGGGCAGGATCACTCTGGACCGCAATCGGGCAGACATATCGCTTGCCAGGAGACTTGTACTCCTTGACGAGCGTATATGCCAGAGACTTCGCAGTACTCTTGTCCTGGATCAGATCATTCTCAATAGTGATCGGCTCTCCGCTGTTGGCTGGATTCCGATTGAATGCATCAATACTCGAGGCATCCTGATACCGCTCCTCGATCACCTGAGTCACCTTCGCTGGCGTTGCATAGATCACAAGCTGCGTCAGATAGATGACACTCGTGAAGGTGTTGCGGAAGGTGAGCTTGTATGTAGTACCGAAGGAGTATGCACTCACAAGAGCCACGTTCGCATTATATGCGAGCCCTGATCCATCCGAGTTTATATTCGATGAGTAGTAGCTTTGAGATCCTGAAGCGGTTGTGATGTATTTCGGGATCGATACGGATGTCACAGGCAGTGGACCGAAGTCATCTGTGAAGTCGATGAAGTAGTCAGTGTCAGTATTTGGAGCGAGCTCAATATTCTGAGTGGCTTCCCATATCTTCTGCTGCGACTGGACCGCTCGAGGCTTCGCTTTGACGATCACATCATTGATGATCGGAGTGCTTTGCCACTTGATGTCCGAGAGCTTGCTGTACGATAGCTGGAAGCGAGCCACACCACTATTCGTCAGGAAGTGCTGCCTATTCCAGAAGCGGATGACACCATTCTCATCCACGAACATCATCGCCTGCTCTGCCTCACAGCCTTGCTGGAAGATATCACCCCATTTGCGATCGTATGTTGCCATGTACCCGATATTCTGCTGCAGTGATTTGTCGATGACGTATTGACTTGAGCTGAAGCCCATCTCCTGCATACCCGAAGCGATCACATTATGGAATGGAGCATTCTGGAATGATCCGCTGATCGAGGAGCGGTATCCATTGATGAAGTTGAATGCATCGAAGGCATGCATGTGCATAATTCTATTGTTCAATGTGACTTCTGGCTGCGAGGTATAGCCAGTGAAGAGCTTCATGAATTCATCCTCAATGCCGACACTGATCTTCATCGGACGATTCGGCAAGCCGACCCCTGATGAGATAGTGGTGTCGAAGCCTGGCAGGAATTTCTTGCTTGTATTGTCGAGCTCCACGTCAGCCTGTGCCATGATCACACCGTATGGATATTGACCGAGATTCTTCTGCACAGAGATAGATGTCACGAATGGAGAGGCATCATCGAAGCGGAATTTGTCGAAGAATGTCACGAAGTCTCCACCACCCTTCAGAATATCTGGACCACCGATCCGACTCTGATTGATCGTGAAGAAGCGGACACCAGAAGCGACCGTCCGCAGCCACGCCACGAGGACACCATATCCGATATTCCGCTTGCCCTGAGAGATCTTGTCTCCCCATCCGCTTGATACTGTCTGCATCAGAATTGCCTGATCTTTACTTTGTAGTTTGTGAGCAGGCTCTCCCCTGGACCGTAGTCATCAGTCTCATCAGGGTATGGCAAGCCACTGAAGCTCAGGACACCATATTTGCTTGATGGATTGTAGTAGTTCACGCCAGATCCTGCAGTGAATAGAGCATCGAGCGACTGGAAGTCAGTCACATTGATGTCCTCGAAGATCATCTCGACATTGTATTTGAAGCCGAGAGGATTCGCTGGAGTCCTGATTCGGTTGCGTTGGATCGCTCCATCGATAGCTTGCTTGTCAGTTTGAATATACTCTCGATACTCCTTCAGCTTTGAAGGCTGTCGTGCGAGTGTACCTGAATTGACGGTGATCGGTTGTAGTGCCATATTATTGTGTCCTTGCTCCGAGTGACGGTAGCTTCACTCCATTTGTTTGTGCAATGCGTGTGAATTCAGTCCACATTCTCTCAGCCATCTCTCGATATTCAGTCGGCATACCAGCATACATTCCGATCTGGAATGTCGGATTGAAGTCGATGACGGTTGTCTGAGACGGTTGTGGTGATCCACCACCCTGAAGACTTCTGCCACTGAATGATGAAGGCAGTTCGTTATTCGGGATCACATCAGAGCCACGAGGTAGATTGACGAGCTCTGGACCATTCTCACCTACTACTGCGAGCCCTCCTGAGAAGTTACGCACACCAGTAGCGAAGCCAGGGATCACATCTCGGACCTTGCCGAGCGGTCCAGGGATATCCCAGTCACCGAGTTTGTCTCGAAGCAGGTTGCCGATATTGCCGACAGCTCCGACAATTCTTCCAGGTATATCTTTGATGAAGTCAAATGCTTTGCTGAATGGCTTTGTCATAGTGTCATAGATCGAGCTGAAGGCGTTGGATATGTTGCCAGGTATCCTGCTGAACCATCCTGCGAGATCCTTCACCCAGTTGATTGCGTTGCCGATCCAGTTGATGATATTCGAGATCCAGTCGATCGCAAGCTGCAGACCCTTCACGAAGATCATGATCTGTGCCAGGATCAGCACACCCATGACTATACCGAGCGTCTTCAGCACAGGAATGAGTATAGGCTCAAGAATCTCCCACAATCGCTGTAGAGAGGGCAGGAGACGCTCAGAGAATGCCTTCCAGACTTCCGTCAGTGCAGGAAGCAGCATTTGCTGCCAGAATACTTGCAATGCCTGGAAGACAGGCTGCAGCTTCTGGATGACGTTCTGTAGTCCTCCGAAGTGATCAATCAGTAGCTTCACACCGAGCCCGAGTAGTGCTCCTGCAGCAATAAATGGCAGAAGCGGAGCGAGTGCGGTCCAGATCGAGACTCCGAGAGCCACGAATGCAGGCACGAGCCCACCGATAATTGCTCCAGCGATGATCGGGAAGTATGGCTCGATGTCCTTGATCTTGTCTCCGATCGCTTTGAGGATGCCATCAGGACCACCCATAGAATCTACCCAGTCGCTCATCGCACCGATCACTGGACCGATTGCATTATTGACGAGCCCACCGATAGCCTCTTCGACATTGCCGAGCTGGACCTTCATGTGAGCGAGCCCACCAGCACCAGTCTGACGAGCCACTTCATTTGTAAATTTCAAGTTCTGAGCGAAGCCCTGATTGATCGCATCGACCTTCTGCTGCTCTGTACCGAATTCGATCATGTGCCTCTGTGCCTCAGAGAAGCGGATACCACTCTTCTCAAGTACACCGAATTGACCATTCAATGCTTTTGCGATCATGTTGGCAGTCTGCGAGAGCTGCTCACCTGATGCATTGACACCGAACTGATTCACTGCGAGATCAGCGAGAGATCCACCGAGACCCTGCACTGCTTTGTTGCTCAGACCGAATGTGGATAGCTGTGCCAGACCGACCTTGATATTATCGCCATCTAGTACACCCTTCCGCTCGAGAGCATCTGCGAGTGCTGAGGTTGCATCGAGCTGTGCCTTCGTAGCGTGTGTGACACCGATCACAGCATGCTCGAGCTGTGCCTGTGAAGACTCAGCATCCTGGAATGCAGCCATCGCCTTCACACCGAAGAATGTCGCACCTGCAGCAGCAGCCGTCAGACCACCGAGTAGTGCAAATGATCCACCCTTCGCTTTGTCGAGAGCTTCACCGAAGCCACCTGAAGACTTGCCAGCTTTGTCGAGAGCCTTCTCGAGTCCACTGGTGTCTCCATTGATTCGTACTGTGAGATCTCGTGTCGATGCCATTTATGTATTATCGAGGCTGATTCTTCTGAGCTTCCAGATTCTCGAATTCTCCTTCTATTCTAATTATAGTCAAGAATTGCCGTATCCTATCCGCTGGAGCGTCATCAAGCTCCTGAATGGACCAGTTGAATTTCTTGCAGAGCAGATAATCCACATACTCAGGAGGCACGATCCTCTTCGGATCATCACTGCTGAAGTACGATATCAGCTCTTTGGTGAGTTTTTTTTTGACTCTTTGGCTGTTGCCTCTTCAGCACCAGATTCCCTCGCTAGGAATAGAGCGTCTGCTGGCTCGAGTCGATCGATATTATCGACAGTGATCGGCAGCACTTCACCCTTCTCATCATCAAGATTCCAGTTCACGATCAGCATCTCAAGCAGTTTGTCTGCAGACATGACTAGATCGATACCACCATCTTCTTTGAGCTGGAGTGCATGCTTTGTCTGACCCCACTTGATATCTGTGTAGAGCTCTACCCAGTACTTTGCATCGCTCGGTAGCTTGACTCGCTTTGTCGCTCGTCCTTCTTTGAAGTATCCCATATTGTTTGCACCTCTCTCGTATTATTTGCTAGTAACTTGCTCGGACATTTCGCAGGACCGCATCAATGCTCTTGCTGTTGGCATTGTCGTAGTCACAGCGGACTGTGAACTTCTCTGCGAAGAAGTCAGATAGACCTGTCTCCAGTTCGAATGTTTCGAAGTGAGTGCGGTACATCCTGAATTCTAGGCTGGAAGTGTATCCACCACCGAGACCCTGACCATTCAGCTTGAATGAGGCTGCCTGTTTTGTCAGGTTGTAGTATGCATCACGCTCAGTAGTAGTCTCGAAGTAGATCGAGCCTTCTGCAGTAGCTTCGAATTCACCATGATTGATAGTGTCTGGCTCGTATGATCCATGACGGAATTGAGCGGTTGTGTTGTTTTCGATCTTCAGCTTCATGTCGTGTGGCTTCAAGTTGGTAGCAGATCCTGCTGCAGCAACAGTCGCACCGAATGCGAATTGTGCATCACCGAATGAGTATAGTCCGCCTGAAGCGGTTGTGAGACTTCCTGAAGTTGTGGTGATCGGGAATTTGCCGAGTAGAGATGCCTTTGCTTCGACAAGAGCATCGCTCACGCTGAATTCAAGAGACTTGACTGCGACTGAGCGGTAGTATTGTCGATCCACACCACGATCCATAGTCACTGTGTATGTCTGTGGAGTGTTGCTGTTGTTGCGTGTGATAACGTGATCATAAACAGACCCAGCTACGTTTGCAGGGGTATCTGTACCGAGAGCACCGATCAGGAAGAAGCCGACATCATCAGAATCACAGTTGATCGTGACATCACCTTCGGACCACTTTTTGCCGAGACTTGCATCGAAGGTCTTCTCACGAACACCATATGCTGCCTCATTTGGAATAGGCTCATGCATAGGCTTGAGTGTGAGCTCTGTGAATGGTACATAGTCAGAGATTGCTACAGGAGTGCCTGGAGTCGTTTCTGTGCCGATCCCGATCCATCCCTTGCGTCCGATATTTAGTGACATATTTGATTCTCCTCTATTCGTATTATATTTGAATTCTTGCTATTGAATAACCACGCAGGAGATAATAATCTCCGCCATTCGAGTATTCACCTGCTCTCCCTGGACATACTGCCACACAGAAGGGATCGGCTTTGCGAAGCCTCTACCCTGTAAAGTAGCACCGAGATACAAGTCAGCATCGAATATTGTGATCAGATCATCCACTATGGTCCGCATGATTCTCTCGGAAGCATCTTCACCCTGCTCCATTCGCTCCTGATAGACACGAATTGCGAAGTTGTATGTGCGTTGCCTTCGGACCGTATCAGCGAAGATCGGATCTTGATTCTCAGACGGAGTGACGGTGATCGTAGGATAGTGATCCATTTTGCTCTTTGCATAATTGAAGACAGCAGCCGAGTCTACCTCTGCCGATGTTTTGATCTTCGTCACTATTGCTGCAGATAATTCATTCCACATATCAGCGTCCTCCTGCTAGGACTGCAAGCAGTCTCTCTGTTACTTTGTCGAATTGCTCCTCGATGTATGTCTGAGACTTCTCCCATCCAGGCTTGAAGAATGGCTGTGCTCGTGTGCCACGCTTCTTGATCGCATTGACGATCGCATATGAGACACCCTTCGGAATACCCTTCTTGACAGCCCATCGCTCAATCGCTTCGTGCGGTACAGCATGCGGACCAGTGCCTTCTTCGACATCTCGACCATATGCTTCATTGACTACGACTTCTCCGACTGGATAGCGGACTTCAGGCAGGACCGATCGCTGCAGTGTACCGAATGCATGCGGAGCACCAGCTCGGACGTTTTCTGTGACGTGCTGTGTAGAGTTTGCGAGAGCAGCAGTCACCAGAGGCTCTGCGTCACCGCCTGCCTTGCGGAAGTCACTGATCAGATCCTTCAATCCGACAATCTCGACATTCACAGCCATATTGCTCATCGTTTGTCCTTTGTGAGCACGAGCTCATAGTGATCAGGTAGTATGCCATTATCATGCACCTCACGCCCTCTGACGAAGTATTGCTCGCCAGTGCCACTCACAGTCACTTGCATGCCTTCGACCACTCCAGAGGCACTCGTGAATGCTTTGTACGTCTTGCCGAAGATGCCATCTACTAGGACCGTAGTCTCAGCAGAGGCTGGCTGGATATTCATACGGATCGCTGAAGTACGGATCTGCCCTGGTCCGAGATAGCCTGAATGAGAGGTATATACCTCTTTGTCTACATCAGCAGTCTTCGCCAGGCGTGAGACGAATACGATCTTGTCGAGTACAGGTGGCATCAGATCACCCTTCTGACGTATTCACTCAGGATCGCTTCCGCTTCCTGAATGTTCTGATCCTTCCCTGTTTTGTTGCCACCGAAGCTCATTGAGACAGAGCCTTGTGAGAAGCTCGATGCTCCTGCAGGATTGAATCGCTTGCTAGTCATTGATCGGATGAGCAATGTACATGCTTCCTTGATGTCTCCAGGGATGTCAGCGATATCTGTGGCATATCCGCCAGTGTAGTCGATCTCATACATCAGATCTGCAGCCTTCAATGTGAGCAGTCCTCTACCCATTGCGATGACATAATTGCTCGGATATACGAGGTATGTGCCAGGATTCGGGATCTGGAAGACAGATTCTCCACCTTGATTCAGGACCAGTGCTTGATTGACACCAGAGCTCATGAGACGGATCTCTGAGACATCTGCAGGTACTACTGGTCTGCGTCTGAAGCTGATCACCAGCTCGCCTGCAGGATTGATCGTCACTCGGTCCTTCTCAGCAGTGACAGCCATCTTGAAGAAGCCATCGACATTGCAATATTGAGTGATTCTCTTTGAGGCACGAGATATCATCCCTGATATTGTGGCAGCACTGTACTGTGACAGGTCCAGATCAGGGGCATATGCTTCGATTTCTGCTTGTGTGATCAAGTTCTCTGCCATAGTACCTCTCTCTTTTGATTATAGCTCAGACTGCTGCCCTCCATAAGAAGGAGGGCAGTTTGTCCAGGCTACCGACTAGGAGGTAGCTAGTCCACCGATTTTGTACTGGTATACTTCACCGATAACCTTCAGGACCGTAGTCTCGTATACACGAGATTGGATACTGTGGTTTGCAGTTGGTACATCATAGATACTCATCGCTTCGAGATCTTCCATCTCGATCCAGTTCTGACCAGCAGCACTGCGAACACTGAGCAAGAATGCCCATGATGCAGCGTAGCGAGAAGTCACGACCTTGATCAAGTTGCCAGTGTTGCCATCGACAATGTTGGTCAAGTGCTGACCGCCAGTAACAGAGCCCTGATCACCGATGGTGATACGTTGGATGCTACCTGTGCCTTCAAGCTGATCACTCAATGCACGATTCTGACGAGGGTTCAAGATCAAGTGAGATACAAGATCAGAGCCGTTCTGGAATAGTGTCTGAGCGTAGCTACTAACACCTGAAGCAGTCAAAAGACCTGCAGTACCTGAGTTAGTAGTGATCAATTTGCTGAAGCCAGAATACTCTGTGCTATACAGAGCAGCATCACCAGTGAGAGTCATCACCTCTTCACCGAGCAAGACTTCTGTGGTCTTGATAAGCTCTTCACGAGCTCGGATGTCTTCTAGGTTGCTGCCACGATTGGCTGCAATTTGCTGACGACCGATTTCCACATCACGACCCAGGTTCTTGTATGGATATGCTGTGAAAGTGTACGTCTGAGCAGTTTGTGAAGGCTGACCAGCGTCAGCGAAGCCGACACGAGTACCTGTACCCGTAGCGGTGCTGTCCAGTTTGCTTGTGAGCATCTGGAATCCAGTTGCTTCACCTTTGCCTGGAACACGAGCCAGTACGTTACGCACTGGAGTTGCCGTAGGAACTACGGTCTTGATGACTGGATCTAGGTTCTCTGGTGAGTAGATAGATCGAGCAGTCGGACTGAATGTGTAGGTAGACTGAGTGACAGCCTTCCGTACTTCGTCCTGAATTGATTGAGCGATAGCTTCTGCATCCATAATGGATATCCTATTCTTTGCACCTCATAAATTGAGTTGAATTTCTAACTATTGACCACGATTGAAGGTTGCTCGTACAGCAGCATGTTGTGCTACTGAAGCAGGATCAAGCTGTCGAGACAGCTTCCTGAGCTTGAATGCTACTTGCATCCGCTCGTCTGGAGTACCAGCCATCGGATCTGCAGCAAGCTCATCGGCTCGCTTGTTCAGCGTGTCGAATTCTGCCTTGAGTTTGCCTTCGGTGGAATTGTCTTCAGATGGTGATCCGTCCACGTCTTCCCCCTTCTTCACTGTGAATGTGCTCTTGACTTTGGAAGCAGCAGGCTGCTTCTTCAGACGTTCGATCTCCTCTTTTAGAGGCGTGACCGATTTCTCGATCAATGCTTCTACTCCAGAGAGAATTGACTTTGCAAGATCATCATTTGCAGTGGACTTCTTCATCGGAGCTGGAGCAGACTTCTTGTCTGCAGGCTCGTCACCGTCTTCTTCTTCATCGGCAGCAGCATCTTCGGCATCATCTGCTCCGTCTTCGGTATCTTCAGCAGGTACTACTGGAGCGTCTTCCGCTGGAGTGACATCAGCCTCTGCAGGCACGACTTCCTCAGCATCTTCGTCTTCAGCATCCTCTGCAGCATCAGCACTCTTTGTGGTGGTAGTGACTCCATCTTTTGCATATACCTTTTTAGGTACTGCGATTGCAGCAGGCTTCACTGGTGCTGTACCAGCTACTACTTCAGTAGTAGATGCAGCATTTGTGTCTCGGGCATCCCCATCGACTACATTGCTGCCAGACTTCTCGATATCTTTTGCATCTTTGCGATCCTTGATCATAGTGGCAAGCTCCTCTTTTTTGCTAATATTCAATGCTCTGCATGCGTTTTCAATAGCGACAGAGACTGCTTCAGGGAAGTTCTCAGGCTCTTGCAGTTCTGCGATCGCAGCCTGCTTGATAGATTCGAGTGCTGTTTTGAGATCAGCAGCGTCTTCACCTTCCCATGCTCTCCAGTAGATGTAGTCTGCAAGACACTCAGCAAGATCGACAAGCATATCTGCTTCCCAGAGACTCTTCGCTAGTGTTGCCTTTTTATCACTCATACTATTATCATTGTATGTCATAAAGTCCGCCTTCATAATGTTTTGTGAATCACTGAATTTGAATTGCTTCTCCCACCAGTGGACAGGTCTGCCGAGCCCCTTGTGAATTTCTTCAGTCTGAGTGAGCTTGCCATCGACTGATTTGACCATCTGGAATATAGCTGAAGGGCAGGCTGGATTGTCTACCAGACTGACTTCACCGAGATCATAATCTGTGATGACTGTGACACCCTTCTGCTTGCCTCCGACTGTCATCTGTCGGACCTCAGCACCATTGATCTTGCCACCGATCGAGAAGCCAGAGTATACACCCTCTTTGACTTTGATCCAGGCTTGCTCGCCATCATCGGACTCTGAGATCTTCGCACCGATCCAGACACCCTTCGCATCGTCATCGAATTCAGTCTCCATGTTTTTGCCGACAGCGATGTCCTGGTGCATGTCTCGGATGTTGCCGATCCAGTTACCGAATGCCTTCTTGCTGGCTTCGTACCCGATTATCTCGCCATGAGCATCGATCTCTTCGACCGTTGCATAGCCGTAGACCATTCGCTGATCTTCATCGATCTTTGCGATCGGAATTGTGACATGTAGTGGCTTATTCATTTATGACTCCCTCTATCCTGATTATATATGGCATTTGATCAATCGATAATCACCTGTGATCGGACGATCTCCAGGATCTTGCTCATAATGGCATGAGCTCGGGCATCAGTTCTCTCAAAAAGCTCATCGACTTCTTGCTCGAGCTGTGCTGCATCCACAGGCTCAGACTCCATATCATGAGCCATCCCACAGCAGAGGTATCGAGTCGAGATCAATCGGCTCACCTGCGTCTTCATAGCATTCGCATCCAGGATGTCCAGGAGGATGCAGATCTCCAGTGCTGAAGGTCTCATCCAGTGCAATCGGACCATCGTCTTCATTCTGCTGGCAGTACGGACATGTGTTCGGTCCAGCTCCCACCCATTGCTTTGTCTTGAAGCCGTTCTCCACCAGGAAGGCTTGCTGTGCAGAGCTCATGGCTTGATTCGCTTCAGTGTTGGCAATACCGAAGGCACGAGTGGCACTGATCCCCTCGAATTCGGACTCGATCATCTCTGCCAGATCATTGAGGTCCACCATACTAAGCCGAGCGTCACGAATCAGATTGATCATCCGCTTGCGTGTGGTCTCATCAATGCTGGAGTTATTGAGCAAATAATTTGCCTGATTCTTGAGGGCAGCAATGTAGTTCTCATTCGTCAGCTCGAATTTGACGAAGGGATCAGCCGACTTCTGCAGTGCTATGCCAGATCGCTTGTATGATGACTCCACTGAGAATACGAAGCCATTATGTAGATATGCATAGACCTTCTCTGTAGAGAGGTATGATCCGATCCGAGGCATCTCATTCTCGAGGTATGATCCGAGCTTTGCACTGAATTCAGAGTCAGTCAGGTTCTCGTCCTGCAGGAAGGTGATATTCTTCAGATCTTTGCCGAGCCATTTGGCTTGCTTCATGATCCCTGCAGCGAGTTTGTCATTGAGCTGCTTGAAGCTCTCCGTCTCTCGGAATGCCTCCAGTGGCTCATTCACTCTGTTTGCTTTTTGGATGAATTGCGAGACAGCAGCATCTACCTTCCGCAATCGGTCCATCATAGTACTCGCTTGATGCTCTGCTTGAGATCGATCGTATCAGCCAGGAATTTGACTTGATAGTCCTTCATGTAGTCAGAGAAGATGACACGCACTGCCTCAGTATCTGCTGCTTTGCTGAGTCGAGTATTCATCTCCTGGACCACATTCTCGGGGAGCACTTCAGATTTGAATTCACGAAGAGACTTGTTTGCCTTCTTGCGAGCGATAGCATACTTGCGGAATGTTCGGAGCTCAGTGACTAGCTTGATGTGCGTGGAGTCCACTGCTGACTTTGCAGCATCGCCTGAAGCATCTTCTGCAGGTGGATCTTCCTTCGCAGGAGCAGTGCCGTTCTGTGCAGCCAGAGCGTCAGCCTGTGCCTGCTTTGCGTCCGCTGCAGCCACTGCACTCGCATTGCGTGATTCTTCATCAATGAATGTCGGAGTACCGATCACATATGGCTTATCGACACCGAGAGGCTCTTTGCCCTGTGATTGACGGACCTCATCGACAGTAGTCTGACCAGAGCGAAGCAATACTTCATTCTTCTCTGCTTCAGCTCGCTCATCGACTTGATCAAGACCAGTGTATTTGAATTTGAGATTCTCATATCCGAGATCGACTTGAATGACATCAGTGAAGATCTCCTCGAAGAATGATGCCAGTGGCTTCAGACCGCTATTGAGACCGATGCTCTGCTGGACCTCTCCAGTGGCTTTGTTCACAGTGTCAGTGAATCCGAGCTCTTGTGGCTGGACCTCGAAGAGCATACACGTCTTCTTCATCAGCCATTCCTGGAGCTCTTTGTACTTCATGTCCTCTGGTTTGAGAGCTGGAGTGTATCCAGTAGCACCCTTGCCTGATGGTACGAATTTCAGCTTGCTTGTGGCACGAGTGTCACCTGCGAGTGCTGCATCCCATAGTGTCTGGAATTCTTTGATCTGATCTGGAGTCCAGTCATCAGGTACACCGAAGAAGCCCTCTGGAATGTTGCCTTCAGTGAGCATGTGGAGATTGTATACATCGCTCTTCAGTGCCGAGCTGACACCGAGGACCAGTGATTCAAGCGGACTGAGACCATATGGAGTGTATGTGCGAGAATTCATCATCTCGTAGTACATCTCGTCTGCAGTGAATTCAGCGACTTGCTTGCCTCGAATGAATTGTCGGTATGCAGTGTCAGGAGGCATCGGAGTGCCACCATCTTCAGATACTTCCAGGACGATTGTCGCTGCGTCTACAGGCTGCAGACTATAGAGACCACCTCCCATATTTGGACGCTTGTAGAGTGCGAGTGCATCGAGTACCAGGAGATCATCCACCATCGTATCGACTAGCTCTCGGAATCGTACCCGATAGCCACCGATATTCTTGAAGTCCTTCTTCAGTGGACGGATCACCGCCTTGTAGTCGGTGTCATCGTCTTCTTCTGCAGCAACAATATCCCACTCGAGCATATTGAGCTGACGCTTCCTTCGATTGATTGCAGCACGAGCTACATCATATTGCACAGAGAATCTGCGAAGAGTTGCGAAGTCAATGCCAGATCCAGGCTTATTCCTGGTCTGCATTGTGTTCTGGAATGGCATTCGATCTCGGAGGACCGCTCCCATTCCTGTACCACCAGCGTCCTTCTGAACACCGTCACCTGCTGTCATTTTTAGATAATCAGCGAGAGGCTTGAGCACTACATTTGTGTAGACTGATTTCCCTGCATCTTTGAAAATTCCCATATTTCCCTCTATGCTCCGTTATTCGCTGCTGCTATAGCTTGAGCCTTTGCTTCGGCTGTCGCTCTCTCAGTAGCTTCGTTTTGATAGTGCTGGCGTATACCACTACTTATATTGTAACTGTCATAGGCATAATTCATAAGAGCTGTTGCATCTGGATGATCATCGTGAGCCTCGCCTGAATCGGGATGAGCCACGACCATCAGATCACCGATGTACCGCTTCTCCAGATCAATGAATTCATCCTCGAATTCTTCGGCTGCAGCAGCAGTGAATTGCTCCTCTGAGAGCTGAGTGCCTGGAGCAATCGCCTTGACTGGATACTCGATCACGTCCTGCCAGTAGTATGCGAAGTTGCCATTGACCATCTTCTGATATAGTGCCTTGTAGATAATGTCCTTGCTCATGCGAGAGAATTTGAGACGGTACACCTTGTATGGTGTCTGCCGTTCGAACTTGTCTGGCATGAAGTCACCCTGTCCTGTGGAGTCGATTGATCCTGCAGCAATTTTGAACCACTGCAGCTCTGCCTTGAGCGTGTCGAATTGGTCCTCATAGTTTGTGCCATGCATGCCACCGACTGAGCGGACGATCGTCAGCCTGCCATTGATCATACGACCGATCTTGAGAATGGTCTGGTCCGAGCTCTTCGCTGTGTCGATCCCGAAGTAGTGATCCTGCTCCAGCCATGCCCGATATTGCTCATATACCTCTGTCGGAATATTGTGCGACACTGCATATTCATCACATTCAGGCAGTGACCTTCGTCCTGATTTGTACCATTCTCGATATTCTCGGAAGATTGGATCTGCAGCAGGATTCTCGAAGACCTTTTTGACTCTGCCCTGCAGAAGTTGATGACTATCAATAAACATACCGCCCGAGAGCTGCCAGACATTGAAGTATGGCTTCTGGATCTCAGGACTCATCAGACCATGACGCTCGATCTTCTGCTTGACGTTCTGCTCGTACACCAGATGCCTTGCATCGCCATCCATTTCGAACATCCTCCGCCTGTCAGCCGAGATCTCTGGAGCTGTCATGACGTATGCTCTGCCCTTCTGAATGTCCTTGTAGAATACGCACTTCTTATCGCCTGCAGTACCGACCTTGACTACTACGGCATTTGTAGCAGTACCCATCGGAAGGATATCTTCATCCACGATCTCATCATTGATGTCTTGAGCCTCTTCGATAATGATCACATGAAGCGTCTTCGATTCAGGCTTGCTGGCTGGAGTCACAGGGAATATGTAGCAGGATGATCCATTGCCGAGCGTGATCGTTTTGGCGTTGCTCTCTTCTTTGGCTTGCTGATTGGCTTCATGGTCCACTATGATCAGATCCTTGCGAGACTTCTGCAGGGCATTCTTCAGACGTTTGAAGTCGGTATTTGCCTGCTCACGCTGCGGAGCGAAGATCCCGATCTCAATCGGTATGCCGAAGAGACGTGTCACGAAGAGCATGATCGATTCCACAATATGCACGATCGAGGTGGTCTTGCCTGATTGACGAGTGTACTCAAAATTGAGCACTGTCGATTCGAGCTCTGCAATATCTTCTTCAGTGACTTCAGTGCGTGTCAGGACCAGCAAATTCGTCACGAGCGGAATCATGATCATCCGCCAGATTCGCCACTGGTAGCGGTAGAATCTACGCTTGTGATACTTCCACAGATGTGCTGCTGTCAGCCTCTGCAGCCGTAGGACTATCTGGTCTACTGATAAGCCTGCTGTCTTCTTCTGGTGCATCATCGATGATCACTCCATCCTTCATCAAGCCATATTCTTCCAGGAGAGCTTCGACTGGATCTCTCGCATCTGGAGGTGGCAAGTCTTTGACGTTTGTCGGTTCTCGGAGCTCGACCTTGAGGATTTCATAGCATAGCTTTTTGTCCATCATGTTCAAGCGATCCCACCTTCCGACATCCTTGACGATGTTTGCAATGAGTGCAGCCTTCGCTCTTCGGAGTGTCGGAATGTTCTGTCGCTCGATTTCGAGTGCCTTCTCGATAGCGATCTGCGTTTTTTTAGCCTGCAGTTGGCTCTTCTTTTGTTTCCAGCCACGAGTCTTTGCACGAGTGTTGCTATTGCGAATCCGCTTGACATCCCACCCCATGACTTGCTGAAGCCATGTGCCGACCATCGTGTACTGTTCATCCAGCAAGAATGCACGTCGAAGAGCCTCCCAGTCCGTATATGGAATCAGCGAGGTTATGGCATGCTCAGGATTGCGAGAGATGCCATCAGTTGCTGTCTGTGGCTTCTTTGGCATCTCTTATCCCTTCTT
>OFQY01000196.1_pt1 | contig 27268 bp, 32 predicted proteins | sample 1542991 | NCBI WGS metagenome assembly OFQY01 (sample SAMN07774224, study PRJEB24372) | wastewater metagenome | isolation source: Exp Tend VB 10WW | collected 2016-02 | reverse complement strand
AAAGAAAAAAAGGGATGGAAAATTTTTTAAATAAAATCATTAACGGAAACTCATTAGAAGTATTGAAAACAATACCTGACAATTCCATTGACTGCTGTATTACTTCGCCACCTTATTGGGGATTGAGAGATTACGGACACGATGAACAACTTGGAAGCGAAAAGCATTTTAAGGACTTTGTAATTAACCTATGCAATGTATTTGATGAAGTAAAAAGAGTATTGAAACCAACAGGAACGTGCTTTGTGAACTTGGGAGATACTTTTTCAAGTGATACAAAAGGAACTGGCGGACCATCTGACAAGCAATTATCAAATAAAGGAAGCAGATACGAAGCTAAAAAGTTTGATACTGAAATACCGAACAAATGCCTTTGCCTTGTGCCTGAAAGATTTGCTATTGAAATGATTGATAGAGGATGGACAATAAGAAATCAAATTATCTGGCACAAACCAAACCAAATGCCATCAAGTGCAAAGGATAGGTTTACAGTTGATTTTGAAAAGGTATTTTTCTTTGTGAAGCAACCAACTGACTATTATTTTGAGCAACAACTTGAAAAGAGTATAACACAAGAAAATAGACCAGCAGGAGTTGTTAGGGATAGGGAATATGATTATGATAGCAAACAAGCGATAATTCAAAAACGAAAAAGACCAAATGGAATAAGTGTTGAGCAATCAAAAAAAATGGGAAACGTAGGGAATTGTGGTGTAAATGAATTTAGAAATGTTAGAACAGTTTGGAGCATAAACACAGAACCATCAACAGAAGCACATTTTGCAACTTATCCGCAAAGATTAGTAGAACGAATGTTGAAAGCTGGATGCCCTGAAAATGGTATTGTTTTGGACCCGTTCTTTGGAAGTGGAACAACTGGAGTTTATGCAAGAAAGGTAAACCGAAACTTTGTAGGAATAGAACTTAATCCCGAATATGTGAAGATTGCAGAAAATAGATTGTTGAAAGAAATCGGAATGTTCTTATGATTTTATTTAAAAAATGTGCGTTGGCTTTTTTCTTTTTGCTTTTCCTTCACGGAACTTCAATTGGAAACGGTCAGCAAGGCATTTCATATAACTTGTCGCTACGCGCAACGCACCTAAAATAATAACTGAATATGAATAATTTAGCTATTGACAAGTACATAATAACCTACTCAAATCATTTTGAGTTCAATGGTCGTATTTTGGCATTTAGAAAAAAAATACTATTCGATATTACCAATGTGCCAAGATTGATCAAAGAAGCGAATCAAGGTTGGTGGATTAATCGTATATTACTGAGTAAACAAAAGGTAAAGGAGTTAATTAAACACGAACCGATTGATGTTGATGTGAGTGCCCTACAATGGTTTGAGCAAGTTAATTTGGAAGAATGTTTTAACCTTTGACAATCGCCTCAATCGCCCGCTCCAACTCACTTACCTTAGCATAATCATCTTTGGATAAATCGCAAGTTATTTGCCTGAATTGGCTTTGTTTTTTTTCGGAAAGGGCAAATTCACGCTCATCATTGGCAATCTTTAACTGCCTTGCTTCTTCTTTTTTAAGCGATTTTTCTACACTTCTCATTGCCTCTCTGTCATACACCCGATAAAACGCAAAACCAACGGTTGTAATGATACCGGCAGCAGCACCCCAAGAAGTCATTGGATAGCCTAAAAAGTACATTGTAGTGGGTATTGCAGCCGGGAGTAATCCGATTATATCAACCGCAACATTTGCAGCCCTAACTTGTATTTCTTCTAAATTGTGATACATTACTTTCTTAAATATTTTTCCCCCTTGAAATTAATTGATTTGGGAGTTAAGATTCCCGTATATTTATTGAGCAAATGAATCGCGGTATCAGTTGAACCACCAACACTGAACCATACTAAAAAACCTTGCATACCTTCTCTCGGAATCATTGTAAAATCGTTAAAATCTACAATCGCAGCAACGGTATAGCTAATCAATAATGAAACAATCCACCGCGCCCAATTGTCCTTGAAAAAGAATAAAATAGACAAGTGGTAAGGAGTTCGCCTCGAATCCTTGCTACGAGTGTAAAGTATGATAAGGTTTGATAGAATAAACCCGAAAGCGATATTAACATACATTTGGTTCATAACTGTTCTTTTGCTTTTCTTTTTGCAATTCGTTTTTCTCGTGCTGCCTTAGATGCCTCAATTAGCCACATAATAGCTTCCTCACCAACCAATAGAATCAATCTTATTAGCGGTTCGGGTAACTTACCATGCTTCTCTTGTATTTGCGCCCTTGTCATACTCTCGCTAATTTAGCAGCCTCAATCAACTTGGTGCATTTATCCTCACCTTCAATCATAATCTTGTTGATAAGCCACTTTGGCAATTCACCATGCTTATCGGATATTTCAGCAAGTGCTGTATCGCGTTCACTTTGAGCAGCAGCCTTGTTAGCTTGACCTTGTGCGTATGCCTTTGCTAAACCGATTTTACGAGTGTCTGAAATTACCATTTCTCTTGCGAATTTAGGCAGTTGATTATCGGTAATCTTTGCCGCTTGTTGTTCGATTGTTATTTCTTTCTTTGCCATAATTTATTCTGTATAAGTTAAATTAGATGAATCCCATGCTGCATCAAGGTTTGGTAATCCTACATTGGTAAAATTAATTTCATTCCACCCTATTTGAGCAGTTTCGGCAGATGTGATACTTATAGCACCAATACTAATTGTTAGTTTATTTCTAACAATGTGAGGTTTAGTTACGTCATCTGTTAAAACCAGTCTTTCAGCAGTTACATCACAATCGGAAATTTCAGCAGCATCATTTGAAACATTGATAAATTCTGTGGCAGGAGCAGTAATCTTCCCACCTTTAACTTTTCCTAAAAGGTAGCCATTATTCCCTAAGAAATTGGTAATATTACATCCTCCTCTAATTTCAGCATCTGCTGCAACTGTTGCACCCGTCATGTCACCTATGGTTACATTTTCAAGGTAGCCCGATTGCATTGCTCCTGCATTGATACAAAAAGCATTTATTGAGCCGCCTTTAATTGAAATTCCATAATATTGCCCACCATTAGGGCAAAGCGTACCAAGTGTGCAATCTTGAAAATCTGCATAGCAGATAGCATCATCACACCATGTGCCTGCAAAACGAGTATTAAAAAAAGAACCTGTTAAATTAACGTCAGTGGAATTTGAGTTTGCCAACTGAACATTATACCCATATATCTCATTTGTAGCAGCAAAAATAAAATCAAAAGAAGATAAATCATTTAAAATAACTGTTCCTTCCCATAATGACAAATCAAGACTTAAAATATTTGTAGCATATTTACCCGCACCATTTATAATTAAAGTATCAAGACCGCCTGATATTGCAGGTAGTATTAATTCTTCATAATCACCTGCTTCAAGATTCAACACAACAGTTGTCATTGAATCATCCACCGCCAATTGTATTGCCTCATTCAGCCCCGCCAAAGCAGCAGCAGCATTTGTGGCAATATCAGTTGCATAGTCGGCAGTATTGACGGTTGGCACGGTTACATAGTTTTGGCCGGAAAGGGGAACTCCATTTTCGGATGTTGCACAATCGACAATCTGTTGAATCTTATCAACCAAATCGAGAGCAGACGTGGCCCCCAAATTTTGTTCATTGTACCAATAATAAATAATATATCGAAGCCCATTGGTCATGGTTATACGAACCAATTCACCCTCAGCTTGAATCGTGTTTACTTGGTTGCATTCGATGATTGTGCCTGGTGCGCCATTCTCTACCCAAGTAAATGAGCATGATGGAGAATTCGATGTTATTGCGACTGTTTGGCCTTTCTGATTGGATTGCATAATTTTAAGGTATTCGTGTTACATTTTGAATCTTGGCATCGCATTGAAAGCAGATATTTTTCGGTAAAATTAAATTATTTAAAATACCGTCCCTTTCAGATGCATACCATTGTGAATATAATGTTGAAAGTTCTTCCGCTCTATCTCGGTCAATTGTGGTTACAGTGTTTAATCTTCGTGAAAATAGTATCTCGGCCATAATGTCAATCCCGGAAGCATACATCATCGCTAATTTCATCATTGGCGCAATCGAACAAAGGAAATCCGTATTATCACATAGAATCGAATAGGTGACTGACAAACCGCCGGTTGAAGCTGATGATAGGCAATTATTGTCAATTACATGCGATGAAACACCGACTTGAATCTGATTCGCCCATGCATAAGAATTGATTTGCGAAAATGTGTTTACATCGCGGCACGATCCGCATCCCGTTTGCGTGGACCATAATTGCACCGAATAAGAAGCCACCGACTCAATCAAAAAAGCCAAGTTCAAAGGTTGGCCGTTTGGCTTGTATTCTTTTTTGATATTGACTGTCGTTACCTCAGATGCTAATGTGGCAATATTTGAGAATGTATCAATTAATTCACCGGTATTGATATTGTAAACCTTTAAATTAACCGTTTCCGCGTTTTGCGTAAAAAACTGAACATTATTTACATAAACTTTTGCGAAAGGTGAATAAAGTAAATTCAATTGGATGCCTTGGTAAACATTGGCAATTGCTGCAAATGGTTGTTTATTCATTTGGATAATTCCAAGTCGTGAATTATCAAGCAAATTACCCATATAAACTTTGCCTTTCCAAGAATTACGAATATCAGATTCAACACGTTTGCATGCGAAATCAATCTTAGCACGAATTAACTCTAATGCAGATTGAGTTTCGGATGTAGTAATTGATTCGGCAACATCCAAAGTGAATCCGGGAATATCGTTCACATAGAACTTTTCCGGGTCCTTCTCTGAGCACCCGTCCCAAACATCTATATAATCTCTAAGGCAATTCACCATATTTTTTTTAAAGGTATAAAAAAAGCCGCTACATTATGCAGCAGCTTTTTTTGGGATAAGAGAACAGAACGGATTAAGTATTTGCGATGTTGAATTTTAAGATTCCATTTACACCTTCTAATCTGTCACCAACGGCATACATATCTAAAGGCAATCCAATGAAATCATAATTCAATGATACGTTAATATTCCAATAACGCTTGTTTGTTTCAGTACAAATCAACTCGGCACGATAATCGAATTTAACCGGAATATTAGGGTCAGGATATATTAAAGTACCTTGTTTCAATTGGTCAGAATCAACTGCATTCCATTCGCCTTCAAATTCATTAAATGAAATCATTTGAACAGTTCCGGGAGCAAGTACGATACCCATGTTTGCGCTACCATATTGAGCAATTTTACGCGCCTGAGCAAAGATATAAGCGTTTTGTTGGAAATAAGTTCCGGCATCAATTCCGGTCAATCCACAACAAGCAGCACCTAAGGCTTTGTAATATTTTACCCAAAGTTCGTTACCGAATACAATTGGCATACCCATAAATCCATTTGATTGATACTCAAATTGAATGTCCGCGATTGCTTCGGGATCAATTTGGCCGGTTGTTAATACGGTTGAAATATCCATTGAGGTAGTCGTACCTGCAGCACTACCGTTATCAACATCAGTTGCAAAATTGCCAGAATTTGCAATCATATAAACTGCAGCATCGGTTTCAGCTTTCGCTAAAATTACATTCATCAATTTAAGAACCTCGCGAGATACATAAGTCGAATCGGCTTCACACCGTTGCTGCATTATCTGCGGCTTCATTTGGATTCCTAAATTTCCACCGGTATCACCAATTTCGTAGAATTTAGAGGTTTCGCCATCTAAACTTCCACCCAAACATGATACAAGTCCCGAATCAGCAACTGCAGATTCCAAGAACCGTTGACCATAAACAACTTCAACAAGTCGTTTCTTAGCCATTCCGGGGTTAATGCTTCTTTGAATTACGTCCATACGATTTGCGGGTGAAAGCAAAGTATCAACAATGTTGGTCATGTCCTTTTGAAGGTTATTATAACCGAAGGACTCAATTAATCCCATTTGAATCGCGGGACACGATATAAAATCTTGAATTTGGCTCATGGTTGTGAGTATTTGTTAATTAATAAGATTTGAGATTGCTTTGAGTTTTCACCCACCTTGCGTAATCGCGCCCGACCTTGTTCGAGAATGAACGGTACAAATGTAAAAAATAAAATAATACGAAAATAAAAAAGCCAAATATTTTTTATTTGGCTTTCGTGTTCATGGGTAAAGGGAAAGATTACTTTTTCATTTGGCTTTCGGCATGGGCTTTCATTTTTGCGATATGCTCCAATTGCTGAGGCGTGTATTTAACACCTTCTTTTAACTTTGCTTGAGTTCCGCTTTCGGCTCCGTTCTTTTTCATTAGTCCTTTTGAATCAAGAATTTCATTAAAAAGCACATCGGCAGTTTTCTGAACTGCCCCATTACGAACAATTCCACCATCTTTGTCAAATACCAAAACCTTATCACCTTCTGATTTGAAGATAAATTTGCCTTCGATTTCATCAGCCCACAATCCTTTTTTAGTGTAATCGTTTACAATATCTGACCATTTGGCTTCCTTATATATCTTTTCGATTGCTTGATTTTCCAAGAACTTATTAACTCGACTTTCGGCATCGGCCTTGGCTTCTTCAATCGCTTTTTGATACTCGGCTTCTTTGTTTCCAAAAGATAAATTCATTTCTCGAAGGTCTTTAATTTCCTTTGAGTATTTCTCTTTCAATTCTGCAATTACTTCATCGTGTTTGCCACTGGATAATTTAGTCAATCGCGCAATTTCATCGCGTGTTGCGTTTGCGGTTTCTTCGGCTTTTTGAAGCAATTCATTCCAATCGCTTACATCCTTAACTGAATCACCAAATGCACGTTTTAAAACCGATTCGGTCGAGCCTTTAAACTTTCCGATTGCTTTGTCGATTTCCTTTTGGCGGTCTTCATCAGACTTTTTCCATTTGGATAATTCTGATTCGTGAAGAGAGGTTGCAACATACGACTTTCCGAATAGTTCTTTTGCCGTTTCGGGTGTTGCATCATCGGGCAATTGTAGCCCGGTTATTTCTAATAATTGTTCTGCTGTAAGTGCCATGTTCTTATTCTCCTTCTTTTAATTTTTCGATGTTTTTACTTTTTCGAGATTGCTTGGTTTCCTCTTCAGGTTCAGCTTCATGAGTCGGATCGGGTTCAATTTTGGCTGCCTTTGGTTTCATTTCCTTTGCATCTTTTTCCAATAGCAGTTTTTGCAATCTGTCATTTTCTTTACGCAAATTATCCATTTCGGTGAAACCTTTCACGATTTCGGGGGTGATTCCGTAAGGTGCAAAGTTTCCTTTTTCGTAATCTTCAACGGTCATGAATCCAAAACGACCTAAAACAGATAGCTTCGAATTTGACCTTTCGGTGATTAATTTATTGAAAGGGACTTCACGACCAAAATCGGTTAATTTTTCCTTTGCTGAATTTCTTAAATTTTCGGGAAGTGCAACCTTTATGCACATCACCGGTTCTGAATTTTTAACTTCTCTTTTTGCCATTATATTTAACTTAATTGATTACAATTTTAAATCTACTGTTTTTTGCACTTCAACCTGATTTAATTGAGGTGTTCCAAGTTGCCTTCTTGCTTGTTCCTCAGTCAATCCGAATCTATCAGAAACCAATGCAACTGCTGCATCTAAATCGTAAAGACCGGATGCAACTGCTTTGGCAATTTCAATCATTCCGGTTAATCCACCGACTGATTCTTTAAGTCCGTTGCCGCCCATTCCAAGTTCTGCTGCAATTCCGGTACTTAATTTAGGTGCCAATATTGCCGCTATTTCTGCCGCCTTAGTTTTTAGCATATCTTCCTGATCCGAAAATTTCATGTCCCAAAACTTAGGATTTTCACTTTCGCATTTCTGAATTAGATATGTAATTCGGTCATGAAGTATTGCATCGGTAGGCGATACTGTGATATTGATATTTGCCCTTACCTGATCCGGCGACATATTCCAGAGACCATCAACCTTTATGCAGAATGCAATGTATTTTTCAGTTTCCGGTGATGAATTAAAGCGTGTATTTGCGGCTTCATAAACTAATTGCTGAGTGTATGATTGTGGTAAATTCGTTTCCCTCGCTTTGCCGATTTCATCCGTAATTTCCGCATTCGTCATGAAGCTGAATGAAGTCGGACGGTTGATTTCGGGTTCTACAAAAGCAGTTGGGTATCGCATTTTGCCAATTGCATCAATACCGAATTCCATTAAATCAAACAACTCATTTGAAAATTGAGCCATGAATGCCATAGCATCTTCTTTCTCGTTTTCGCTTTCGGTTGCTGATTTGCCGGTGGTATTTTTCTTTGGTGTTAAGAATGAAAATGCGGATTCCTTTTTATTTAGAATCGTTTCTTCAACTTTGGTATAGATTGCAGTATCGGGGCCGGCAAATTGAACCGGAGGCGACATTGCTAATGTATTTTGGTCAAGTGGCGAATCGGGTTGAATTACTTCATAGACTCCAGTAGGTGAATGATGATTACTTCTTCCGGATCCATTACAAGCAGGGCAAGTTGTATTTTCACCTTTTGCAGTATCAAATACTTGGCCACCATTACAAAAATCGCCCGTTTTCTCGTTTCGATATTTACATTTGTCAACAAGTGCAATACGAACGTTAAACAGCATTGCATAACTCGACATCATTAAATTCGATGAAAGTCGAATGACATCGTTTAAATCTGCGATTGCAGGCGTAAAATATGATAAATAAAGCAACTGTCCTTCATGAATCGTTGGTCTGCCTTGAAGTCTTTTTGCGGGTAAGTATCCCAAATTATGAGAATATATTTTGCGAATATCGAACTTTGGCTTTTTATCCTCAGTTAATCCGACTTGCTTCATTTCCCAAAATGCATCCTTATCTACATATCTGAAAAGCAATTTACCTCGTTCCCAACAAATCACATAAAACAGTTCTTTATTTTCGCGGAAACGAATAATATTCTTTTCTTCAATGATATTGCAAATCGGTTCTATTTCTACTGTATCGTCTGCAATAAAAATCAATTCATCTTCATCATTTGGACTTGGTTCCCATGAACCGGGAATATCTAAGGGCTCGATTAATAAAACCTGATTAGGGTAATCAATTTTCGCGCTTCTTACAATATCAAAGAAATAAGCCTCGATATTTCCGTAAACCGGATAATCTTTGTAAAAGTATTCGCGTTGATTTTCATCCCATCCTTTAATAGAATAGTTCTGTTTATTGGCAATTACCTTAGTACGATTTCGAGCAGCATCCCACTTCGAATTCGTGTAAGGTTCATAAATACCTTTTTGGTATTCCCATTCTGCGGGGGATTGATTCGGTGCTTTGGTGCGCAATAACTCACGCGGAAAAGTATCGACCTCGGCATGAACACGAACTTTAAAATGTTCTTTCATGATTCTGCGGTAAGTTTCATTGAATTCCGGTACTGTATCATACCAATTATCCATTGAAGCGTACCTTTCACGCGATTTCCATGCAAGTATTTTGTTTGCCGTTTCCTCGGACAAATCTTTTAAATACTTTTCTAAATCCATCGTGGTTTCGGTCTTGGCTTTGGTTTTGGTCGGCAACTTGAACATGCTTTCATGTTACAAATGTAAATATTTTTTAAATACAAATACTACCCCTTGTAAAACCCTTCTTTTTTTGCTCGTTCCAAAACGTCTTTTGGAACAAACCTAATCGCTACCGGAATAAATGCATGAGAGCAATTATAACCACCGGCCACCGTAAATATATTACTTGAATTTGTTCCGCGATATTGCCCCGCCCATGTGTCGGATTGTGGCCATTTAAGCCCGCAACATTTATCACCTCTGCCCCATCCTTCAATTTCCTTTCGGTGATAAACCTTATTTAATCGCTCAATACAAAATGCTCTGGTTGTATCTTTTTTTCCACCGGAATATTTAAAGAATTCAGCCCCGATTTCATCCGCTCCGATTTGTGAATATTGTCTATCTGCATCAGAAAACAAATCAAATGACTGTTGTTTCGCATACCTTTCAAAACTCCCTTCAATCGTTCCGTTGCCTTCATAGGCGGTGCGGACATTCTGAATCATCTGAGTATAGGTTGATGAAGTTTGTACCGCTTCATTTAATATACCTCTCATTTGTGCTTTTAACGATGCAGAAAATTCATCGGTCAATGTTTCGAGCGCAATTGTTTTAGATTTTTCAAATGATAACTCCATGACTTTTGAAGGTTCAAAACCTTTTTCAATCTTGGCCAACATTTCATTTGATAAAACTTGCTGCGAATCAAAATCCTTTAGAAAGTTCTTGACTTCTTTTAAATACCCCGAACCATACAATGAATCTTCAATTGACTGCAAAACGGTTTCAATCGCTGCAAAATTCTTAACCGATAGCTTAATTTTTCCGTTTTCATCAACATCAAATCTATTCAATTCAGCAAGCATCAAAGTAAATGCCTTGCGCTGAATGTCGGTCATTGAATTACTAAATCCTTCGGGAATATCCGCCAGGCGATTTAATCTTTCTTCAATGATTTTGCTTAATTCTGCCATGAATTCTGTTCGTTGTATTCGGCTAATTGAACATTTATTTTGCCCGTTTCGGTATTGTCGTTAAATTCAGCTTCCGGATTTTCGGTTAAACAATATCGGATCGCGCCGGATTCATCGGTTATCCATAATTCGGTATGCGTTAATGCTGTTTGAATTGCTTTAATCAAATACGGTGGAATTACATTTACAATAAAATCCTTTGTTTTGGATAGGTCCGCAAATGTTGACTTTTGAAAGCCTAAAGTTGATTTAAGCATTTTGTAGTCATTTACTCGCATTGAACCATATCGTAAACGTCCACAAATACGGATATAATTGTAATATCTATCATCTGTATAATCAAATCCGAAAACATTTGAATCATTACGGAATTTAATTTGAATTGAGCATTTATCTGTTACAGTGAAACACTCAGAAACGAAAGCCGGAATTGGTGTTGCGACATAAATAGATATTTCCGAAATAATTACACTTGTATCAATTGAGTCAGCATAAAATTGCAATCCGTCTGTTATTGGTGATTCACATTCGACCGTATAATTGTATGTTCCGTTTGTGGTAATTGTACCTAAATTTCCACCAACACCACCGAATCCGGCGATAAATGAACCGGTTAATCCGGTAACGGTAAATGTAATATTATACTCAATGCCTTCTTCAACACATGGCGGTAAATAGTCTGCAATCAAATCACCAATATTTTCAACCTTAGTTGCTATTAACTGACAAGCATCACCATCGTATTCGGTCTTTGCCCCTAAAGTCCAAACCGGTAAACATGGAATAAGGTTTTCAAATTGGCATGCTTTCATAATTGCAAAATACAAGCAAGCCCCGTCAACGTATGCAGCTAACGCCTCGCAATCCGAATAAGTAACTATGCCGGTATTTGGGTTTAATGTAAATGAATCGGGCAAAATATCCAATACTTCAGGAACATTTGCCATGGTAACAAGTTGGTACGATTGTTCAAGTTCATAGAATTCAAGTGTTGAAAGGTTGATTGTACCAACGAAGTCAGATGCAACCAACGAGGCAAATGTTATTCCGCCGGTTCCGACCATTTCGCCGTAAAAGGTATAAGTTCCGTTCCCGTAAATATAGCCTACAATAGCAGTCCCGAACTGAACGAAAGCAGAACCACCGGCATAATTCGTGATGGTAAATGTAATTCGGTAAGGTTGCCCGATCGTAACTTGTGAATCTGTAATGATACGGACCTGAGAATCATTAACGGCATCGGAAACCTTATTAATGAAATAATCAGTTCCATCGAATGATCCAAACCAATTATTAGCAACAAGTGAACGAGCGTTTAATAAAACAAAATCATCACCCGAAACAAATATATCATTCGTAACTCCGGCATCATTTGCGTTTAATGGTGCGATTAATTCGGTGCTTGTGTTGTCGGTTGTGTTAATAATGATTTGCCCGGCTAATTTGGTATTAAATCCAAAGCCCGCACAAACTACTTTATTTGCAGTTGTGCCGGTTGTGGTATCACTTCCATCAACTATTGTAATTATATTTTCACCTTTATCATCTGCCAAAAACTGAAAATTTACACAATCATCGGCTGCGATCGGTTGGCAAAAGTTAATATCACGATTGTAAACCATGCAACCTTCAACATGATTATTCCATTCGGTTGCGTTCCAAGGTGCGGGATATGGTGTAAAATTATAGCAATCTGAAAAAGGAAAGCGCATGGTTAAATGTTTTTAAGGTTTAATGTAATTTCAGATTCGCCGGTTTGCAAGTTTCGGGTTAGTGATTCTAATTGTCCTGAATACCCATTTTGACGAGTAAGTAAGGTTTGATATTTCAATGGTTCGTTTCTCATTGCCCTTGCGCTTACTTTATCAATTGTCCCTTTTGCGGTTAATTGATATTTGTCAGAACGGCAAGTTGGGAAGTTGATTTCTTCTTTTACAAGGTTAGTGATTGTTACATTACTTCCTGCTTGAATATTTATAATTGTTGGCCCTACAAACGCAGTAAAAACAAATTTTTTCAACACATCATTAAATCCATTATTCCCGGTAATAATTACATCAATTGAACCAACGATTGGTACATTATTGTTTGGCGTAATATTAATCATTGATAAATATTCATAGTATCCTGGCTTGCCTAAAATTGGATTTACGTTCGTCCAAAGTCCAGATGTATCTTGTTGTACTGCTCGAGCAGAATCATCGGCCCCAAAAAACATTGTAAAAAATACAGTTCCACCAGAAACATTGTCAATTAGCAAATCATAATCTATTCGATAAAGAGTGTCTGTTTTCCCTCCGGTAGGATTCGTGACTGCATCATATTCGGCAGAATTGGGAATAAACATGATTGAATTAAACGAGTCCCATGCCATATAGTCGCCTTGTGCAACATTAAAAGGAATGCCTATCCATATAGGAAGAGCAAGCGTATTCATAAGCACGTCAGATGTCTGCTCTAGATACCCGTTGCAAAGCGGTTTAAAATTCGGCTCGCCTAAGCAATATTCAACTCCGGCACGATTTAGTAATTCAATATTCCGAATCATCCAATTGTAATATAGCAAAACATTAGTTGTATCTGAAGGATCGTAGCCAATAGCAATTGCAAACATCAAACTTTGGTCATGAATCACAATTGTATATTCATCATACGCATCATCACCGTTAAAGATTTCATCAATAACAACTGAATCAGTGATAATTTGTTGCATGGATAAATCAACCGTTTGTGTTTTGTTGCAATCTGATGAACCGGCGTAGGTTTCTTCATTAAGCCATCCGGTCATGTATGCATTAAATTTGCTGACTGCTGAACCGAAATTGATAGTCTGAAAAAAAGCATCATCACGAACAGAAACAACTATTTCCTTAAAGAATTCAAATGTATTTCCATCGGTTAAGTCTGCAAAGTATTCATAATTTTCATATCTTACTCTTTGCGTTCCATTTGGTAAAAATTCAATAAATCCATATAATCCCAATAAACGAGTAATATCCCGGAATAATTGATGTGTAGTTATATTGTTTGGAGCGATAGAGCCCCCGCTTCCGGATGCTCCTGTACGCAATCCGAATCCCGACATCAAATAAAGGTCGTTTAAGTTGTCGGGATTTGATAATAAATAAGCTGAATAAAATGAAAGTTGATTATCTGAGCAAAAACGTACTGCAAAATCCAAAGCATTGTAAATGCTGATTGTGTCGTAACTTACAATCGTTGCATCATTCATTGCCCGAATACCTAAGTTATCAAATATTTTTGCAGGATTAGCTGAACCGTTTTTGGTTAAACCAATGTTCATATCTAATTTGATTTCGCCATTACGCAAAATCATTGAAGTAAATCCATTGTCCGTTAAGGTAACTTTTGCCTCTTTTCGGTCAATATCAAAATCAACATCATTGAGAAACAAATGACCGATATAGACCGACTGCCAATCTCCATCGGTCCGCTCTGTTTCTTGCAATTCGATTTGAAATACTTCGCAAGGTGTTTCACGAAGTTGAGAATACAAAGAATCGAAATCATTGCCAACAAAGATAATTTCACCTTGAACTTCGCGGGTAAACATTCGCCATTCTTGATTCCATCCATACACTTCCGAAAGTTTATCAACTCCGTAAGGCTGCGTTAATGGTTCAACTCCGTTTATTATAATTCTTATCATAACGTAAATTCATATCCTTGCGGGTACGAAATTACAGTAAAATATTTAATTTTAATTGCATCTAAATAAATGTTACACGTTTCCTTTGTTTTTTTTGCGTGAACTCTGATTGTTTTACCCTTACAAAATTTCCAATCAAACTGTTCGTATTGATTCGTTGCAATCCGTTCATCAATATAATCGACATTATCAAAGGTATATTTCAATCCACATCCATCTTCTTTTTTGCAGCCAAAGCACCACACAACCATAACGATTGCGGCAATCAGTAATAAATACTCGAATAAATTTTTGTTCCTTTTCATCTCTTATTTTAATTTAAACCTGTTCGTTTATTTCGTTTCAAAGTTTGTGCCAATAAAGCAAATCCGGCATCCGAAATTTGATTACCCGTTTTTAATTCGCGTAAAATTCTTTTGTCATCCATTGATGAGTTGGATTGAAACAATACCGATTGCATTGCCTCACGATTATAAATTTCAGCTTGTTTTTTGAGCAATGGTGCTGCGTAATTTCGCATCAAGTATTCATCCAAATTGCCATGAATCCATGCTTTGGCAAGTCCCGGTTCTTCTGCGTTTCGGGATGTTGGAATAATTGCCTCACCTTCATTCGCCCTGATTCGGATTGTATCTTTTCCTCTCGGTGCGCCTTTGCGTTCCAAAAATGGAGTACCTTCAAAGTATGGGTTTTCTTGGGCTGCGATTGTGCCAATTTCCAATGCTCCGGCAGCCGCTACGATTGCACCGGTAATGATTCCGGCCACGCCACCTTGAGCAATTGCCTGAGTAATACCCAATGCAGTATTAATGATTGCTTGAACGATTGAACCGGTTTTGTTATCTTCAAATTGTTTGCGCTTTAATTCTTGCTCTTTCCTTATAAACTCGGCTTCAATTCTTGCTCGTTCTTTGGCTGTTAATTTGGCATTCGAGAGTTTGACATTTTTTTCCTTTTCTAAATCAGAAAGTTGCGATTGTGTTGCGTTATTTTGAGCGTTTACGATTTGCGCTGATAAATCAATTAATCCGCCGGCGATAATATTGGCATTGTCAAGGGCATGTTGTTTGTAATCATCATCCGCTTGTTTTTTATTACCAATATTATCCATGAATGAATTAAATGCATCATCTTGTCGTTTAGTAAGTATATCCAAACCATTCGCTCCCAATTTATCTTCAGGAACAAATTGAACGGGAACCTGAATAGGCATAATTTCGCCTTCAAGTTCTTTTATACCTTCTTCAAATCCGATTTTATCCGGTGCAATCTTGATTAAAATACCTTGCTCGCGAAGCATTTTATCCCGTTGCTCGCCAATCTTTTTTAATTGTGCTTGTAATTCAGCTGCTCGTCTTATATCTGATTCGGGAACAATACCGCCCCTTGCAAGTATGTTGTTGATATGGTTGGTAAGTTTAGTAAGCTCTTCATTTAATGCCTTGTAAAAATCTATCGGGTCTTTCGGTGGTTTTTTATTCGCCTCTTGATAAGCCACAACCAACTTATCAAACTGTTCCCGGGTAACGCCATAAAGTTGATTCGCTTTTTCAAATACTTTATTCGTGTTTTCCTGAACTCCATTTAGGAACTTTAACGCCTCAGATTTACGGTAAGATGCTGCTGTGCTTCCGTCCGTTTCTTCGATTTCTTTATCAAGTAAACCTAACTTCTCAGAAGCCCATTTGCCAATTTGCCCCGATACCGATAAACTATTTTGAAAATTTAATGCTTCAGTAAAGAAGTCAGTCCAATTGTCAAAATTGGTCATCGAAAGTTCTCCGTTCAATTTGAGTATTGATTCAATTAATGGGACAGTCCCGTTAAGAATTACCCCTCCAATTGACTCTTGTAAATTATCAAATCTATTTTTTAATTGCTCAATTTTTCCCGCATCGGTTTGTGCTAATGCTTCTGCGAATCCGGCATATTTTTCATTTACAAAGTCAATCGCCGCTCCGTTTTCTAATTGAGTTTGTGAAAACTTCTTGAATTTAGAATCGAGTTTGCCAAGTTTACCGATTTGACCTTCATAGGTTTGGTCTAATCTTTCGGTTGCCGTTTGTAAATCAATACGCTGAACCGTTGCTAATTGTGTGGCTGCTTTGATTGTTTTTCTGATTTGTTCTTCCGTTCTGCCTTGCGTTGCTAAAAATGTTTCGGCTTGTTGAATCGAATCATCTGAGTAAATTGTTGTTGATTCTAATTCAGATGATAATTTTATAAGTCTATCCGTTGCAGCAGCATCGCCATTCAGTGCATACGATAGAGATTGAGCGTTCTTTTCCGCCTCAATAAACGCTTCAACGGATGCCTTTCCAAACTGAATTATTTGCTGCGTTCCAAATGCAATTCCCATTGCTCCGGCTAATCCAATAATCTGATCTTTAAATCCACCGACTGACTGTGATAACTTCTTTGTTTCAGTTATCATCTTGCCGGCTGATGCAGTTGCGCCTTTAATTGCTGCTTCCGTTTTGTGAATTTCAGCATTGATTAATTCAAATGCTTTTGTTCCGACTTTCGCTTCGTCCCTTAAAATGACATTAAGATTATTTAATTTTCTTTCAAGCTCAACGATTGTTTGAGGTTGTTTTTTTAACTCATCGGTGAATCTTTTTGCACCGTCCGATCCTTTAATAAACCCGTCTTGCATGTGCTTTCCGAGTACATCAATCTCCTTTTGGGTTAATTCAATACCATCCCGAGTTTTTCGCAAGGCATCAATTAACTGTTTTTCGTCAACTTGATATTGAAATATGATTGTTTCGGTTGCCATGGTTTGGCAAATGTAATAAAAAATCCCCGAACATAAATGAACGGGGAAATTTTGAGTACTAAGCTACTGCACGTAGGCTTGGGTACATTTCGATAACATTTCCTGTTATTTTTTACTTCTATCTCTCTTAACCGCCATCACTCTGTCAAAACCGGTCGACCCCAAAGCACGTACTAAGGCGACGTGTTAACCATATTTCAAGTGTTTGTGGAGTCGGAGGGATTCGAACCCTCGTCCAAAAGCGCGCCTTGTCTCGATACAAACGATTGAAGCGGTACAAATATAGGGATTAAACCTGTGTAACATAATATTTTTCACCGTCTGAAAATGGAATGTCTTTAATATTATCCGTAAAATCAATCCCAATTAACATTGACTTAAATAAAATCTCATTCGTTTTTGTATGTTCATCAATCCGCTTTTGAAGTTCGGCAATTTGCATAGACAAAACACCATCCCGTACTTTAATCGTATCAAAATGGGTTATTAACATTTCATCAAATTTCGCCACTTCTTCTTCGAGGTAGGCAATATACTCTTTCTGCTTGGCGATTAATTCTATTTCAATAGACATTCTAACTGTATTAATTGTTCGACTTCGGATTTGGGAAGATTGATACCAATTCCCTCATCATTAATGTGAATATAGCACATATCATTCCGCTTCTTATTAGATGAAATCCGTTCAATTAGGCATATATTAACCATTTCTTTACATACTTCAATACAATCATCGCTTTCGCGTTCTTCGTCAGAAAGAAACCCTTGTTTTTCTTTTTCACTTGCTTCTTCTGTCAAATACCTAACCGGCAATTCTATAAATATTGGTTTCATTACTCTTTCGGATAAACAAATATCACACCTCTTTTGGCACCTTCAGCTTTGTCGTTGTAGTGGAATGAATATCCATATTCACCATAAATAGCATAAATTGAATCATGAATCCATTCGAATGTATAATCTTGTCCTTTGTATGAATCGAAACCCAAATCAGGACGATTCGGTACTTTGAAATCGTGAATTACGATAACGGGGCGCAATCCGGCTTTGGCGATTTCGGCAAGTTCATCGAGTAATGGGTTGTAAGAATCCCAATGTGCGTCTAAGAAGAACATGATTGGCTTTTCCATTTCGGGAAGGTATTTTTTCAATCCATCAACCGAATTCATGTTGAATAACTTTACATTTTTCTTTTTGGCCAAAACCCTTTGAGATCCGCGAAACCAATTCTTATTAGTTTCAAATGTGTAAACAGTTTCTGCCATGTCTGCCAATACTTCAGCAGTTTCAGCTAAATGTGTTCCCGTTTCAACGATTGTTTTAATTCCATGCTTATCGACCATCGCTTTGAAATCGGCAAGTAAAAATCCATCCCCATTAAACGGTCCTTTGGTGTTCATAAATTCACTCATATATTAATCCATTTTAAATTACTAACTTTATTCCAATGTCGATGCTGTTCGACTGTGTATTCAGGCGTTTCAATTACCAAATCATTTCTTAAATAGAATAGATTCATATTTGATTGCTGCCAAATGATTGTATAACCAAACTTTTCAGCAAGTTTCTGTCCGGCTCCAAAAGTGTAACCGTAATAATCGGTAGGTTGAAACTCGAATGTCGGGTCGTATTCAATCGTCTTTGATTCCGTTGGCGGATGTTCTGAATTGAATTCTGAAACGATAACTCTCGGACGAAACTCCTGTAATATCTCATTCAATATCCAATAATCGTTGCCGTCAATATCAATTGAAAGCAGGTCGAAATCAAGCGGTACATTATGGTCAATTAGCGTTTTGAAAATATTCTCCTTCGTAATGAAGGACTGGACAACTCCCGGAAATTCTTTGCCATCAACTAAAAGCCCCTTCCATCCCATTTCGGTAAATATTCGGGTATTCGATAAATGCTTTCCATCCCATGCTCCCAAATCAACGAATTGTTTGTTTGTTGAGCCGATATTTTCGAAGATGTATTTTAGCAAATATTCCTCACCGTTTTGCGAATATTTGATTTTTTGCGCTTGATTCTTAATTTCTTTTATCCACATACAATCGAAGCGTTATGTGAAGCGTGGTAATAACTAAGCCCTTCCATTGATTTTACATTATCCTTTTCGTAAATATTTAACAAAGCACCGATAACGGGCAAATCGCCCCAACGGTTAATCTTTTGTAGTGGCGATTCTGCAATGATTTTTAATTCCTTTAAATTACGCATGAATGAAACTTTCGCAAGCGATACATTCGTATAGGGATAACGGTCGTTGTAGAACTCACTTGGATTCGCGCCCGTTAATTCTTGAATGAATCCCGGCAATGTTGCGTTCGTTTCCGTATGCGATTCGGCCCACCATACCGAAGTCATATAATTACTTCCGGCATTCTCAATTTGTGAAAATGGATCGTAAATTGCTTTCTGAATGATGCAATCTTCGTCAATTCGCATTACATAGTCGAATTCCGCGCATTGTTCCCAAATATCGTATATCATGAATCGGCACATACCTTCATAACCGCCTTTCCAAACTGAGGAAATGTTTACAAATCGAACATCTTGCCCCATTGATTTATCGCGGATATAGTTTTGATGTGAATCAGGAATATTCCCTTCATGAAAAATTATCAACGGGTATTTTAAGTCCTGATTAATTGTATGCCATATTCCGACATTTCGGGCGATTAAATCACCGTATTTTTTTATGTTAGAGTAGCCGCGAGTGAGGCAGACGATTGCGTTATTTGATGCCATACTTTTCTTTGTGATTAATTTTATTTGAATATCTATAATTAAATAGTGTATGATGAATATAAACTTCTGTTTTACATAATCGTGTAATTCGGTCTGAATAATCTTTGTCCTCTCCAAATCGTAAGTTTCTAAATCCAGTCTTGAGAGCAAGTGAACGCTTTACCGGATTAAAATGCGTAACATTCCGAACGTAATCCCACCCATCAACATTATTTCTCCATTGCTTGTATTTCAACGAATGGCAGCACCTTTGGGGATTTTGTCCGTTGGTAGTCATTGCTACGTTAATACCTACGCAATCGGGGGCTGTTTCGATTGCTTTGAGTACAAGTTCAATGTAATCTGCCATCGGCCAATCATCATCATCGAAAAAGACAATATAATCACCTTTTGCGGTTAATAATAGCTTTTGCCTTTTTGCACCAACTGACATTTCTTTGTTATCTTGGCAGTACAATATTTCAACTTCATTAGGATTTGTTATTTGTAAATCAAAATTTTTGAGCAACTTCCTTAATTCGGAATCACGCTCGATAATTGAACATATAAGGATGCTGAGTTTCATTTCTTCAAAACTGATTTTAATGGAAACCGATAGCGCCTACGAAGGTCGTATGTTTTTTTATCAATGCCGTAAAAACTTTCATTATGTTTCATCAATTCGTCTTGCTCAATCGCTGAATTTCGGGCATAATGCTCATGTTTGAATAAACACAAATCAAAATACTTTTGTCGTTTAAGCTGATTTGCCACATCCATAAATTCATTATCGCAATAAAGTGAAATGTAGTCGGGATGATAAAGGTAATTAAAGCGTTTAAAATATTTTATCCCTAAAATGCACATCATGTTCAATTGCCTTCCGACATATCCATCATTATGAAATAAAACACCATCCAAATCCGGATAATACTGTTTCATTTCAGCAATTAGAATTGAATCCCATCCTTGGCATTGCGGTATCATGTCGTCAGATACTAACAATATAATGTCAATATCTTTGTCCATCATGTCGAGGTTTGCGTTACAGGCTGCTATTTTGCCTCTGGGGGCGTTTGAATATATTTGAGTGTTTGGGAATAGAGAAAGAGTATGATACTGAATTTGCTCGTCCTGCATGCTTACATCATCCTCATCAATCGATACAATCACTTGCACATTTTCGGGATGGTTGCAATATTCATAAAACAATTGCAATGTTGATAAGAATTGCTCCGGTCTTTGTCGTGTTGGGTATTTAAGTAAAAACTTCATTATGCAAATGTAATTAAATTGTTCTCCATGTCTGTTTCCTAATAAAATTTCTATTCTTTTCGATGTGTTTGCCTTTCATTAATTGATCCGTTTTATAACCCGTTCCAAATCCTAAGACCTCTCGCGAATACTTTATAATTAATCTATCATAAAGTTCGTAAATTCTTTTTTGTTGCGGCTTTCGATTTGCAAATAAACTAATCCCAATGTAACCTGCAGCTAAAATATCCGACTCCCGATATAAATTCCCTTCGAAATATAGTGGTTGATACTCTTTCGGCACAATGCCTAATTGAGCAAATGCAGCGTTAAAGGCCAATTCATCCGGAAATGAGCCGCCCCATAAATTATTATGGTCGGTTAAAAAGTTCGATTGCGCTTGCTTAAAAAACTTGGCTGATTCCGCATTCTTTTGAAATTGAAAGAATGATGATTGCGTTTCAACGTGAAATGAATCTTCTGGAATTTTGTAAGTTTCTTTATACTGCTCAAATTTCATCCAAATACAATTCCAATTAGTTGAATCGGGAGGATATATTCTAACTGTCTGAGGTTGCAATGTCCGTCCCATGTCTTGAACGGGTGCAAGTAATAACGAATCGGCATCAATATAGGTTGTATCACCTTTGCAATATTCGTACATGAATAATTTAGCTAATCCCGGTTCGAAGTTTTTGCGCTGATAATGGTCCTCGTTCATCAATGTAATTTCATCGAACAAAATCATGAACCTTTCCGGCATCATCTTCGAAACTTTTTCATCAACTAATAATTGAATACTTGAATCGGGATGATGAAACTTAATTGAAATTGCGGCATGAATAGCAAAGTATAGGTATTCACGCGAATTGAGAGCGATTAGAAGGAAGTTCATATCACCGCAAATATAAAAAACAATTACAAATAACAAAAAAAGCCGCAAATTAATTCGCGGCTTTTTGAATTTAACCCAAAATAAATAAACCACAAAATCTTAAAGTAGTCCCACCGGAGTGTCGTAAGATACCGGAATATCGCCTACTTTCAATGTGTATGTTCCCTTAACTTTATAAGTTTGGAAGCTGTTTTGGTCTGCCGCGTTTGGCATACCGACCGACCAAGTAACATAAGTATTAATCAATCGGAATGTTCCTTCTTGGCACCAAAAGATAGCCAACCATGTTGCCCGTCCGTCTAATGCCGAATAGAAATTAGTATTCTCGGCCGAAACATTCGCATCGGTATATGTAATCTCAGTTGTTGATTTGATTTTGATGTTATCAACGCCACATCCAACGGGATTAGCAGTTGTAACATCTGATGGATCACCTACGTTTGCGTTGATTCCTTTTACCAATCGAACCAATCCGGCTGCGATTAATGTATTCCAATCGGTGAGATCTTCCCAATCTATCCCCTCAAAAGCGGGATTCTGAGGGTCGTAATCAATAACGGCTAAGTCACTGATTCCACCTAATTGGTATATTTGACAAGTGTTTTCCGCGTATTCGGGGATTGAATCCTGGCAATAATTTGACATGGTTGTATTGTGTTAATGGTTGAGGCAAATATACGATTTTTTTAATATGCAAATACATTGAATAAAAAATCCCCAAAGAATGAGAGAAACTTTGGGGATTGATAGCTAAAATCGAAACTATGAAGTGAAATGCAAATGTAATGATTGTTTTGAGATGTACAAATTTAATTATTTTAAAGTAAGTTCTTCGCCTTTTAACTCATGGTAAAAATTCTGCACCTGATGAACGTATTTAAATTTCTTGGCAAAAACAGTCAAGCATTGGTCGCTTAAATAACACAAATGATATAAATCACCTTGTTTTAATAGCCCGAAAAATCCAAAAAACGTATGTTTATTTTCATCGGTATGCCCCAATTTTACCAACCATTCATCGGTTAATGGGATTGGATGAACTACACTCGGACTATATTCATAATCGGGGCTAAAATCAAAATATATTTCATCCGGATTAGAATGCAAATCAGTCACTTTTCCGGTAAGGTTTGCTACCCTTGCAATATTCCCAATTCTTAATTCATTTCTGTTCATTTCTTACTCATTTTATGTTTGTAACTTATCAAGGCGATATAATCACTCATTATTCCTGATTCTCTCATTTTCTTGACTGCATTAATATCGCCATCACAAAGAAACAATAAATCTGCCGCAAAATTATCCATCATCTTTACGACTGTTCCGACAAGTGAATTGCCTTGTATGTTTGTTGCGCTCTTTCGATTATTAATAGGTGTTGACTCCATAGCTCTGTTAATTTGGATTTGAATTGTTCGTAATCCGGAAAGACATCGCTCAATGAAAGGTGCAAAAAAAAAGCATCTGAAGGCATTTCGCTTGTGAACGCTGCAATCTTTTCTGTGTGAATATCCTCGTTAATAACGTAGGGAATTTCATCTTCGCGAATCAAGGACAATGCGCATAGTTCAATTAAAATCTGCGGATGAAACATTAATTTTTCATGCCGGTTTTTCATTTCTTGAATAGAAAAAATTGCCGTCTGAATATTCGATGCTTTGCCCTTAATGTTCAATGATGAATAAGCATTATCCAATGATGTTTCCGCAATTGATAAAAGCAACTGTTCTTCTTCTTTGGTTAATCGCTTTGAAAGTTCGATTAATTTAACCTGAAGTTGTTCATATCGAACGATCGGCAATTGGCTTGAATTCTCAAATCGGTAATATGCCTTATCATTGATTGTCGTTACGTATTGACAAAGTTCCTTCCAATTGTGCTTTTCATCACGCTTTTGGATTTGCTTTATTTCTGGTAGAAATTTGTGGTAAAAATGTGTGGCAATTCGTTCTCTTAGTGTCATGTTCTATTCGTGAAGTGAGTATACAAACCCATTAAACCATATCGCGCAAACTATACAAATGAACCATTCGTATATATTTGGATTTGGTTGTAAAATATACGCCAATGTTCCCCAGGTTGAGGCAAAACAATAAACGCAATGTGTTAAAGGCTTTTTCAAATATTCGGGAAAGTAGGCATCCGTAAATTCCCAAATGAAACGGAATATCATTTTTTTGTCAAGGGATATTCGAACTCCGTTGCAGAAAATGGATATGATGAGAACCTTTGCAAAGATTGTAAATGTGGCACCAATAAGCCATTCCCAAAAAACAATAGAGAAAAATATCCCTAAAACAATTATCAATAGGTTTAATATCTTCATAACGCTATCTCTTGAATCGGTTCACAATATCTAAATCCATTGAGCCATGTGTCTTTAAAGTTCAATTTCAAACATGAAATATCATCTACTTCGCCAATCGTGAAAGGTAACGCATTTGTTTCTCCATATTCAGTAAGCCAAAGAATAAACGAGTCGGACCCGTTAATCATGCCTTCTTCAGTTTCGAATTGAACAACTCCATTTACAACTTCGGTTTCAATTAAGATTACCGTTCCAACACTTAGTGATTCAATGTAAATATTTATCGGTCTGTCATATCCCGACAATTCACCGACTATGATTGTTGAGCCATAATTGCAGTAAGTTGGTGTTTGAAGGCATTTCGCCTCAATACATGAGTTTAGGCAGGGACAAGACATGATAGTAAATTTATACAGTTAATAGCACCTTCGGCAATTATATCGACCTTAATTGCAACGCATGAAAGGTTGTGAGAGTCTTTCATGTTGATTGATTTCAAGTTTTCGGTTGTATTTGTTGATAGTCCTTTCATTGCAGTTTTCAAAACGGATAGCTTCAATTCTTGGCGTAATGATTTGGGGTTGTTTATCAATACGGCTTTCATCAGCGATAATGCCAAATCGCCTTCGTAATTCGCACTATCATCACCTCCGGTTCCTTTCTTCGTGATGGCAAATAATGTTATGGGATAAGTTATTCGAACCATTCTATCGCATGCCACAATCTGCGGAATATCATCATTTAAATCCATTTCACCGGCAGCTAAAAAGAAAGTAACTCCCGAAGTATAATCGGAAGTTGTGATGTTCTGCAATTCGCCTTTAGTGTTGTAAATTGCAGGTGTTCCGTCTTTGATTAATTGCGCTAATCCGTTTACTTTGGTAAATAAACCGAGTGATTGAAGGTTTGCAATTAGCTGTTCAAATATCTTTTCCATCGGGCAAATTTATAACTTTTTCATTGCAATATCAATCAAATCTTGTCGAATGATAGCAATTTCTTCTTTGGATGATTCAAATGCATTCGGATATTTACTCAATAGCCCTTCGATTTTGCCTGATGGATTTTTTGCAGTATCGGCGATTGAAGCGGTATAAACAATTAACCCGTTTTCTTTTTTTGCTGATTGTGCCGTTTTGAATGATACCTCAAAATTTCTGAATAGTCGCAAATTTACTCTGTCACCTTCGCCTATTGTAGCTTTGAAATTACCGTATTCAGCAAAATATCCAGTCTTATGTGATTTGCCATTCTTGAATTTGGTTTGTCCGTTTTTGCCTTTGGTTGCAAATGACCTTGGTGCGCTCTTTGGATTTACATAAATCGGTTCAGTTGAATATTTGCCTATATCACTTCCGTTTGCATCTTTGCCCTCCAAAAATATCCGTTCAGCTTTTAGTCCCTTGATATGATTAAACAACTCTGTATATGGTTTTAAATCTTCCATGTACTGAATCGAGGCATCAATTTTAAGTATGGCTTCGGCTGCGGTCATGTGACAAAGGTAATTAATTTCTCCTCACAAAATCCCCCTCAAATGCATGAAGAAAGTATCTCAATGAATCGAGCATATCGGCTTGTTGAAGAACGTTTGACCTTACATCTTTCATAATTTCATCATTCGGTTTGGCCTTTACGAATTCGCAATCTCGGATTGTATTCTTACATTTTGGGTTGATAAGGATTGCAGGATAGTTTGCAAATATTGAATTGCACAATACTCTCGAATCGGTATGCAGCATATTTTTTTTATGTAGTTTTAGCTGAGTGGTTGATATTCGTAGGTACTTCAATATTTCAGTGAAAACATTCGAACCGACGCGACCAAGTATATTCTGATTTTTGCCGGATGAGTCGCCCGTTACTAAAAATTGCCCGGGTTTGGTTTGCGGTACCCGTTGACGAATTATATCGCACATTGCCTCAACATAAGTTCGTCCTGCAGTCTGCTCCGGGTTCATGCTTATTTCATCAAAGCAAAATAAATATCTTATTCCGTTCTTAATTCCCAGATGCCATAAGGTGCAAACAAACGGATTTACGTTAAAGTCAAAACTAATGTAAACTAATTGCTTCGGATCGTACTTAGCTATTTCATTAACGTGCTCGTCCCGATTAAATGCATGAAGCCAATTGATACCTCCGGCACTTATACGCTCGCACATTACCTCTCGCGCAAAGGTGTATTTATCCATTGTATTTTTAAGCATTTCAATGTAGCCGGCCGGAAGATTTCTTTGATTATCGTACGTTGTACCAAATACTCCAGGTAATGCCTTTTCGCCCCAGGTTATTTCATCAATATCCGGGTTGTAGCTCGGCGGGGTGTATGTGTATAGTGTTCTCGGATTTGCACTGCCAGACATCCGGCCCAACACTGTATCTAAATCTTCTTTGCTTGAACTTTGTATCTCATCGCCCCATGCCCACCCAAATTCAGCACCTCGATAAAATGATTCAAGTGAAAATGTTTTTATTTGGCATCCGTTACAGAATGACCAAATACCACTATGGTCCTCTGGAAATTTAGATTTGTAGTTGAAATACGGCTCAGGTCTTTTACCAACAACATAATGTTCATCTTGAAAAATATTATTTGCCGAAAGAACTTTTTTGAATTCTTTCAAAGTCATTTGCGCCAAGACGGTATGTGTCGGTGCGAATATTGCCCCGATTTCATTTGGCCGTTCAAGTAATAATTCAAGTGCAAAGTGGCATCCGGTAGTTGTTTTACTTCCCCTGATTCCACCAACATACTTTACAACTGAATGTTCTTTAGTTAAATCAATGGCTTGTTTCTGCTTTGGATGGAGTATAAAAGACATTAAAAAAGATTCAAAGCCTAAGCTAATTTTACTCTTTTCCAGGTTTTCATTGGTATTTCTCCTCTTAGCCAATAGCCAAATTGTAAAATTGCCCTTCCGATTGCTTCGTGGATTTTGAAAGTCCGCTCGCTTCTTTGTTCTCCTCTGATTTTATATCCAATTCGAATTATAATTATTCCTAAATTCCAATTTAAGGTTTTCATTTTTATAATATTAAATTATTTCTCAGCTTCGTATTTTATGGTTACGGATGGCATTTGGATTGGTTGGCCGCCGGTGGTTAAGTCGGTTTTATCGGTCAATCCTAAATC
>OFQY01000194.1_pt1 | contig 27679 bp, 37 predicted proteins | sample 1542991 | NCBI WGS metagenome assembly OFQY01 (sample SAMN07774224, study PRJEB24372) | wastewater metagenome | isolation source: Exp Tend VB 10WW | collected 2016-02 | reverse complement strand
GATTTGCACCGTTTACAGTGTATTTCTATAGATATATATTTAATATCTCTCTATAAAAAAAGAAGAAAGGGGTAAGAGTTACCCGCAGTTTACGGTGTAAATGGTGTATATCCTTACTGGTATTGAGTTTGAGTCGGTGTAAACGGTTTGCAAACGGTGTAAATGCCTGGTAAGTGTTCTACTCCCCCATTTGGCAGTATCAAAAAATGTTGTAGTTTTGGGGTATGGCAGATTGCAAAGATATGGTTGCTGAAATTTACACACACCCTGCTATATCCTCCCTTATCGCTAAAATTAAACCTCAATCAATTCAGGACGATCTGAAGCAGGAAATAGCCCTTAGCCTACTGGAGCAGCCATGTGACAAAATAGCGGCTCTATTCGCAAAAGATAATCTGCTGAGGTACTCGATGAGAGTGTGTTGGATTATGGCTACCTCTAAAAATTCAGGGTTCTATAAAAAGTTCAGGAAGTCAGATATTGTACAGGCTGTTGAGTATTTGAGGTTGCAAACATCCGGGTCCTGCATCCCACTATCCTTCGCATATATGGCGCAAAACGCCCTTAATGGTAAGAATGCGACAAAGCACGAAGATCACGAAGCCCGAATCTTTAACAAGTACATTGAACTCGGCAGTTGCTTATCTGTTGCTAAGTATTTCGGGATCCCTTATAACCATACCAGGAACGTGGTATTGAAGGTGCAGGCCGAGCTTAAACAAATATTGAAACAATGATCACTCATTCGTAGTTACCTACCATCCTTAATAATCAATCATTCGTAATGATATCAGCAATTGTAATAGTTTTAGCGGCGTACTTTACAGCTTTATTTTTTGTAAAGAATGTTATGCCGCAGCTAAAGATGTGGTTAAAGATATTGCCTGCTACAAGGGTTAAACCATTTGATTGTACGCAATGCTTATCGGTATGGTTAGCTGTAGTGTTTTACTTTCTACCATACGAATACTCAAACTTCTTTGCAATAGTATTCGGCGCAGGTTTACTTGGAACTAAACTCAGTAAATGAATATACTTGGCATACGCAAAAGACTTGATAGTGGTTGTGAATACCACCGGGTGATACTACCTATGGGTTTTATGGATGGCATTAAGGGTTACGTTACAAATATGCTGACAAAAGAAAAGATGGAGGGGTGGGATATTATTTTATTTAATCGTGTTCACCCGTACGATGCAGATAACATTCAGTTTAAGGATATAATGAACGCTAAAGTTGTAATGGATATTGATGATTATTGGAAGTTGCCGGCTAACCATATTAACCATTTTCAATACGAAAAGATAGCCGTGCAGATCGAAAGGAATATCAGGGAGGCTGATATGGTCACCGTAACCAATGAGATACTGGCAGATAAAGTAAGGCCACTGAATAGTAACGTCCATGCATTCCCAAACGCTATACCATTTGGGCGTAACCAGTTCACAGATGATCGCAGACCGTCTGAAAGAGTTAGAATATTTTGGGCTGGTACTGTTACACATGAGCACGATATAAAGATACTCAGCAACCCTATAAAACGATTAGCAGTACACGCAGATAAGATACAGATGGTTATTGGAGGGTACTTCTCTGCTGAAGAAGCTAAAGAGCAATACGATAAAAAAGAGATTTGCGCTAATCAATACTATGCAGCTTGCCATACGCAGCAGATATGGGATAGGATGTTTATGTCATACACAGCCGGAGGTACATTACCGTATGCTAAGTTACACGCAACCGGGCCAACCGACTATATGCAGATGTATGAGAATGCGGATATTATGGTTATACCTTTAGAGGATAGTGAGTGGCACGCCTGTAAATCAAACCTTAAAATATTAGAGGCTGCTACAAAGCGAATACCCTGCATTGTTTCCAATGTTGCGCCGTATAACTTAGATAAAGATGCCCCTGTGTTTTGGGTTAACTCACAAAAAGATTGGTTTTCTCATTTGAATTATTTAATTTTAAACCCACAATCCAGGGAAGACTACGGCAATAAACTTTATGAGTGGGCAAAATCAAAGTACGATCTCATTGAAATCAACAAACAAAGAGCAGCAGCATTTAGAAACCTTGTCGGCAATACAGCAACACATCCAAACCTTTGCGAAACACCGGCATTACCTTGATTTCTTTAATCGCAATGCTGAGATGGTAGATTTTCATGGCACTGTGCAGAGTGAATTGTTATCAGCTTACAGAGAACTACACGACCCGTATTACAGTTATAACAGTAGTTGCCCTGCGTGCGTGGCTGAGTTCTTAACACGCATTTACAGGGTACATGACGAATACTTAAAAACAAAAACCAATGGCGCTAATTAGCATGGCTGTACATGATACAGTAGAGAACGGCAGAACCGCTTTTACAAAGCGTACTATTGAATCGCTTTACGCTACTGTTGACTTCACAAAACACCGACTGATTATAGTTGATAACAACTCTTGCGATGCCACAAAGAAAGGTATTGAAAAGTGTGGCAAGGTTATAACGCTACCAAAGAATATAGGCACAGCAGAGGCGCTTAATTTAGCGTGGGAGCATCGGATGCCTGGTGAGCATTGTATCAAGATAGATAATGATGTGGTTATTTATTCGGAAGGCTGGGCAGATCAGCTTGAGGAGGTTATACAAAGAGATCCATCCATAGGCCAGGTAGGGTTAAAAAGAAAGGATTGTATTGAATCTCCTTTCAGAGATAGTAACGACTGGTATCATTCAGAGTTGGTTATGCTACCACACCAGGTGGGGCAGCGCTGGGTAATAGTGGAGCAGGCTAACCATATCATGGGTACCTGTGTACTTCATTCATCCGCTTTACTCGATAAAGTAGGCTACTTAAAACAACCGGGGCTGTATGGTTTTGATGATTGCTTTATGAGCCTTCGAAGCCAGCTTGCCGGCTTCCGTAATGTGTTTCTGCCACATATCGAAATAGACCATATAGACCCCGGCGGAACTGATTACCAAAAATGGAAAGAGCAATCAGCGGGGGTTGATATGCAAAAGTATAATGACGATGTGCAGAGATATAAGAGTGGAGAATTATCTTACTACTATAATCCGTTTAGCGAATGAACTACTACATCACCGGTGCATCAGGTTTTATAGGTACTGCAATGTGCAGGCATTTAGCAGCGCCAGGCAATGTTGTATTTAAGGCGGGCAGAGAAATGGATGCTTACCAATTACGCCATGCTGATATTATCATTAACCTGGCAGCTTACGGCAACCATTACGATCAGACTGATATAGCTAAAACACTTGAAGCTAATATACTTTGCTTGCAGGAGATGTTGGAGTTTGTTAAGCGGTGCGACTTTACTAAACTGTACAATATATCAACATCATCCGTTACACTTCCAAAGCAAACTGTTTACTCCGCATCTAAACTTATTGGCGAGGCGTTGGTTAATGCGTGTAATGATAAACGTATGGTTAACGTAAGGCCGTATTCTGTTTATGGCGAAGGCGAAGCAAGTCACAGGTTTATACCTACCGTTATCCGTTGTTTGCAATCAGGCGAAGTAATGAATCTGTGCGATGCGGTTCACGATTGGATATATGTTGATGATTTTATCAATGCTATGTTTAATGGGGCAACAGATATTGGTAGTGGTGTACAGACCACGAATTTACAGGTAGTAAGATTACTGGAGAGAATATCAGGTAAAATACTTAGTTACAAACCAAAGCCAGGGTTACGATCTTATGATACATACGACTGGCGTTGCGCCGTACCTGTTAAGTGCAGGCCGCTTTATGAAGGATTAAAATTAACGCATGACCGCATTACACAATAGAATCATACAGATCAGTAAGAAGTATGGGCTATCTCATTTGGGTAGCTGCCTTACCGCTGTTGATATTATTGATAAGATTTATGAAACGAAAAAAATAACCGAGCCCTTTATACTTTCCTGCGGTCACGCCGGACTTGCTTTATACTGCGTACTTGAAAAGTATTACCGTTATGATGCGGATAAACTATACCTTGAGCATGGCACGCACCCAAACCGTTCAGATCGCCACATGATACATTGTTCTACCGGTTCATTGGGGCAAGGGTTGCCGATAGCCTTAGGAATGGCGATGGCAGATAGGTCAAAGAATGTGTATTGTCTGATAAGTGATGGCGAAGCGCACGAAGGAACGCTGTGGGAGGTTGCCAACACAATGCACAAATACAGCGTTACCAACTTAAAAATATATCTCAATTATAATTCCTGGGGAGCATACGATTTTATTTACCCCGATTTTATTAATCGCATACGTTCAATAATGCCGTTTATAAATATCGTTCAAACGTCTGTTGATGATTACGGGCTATGCGGGCAATCCGCACACTACGTTAAAGCAGAGCTTGCGTATGGTGTAAAAACATCTTATACATGAGAAAAGAATTTGCCATACAACTACACGCAGAGATGAGCCTCAATGATAATATCTATCTTATTACTGGTGATCTTGGCTATGGTATATTTGATGAGATACGGCATGACTTCCCCGCCAGGTTTATTAACCCAGGCGCAGCAGAGCAAACAATGATGGGCATAGCTGTAGGATTAACACTACAAGGGAAGACGGCGATTGTTTACAGCATCACACCGTTTCTTTTATTCAGGCCGTTTGAAACGATACGCAATTACATAAGCCATGAATCAATACCGGTTATAATGGTAGGTAGTGGTAGGGGTAAAGATTATGAGCATGATGGGTTTTCGCATGATGCTACAGACGATGTGATAATAAAACAGTTGCCGAATATTGTGTATCTTTCAGACGATAGTTTTGACCTGCACAAAATAATTGATCAGCGCAGGCCCACATACTTAAATTTAAAACGATGATAACATACCGTTACACCTCCGATGGATGGCGGCCCGATCCGGCAACACTCGGCAAAGTTATAGATATTGGCGGGGCTAACTCATTCGCTCATGGGTTCCTTGACGCTGTTGTGGATATACGGGAACCACAAGCTGATGCAACATACAAGTTTATTGGTAATATTGATGAGCCCGAAATATGGGACAGAATAAAGCGTCATGTTGCAAAGTATGGTAAATGGGATTACGCAATTTGTACGCACACACTGGAGGATATTAATAACCCGGTGTACGCCGCCCGCATGATTGAGCAGATCGCCAATGCCGGTATAATTGTTGAGCCGTCTAAGTACCGGGAATTGTCCAGGTTCTCAGGAAGTTTCAGGGGCTACATTCACCACCGCTGGATATTCGACATAAGAGAGGGAAAGATTGTAGCTTTGCCAAAGATCAATTATATTGAGGATCCGTGTTTTGATTGCGCAATGCAGGCAGAGGAGTTGATTATCGAATGGAAGGACAGAATTGATATGATCGCATTAAACAACGGTATGCCGTATGGTACAGACACATTAAGCGGAGAGGAGCATATTAAGCAACTTTATAAACAGCTATTATGAAACTAATAAACGGGCAGGATATAGAGTTGAATATTGTAAGCGATGCCGCTAAAGCTCACTTCGCAGAAGATACCAACTACACTAAATTTATTATTGCAGAGTGGGAAGATTTACCGTATAGTAAGTACATTAAACCAGGCTCTACTATTTTAGATATTGGCGCTAATGTGGGCCTGTTTGCGCTGCACGTTTTACCGTACGCAAAATATATGGTTTGCGTGGAGCCTACACCCGCACATATGCAGATACAGATTGAACTGCTTAACACATCAAAGGTAGACCATTGCTTAGCGGCCCTTAACTCCTACACCGGCAAAACTAAATTTCATCTTGAGCCGGTTAATACAACCATGAATACCATAAGACAAGACGGAGGTATTGAGGTTGATTGTATAACCTTGCTTGACTTGTGTAACAAATACAACTTAACCGAAGTTGATTTCTGTAAGGTAGACATTGAGGGCAGCGAATGGCAGGCGATTACTGTTGAACGTATAAAAGAAGTTGCCGGTATAATTAAAGCGTTCTTTGTTGAACTACACCCACGCACCTCCGAGGCGCAGCGGGATATGGCTGCAAGGTTTACAGAAGCGGGCTATCTTGTTCAACTTATCGAATATAACGGATCAATATACTGCACAATATGAAACTCCTCGTAATAACAACCTGCGATAATAAAGATAACCAGGGGTGGCATAAACTTGAAGCCAGCCTGCAGAAGTTTGGCTATGACTACGAATGTATAGTACACCCGTTTACATTCGGTACACAGTTAGGAGTTGTCCGTAAATGGGCTAATGAATATACGGGCGATGCAACACATATCTTATACACAGATGCGTTTGATACGGTTGCGCTGGGCGGGCTTAACGAGGTTGTAAATAAGTTTACGGGGTTTGATTGCAAGATGTTGATTAGTGCCGAAAAGAACTGCTACCCTCACCCTGAACGTGCTGCCGATTACCCGTACTGCGAATCTGCATGGCGCTTTGTTAATGGAGGTGGCTGGATTTGCGAGATTGAATATTTTAAATACCTTTGTGAAAAGGAGGGGTTGTCGCAGCACTCACACGATCAGGTATGGCTCATGGAAGCGTACCTTAGAAATCAGCAGGATATAAAACTGGACAGCAACTGCGAGGTATTTCAGAGTATTGCGTTCAGTAATTTGGATGAGTGGTATGTAAGTAACATGATAGGTGAAGTAGGCAGGAACCCAAGCAACGGTAAAATAATACTTGGCGAAACAGGCAAGCGATTTACCAATGCGGCAACACATACCCAACCTGTATTCTTTCACGGCAACGGACATACCGAAATGAATTGGGTTTATAACATAGTATGAAAAAAATAATCATAGCATTACTTATCGTTTTCGCAATGGTAAGCTGCACAAAAGAATCACCGGTACAACATGGCCCCGGTGCGCCTAAACCAATAAGGCCCGATTTAATAGATACACAACATCATGGGTAGTAGTAAAGGCAATAATAAGTATCTGACCCCCGATAAGATGTGGGACCTATTCCTTAAATACAAGGAGTATGCTAAAGCTAATCCTAAACAGGTAAAGGATTGGGTAGGCGGTGCAGGTAAAGAAGTGACCAGGTTAAAAGAGATACCACTAACAATAGAGGGGTTTGAGAATTATTGCGCTGATATTAAGGTTATACAAGATTTGGGAGATTACTTCTCAAACAATGGTGGCGCATATAAGGATTTCATATCAGTATGTTCCCGTATAAAAAAGGTTATCAGGCAGGATCAGATTGAGGGCGGCGCTGCAATGATTTATCATAGTGGTATTGTAGCGAGGTTAAATGCACTGGTAGAGAAGACGGAGAATAAGCATGAGGTTTCAGAGATCGTAATTAAGCATGAGAGTTGAGGTTAAACTTAATAAGCCACACCCGGCACAGCAGAAAGTATTAAACAGCCCCGCCCGGTTTAGGGTTATGATGTGTGGCCGGCGTTTTGGTAAGTCCCTTATCAGCCAGGATATAAGCATAGAACACGGCATTTCTAAAAAGCAAGTTGCCTACATTACCCCCACATTTCAGTTAGGTAAGATATTTTTTCAGGAAATCATTAAGATACTACCGCAGGAAATTTACAGTAAGAATGAAGCTGACCTGGTTATAAAATTTATAACAGGAGGCACTATCAGGTTTTTTACAGGTGAGAACCTTGACGCAATGCGTGGGTTAAAATTTCACCTTGTTATCATTGACGAAGCATCCTACATCGCAAACCTGCAGGATGGTTGGCAAAACTCTATCCGGCCCACACTAACCGACTATAAAGGCAAGGCGATATTCCTCTCAACGCCGAAAGGCAAAAACTTCTTTTACTCTTTATTCATTAAAAATAATGAGCCAGATTGGGAGTCTTTTAAATTCACCACATACGATAACCCGTACATTGACCGTAACGAAATAGACTCAGCAAAAGCGCAGCTACCCACTGCTGTATTTGAGCAGGAGTATATGGCTAATCCGATGGAGAATGCTGCTAACCCTTTTGGCAGTGACCATATAAATAAATGCGTTAAGCCGATGTCAAAAGAGCCTACTGAATTTTACGGTGTTGACCTTGCTAAGTCTGTGGATTGGACTGTCATTATCGGCATGGATAAACAGGGTGATGTTACAGAAGTACATAGATTTCAAAAAGACTGGATGCAAACAAGGGAGGCGATTATTGGCATCATTCAAAAAGATAAACCGATTGAAATTGACAGTACCGGCGTTGGCGATCCTATTGTTGAGGATTTGCAGCGTCACTTTTATTCAATGTATGGCGTAAAATATACCTCACAGAGTAAGCAAAAACTAATGGAGGGGCTGGCTGCCGCAATCCACAAAGGCGAAATAGGCTACCCCCAGGGGCCGGTAAAGGATGAACTGGATATATTTGAATATGTGTTCACCCCTAATGGTGTTAAATACTCAGCTCCTACCGGTTTCCATGACGATTGCGTCAACGCCCTGGCACTTTGCAATAAATGCCGTATTGAACACAAAGGGCTCGGCGTTTACAATATTGTGTAGCCCCGTCATAACTTCTCTTTTTTTTATATAGTATAGTATGACTATACTACAATTTCAGCAACTTTACTTCATTACTCAGTCCAAAGATCACGACCTCGATAAGTCTATCAAGATGGCCGGGGCCGTTACCGGGCTAACCCCTGAGCAGGTAGAACTTATGCCTATGCCGAAGTTCAATAAACTATGTGCTAAGATCAATAAACAGTTTGAACTACTGCACAAAGATTATATGAAGGGCAAACCAAAAAGCATCGTGTTTATTAAAGGGCGATGGTATAAACTACACTACAGGGTTGACAGGCAGCCGGTGAACGCAGGCAGGTTTGTAGAGGTAGCAGCCTTTGGCGCTGATGTAATACCCAACCTGCATAAGATCATGGCATCAATAGCCGAGCCGGTACGGTTAACCATGCGTGGCTTTGTACCTTATGAACGGTTGCATGAGGATATAGCAACCGACATGGAATCGCTAAACTTCGAGGCTGCGTATCATGCAGCGGTTTTTTTTTACACTCTTTACGGGGTATCCATGAACGCTATCCGGCCCTATTTGGTGAAGGAGTTAGTGAGGAAGGGGGTGAGGATAGAGGAAGCGGAGGAGCAATTGAAAAGTTTGTCACTTCTTTTGGATGGCTTTACAACGCCAAAATGGTCGCAGAGTTTGAAGCCATACCTGTTGAACAGGTTTGGAAGTTAGGCGTTATCCAATTCTTAAATGATCTATTGTACATAAAATTTAAAGATGCCCACGATGCGGAACAATACAGACAACAAGCAGCAAAGTACCGTTAAGATGATAACTAAAGACGAGGCTATGATTACGGTACTGCCTGTTAAAGTAATTGATATTATGACTGTGCCGTCCGGTATTGTTAAGCACGTTTATTTTTGTATCTCACCATTTAGTTTAAACTGATGCCGATAAGTATAGCACAAGCACAAAAGAAAAATTTAAGCGGCCTCGGCAAGTTTGGCGAAGATAAAGGAGATGAGGTAGAGTTATCTGAAACTGAAGCTATGTTTGCCGAGTACGGTAAAAAATTTATGCTGAACCTCGGCAAGTATGCCAATGCAAAGAATGTTGTTGATACAGGTAAGCTGCTAAGTGAGGCTACATTCAGAATAGTTGATGGCAATAAGTTGCAGTTAATTATGCCTGATTATTTCGATTATCCGAATGAAGGTGTTAAAGGTGTACGCAGTAGTAAAAATGCGCCTGCAAGTCCATACCAGTTTAAAACATTCGGCATGAGTGCTGATGGTAGGCGTAACATAAAAGAGTACATACAGCGTGGTCACGCAAAGATCGCAACGGTACGCAAAACAAAAGATAAGGCTTTGGGAATAGGCAGAGAAAAAAAACATCTTGAGTTAATTGACATTGAAACAAACACATTGATATACCTGATAAAAGCATACGGCATAAAGACAACCAACTACTTTAACCTGGCATTGGCAGAAACATTTAAAGACTTCCAGGTAGATATGAGTGAGGCTTTAGGCAGGGATATAATTTTTTCACTTGAGAAACTAAACAGGAATGGCAATAACAATTAATGCTGCGCCGGATAACTGGTCATCCGTTCAGGATGCCATGTGGCATACGGTATCATCTGACAACAGCGGCACAGTGGATTTTAAGTTCGTGTTTGATGTATGGGTGGGCGGTGTACAGAAGATACGGGTTAAGCAATTCCCTGACCCTACAACCGGCAAGGGTTATTTTAACGCCGGGCCTATTGTAAGGAACTCAATGGTGTATGATTGGTTTGAGCCAGTTAATAGCACAATGTATGCGGCGCTTCCCGATCTTAATGGGGAGATTGGAATAGCGTACTTATTAAATATAGGGGAAGAGGTAAGCGGGATTACCACAACCGCTATGGCAAGCGGTGAGGTTAGCGGGTGGAACTTTGCGCCGCCATTATTCAGACGGAGGGTATTAGACCTCAGTTCCCGTGCAGATAAATGGGTAACAAATAGACCATTGATAGCCGGCATTAGTTTGACAGAAAATCTATTTGCAGGGTTCTTTTTTAATTCTAATAAAGACACGGTTATTCATGTTGAGCCGTTCAATCATTCAAACCAAACTTTAGGGCAGACGGACGGGTCAATAGTTAGTACCGGCCCCTGGGGATTTGCTCAAATGAACTTATCTGTCGCATCCATATTTGAGGAATTAGGCTTAACGATTGATGACGATGTAAAGTATTACGATGTGTGGTTTAATTCACTTACAGGGCAGAAGATGCGGATCTATGTCAAGTGCAACCCTAAATACACATCTTACCCAGTTCACTTTTTAAACAGGTGGGGAATGTGGGACACTCATAGGTTTGACTTGGTAAGCAAATTAAATTTAGATGTTAAGCGGAAAGGATTTGAGAAAAGGGATTATACTTTCAATGGGAACTCAGTTGATTATATAAAATCAACCAGCGGGGCGCAAAGATACTATGAGGGGAAAATAAACCACTCAATACAACAGGATTGGAATATCAAATTAACCAGCGATGCTTTAACAGATGCAGAGTATGAATGGCTTGCTGAGTTAGTTGCATCTCCACAGATACTTTTAGAGTATGACGGCTATAACTATCCTGTATCAATTAAAAATACAAACTACGATTACCGTAAGTATGTCAATGACAGGTTAAAGAGTTTGGAGTTAGAATTTGAATTTAACTCATCACGAATGACGCATCTACGATGATAAGAATGTTTATTGAAAATAAGGAGTTGGATATTTCAAAAGACTTATCACAAAAGATAACGTATGCCATTGACGATATACGCAATCTTGATAGCAAGTCAACAGCGTTCACTAAGACAATTGTATTACCTGGAACGGCTAATAATAATAATCTTTTGGGTAACATCTTTGATCTGAATAACAGCAATTTTACAAATGACCTTAACCCTAATGTTGAGTACAACTTTAATGCTGCAAAAGCTGCAAAGTGCAGAGTTGATGCTGACGGTATGAGGGTAATTAAGGGCGTGTTCAGGTTGCTGAAAATTATCCGTGACGGTGCAGATATTGAGTACGAGTGTAGTGTTGTTGGTGAACTGGGTGGGTTTGCTATGAAACTGGCTGCTAATAAGATCGAGGACTTAGATTTTAGCGCTTACGATCATACATACAATGCCGCCAATATTTCAGCGTCATGGGATCACGCAGGAGATGGGTACGGGTATTACTATCCTCTAATGGATTACGGAAACTACGGGTTAAACTCTAAACATGACTGGAAGATAAATACTTTCAGACCGGCCCTTTTTGCTAAAGAATATATTGACAAGATATTTGAAAGTGCAGGTTATACCTATGAGTGTGACTTGTTTTCTACTGATAGGTTTAAAAGGTTAGTCATTCCGCATAACCAAAAAGTTATGACGGCATACGTTCCTAATCTTTTGACGATGGAAATTAATACACTTAAAAACAACTTCGCGTCTCCGGCAAGTGCAAGGATACTTCATTTTGACGTATTGACCGGTACTGGCTTAACAGACAGCAATACTAAAAGTCGGTTTACTTATACAGGTACGCAGCCGATAACAATAGAAATAGATTATAATCTTATAGGTAATTGTGCAGTAGCGATAATACACAACTCCCTTGAGGAAGGACATGGTATTTTTCAAGTGTTGAAGAACGGCACTACTACGTCAGGAAACCATGCGTATCAGGGAGTGTATAATATATCGGGGGTGGTTACATTAAGTTTAGTTAACGGTGATTACTTTGAGTTGCTTAACTATCCTACATACCTATCTTTTGTAGCTACTTCATATGGATTAGTCCATATTACATCTGTCCCTCCGATAACCATACCCATATCAGAAGGTGACCCTGTAACGCTTAATACCTGCATACCGTTAAACATACTGCAAAAGGATTTCTTTGTTTCTATAATGAAACTGTTTAACCTTTTTGTTGATGAGGATAACTTTGACGAAAAGCATTTAGTTATAAAGCCGTTCCCTGATTACTATACTGGCGAGGTAGAGGACTGGAGCGATAAGATAGACAGAGGCCGTCCGATGGAGTTGGAACCCATGAGCGAATTGAATGCCAGGTATTACGAATTTAATTGGAGGCAAGATAATGACTACTACAATGAGCTGTACAGAAAAAGATATAATGAGGGGTACGGATGCCGTACGCATGATACGGTGTACGATTTCGCAAAAGAAACGCAGACGATGGAATTGATATTTGCAGGCACCCCGATTGTTGGTTACGGTGGGGAGGAGAAGGTTTACTCAACAATATTCAAACAGACCGGTAACCCGCCGACAACAACAGAGGAGAATGTGGATAGCGTTATCCGTATTTTACTGGCTAAGAAAATGACCGGGCTTACAAGTTGGAATATCCGAAATGTAACAGACACAACAACGCTTGGGTCTTACACAACCTATGGTTACGCCGGGCACCTTAACGACCCTGATGCGCCGAGTAACGATCTTAATTTCGGAGTGCCGAGGGAACTGTTTTTTGTACTTGTCAGCGGTGACATTACGGTTAATCAGTTTAATGTTTACTACTCTGCGTACATGGCAGAGATCACTGATAAAGATAGCCGAATGTTGAAGTGCTTTGTTAAACTAAATGATGCTGATATTCATAACCTATCATTTGCTAAGTACAAATACATTGACGGTGGGTTGTACCGGTTAAACAAAGTTTTGGACTACACGCCTAACAGCAATGAAACAACCAAGTGTGAATTATTGAGAGTAATTTATCAAACATATTTATAACTTTTTTATAATGAAAACAGTAATAGCGGCAGAGGTTAAAGTTGACGGCTTAGATCAGGCCGGGCAAAGCGTAGGTAGTTTCCGAAAGCAGTTGAAAGAGGCGCAGCAAGACGTTATCAATATGGCGGATAAGTTTGGAGTTACATCTAAACAAGCTGCGGATGCCGCTATGAAAGTAGCACAACTCAAAGATCGTATAGGCGATGCCAAAGCCCTGGCAGATACGTTCAATCCCGATAAAAAGTTTGTTGCGTTGTCAGGAGCATTGCAAGGTGCTACTGCCGGATTTTCCGCTTTAACAGGCGCAATGGGTTTATTCGGCGGGGAGAGTGACGAGGTACAAAAAACATTGTTAAAAGTTCAGTCAGCAATGGCCCTGCAGCAAGGTATCTCAGGGATTAAAGGTGCTTTGGATAGTTTTAAATTACTCAGTGCTGAAATAGGCGGGGCCGTTGTTAAGGCGTTCTCATCTTTAAAAGGTGCCATCATAGCCAGTGGTATAGGTGCGTTGGCTATTGCGCTTGGATATGTTGTAGCCAATTTCAAAGAAATAGAGGAGGCGATTAGCGGGGTTAGTTCAGAACAAAAGCAACTCAACAGCATTAACGATAAGGCGATTGACAACGCAGTAGAGGAGCAGATAAAAGTTAAGCTACTCGTTACAGAATACCAGGCACTCGGCACAAGCGTAGGCAAGAAAAAAGAGATACAGGATAAGCTGCAAAAAGACTACCCCGCTTATTTTGGCAACCTAAAAACTGAAAAGGAATTTGCGGACGGGTTGTCGGCAGCTTACCTTAAACTATCGCAGGCATTGGCGGTTAAAGCTAAAGTGCAGGCTGCTACTTCTTTGATGACAGAGAACGAGGCAAAGGCGTTAAAATCGGAACAGGCTTTACAGGACTTGCTTAGTGGCAAAGTGGCAAATAATTTATCACAGGGCGTTATTGATAAACTAAAAGAGGGGTTGGTTAATCAGGCTGCTGAGTACAGAGAGAAAAACCAGTTTTTAATTGATACTATATTAGCCGCTAACAAAGAACTTGAAGGTTTGGGCGGCGATCCTAATGGCGGCGGTACTAAGACTTCAGTTTCTCCTAAAGTAGAAAAGAAAAAACAGGAAGAGGTAGAACTTGAAAAACTAAGAAATGAAGCTGCTGCAAATGAACTGGCAGACAACAACCAATTACAGGAGGACTTAGCAGCTCAGGAATTGGATAGTGCAGAAAAGGAAAGATTGGCAATGATAGAAGCCAATGACTTAATGCTCCAAACAAAACAAGAGATAGCTGAGCTCAATCTTTTAAATGACCCTGACAGTATTGATAATAAGATAGCAAAGATCAATGCGGATTATGAAATTGAGTTGTCTAACCTTGATCTCAGGGAAAGCGAAAGGGCTGTTATAATGAAGCGTTGGTCAAACGAAATTATATCAATAAAGGAGCAGGAGGCGGCAGCTAAGAAAAAAATACAGGAGATAGAATACCAGCAGGTACAAACGGGATTGAATGCTATCGCAGGGGCATTGGATGGCTTTGCCGATTTAGTTGGCAGGGAAACAGCAGCGGGCCGGGCACTGGCAATAGCTGGATCTGTTATCAAAACAATACAAGGCGGTATCAGTGCGTATATGGGTATGATAACAGCTATACCTGGCCCCTGGGGGATTGCCTTGGGTATAGTAGCCGCAGCAGGGGTTGTAGCATCAGGCGCAGCATCAATAGCGAAAATGAAGGCTGTGCAGATACCGGGGCAGGGCGGAGGTGGTGGGCCTACCGTTCCGCCGTTTCAGGCTCCCGTTGTGCCGAGGGCTCAAACTACTCAGCTAAATGCGGGGTCACTAAATGCCATAGGAAACGCTGCTAACAGGGCTTATGTACTTGAACATGACGTTACCAATAACCAGGAAAGGATAACCCGTTTAAACCGTGCCGCCCGTATCAATTAATAATTTCTGTAAAAATTATATAGTATAGTATGGATTTCCCTATTTACGAATTACAGATCAACGCAGAGATAAAGGATGATGCTGAAGTTTCTTTTATCGCCTTAGTAGATACACCTGCTATTAAACGGGATTTTATAGCGTTCAAAGATGCCGTAAAATTCGAGGTTGTTAGCGAAGATCAGCACATTATCACAGGGCCGCTAATGGTGCCTGATCAACTTATTTATCGCAATAGCGGCAAATTTGGTGAGCATTATGTAAAATTTTCTGCCGATACAATAAGGGCAATAGCTATCAAGTTTTCAAAACAGGGCTACCAAAAAAACGTTAACCTGATGCACGATGAGGCAATGCAGGTTGACGGGCTTACCATGTTTGAAAGTTTTATATCCAACACACAGAGAGGAGTTAAGCCTATGGCTGCTTTTACAGACTTGCCGGATGGCAGTTGGTTTGGTTCTTTTTATGTGGAAAATGAGAATGTTTGGGCAGCAATAAAAGACGGCAAGGTAAAGGGATTTAGCGTTGAGGGCCTGTTTAACTATGTTGAGCCGCAAAGCGAAGACGATCAGGTTTTAGCTGAATTGAAAAGAATTTTCGGCGTAAAATAATAATTTCTAAAAATTTTATATAGTATAGTATGACCGCAAAAGAAATCATCGAAAAGGTTAAGATTCTGTTTACAGAACTAACTACGCCACCAGCCACACCAGTTGCAGCCCCGTTAGCAGCACCAGTTGTTACAGAATACGATCTTAAAGACGGCGGTAAAGTATCTATTGATAAGTTGGAAGTTGGTGGTATTGTTATGATTGACGGAAACCCGTCACTGCCCGGTGATCTTGAATTAGCAGACGGTACAAAGTTAACCGTTGCAGATAACGGCGTTATCTCAGCAGTTACACCAGGTGCAGCCGCACCGCCTGCCGCCCATGAAATGGATATGGCTACTAAGTTTGCCAGTTTTGAAACATCGGCTACTGAAAAGTTCACATCATACGAGGCTAAGTTTACAGCCTATGAACAAAGGTTTGCAGCTAATGAGTTGCAATTTGAAGCATACAAAACAGAGTTAGCCAAGTACAAAACAATGATTGAGCAGTTACTGCAATTCGGTAAGTTAATGGTAGAGAAGCCTGCAGCATTACCAGACCCGGCAGTAAGGGGTCAATTTAAAGAAGAAATGAAAGAAACAGATTTTACACCCGGATTATTTTAAAATATTAAAACCACAAAAAGATGGCATTTTCATTAGGTACGTTATCAGCATATACAAAGCAGCTTGTTAAGCCGCTATTGGAGGCCGCTGTATTTTCTGCTAAAACGCAGCAAATGATTAAAAAGGGTGGTATCACACTACCTAATGTTAAGAGTGTGGTAGCAATACCGATATTCGATACGGATGCCGTTTTTGGTACGCAGTCGTGTACCTTCGATCCGTCCGGTACAACAGCTTTCACTCAGCGGTCAATAACCGTTGGTAAGATCAAAGTTGAAGAAAAACTTTGTATGAAAGACATGGAAGCCTACTTCTTACAGGAGGCGTTAAAGGCCGGAAGCACCTACGAAGATTTCAGCAACTCCGATTTCCAAAAAGCATACCTGGAACGTAAGAACCTTAAAATTGCCGCTAACCTTGAAACAGCTATCTGGCAGGGTGACACATCCAGCTATGCGCCAAACCTTAATAAGTTTGACGGGTTGCAAAAACTGATCGCAGCCGGGTCACCGGTTAATGCAAACGTATCGGGTTATACAGGTATCGCACCTATCACTACCATTACGCCATCAAATGTTATAGCCGCTGTTAAGGGTATGAAAAATGCCATACCAGCCGCTCTGAAGGGCATGACTGACCTTATCATATTCTGCGGATATGATGTGTATGATATGTATGTTGATGCAGGTGTTACAGCTAACCTATTCCATTACGATTTCAAAGATGACAGCAACTACGGCGGTTTAAAGATACCGGGTACTGGCATCCGTTTGGAAGCGGTACATGGTTTGGACGGCACCGGTGATATGTACGGTACAAGACTGTCAAACATCGCCGAGGCGTTAGACCTTGAAGGTGAGGAGCAGAATTACCGCTTATGGTACAGCGAGGATAACAATGATGTGAGGTTCAGGGCTGAGTGGAAGTATGGTGTAAACGTAGCGTTTACAACAGAGGTTGTTAGCCTGTTAGCTTCGATCTAATAAAAACAATATTACTCATAAAGGGCGGTGCAATAAACGCCGCCCTTTTTAATACAAAATAAAATGGCTTGTGCATTATCAGCGGGATACTCAATAGATTGCAGGGACGGTATAGGCGGTATTGATGCCGTGTATTTCGGGGAGTTCGCCAACATGACACTAACCGATGCCAGTGGAACTATCACAGCGATAACCAAAGCAACAGGTAAGCGTTTTTGGAAATTCGATATCCCTACAAAATCCACTGCAACAGCCTCATCTAATCCTACGCCCTCAACAGAGAACGGCACTTTATTCTTTGAGCAGTCTGTGGATATGCCTGTTAATAAAAGGGATGCTACAACAAGGAACATCATTACCACCCTGGCTAAGAACAAGCTGATAGTAGTAACCAAAGATAAGGACGGCGTTTACAGGATGTACGGTAAGGCGTATGGCTTATTTATGGACGTATCTACCGGCATGACAGGCGCAGCGGCAGGAGATGCCAATGGGTATGTGCTGAAGTTCACCGGATCGGAAACAGAGGACTTCTTTGTGGTTGCCTCAGCCGTTGGCCTGGCACTTGAAACACCTGGATAATTGAGTAGTTAATAAATAAATGATAGCCCCGTCCGTTGCAAGACGGGGTTTTTTAATATGCTAAACTTTAGGAAAGGAAATACAGAAACGGTTTATTTTACGGGTACTGAAAACGCTACCTTGACAGCACCGTATTTTTTATTTACCTTTACGAATAGAACCACCGCTGACGTTGTTAGTATCATGGCAACCAATGTAAGCACAACTGGCAGGTACGATAAATTTTCGCTGGCTGTGAATATTTACTTTGCGAATTATGATACCGGCTTTTGGGAGTACGCAGTAAGAGAGAAGGCATCGAATAGCGATATGACATTAACGGGAACGGTGGTAGAAACGGGGTTTATGTTTTTAAGGGCGGCAACGGATTTTGAGCCAACAGAATACTCAGGACAATCTAACGCATTCACAGTTTACGATGGACAATAATAAAGAAAATACAGGCAGCTCTTACGCTAACATTGTTACGGTTAAATTTGCCCAGGCGCAGCAGCCGAAATACCAGGAAAACAAAGCGAAGGGGTATGTTGAATTTGGAAAAGACAATGACTACCCTGAATATCTTTTAGGACTTTACTCCGAGAGTGCAAAGCATGGCGCAATTGTTAAAGGCAAGGTAAACTATATTTTCGGTAAAGGGTTTGACAATATACCTAAACCAGCTAACAAAAAAGAGAGTTGGAACCAAATAGCAAAGCGTTGTATTTTAGATGACGAGCTTTACGGTGGTTACTATTTGCAGATCATCTTTAACCTGGCTGGTGCAATAACAGACGTTTACCACATTGAGTTTTATAAAGTACGGTCTAACAAAGCGCAAAATAAATTCTTTGTAAAAACAGACTGGAAAGATAACGCAGAAAAGATGAGAGAATACCCTGCGTTTACGGGTGTTTATGACTCTACCAAACCTACCTGCATACTATTCGTTAAACAATACAATCCAAAAGCGGATACATACCCTGTGCCGAATTACTACCAGGGGCTTAACTATATAGAAAGTGATGTCCAGGTAAGCCGGTGGATTTTGGGTAACGCTAAAGACGGGTTTGCTGCTGGTAAGTCCATCCAGTTTTTTAACGGAGATCCTGTTGAGGAACAAAAAGGGCAGGTAGAAAAATCTCTTAAAAAGAAGTTCTCCGGCAGCGAGGGTGACAGGATAGTACTGATATTTAGTAAGCCAGGGGAAACTCCGGTAGCGATTAATGACCTGGGTAATACCATGCTAACGAAAGAGGACTTTAATCCTATCAACTTACTCATACAACAGGAGATATTCAGCAGTCACCAGGTTACTTCACCTATGCTTTTCGGCATTAAGACTGAGGGTCAATTGGGAGGCCGTACTGAACTTACGGATGCCTATGAGATATTCAACAACACCTATATAAACGAAAGGCAGCAGGCCCACGAAGAAACCTTTAACGCCCTGTTTAAGATGGCTGGTATCACAGGCGATTTTAAGATAACGCCGGTAGAGCCTTTGGGCTTTACGCTTAAAGACGATATGTTATTGGACGTAATGCCGAGGGAATACTTTTTAGATAAGTTAGGGGCAGATCAAAAATACTATGCTTTACCTCCTGCAAGAACACAGTCAGCAGCGGGTGTACCTGCTACCGGTGCAGATGGGTTGCCTATTGCGGCAGTTAATGAAAACCTATCCAAGATGTCAGGCCGGCAGTTTCAACAACTTGAGAGGGTTGTCAGGAAATTTAAGTCAGGTAAGATAACAAGAGAGGCTGCGGCAATGATGCTAAAAAATTCTTTTGGCATAAGTGATGAAGAGGTCGGGCTGTTTTTAGATGCTGATAGTAATGATCAGCAATTCGCATCGCAGGAGGAGCAGGACTTTGCTTTGGTAGAGCAGTTCTCCGCCGTAGGAGAAAATGCTGACCTTTACGATATAGTCAGCAGCAAACCGGCTAAAGAAACTGAATACTTCGCAGATGTCAAGCAGTTGAATGAGCTTGAAGCTAATGTGCTTAACCTTATAAAAAAAGACAGTAAGGTTACAGCCGATGTGTTGGCAACCGTTTTAAAACAGGATGTTGCGGTTGTAAGCAAAATAATATCAGGGCTTGTTGAGGCTAATATCCTTTCTGAAACCGTAACAGATGCTGGCACTGAAAGAGCAGCAACAGACCAAAGAGTGGGAGGTGATAAACCTTCAACGGTTGATGTACTTTTAAGGTACAGCTATAACTGGCGGGATATTGTACCCGTTACTGAGCGTAATACTACAGATCACCCGTCCCGGCCTTTTTGCGTAAAAATGATGCAATTGAACAGGTTGTATAGCAGGCAGGATATTGAAACAATTAGTGCCAGGTTAGGTTATTCTGTTTGGGACAGGGTTGGCGGGTGGTGGACAGATAGCAGGAACCCTACGCCGCCGCAGTGCCGTCACGAATGGTTTGCATTAACCGTAATAAGAAAAAAACAATGAGCGCCAATACAATATTTATAAAAGGGCAGTTGCTTAAAGACCGTACTGGAGTAAGCGATGCTATTGATGATAAGCAGTTAAAGCCGCAGATAAAACTGGCTCAGGATATGTACCTGCAACCGGCATTGGGCAGCACTTTATATCTGCGCCTGCAGTCTGGAGTTGAGGCCGGTAACCTTAATACGAATGAAACAACGCTACTTAATAATTACGTTACAGACTGTTTGGTTTGGTACACCATGAGCCTGTTACCGATTGCTTTAGGATTTCAGTTTTTTAGTAAGGGTGTATTGCAAAAGACGTCAGATGAAAGCAATACACCGTCACGATCAGACCTTGAAGTTATAAGCAGCCAATACAAACAAACAGCAGAGTTTTATAAGCAGCGTTTAATTAACTACCTGCGCCAAAACTATTCGCTGTTTGCCGAATACATAAATACAGGCGGTGGCAGAGATGTTATATTCCCCGAAGCCAAAGCATACACTTGTCCTATATTTTTAGGAGTTGCGCCGGTAGAAGAGGCAGGCAGGGCATTTATAAATGACAGCTCATCAGGAACACCGGTATCAATAGAGATCAGCCCTGCAACGGGAGTTGCATCGTTTACTATTACCGGATTGCCTGGTAATGCTACAATAATACTTGCTATCAGGAGTGGTGTGCCAAAGGGCATCACAAACGCAGCGACAGCTAATACTCTGTATTTACAGATAAATGGCAGCACTTGCACATTACCGACAGGCGATGTTACAGGATCAGGTGAATTATTTATATTTATGTATCGTTAATATATGGCAGTAAAATATAAGCAAAAATTAATCGACAAAGTTTTAGAACATGACTTACAATCAGTTGATTTCAGAGCTGCAAAGCCTACTGGAAAGCCACGCAATGATAAAGACGGTAAAGAACGTGCCGCCAAACGAGTGGATATACGAAGGGGGCAATGATGTAGTCTTTCCTGTATGCTTATTTTACTGCTACAACCCTGTAAAATTCAGCAAGGGCAGACAGGTAGTATACCCGTTTCAGTTTTGGTTCTTAGATAAATCGGGTAAAGAAAGAGAGTTTGAAAGAGATGTTATCAGCGATCAGGTGCAAATAGCGAATGATATTTTTGAGTTGTTGCATGGCGTTAAACGGGATTACTTTATTGATGATGAGGTAGATGTCAATACAATATCAGACGGCAAGATGGAGGACTATTTATCAGGCTGTGAAACAACATTTAATATAACAACGCAAAGCGACTTTGACGGTTGCGATGTACCAACAGAATAACATGAAAAAGATACTTTTTATACTACTGTTACTGCCTTTTATAAGCAAGGCGCAGTTAGAGCAAAACCACCCCGAACCAGGGGGGCACCTTTTTGTAGGGGTACGTTCTACAAGCTGGCTACGACCCCCTTCTGATACCGCTACAAACAAAACTGGTATTGCCAGGATCGGTACTGCGCTTTATATAGGTAACGGCACATATTGGAGTGCTTCAGGATTGATATATACAGGCACTACGCCGATATCTGTATCGGGTACAGTTATATCTATGGCACAGGCAAGCGCTATTGCAAGCGGGTATTTATCATCGACTGACTGGAGTTTGTTTAATGCAAAACAGGATGCGCTTGTATCAGGAACGAATATAAAAACAGTTAATAGCTCATCTATTTTAGGCAGTGGTAATTTATCGGTTGGCACAGTAACAGGTACAGGTACTTTAAACTTTGTACCAAAATGGACACCGTCAGGGAGTGCGTTGGGGGATTCTAAATTATACAGCGATGCTACAGGAGTTGGAATTGATAATACAGCACCGTTAGCGCCATTGCACGTTGGCGGACAAAATGTAACTAATTCTGTTGACCCTGCGATATTAGCAAGCAGGTCTTTAACAGGGGCAGGCAATAGCCACGCTTTTGCAGATGCTACAAACTTTGCCAAAAATGTAAATACTGCATACAATTCTTTTGATGCAAGAGCTACTATAGGAGGTTCTGTTAATTATGACCACTACGCTGGTTTTCAAGTTGCCCCAATTTTTAATAGTACAGGAACAATGACTAATTTATACGGCTATTATTTTAAGCCGTCATTTACTGCGGCTGGCGTAATAACAAATAATTACGGATTGTACGTTGCTAATATGGATGCAATATCAGGAACAGTTACAAATAATTATGGATTATATGTTGAATCACTAACAAGGGGCGGAGCTAACTACGCTGTATATACTAACGGTTCTGCCGCTTCTGTATTTGGCGGTGCTGTTACTTCAACAGGGTTATTAAATGCGAATGCAGTCGGAGGTAATTTAAGATTAAAAGCAGATGGAACGACCGCTAAAGATGGCGGTATTTTTGCGAATGCAGGAGGGGATATTTATTTTGCGAATTGGGATGCAAATAGAGGTTCTTATGTAAAATCAACTGGTGAATTAAATATACTTTCAGCATTAACAACTATTAATGGTGTTACATCTTCTTTCCCTGCGTTTAGAAGAAATGGAGCATTATTTGAATTAAGGCTTGCAGATAATAGTGCTGGTACTGGATTGATAGCTACGACAGCCACCGCCTCCACATCTGTTACATCTCCTTTACTCATAGGAGGTACTACAACAACTTCACCCCTTACCTACAAAACAACAACAGGCGTAGGTACAACAGGAGCAGACCATATTTTTCAAGTTGGTAATAACGGAGCAACAGAGGCTATGAGGATATTGAATAACGGTAATGTAGGTATTGGTATTGCTGCGCCACTAACATTATTGCAAATATCAAGAGGAACTGCCAGTACTGCCGATGCTGATATTCCACAAATTCTACTTGAAAACACTAATACTACCTCAACATCATTTGCCATAAATAGAATTAGGACTGGTACTGGTTATGCAGCTGGTTATCCAGAATTATGGTTACAGGCATCAGGAGGAACAGGCGGCCTTACGACTATCAGGGGCGTATCAAATCACAGAATGGCTTTTAAAACAAACGATACAGAGGCTATGACTATATCAACCTCTCAAAATTTAGGCATCGGCACAGGCGCAACCGTTTCCGCCCGCCTCCACACAATATCAACAACAGAACAACTAAGATTAGGTTACGATGCGAGTAACTATTACAGTACAACGGTGGGCAGTACTGGCATTGCTACATTTAATGCGGTTGGTAGTGGTAGTTCATTTGAATTTTCAGACAGAGTTGCAGTACCAAAACTTAAAGGTAACTCATCCACTCCATCAATAGCAGTAGGAACTGGAGCAGCGAGCGTATCGCTATCAACTAACTCAACAGACCTTGCAGGGGAAATGGTTATTAATACTGATGCTGTCACAGCGGCGGGAGCAACGATAGCAACAGTTACATTTTCTACCGCTTATTCAACAGCGCCATTTGTTACGTTTTCTGCAACTAATGATGATGCAAGTAGCACGAATAACAACTGGTACGTTGTTCCAACAACAACTGGATTTGCATTTAAAAGCTTTTCATCAGGTAACGACCCTTTAGTGTCAACAACATTGAAATTCTCTTACCACGTTATACAATAATCATGATAACAATAAAAAAATCAACTCAGAATTTAATAAACACGTTCAGGGTAAGATACACGGGTAGCAATGGTGAAAACCTTTGTACATCAGAACCATTGAAGACAAAACAGGCGGCATTTAAAAATATCCTTGCAGTAGCAAAACAGTTTCCGTTGAATACAGAAGATACTCAACTGCTTTTGGTGGTTGATGAAACTGGAAAGAAGCCGATAAAAAAGTTCTTGAATCTTAACACTGGGGCAATTTCTAATTTATAAAACAATGGAACCAACAACAGACCGGGAGTGGATAATGCAGGTAGACGGAAAAGTAGATCGTATGTGTGAAGCTGTAGAGAGGTTAGCTGAGGCTGTGGAGAAACTGGAAACGGTGAAGTTTCAAGATCATGAAACTCGCATAAGTAAAATAGAGAAGTGGCAAAGCGAATGGAGTGGGGCGTATAGAGTTGTGGCAATAGCGGCATTGATTTTGGGAGCAATAGCAACAATTAAAAGTTTCACTTAATGAATACAACAGAAATAGTTTATTTGGGTACAGCAGGTATGCTTACATTGTCACTGGCAATAATATTTATAGTACTGTGGGCCGCCCGTTCAATTAACCGTTTCAAAAAGTTTGCTGAAAAAAGAGATGAGCATTACATGACAAGGCTTGACGGTTTAGAGGCGATAATGAGGACGGAGTTTAAATCAATGTTGGAGATTTTAAAACAATAAAAACCAAAATTATATGTTAATCAATTTAATTGCAGGTTTACTTGGATTGGTATTTATGACCTTACATAAAATGCAATCAGTAAAAAAAGATTTTGCAGTAGCTAACCAGCCATTTGTTGTAAAGAAGTTTTTTAAAGACGAGTTGATAGGTATCTTAATGAGCCTGACCGTTATTGTTTTAATGGCAATAACAGTAAAGGAGTGGATAAAAGTAAAGCCTATTGTCGCTGATTATGTGACTGTAATATTTGCACTTGGCGGCGCAATAGGTTCATGGGCATTCCTTTTGTTTTTGGGAGGTTCAAAGAAGTATATCCGCAAAATCGTTGACGAAAAGACCAACATCGCTGATGGTATAACCAAACAGGATTGATAGACTTTTCAAAAATATTCACAAAAACAAACGCTATTATTGTTTTATTGGCAGTAATAGCGTATCTGTTAATATTTCACTATAAAAATTAATTATGAAAATACTCATAGTCATTATAGCCATTGCACTATCATCCTGCAGCACCACAAACAAACATAAGGTTATTACAAAGACCTCTACCGATAGTGTTTCCGTTGTCAAAGAAACTGCTGTTAAAAATACTGATAGTTCAGGCGTTAAGAAAGCTAATGTTGTTGTAATTAAAGAAGGTGAGGGTAGCTATGAGAAGGAAACTATTTTTGAATTTCCCTTAACGTCAAAAGAAAAGGCTGCTGAGTATTTCCCCGTAAAAATAACCGTCAAAGAAAAAGGACAAAATAAGTCCAAAGAAACCAAGACAGATTTATCCACTGACAGCGCCGTAAAGAAAACGACCGAGGCTGTAACAAAAGACAATAAAACCGATCTGCATAAAACCGAGTTTACTAAAGACAAGACCGTCAAGAGAACCGGTGTAAGTGTCGGCGTTTGGATATGGGGAGTTATTGCAATAGCCATCGGTTTACTCGGTTGGTATTTCGGTTGGTGGACATGGTTGTTTGGATTGCTTAAACGGAGGAAGAAATAAAAGTAAGAGCCCCGTAAAAACGAGGCTCGTCCATGATCAGAATTTTTACCAAAACTTAGCTTATGAAAACTATCGGATTACAAGGTAAAAATAATTTTTCATATAAACAATAGGAAATGCCAACACTTCAGGAAAAGGCTTTAAAGGTAGCCATCAGTCAGTTAGGACAACATGAAAACCCTTTGGGTAGTAATTGGGGGTATGTTAGTAGTCACTTTCAAAGTTTGGATATTTCCTATCCTAAAAAGGCTGGTATCTATAAAATAAAAAATCTACAAACTGGCAAGGTTTATGTTGGAAGTGCAAATAATTTGGACAGGAGAATTAAAAAGCATCTTTGGGAGTTGTGTCATAAAAGACACAGGAACGAACACTTGCAAAATGCTTTTCACCAAACAGGTATTGAGTATTTCTTTTTTATAATACTGGAGGAATGTACGGTATCTGAACTAATAGAAAGAGAACAGTTTTGGATTGATTATTACGATAGTTCAAAAAGAGAAAACGGGTATAATAAACAGCCATTCGCTTATTCTAATAAATCCAACCCATTAACACAAGCGGCAAAAGACAAGATAAGTGCTTATGGTAAAGGGAGGCCAAAAACGGATTTACATAATTATAAAAACTCAATAGCACATTTAGGAACAAAGAATCCAAATTATGGGAAACCTATTTCGGATAAATTAAGAAACGCAATTATTCAAAGTAATAAAAGGAGGGCATTAAAAAATGGCAACTAAAACACTACAACAGCAAGCCCTTGATGTGGCTAAAACACAATTAGGTAAATGCGAAAACCCGCTTGGTTCTAACTGGGGGCATCCGGTTCAAGATTATCTTTCTTCCGTTGGAATCCATTTTCAAGCCTCGTGGTGCATGGCGTTCGTTTATTGGTGCTTTGAGCAGACCGGACAGCCAAACCCATTAGTTAAGACAGGGGGCGTTCTAAACGCCTGGAACACGGCTGATAAGAAGTTCAGGGTTGTAGGGGATCCGCAGGCCGGCGATATCTTCATTATGAACTTTGGCAAAGGGCTGGGTCATACTGGTATTGTGGAGAAAGTTGACAGCACGTTCATCTATACCATTGACGGCAATACAAACGATTCAGGCAGCCGTGAGGGTATTGAGGTTTGCCGTAAGCAGCGGCCTCGTAATAAGGTTGTGGGGTATCTGAGGTACCTGTAAAGTAAAACCGCCCCCATTACGGCAGGCGGCTAACTATCAACTGAGGTTATCAGAACGGAAGAGAATCTTCGGGAGGCAACACGGTATCGGCGGCAGGTAGCGGGCCCGCACCTGACTGCGCACTGTACGCCGTCTTATCCGCCTCAACACGCCAACAAACAAGGCTGTTAAATACCTTAACAACTCCATGCGGATCAGTCCACTCACGGCCTCTCAGGTTGCAGTGAGCAATTATTGGCGCACCGACAGCAACGCCATCAAACAGGTCAACTTTTGCCTGCTGACATTCTACCTCAACAGTTTGCGGGTACTTTTCATCCGGTACAGTAAGCCATATTTTACGGCTTTTAAATTCGCCTTTTTCAACCACTGGCTGAACGGCTTTTAAGATTGCTTTTATTTCCATTGTGTTTATGGTCGTTGGTGACCGGCCTTTATAATGGTTTGTTTAATACTGCAAGATCATCAACACTCCCACTGAACGAAAGACAACAATAATTAGCAAAGATATGTGCCTTCTCGATCTCAGTAATTGTGAAGGATAGTTGTTCCCTTTGTCCTTCCAGTGTGAAGTTAATGGTATCACCAGTAGCATATACCGGAAGATGTCTGGTAAAGATGTGACGTTTGCCTTGTTCAATAAGCGTGTATTGATCCGGCGGTAATGTTAGGTTGTGGAGCATGGTTTATATCGCCGTAATGTGGCGGGACAGTTTAAAGGAATGTGAATGTTTTAAGGTGT
>OFQY01000193.1_pt1 | contig 27708 bp, 40 predicted proteins | sample 1542991 | NCBI WGS metagenome assembly OFQY01 (sample SAMN07774224, study PRJEB24372) | wastewater metagenome | isolation source: Exp Tend VB 10WW | collected 2016-02 | reverse complement strand
TTATTTTCTATTCCTTTTTTAAGTTCCAGACAAGTACTTCCAAATACCAAATGTGGATATTTAACTCTCATCTTTTCAAATTTCTTAAATGCATTTGGCAATTCAGACATACTGTCTAACTTACAGAGTGTAGCACTATTGCTTTGCACATCTGAAAAAGCTTCCTTAGAAATTACAATCTTTCCGTTGTAATACATTTTATCAACATGATAGTTGAATGTGTTTAAAACATACTCAGGAAACAATTCAGGCTTTTTTGTAAATGGGACAGCAATGATATCAATATCAATGCCCATGTATTTACACTCTATGAGTTGTTTAAAAGTGCTAAAATTATATCCCTTGCTTCTAGAAGTAGAGTACTTAATATTAGTAAAATGTTTGTCCTTACCTAAGTAGGCTTCTACTTTTTTACGTGATGTTTCAGGGTCTTCAACTACTTGAGTACTAAGGTATTCATTTTCAAGAGTATCTAACCACATACGTACATTTAAAACAGGGGTAAAAATATCAATATCAGTAAAAGTACCACCAAGAACTATGTCTCTAATATAACCACCGGCTATAATACTATCAGCAAATGGAGGAAGGGCTAAAAGGTCTTGATAAACGCTCTGACCTAAAACGTCAATTTCATAATCTTTCACTTGAAATCTCACTTCTTAAGAATTCCGTCAAGAATCCATTTCTCAGCTTCATGATAAGTAGGTTTAGTTGTTACAAAACTCCATCCTAAAACAGAATTTATATAACGTTGTATGATGTAATCATTTTTAACTTCGTCGTGTATAATCATGTATCCGGGAATACCTCTAGATACTTTAGGATATTTAGTTTCCATGTTGTCTCATTTGATTGGATGGAGCGAGTGGATTCGAACCACTATTGTCAGAACCAAAATCTGAAGTCCTACCTGTTAGACGATACTCCAATAAAAGTTTAAAAATGGCACGTACAGCCAGAATCGAACTGACACCAATAGGGTTGGAAGCTATTGTTCTACCACTAAACTATGTACGTAAAAAGCATGGTGCCGCTGGTAGGATTTGAACCCACAACCTATTGTTTACAATACAATTGCTCTACCATTGCGCTACAGCGGCTAGAAAATGGTGGGTTCCCGAGGATTTGAACCTCTCGACAACTACCTGCCTGTTTCAAAGTCATCCGGGTTACAGCCGGACGGCAGGAAAAGAACCCATGGTGGAAGCAGAGGGATTCGAACCCCCGGAACCTTTCGGTTCGCTAGTTTTCAAGACTAGAGCCATCAACCTCTCGGCCATACTTCCTAAGTTTTACCAAGGAGTCTTTTTAGGCTTACCGTCATCAACTGCCTGTTCAATCTCTTCTCTGACTTTGAGTTGTTCCTCTTTAATCAGATTAGAAAGCTCAGGGAGTGGACGATTGCTACTAGAATACTCCACAAGGTCGAGAACTTTAATCTGTTCTAGTCTATGACCCTTACCTTTGACTGTATCGTAGACAGCTACCTCTACCTCGACTTTGGAACCATTACCAATGAGAATAGGAGAACCACGTCTCTCAACGTTGTCTTGATCTTTTGCATCATATGAATAAACTCTTTTACCAGTTACCTTTGATACGAAGTCAACAATAACCTTATTCTCCTTATCAAGGACAACAGGACCAGTGAAGTTGACTACTGTACCTTTAATCATTTTATAAGCAGGACGAATCAATTCAAAGAACTTACCATTCTCATCCTCTTTAATCGTCTTTTGAATTCCAGAATCAGTAAACTTCTTTAACTCTGCTTCATTCTCAGGATAAAAATTCAGCTTGTATGAAGTATTACCCATGTATACATCAGGGGTATAAATCTTAGCCCAATATGCATTACCTGTAAGTTTAATAATCTCAGTTGCCATTAAATATCTATTCCTTAATTATATCAGTATTGTATCTAGCCAATTGATCGGCCATCTCATTATACTTGTTTCCGTTATGAGCTTTCACCCATTTGAAATCTACTTGTTTAAATTTACTCAATAGTTCATAAACCTTTTGCCAAAGGTCTGTATTCTTAGTAGGTTTCCATAATTTCAACCCTACGTTAACAACATAAAGAGAATCTGATAAAATCACCACGTTTTCTATATCACCTTGAACGTGTTCTAAGGCTTTAATTACAGCCGTGATTTCCATCCTTTGGTTGGTAACTTCTTCAGTTTCTCTTCCCTGACCGTTGTAATTCATGTCAGGTATGACAAAAGCCCATCCACCTTTGTTTTGATGAGAACTCCCATCAGTGAATATTTGAGTAGCGTCTGTCATATTGTATTCCAATTCCAAGTTCTCTATTCAACTTTAATTTCTCATTTGTTTTATTAATACTTTCTATCAATAACTCTTCTGCTTGTTTTTCAAATCCAATTTTAATACACAACACAATTTCGTCATGGAATTGAGCAGTTAATTGTTCTCTTTTCTCCAAGATAAACTGGAGCCAGAGATCAAATACGTAGGATGCACTTCCTTGCACGAGTGTAGAGAACACATCTTTTTTCTCTCGAAGGCTGTAATAGAACCCCGAAATAGGATTGAGCAACCACATTTCATCGTTAACATATTTGATCTTTTGCTTTTGAGACACTTTCTTAATAGCGTGATTAAGTTTCCAATAAGCATCGTATACTTCTTTAGCTTCTTCAATACTAATACCGCAGGTAAGAGCTAATCGTTTAGGAAATGCTCCATACTGACAGGCGTAATTTCCATTTTTGAAGATACTTCTAATTGCTTTGATAGTTTTATAACGTTTCTTCTCTTCTGGAGAGAAGGCAAATTGTGATCCTTGTGCATCAAACCATTGATAAAATTTCTTATCTTCTTGATCTAATTTACCAGCTATCATAGCCAGTTCAATATGAGGATCGAAATCCTCTCTCAACATACTCTTAACGTACTCAGGATCAAGAGGGTATATAAAATGCTGTTTTAATCTGTCTTCAAGTGACGCCATATCAGCGCCACACAACACATAACCATCATCAGATATAAGACTACCACGTATACCATCGGAATATAACCTGTTAGAACGAGGTAGATTAACGCAAGGGTGTGCATGTTGGAACCTTAATGTGTTCGCTAAACCTTTAACCTGAGCTTTTACTTTATTATCTTTATCTCTTGTTGTTAACAAACCTTCAAGGATTGGTATTCTATGGTTAAGTATCCCTAGATTATTTAGGTGTTCAAGTTCAGGTGCTTTATCAAAGAGTAATTTAACACTCTCGCACACCCCTTTACCATCTTTTAAATTGACTTGTGGTATTTCTCTGATTTCACCTGTTACTTTATTCTTTTTATACTCAAACGTTATAGGTTTCCATCCTAAATCATCTAACCATTTCTTAATCTGGATTGGTGATCCGGGATTTCCATCTACATAATCAACTACAACTTCAAGTTCCTCAGTCTCTTTTGGAAGTTTTTGCGATGCTAATAACTCTAACCATGAATTGCCGAGTTTGGTGTATGTTCCGTCTTGTTTAATGAAACGCTTGGGTTTCTGTTTTTTTGTTATGACAGGAACTTTAGGCATCGTCTTGATAAGAACATCAAACTTTTGTTGACGTTCTTTTAGAAGAGTTTTTAATGCTTCTTGACAATACTCTACATCAACTTTCCAACCACTCTCTTCTTGAAGAGCAGCGCATTTCATTTTAAATGTTATATAATCAATATATTTCCATAAAGACTTATCAGAACCATATAAATATAATAACTTATCGTATACTTTTTTCCATAATCTAACGTTTATTTTAACGTCTTCTTCACACCTATGAACATATTTCTCTAGTGGAAGAGTACTCCAGTCATGAATTTTTGGTTTTTTAATTCCAAAGATTTCTCCCCATTCTTCAAGACCATGACGGTTGAGTTCAGGGAACAACGTCCATGACAACGCAAGAGTATCAACAAATTTAGCTTTAATCTTAATACCAAGAATACGCTCTAGATTAGGACGATCCCATCTAATGAGATTGTGTCCAACTACAACATCTGCTACTTCAAAAAACTTACGCATGTCATCATACGTAGTAGCGGTGTTCAGGCCGTATTCTTTATTCCATGTGCTTAGACAATAAAATTTAGTAGGATTAAGACTGTCTCCTTCGGCGTCTATAACAAATAATTTTATCTCTTCACCTCACAATACCTTATGAGTCATAATAGCATATTTAAGTGGTTAAGTCAAGGTTAAAATCTTCATATTCTAGTTCATTCAAACATGTGAATTCTGTTGAACCTCTCTTTACTTTAATACTGTGATGCCAATGGCCAAAGAACCAAAATTTAGGTTGGTGTTTATGAAACATTATCTCAAGAGCTTCTCTTGTATTAGAGTAATCATTGATTTTTGTTTTATTAAAAGCAGATAAGATTTCATTAGCGAGAGACTGTGGACATTCATGAGTACAAACCATCTGAGGTTTAAGTTCAATATAAGAGTTGACTATAGGATCAAGTTCTTCCCAAGACAACTCTTCATCTCTCCACCAACTTATACCTTCTATTCTGTATTTTTTATCGATACTAGTGGCACCACCTAAGCAGAATATCTTGTTGTCTAGATAAGTACCATCTGGTATGTAATACTTTTGTTGTTTACAAACTTCTGGGTTATCATGATTTCCTCTAATAAAAAGATGTTTGCCTTTAGACATTTTATCAAAAGAAGGATTTCTTAAAGGGACTACTTCATCTCCTACTAACTTTTTAAATCCTACTCCCATATCTCCAAGTTGGAGACTGAATGGTACATCAGCAATCAGTTTTTCATATCTGTCAAACTTGCCATGCACATCTCCTATGATTCTAACTGATTGGTCCATCTTCTTCTAATTTACCTGTCATCGAATTAAATACAACCTTTCCTGCTGGTCCAGTCCGTCCACCCAACCTAGCCTTTTCGATGGTGAGGTTAATTGTGCTACGAACGAGGGAATCATAATGAGTGAGATCACGATCAAGATTGATAACAGTATTAGCAACCTTGGTAATATTTCTTGAACCGCGAGTTTTACCTTCATCATTGACATGTGAAATCTCGTTCAGGTTGAAGCCCAGTTCTTTGGCGAGAAGTTTAAGCTTTTGAGATATCCTATCAAGCTTTTTACGTTCGTCTTCGCTGTCAAGGCCCGTAGCCAACCATGTGATATGATCCAAGAAAATAAACTTGCACCCGGCTGCAGATACAAGAAAGCGAATATTTCCAAGGAAGAGTTCTTCGTCTTCCACATCGAAAGAAGAATATATATGCACTCGCCCTTCATCGTCACGAACTGCTTTTTTGTAACCAGCGAGTATGTCTTCTTTCGATAATCCACAATCAGGTAATACTGCTGGAACTTCGAGTTCATATCCAGCGATGGCTTTAACTGTCGTACCATTATCTTCCTCCAAATGGATAATACCAATAGAGTGATTAGTAGTTTTTAATAAATGATGTTCGACTGCTCTAAATAATTCTGTTTTACCTATACCTTCTGGCCCTTTCCAGACGATAACTTCACCCTTATGCAATCCATACAGTGCTGCATTAAGTGCTTGGAAAGGATAAGAACCAATTTGATCCTCTTCTGATTTGTTTAGAGAATTTTCGATTTCTTTAAAACTAGAAATAATATTATCAGGTGCATACCTTCTTGCATTAGTCCAGCACTCTACGAATGTGTTGACTTCTGCATTTTGAAGATAATCATTAGCGTCTTTATATTTATGGAATTTGACTTGATATACTTTATGAAAATCGAATAATGATGCTACTTCTCTAGCAGCCTTTTGTCCTTGTTCATCAGAATCAAAACAAAGAATGATCTTCTTAAAGGAATTAATATACTCATAGTCAGTAATACAATCTTTTTTAGCGCTTGAAGAAGAACGGACAGATATAGCGGCGGTATTGCCTCTCGTCATCTCATATACAGACAACGCATCCATTTCACCTTCAGTGATTGTAATCGATTGTTTGGACCCCGGATCAAACTTATCCTTGCCGAAACAAGCGGCATCTTTCATAGGTCCGACTGAAACAAACTTCTTTTCGTCTAATTTTCTAATCTTGATTGCTTCATTAGGATATACAAACCCAATCTCTACAGGGCTATCACCAACAAACTTGGTCATAACGTTGTAGTGACGAAGGGTATGTTCTGATACACCTCTGAGTGAAGCATATTTAAATGTTTCGTCTATTTCTTCTTGCAATTCGTTATCACTACCGTAATGTTTACCACAACTAAAACAATGTCCGCTACCATCCGTGTTAAGAGAATACGCATCGGAAGAATCACCACACGGACATGGTTGATGCGTTTGTACAAATTTGTTTATATCTTACTCCTTATCTAATATTAAAATACCTCTATTCGCCTCATACGTGACCGTACACGGGTTTTGCAGGGTTGGGTGGTAGAATCTAGCGTCAAAAAGCTAAAGGCGCTGTACGAGCTTCCTAGGCGCCTTTCCTGCCAATTAATCTACTTCCTCTTCGAATGAGATTTCTTCCTGCTTAAGAATAGTCCACATGTTTCTTTGAGCTGTGTTTAACCATCCAACAAGCTCATGTGCTTCAAAAGCACGCAAATAAATTTTTCCGGAACGATCTTTAAACCACATTAGTGTTCTTGTATGGACTATTTTCTTTTTGATCTTAGTCCAAAACAAATTAAAATCACTTTTACATAAAATAGTTTCTGTAACAAATTTTTGTTTTTGATAAATTACAGACTTATTTGTAATAGCAACAACAGTACAAATAAGATTTTTATCTGTATTGTGTTTATACTCATCACCAACTTTAGGAACTTTGATCTCAGTCATGTTCAATCCCTGAATAGAGTATCCATAGCGTTATCGTTATCAGACACATCTGGTTTGATTTCATCTTCAGTAAAATCTTTGAGGGTGAGTTCTATCTCGGATTTACATTTTCTGCATACCTTATCTTTTGTTAAAGGGTCAGTATAAAAGAAGAGACTACCCGTACCAACAAACCCACCTGGTAAATTCTGTACGGATTGATTGTTTGTTCTATCACAAATAGAACATCGAATTGTATTATGCAATGTCATTCCTTTAGGGGATACTAATAGTATATACCTTAAGTACAAACCATTGGTATAAACTATTGGTATATACTATTAGTACATTACCCTTTATTAAAAATTCTTTTTATAAGAATACCTATAGGAGTGTACTAATAGTATTATACTACTAGTATTCATATAGAAACCTTTTGCTGTTTTTCAAGAGGTAAATAAAATTTATTTTTAATGCATCATCATACCTTCGTAGTCTCTACCTAACAACGAAGACATATCAGCCTGATCTCCCATTTCTCCCCACAACACGTTGTTTGCAGAAGGGTGTCTAGCTATAGGATTAAATGGCCGACAGTAGTAATCAAAGACTCTTTTACCCTTATCATTGAATGTAGCAGGGCTAACTCTACAAGCAACAGCACTTTCGAATGCTTCAGGAATACCAAAATAAATCCAAGCTTGAACACAAGGGTGTACTGGACCTTTCTTAGAAGGATAAGATTGATCTAAGAGTTGTATTGATCTCTGTTGTCTCTTAAAAACAAAACCATTTAACTTGGCTTTATCAATCTCTAACAAATGCAAAGGAGAAATAGCATAGACTTCACCTCTAATATAACCACCAAATTCTTTCCTGTTATGATCCATAACAACAGGACGATGATTACCATAAATATTCATAAGGTAGTTAGGAAGAGTAGTTCTAGCTAATCCTAAAAAGGTTGTATCTTTAAGAATAGTATCTGATTGACCACCTTTTTTCATACTGTCATAAACAAAAATAAGAATGTTGGAGAGTAGTCTTTGTTTACCAAAATCAGGACTAAACTTTTTCCTGTCTTGAAGTATTTCTATAATGTTATTCATTTTGGATACAGGATCAATCTTTCTGATAAAAGTTAACTGTTCTTGATGCCAATCGTCATAACCATCAGATATCATTGGACACATTTTACTTCTTCTTGTTATCTTTTTTGGTTTTCTCAACATGTTCCACAAGCCTAGTATGACGGTCGTGAAGTTCTTTATAATATCCGGTAAGAATAAGAAGAAGGTTAACAGCTTCATCAGGCGACCTTTTTACAAGAGCTTCGAACTCAATCGCGGTTATGTTGTCAAGAGCTGAAATACCTTTTTCTTCCCAAATATTATAGTCTTCAAAAATTCTATCAAGTTCATCTGTTAAGATTTTTCTAGGCAAGAGAGGAATAGTTTTCAAATCAGCGATAGAAGATTTATCAGCCGTAACACCCTCTTCCCGAAATTTAGACCGAGCTTTCGCTTCGGACATCTCCTTCTCTTGTTTTCTACGCTCGAACTCTGGGCCTCTAGTTACTGAATCAAAGTATGTGTTGTTACTAGCAAACACAATATTATCACCAGTACCAATCTTAACCCAATCTCTCTCATTAATAAACAGCGGTTCTTGATCGTTTGAAATCAACAAACCTTTTGACGTGGTTGTCCAGAACTTATCAATGAGTGTAGACAACATAGGGTCATGGATATCAGCTTTACCATTCTCACCAGAGAACTTTAAGAGTAATGGTGCCAACAACTCATCACAGAACTTCTTAGAATCAGAAACATCTTCACCGGGTTTTACAACCTTAATCCCAGCTTCGTATGTAGTCGTCTCTGTTTTAGGTCTGAATTGAGTTAATGATCCGTTATGCATAAAATAAACTTGACGTTTATCGCTTACATAAACAGGAAATGGATGAGTGTTTTCCATATCAATCGGACCTTCAGTCCTAAACCGAAGATGAAGATAACGATCAAGGTCCATATTGTCTTGAAGAAGCTCAAAGATTTCTTTAGGATCATTCGCTTTGTTTTCACCCCAGCGACAACGCCTAATAACCTCAAGCTTTTTGTGTTCTGTATTCTTAAGAATCAAACCCCAAGAGTGGAAATTATTATGTACACAATTCTCAAACTTAGCGTAATCAATAATTTTACCAACAGGCAAATAAATAATAGCGCACATTAACTATTCACTTTCTTCCTAAAAGCTTCAGCATAACTATTAATGGTTTGCCCTTCAAGTCCGGGCGCAGTATTGATTTCCAAGACATATCCTTGATCTTTTTTCTCTTGCCAAATTACATCAACTGCTCCGAAAATCAATCCGATTTCTTTAACAGCTTTAACAGCTTCTCTCGTCACACTATCAGGAATTTTGATATTGTTTCTCATAAAGATGAAACCATTATTAAGATTACGAATTAAGAAATTTGCTTTACCATTTTCCTCTAAGTACCCATTTCTTAAAGCTTTTTTCTGTACATCAATAACTTCACCATCAAAAACGTGGACTCTGAACTCTTCACGTTTAGGAACGTACTTGGTGTACAATGGTGCTTTGGTATTTAACGTAGACATATCGTCTTTAGACATGACTACAATACCTTCTCCACTATGACCATTCAGAACTTTTCTAGCAAAGACTGTATGACCATTCGCAATCCAGTCTGTAGCTTGATCTAAGCTGTCAGTCCAATCTGGAATAAATATACGTTCTTTAGCATTAGAAAGAATTTCGAAGAAAGTCTTCTTGTTAGTACAAGATTTAACTCTCGCAGGTCCATTTAATACAGTAGACTTTGTTACCTCTTCAGGTAATTCAGAAGCACCCCAATTGATAACAATTTTGTTTTTGTTACCAACATATCTTGATTTTTCATGCTTGATCTTTTTAATACCAAGTGCTTCTGCTAAGGCACCAGCTCCCTGAGAGTCTTTATTCCATGAGAATATATTCAGTGTTTTCATTAAACGTCTCTAATTTGAATCCCATCGGGAACTTGTATTACAACACCCTGTTCAGCAACGTTATTACCCCCAGGATCATCAAGACCTCCAATTGCATTTTCATTTCGTGCTCTAGCACCTCTAGGAGCAGCACGGGGTCTTTCTACTGCATGTTCTGCAATATTAAATATTGGTGTATAAGAATAGGTTTTAGTCTTCTGCATAACGAATAGAATGTGCTGCTTATCAATATCAGTTAGATCAGCAAACGATCTACCAAAAACCTTCATGGACATTGCTTCAAGGTCTTTAGGCTTGAATTTAACATCTGGCTTTTTCTCTTCCTCATCAATTGTATCCCACTCGTGGAATACACCATTCAGATCTTTAAGAGAATAAGCAACAGAAGCTGCATACCAAGCATTACGATCTATAAGTTTTTCTTCATCTTTAATAGTCAATTCTTTTCTATTGTTCTTAGAGAAGACTAAATCCATAATTTTGTTCTTAGAGTTTTTGTACTCTAACATGAACACTTTAGGATTCATATCTTTCTGTCTAGAGAACTTATAGATGTCGTATAAGATATCTACCCATTTCTGAATCTTTTCAATATCAGTTTCTCCACGGAAAGAACGTATCTCAATACTTCCGTAAGAACCTAAAGCTGCAAGATTACAAGCAGCATACTTGACAGAATTCTCATTGAAAATCAATGACTTATAGTTCTTACCAGCAACACCTTTGAAGAGATTTTCCATATTTTTATAAGTCTCTTCTGCATCACAAATAGGAAGACAGAACAAATTGCTGAGACGATCCGGTCCTGAATACCTGATTAGAACATTCTCTAAAAGAGTATAAATCGTTAAGAAATTTCCAAGAGTCTTAAATGATTCTGTCAAGAAGTTTAGATGTACGTGAACACTTGTACTAAAAGAATCTTTGATGAAAGGAATCTTTTTTGTCTTGACATTCCATTCATCTAGAGCTTTTGGAAATTCATCTTTATACTGAACAGGAGCTTTCAGAACATATTCCTGTCCGAAATTTCTTAAAGAACCATCCTGATGGACATTCCAAAAGTAAAACTCTGGTGCAACATAAGGTTCGATAGTTTCAGTTTCAATCTCTAATCCAATTTCACCAGTATGTTTCTTAAAGTTTTTACTAGAAACTTGTGTAATCTTATCAAAAATAGCCATTATTACCACCAGAAATGCAACAGTATATCGCCTTCGATTTCGTTATCTGCTATAAACTTTTCAATAGCAGGATAATTCTCACTCATTTCTTCATCCCATGAGTAATAACAATAATCATTACCCAATTCATGATCTCTCCATATATCTCTCATCTCGGATACTACTTTAGGAGGTACATCTCCATGAGCATTAATAATAGTTGCTGTTGTAAATTTTGATTTCATCGTACTTCCCAATTGTAGTTACTTAAGTATTTAGAAATAATCCAAGCATCCTCATTACTAGGAACAATTACTACTTTCTGATTCTTAGGAATCCAACCTACTTCTTTATTCTTATAATGCACAAAGATTGCTCTAGGATTGCCTTCTTTAGAAATCAAAGCAACGTCACGATCAATAGCTTTCTGACAGTCAGCCGTATAAGTCTTGATGAATTCAATAGCAATGTCTAAAGGTTCATATACCCCTTCAAGACAACGAATAAAAGCTTTGCTAAAGAAAGATACACCACTTGCACTAGCACGAAGACGAGATTCCTGATAAGGCTGATAGATACCAATATTATCAAGACTCAATCCCTGTTTGAATAATCTGCTTGGTTGTCTATAGAGATAAAGAACCCTAGTAACATCCATCTGCATATATCCAAGTGGAATACTGCTGACATCAAACTCTGGATCGTCAGATTTTATAATTGATACTTGCTTTTTACTGTTTATATCATTAAGTTGTAACATATCTGCATCATAATATCTGACATAATATGGTACACCACGATACCTACAGAATGTATGATCTAACCTTTGAGCTAAATCTCTGTCAGGAATTTTACATTTCATTTAGCTAAACTTTCAACTTTGCTTTTGATAAAATTGAATGAATTGATTCTAGTAGCAGACCTCTGAACCCACAGATTTGAGTATTGTCTGAGTTCAACACCATAAGGTTTCGGACGGAAAGCCCCGTTACCACCATAATACTTTAATCTTTCTTGTTCTTCTAAAGAAAGAACACCATATTGTGCATAAGGCACTCTACCTAGACGATAGAAATGTTCTGCAAGGAATCTGCAATCCTCGAAATGAACAGGATCATTCACACTTTCATTCTCAGTAAATCCAATATGGATATGTCCAGCGGCTGTTCTAATTGGATTATTGATCTGTTTTTCATCTTTTTCAATAATACCGCCACGAATATTCCAATCAGGATCACAACCAAGAATCTTAGATTTTAAAGGGAGGTTTGCAAAATACTCAGCATCAAATTTGGCGATAGGGGTAAAGACGATTTCAATATCTTTATCAACCTTTTTAACCATTTCTTTGATCTGAGTAAGAACAACTGTGATATTCTTATCAAATTCTTCAGCGGTTTCTGCTGGATGGATATTGAATTCTAATGCAGTACCATCAACTTGAACTGCGCCTTTATCCACAGCAAAAGGATTATCCTTAGTCCCCGGAACAACTCCATCAGCAGTAATGAATTTATTACCAAGTTTTAAAAAAGTTTCAGGATCAGTACCTAGTTTGATTTGCATATTAACCTACTTTGTTTTCCTTAAAATTCTCAATAGTTAAAATGTGGGTTAACGGTTCTTTTGTTTTACTCTTTTGGAAAAATGAATCTTTATCACACTCTTTACATAAATAAGTGTTATCAGAAAATTTAGTAGCAAAGAACTGTTCGACTAAATTCAATTCTTTTTTACAAGAACAACAAGGAAGATGTCTGATTTTTCTTATTGCATTTACTCTAGGGACAACTCTTAAATTGCCCTGTGGAGATGGTAATGCCAATGTTTTATCTGCGCCGTCTCCTGACGTGACGACCTCTGTTGTTCTTTCGTGTTCTTTTTTTTGGGTATTATTATTTTCTGGAGTATCTCTATTTTTAGTCCAATCAATTTGCTCCCAATTTTTAGTAAAATCGCTATCAATAACTCTACGTCTACCATACTCTAGTTTGAATTCTTCTATCTGGAAGACTTCATGTTTACCTTTCGGAAGAGTTTCGGGAAGAACAGAATGAACATGCATAGGAGAGAAGCTATAAATTTGGTCGTTAACCATCTTTTCGTTGTTACGATCAAGTATACCTCTAAGCATCCACTCTTCTGATGCCCAATACATTACTGCTCTTCTAGCATTGAAACAGCAAAATAAAGGTCTTTCATGATTTCTGACAAAAGAAACCCTACCATCTTTCTTATTGATAATCACCAAAGCATATGCACTTTTGGGTGATAATGTTTTAAGAACAGGAATGATACCTTTTTCATCGATATCTTTTAGAAGAAGTTCTGAATCTGTCCTAGTAGCATCATCATACTTGAAATCCCAAAGAGTACCGTTGTGCATACCAACAATATTTTTGAAATCAAATGGATGAGCATTTTCATTAGAGATAGCACCTTGAGTAGCTGCTCTAACATGACAAGCAAAGATATTATTATGAAGACCTGTCAAAGTCTCTTTGTCACCATCTTGATGATAACCATGATACCACATGAAGAATGTAGCATCATTTCTTGATTTTATGATCTTATAGGAATTATGTTTTTCAGCGGATTCTAAATCATCTCCATAATCATAAAACACACCCTGAAAAACTCCAGTTCCTTGCTGACCTCTGATAGTAGAGATATGGAGCAATTCCCTGAGCATTTTAATATCAGTAGGAACAATTCCTGGACCTAAAATTCCAGTAAGACCGCACATGTCACTTCCTTTTGTTAAAACCGAAGAAATAATTCAATAGATTGAAGAAGTATTTTTGATTTACTGAATCTTTTGAGCCGTACTCAGGATGAGGCTGGTAACAAATAGATTTTGTTTTAGGATACCAAACGACTTCTGTGTCGTATTCTGGAACTTTTTTGTCTCCAGCCCCAAGATAAACCTTCGCTATACCACGAGGATAGTTAGCGTTTTTATCCATAGCAATAGCAAGTACTTCACCTTCAGTACCAGCTATCATCATCTGGTGATGTGTACTAGATACTCTTACTTCATCTTGGTCTACCTCTCCTGGAACATTTAGGAGATTTTGCATTATATGTCCTGAACCGTGGTTATCGACATGTTGCCACATCTTACCACCAGACATCACGTTCAGAAACTGTCCGCCTCTACATATTCCAACTTTGGGAATTCTGGCGTACTTCATGTAAGCTTCAACATCTCGTTCGTCTCTACGAGGATCGTCAGAAGTTACTTTGAGTTTTTCATCGCCGTATAGAATCGGCCCTACGTCTGCTCCGCCAGTGAAACAGACGAGATCAACAACTTTGTTTTCTAATGAATTTAGAATATAATATCCGTTTTCTCGAAACATCTTTCGAGTACCTTCATCATATTCAGGTATAATTACATTAATCATTTAGCACCGATTTCTTTTAAATACTCGTTGAATTTTTCAATCACAACTTCAGGGTTGTATTTAGGAATATTACTAAATTTAGTTTTTTCCTGTATTTTAGGTAGGTTATAAATATCAAAACCTTTATATTGTCTACTGTTACTAACAGGTTTTAAAAACCAACCGTTTGTAGGAGGCGTTACAAGTCTTATTTCTTTTTCTACTTCACCTGTTTTAAACGCTTTCCAATCAAAAGAAGATAAGAATTGTTTGGATATATTTTCTGTATAGTTATATGGAACATTAGGATTTCTGTACGTATCAGTGATAGGCCAATGCCCACCATCTCGAAGTTCTGCATACCTTAATACACCAGTTTTTTCTTCAAGAGTAAAACAAGAAGCTAGATACAATGCTTCTGTTTCATCTGTTCCAAACTTAGTAACTAGATGATCCCACGTTTTCCACGTAACAGGTCTTTCTGTTATGCTTCTAGTCAAGATACAGAAGTTTTTTTGAAATTGCGGATGGACGCTATTCAATGAATTGGTATCTGTAATAATCCATCCAAGACCAGTATTACTATCTTTTTTAATTAATTCAATATCTTTAACTAATTTTCTCCAAGGAGATTTATTAAGATCAGTGATCCAATCCCAAACTCTTTCAGCATAATTAAAATTAGAGTTTTCTAGATGGTATCTGAATCCTCCAGCTAAACCTAATAGGTTTTCTATCATTAGGAAATTTGCATGGCAAGGACCGGCAAGAATTTCCTGTTGTCGGTTAGCAGAGATTTGTAAACTGTATGCTGAAGGGCTTGATAAACTAGATTTGTCTATAGAATGAATGCTATTTACAAATTTTAAAAGTCTTTCATATGTATTGTCTTTCACAGTCTTAGTAACGACAGGAATATTAATAGGTACAGTTTCTACTGTTTTAGAGGCTGCAGATTTAACTTTTCTTTTAATATTAGAACTTGACATTACTTCTTAAACTTAGCCTTTTTCTTAATGTTTAAAAATTCATTAATCTTAGCTTTGATATCTATAGTCCATCCATAATGAATATAAATATCACCACAAGTACGAGTTTTAAATCCTGCTCGTCTTAACCACAAACGCTCTTTTGACTGACTTTTAATAGTTGTAGCCATTAAGACTCTATTATAACTTTCATTTAAAAGAGCTTCGAAAAATTCTTTTTGATTTTTAGCAGGAGGAACATTCTCAGCACTACCAAGTTCATAAAATACACTAACAGCACAACATCCTGGCATTTCATCAACGTCAAATCCTATAAAATAGTCATCGTCATCGTCGTACATCAGTAACCTCTATTCCATTCGAATACACCATCAGCACTCGGACATTCTTTCATTTCATCAAATGTCCAAGCTTTAGGATGACCAACATATAACTCTACGTCATCAGCTTTGGTTCTACTATACATATAGCCTTCACCTTCAAGACCATCAAGTCTACGAAGAACTTCACTATCACCATCAGGAATTTCCCAAACTTCACCTTTGAGAGAATCACCTTCGGATGCTTTAGCCACAGGAAATCCCTGATCTCTAAAAGAAAAGAAAGCTTTGAAACCTGGTAGAATACGCTCTTCTACAAACTTGCAATCTTTGTTTTGAAGAAGTCTGTTGTTGCCATATCCACGCTTGAGAGTGCCGTACACAAAAACTCTTCTAGTCATGATATAATCTCTCCAAGAACGTAATTAATAAACAACGCGCAGGCAAGAACAATAAAAGGTGCCCACCACCCTAATAAAAGAAAAGAAGCCACAATAATAGCACAGAAAAAACCAATAAAACTGTTACCCCTCCTAAGAAATCATTTGGATCACGAGAGTCTTTGTAAGCCTTCTTCAGATACTTTAACATGAATAACGGTTCCTGATTTGAGCTGGACATATTTTCTTTCTTCTCTGGCTTTGGTACCCTTGGATTGTCTCTTGAAAGACTTTCCTTTATCAGTACCAGTTGTTGTTGGTTCTATAAAACCAGAAATCTGTGAAGAGTTAACAAAAGTAGGATTAAATTTCATCTTCGTCATTATCTTCTTTCAGCAACCAGCAATGAACAAAATACGCTGCGATAGCAGCAAGAGCTGTATATGGCATACCAGCCAAAAATCCTGCTAGGAAAAGTACTGCAAACATTACAAGTAAACAACCAAAAGGAAAGAAGAGTACACGTTCGAATGGATCAGCATTTCGATACATTTCTTTGATATCTGCAATAAATTGAAGAACAGTTTTCATTTTAACACCTATGTTGTTGGTGAGGGCGGGGGGAATCGAACCCCCACGGTATAAACCGACAGATTTTAAGTCTGTTGCGTCTACCAGTTCCGCCACGCCCTCATTTGTTTAACCGAATTTGCCTTTAGCTTGAACTTCAGGATAGATATGGTCTATGAATGGTACTTTTTCAAGGACACCCAGAAGTGTATTTGAGTCTATTTGCCAATTTATACATTTACTTCCACCACGTTTCTGGAAAGTACCAATATTTTTAAACTTCGATTCAGTTAGGTATTCAACTGCTCTAGTTTGTGATGGATTAGTCACAGCATACATAACACCAAACATTTGGGATGCTATATTTGACACTAAAGTCCATTTTACCATCTCTTTCAGACACATTTGGAATGCTTGAAGAGTAAAAGGAACTGTATGAAATCCGTCTAAAGTATTAGACGGATCAGAACCGGCTGTGTACCATTTCGTTTTCCCACGAGAGCAGTCTCTAGTACGCCTGCACAGAAACTCATCATTACGTTGTTCTGGAAGCCAGTTAATACTATATTGTTCTGGATTATATAATCCATACAAATATATACCACCACAATAATACGGAAGATGTTTAGTTCTCATTTGAATTTACCTTTTATAAACAAACCGTCAGTAATTTTTCTGGCTTTGACAATAATAGGATTGACAATATTGTTTTCACCATGCCAAACCGTACAGTTGTTTTCTCCAGTTTTCCAATATTTTCCAGAGTTTACAAATCCTGTTTGCTCTAAATGTTTCATAGCCACCTTTTGAGTTGGACTTGTTACTGCTATGATAACACCATAAATACTATCAAGATCATCAACGGAGTATTCTCTTGAATACGTAAGCAAGAGTTTCAAACATGCTTGAAATGATTCTAATTCAATTGGAACTCTGCACAATTTGTCTTCTTGCCAAGACTCTGGGCCTCGACCATCTGGGTAACGAGAGTCTGAATGATGATATGTATCTTTTCCTACAATTACTTTATACAAAGCTTGTTCTATATCGTTGTCTGATTTTCTTGGATCACCTGCTGTTTCTTTCTCAGACCATAAACCAAACAACAGTTTACCACCACAATAATGTGGGAAATCTATTAGTCTCATGAGAGAGTGCCACCCTTTTGGCGTTGAATAAATTTCTCAGCGGCGCGTTCAAGTTCTATTCTACGCGACTTATACTGTTTAAAACGATTGAATGAAACTACTTTAAACTGTTTTAATAGATCACCAAGATAATCGTTCTTGATGATTAATTGAAATAGCTCAGGGATTTTATGTTCTACTTTTGGATATTTAATCATTAAAATTACCAAAGAGAAAAGCAGGCTGGTAATACTCACCCCATTTAACCTATGCGTTGTGACCATAGGCACCTGTGAAACTAGGTTTTAGTTACTCGTCGCGACCGAGCTGTTTGGAAATCCAAGCACCAGCCTTAGTGCCTCGAATCCACCAACCGAGAACTGCGCCGAGAACCAAGAAAAAGAAAGAAAGCATTGTAATTCCTTTTGAAAAAGTTGTTATTTTACTGTGTTGTACTGAGCACCAGCGGACGCAGCAGCGCGCTCGATGATGGTTGACACTTCTGTCGAAAGCGGAACCTGTTGTGACTGGAACAGAACTGCCGGGATCGCATAAGTGTCGAACTTCGTATTGTATGCACCACGAGCCACACGAACTGGTGTATACAGCGGGGATTTACCCAACATCAAATCATTGAGGTCTTTGTCGTAGACCCAAACTACCGTAGCACCACCCTCATTGAGTTCTGTTCCCCACGAGGTCGGAACAGCACCAACGCCAAATGCACAATCTGCTTCACCAAGAGCAATTGCAGCTTGAGCCTTCCTGAGCGGGTAATACTTTGTTTGAGCATTGATCCAGTCGTCCTTGCGACCGTACTCTGTCTCAATTTTAACCATCGTTGACCAAGTAAGGGCACTCCCTGTACCGATTTCATCGATGATAATCGTGGTTGTTTCGTCGATGTCGGAGAGTTCATCAATCCCGGAATCACTCGAACAAAACATAGTCATTGCTTCGTTGTAAAGAAGTTTTGAAGCGCTGACAGTGTTCGTCAAAGACATATTCTGTTTGGACATCGAATAGAAAATGTCCTTCTGAGCAGGTCCATAAGAGCACCGACCATCTTTCAGCGCATTCAAAATGTCTTCAGACCCGCCAAGATTCAGAATCTCGACAGTATGACTACGCTTGATGAGTTCGAAGCCTACTGCTAGCATTACACTATCGTAGTTCCTACCCTTCGCACCTGCACACAACGTAACGTCTTCAGCGTGAGCAGGAGAAAAGAAAGCAGTTGCAGCAAGAGAAGCAGCCGCCAGAGCAAGATAAAGAGAGCGCATTGAAGTTACCTTTCAGTTGGGTTGGAGAAGTAGATGAGACTCGAACTCATATAAACGGGATTTGCAGTCCCGCGCGTCACCATTCCGCCACTACTTCACAGTGGTTGTAACATTCCAATAAACTCAATAAGCTCTTCTTTAGATTTTCGTTCTAGAAATTCTTTTTCTTTTTGAAAGTTTTTAGGTTCCATAGAATACAAAAAGAGAATATTAAGATTTTTATAATTTTCTTTTATTTCTCTTTCAAAAATAAACAAGAAATAATAAGGATTATCATCTGATGGTTTCATAAGAGTAATTCTACTAGTAATACTCTTTATAGCTACAATATACTCATTATCGTATGACTGAAATTTAATAGCACCTGCTTCAATCAATTTTCTAGCTTCTGTTCTAGAACAACCATGGATATTAGAAATGAATTCAGGAAGTGGAATACCACCATGGATGTATTCCCATTTATCGGGATGTAACTCGTAACTTCTTTTCTTGCCTACAAAACAACGAGTTACAGTCATCTTATTTTTCCTTTCGTTTTTATTCTCATCATTTTTATCCTTACCATACCACCAAAGCAGTAAGGACATTTAACAACTTTTCCATCACGGATAGTTTTGTTTGTCCCATTACAAGCCTGACACTCCCTAAGAGGGGAAACATATTTCTTTGGTTTTATCCAAACCCCGATTATGTGACCGTCTTTTTCAACAGAAAAGCCAAAACTCATCGTGTTGGGTAAGGAACACAGTGGAAAACAATAAACCCGTCATTCCAATCCCAATTAGGACTCCAAGATTTTTGATTCTTACTAGCGTAATCTACGCTTTCAATGCATTGTTCCATTGTGTCAAATCTGGCCACTTCTACAGGAACAGAAGCACCTGCATGAAAAGATATGTAAAGAATTACAATTGTATTAAACATTTTCCGACCTTCATTTTTTGTATTGGTAAGCCCTGTGGGACTCGAACCCACGACCTACTGATTAAAAGTCAGCCGCTCTAACCAACTGAGCTAAGGGCTTATGATAAGATCAGTCCTTTTTGGGTTTGAAGGACAGATAACCACGGTTGAAGAACCAATATACACTAAATCCGCACCATGCGAGAATAACGTAGAACATACCTATTCCACCAAATGTCTTAGCAATCATGATAGAAATGAATCCTACCATGAAAGCAAAAGCGATTAACAATCCTCCTGCCAACAAAAAATGTTTGAGGTTTAGCTGATTTTCATCAAAGAATCTTTCCAAATTTTTACACAAATTGTTAAACAGTTCAGACATTGTGATTCTCCAATACGTTGCTTGTTGTTGGTTGGCTCTACTGGATTCGAACCAGTGATCAATCAGTTATGAGCTGATGGCTTTAGACCCCTAAGCTAAGAGCCGGTTGTTTCAGGTTTTGTTTCCACAGACAGTGCAACGAAAACGCCCTTCCTTACAAGGGTTTTGCACTCTCATTCCTTTTCCGTATTTCTGATCTTGGTACTCATGCTTGCATTTACACGCCATGATCTTTGGCGGAGCTTTTAGGAAAGCTTTACCATCAGTTTTTTCTGTTTTCTCGCTCACGACCAAAAACCTCCCCAATACAAAATGAAAACCCAGATAAGTATATTACAAAGAACTCTTGGGAAACTGTAATATATATCCATACTCTTACCATTATTCCAAGCATGGATTAACATTACAGTTCCGAAGTATATGATAACCACCCATTCGGGAATACCCATTATCTTTCCTTTCATAGATTAGAATTGATATCTCTAGTCTTTTGTGGTATAATTACTTATGGAGGGTATGACTGGATTCGAACCAGTATTTTCAACTCCATTTACGATTAACAGTTTAGAAGACTGTCTCGGTTACATACCCAATAAAGGAACAAAATTATAATGTATGCAGACAAACAAGATTTATATAAAAATCAAGTACAAAGATGGATTAAAAGAAAATTAAAAGCTATAGAATATAAAGGAGGAAAATGTGTTAATTGTGGATATGACAAATATTACGGTGCATTGCATTTTCACCATTTAAATCCTAATGATAAAAATGGCGTGTGGACTAAAATACGTTTATGGTCTTGGGATAAAGTAATTAAAGAACTGGATAAATGTGAGCTTCTATGTGCGAATTGTCACGCAGAAGCTCACCAAGTGTAAATCAGCTAAGGCTTGGGAGGCCTATTCGTTTTCGTTCTGAAGCTTAGCCATCTGGGCTAGCATCCACTGCTGACGAGCAATGGCTTCTTTCTTCTTTTTGCCAAGAGGGGGGTAATTCCCTGCATCCTTCCATGCCTGGAACCGCTGGGCAAGAATTTGTGCGTCTTCCTCTGAATAGACTTCAATCCAGTGGAAAATCTCATCCCAATCGGGATTCTCTCTCTTAATCCTTTCAACATCGAGAGCAGCTTTCCCTCTGAGAAATGCCAATGCAAGATTCAAAGCTCTTGCACGCTTGCGAATCACATTTTTACGGAAGTGCTGAAGACCCCACCACTCACCATGATCTCTGTCAGCCTGTTGTTTTCTGTCTTTGAGGTTCTTCCGAGCTTCCATCTTACGAACCTGACGAGGGGTGAGAGGAGTTCGCTCACCTACTCTAATTTCCACGTTGTCAACGTAGATGGATTTACCATTTGGATCGAGGCCATGCTTCTTGGGGTAGATACCCCTCAGTTCTCTTGCGTTGGTAAGATAATGTCGCTCCTTCTGCCTGATATCAATTGATTGGCGAACAAGGGTAGCGACTTCTGTTTTGAGTACGTCGAACATTTTACTTTCCTCTCTTCTGTTGTTCAAACGGCTTGACTTCTACGAAAGTAGTTGTGGATTCATATTTCTTGAATGCCGTTACTTCAAGAATTTCTGTATATCCTTCTAAAGGATGTTCTAGTTGTGTTAAAGCTTCTGCTAAATTTTCAGCCCATATAATTTCATCACTTTCTTCTTGATGAGAAGCGATAAACGGAACGTTTTCTTTCACTTAGCGAACTCCTCAATTTGCGGGATGAAACGTAAAACTGCTTCACTGAACCCATCAATGTGAGTCCAATTGCGATATCCAACACCATTTCTGGCACTAGCTACGTTAATCATGTAGGGATATTGACACTTAGGAGCAGGAACAGGTCTGCCAGAAGTATCTTGCTCATCCGTTATGACAATCAAACGATCATGCTTAAGAGAATTTGCATGAGCAACAGCATCACTAAGATTCGTACCAGCATGGCGCTGAGATTTGCTGATAGCATCAATACCAGCCATTCCTCTACGAGCAGGAACTTCAAGAGTTCTTTCAGAAAACGAGAAAACTCTCAAATCCTCTGCATTGATTACGCTCGCGAGTGTACAAGCAGCATCAGTCCTAGTAATGTCAGACTTTGCAGATAGCTGTCTGTCCATTGAACCTGAAATGTCAACAAGCACAACAGTTGTCCCTTTAAGGACAGGAAGAAGCTTGATAGCCTCTTGCATTGCCACATCAATATGGGACTCCATTGAAGGACAAGCACGAGCAGCGGCAGTATATCTGAAGGGAAAAACAAGATCAGCACCTTGGCGTTTAAGAATAATATCCCGTGTTAATGCTCTATCAACACCGACTTGTTCCATATTACGTAAATTTCGGAGAACAGCCATATAGCCAAGCTGTCCATCACGATCTCTGTACGTCGTATCAAGAGTATTTCTGATAAGTCTTTCCCATACGGTTTTCTTTTTCTCAACATCACTACCGACAGCAGACAACTGAACTTCCCAAGTATCAGGAGTTTTCATTGCCTTATCAGCAATTCTCTTGAACAGTGCAGTCTGTTCTGGGGAAGTGGGTTTGGGATGAGTTAAAAACATCAAATCCCGAAGGTTAATCAATCCATCTTTCTTATCAAATTTAGACAATGAATATTCATCAAACTTAGCAAATGCCAAGGCCAGACCATCACGCAATTGACGATCAGACAAATGACCTTGACCTTTGGGCTTTTTCTTCTGTTCCTGGCTGTTTGCCCAATACATAGCCAAAAGCTCAAGCATATCATCAGGACGACGAATAGTCCTAGCAATATGATGCTTGAAGCCCTTACCCGCACGGTGGAGACAAGAAAACAGAAGAAACATGGACACATGACGCATACCATGCACATTGCGCGCTTCGAAAGCCAAATTGGCAACGAATTCTACATCGCACAAATTGGCAGTATTGACGATTCGATCCGCAATAGTCTGTCCATCTTCGTAAAATTCCTTCTCCCAAAGAAGGCAGGACAAAACACTCCTACGAAGAAGTTCCTCATTAGAAATCTTCTTGGCAAGAGTCCCACCATGAGTGTAGATTTTTTCACTTTTGTTAAGAGTGGACACAGTTGTCCTCCATCTTTCTGCGGTTTTCTGTTTTTTGTGAGGGAGATTTATAGTGGGTTTCTTTGGAAGGATGACCCCTGCAGCTTCTTAGCGGGCTGCTAGTTTAGTAGCTGGTAACACTCAACTAGAGTTTTTATTGCCGAACGCTCTACCATCTGAGCTACAACCGATAGTCTGGCTGATGGGACTCGAACCCACGACCCCTGGGTGAAGTATCTCTAATCTACGACACAGCTATTTACACTTTTTACTACTTAAAAGAATACTTACGGTAATAGACGCTAAGAGTCATGACAGGTGGTATTACCCACTTAGTCGCTCTATTTGGTGCGAAGTAACTCTTAACTACGACACGTAAGTATTCATCTAAGGAGTATTTAATGGTGGGTCTGCTTGGATTTGAACCAAGACTACTCTCTTAATATGAGAAGTAACTGTATCCTACGACACTTGGCAAGATTCCTTAACGGAGTAATGCGCAAGGTAATAACCGAACACAGATATTTAAGCGTGCTACCGTTACACCACAGGCCCATTTAGTAAGATAAAAAGTCCTCTCGGTAATATTCGCAAACGGAAACGCCCCATCAGGGGCACTCTATAGCAAAGAAGTAACCGTTTACTACGACACGAGAGGACTCTTTAAGTCTTTATGCCTTCAAAAGTTCGCGCTATTGCGCTATGATGTTACGTGATTCACATAACTCACTCCTATGTTGGCGTTCGAGAACGTTTTTTATTCAGCAGATTACACTTTTGGCATCTCGCTAAAGTCGGTTTTTGTTCTCTAAGCCTGGAAATACAACTTTCAGCCTTCCGACAAAGCCTACTCGTTTTTCTTAACAGCCGGTAACAATTCGTCAAAGTGTTTTTCACCAAAAGAAGTAACTCTGACATACGACACGGCTGAATTATTTTAAGGTTCTACCCCTTAAAAAGCTACCAGACCTGCTTCTGAGCAGTAACGCGCCTAAGCAACGTGAGCCAAGAAGGTGAAAGGAATCCTTCAAGTCTGCTTAATCTGGTAGCCATTTAAGGGGTATGTCCCGAAATTCCATTACAATAGACAATCGCCTCGGGACCACAGCGGAAAGTCTAAGCCGATTTAGGTAACAGCCATCCTATTATTATACAAGAATTGTGCTTCTACATCTCTCCTTACTCAGAAGCAAGAGATCACCGGCGCGAGGGTGCTCATTCCACACAAATTCAGGAGAGTCACACTATAATTTTATCCCTGACTCTAGTAGGAGTCATATCAGCGGTAACAAGTTCAAAAGGGTGGTACATTTATCAGAAGTAACCCTTTTATACGACACGCTGAATAAACTCAAAAAGCGTAGGTCTACTTTTTACTTGCTCCCTTACGCTGAGCAATAGTTTTCTGCTTTTCAACCACTCGTCTCAAACGATTAGCTGCTTTCGAAGCAGAAATCTTTTTGTACCTGGGCCTTCTCATCGGGTCCAAGTGACGAAATCTGTTCAGGGCCTGCTTACGCCTGCGCCTGGCTGTTCTCGCTGTACACATAGTCTCTGCCTTTCTCAAAGAAAAGTGTTGGTGGAGTACTCTTTTTACCCATATTCACCTTCAATGCATGTACAAACATCTTGTACTCTGCCCCATGGAGCACAACATAGTCTTTTGGAAGAATGAGTTTAGATACAAAAAAGCGTAACACCTTCCACATCACGCCCTCTTGTAATCGTCACGAATAAAAGCATTGAAGAATCCACCTTTGGACTTAGCATCTAGCAAGCCTTTGTAAATATCTTCAGGTACATTTGCGTAACGAAAAAAGTCTCCATCTGTAAACCAGAGAGACAAAACTTTCGTTTTTTCCGTATAGAGCGCCTTTTTAATTGCGCTTGATGAGAATTCTACTGGTTTGTTCATGTTTCCCTCCAAAGGTTAGATAACAGAAAACACAACAACATGTGACAACACAAACACAACCCCCAAAATAGCAATAACAAGAGCAAACAACAAACCTACAAACATACCAAAGCATCCTGAGAGATTTTCCCAGTTGTCCTGGCTGATTGATGAAAACAAAAACAGAAGAATCAAGACTACAATGATTACAGTCATAGCAATGCCCCTTCCTTGACACGAGAAGGCACCGTACAGACCATCTGACAGCGAAGGTGTATGAGAGTACTCCTATACCACCAAACGGCCTGTACGGGCTTCCTACAGGCTTTACAGCCTATTGGTTAACGCATGATGGGAAACAACGAAGCGAGAATCACCATCGCGACTGCTTCAGGAATTTCCCAGTGGTCTGCGAAAACACGTTCCGCGAGATTGCGATTCATCTTCACCAGTTCCGCGTAGAGCGAATAGTTTTTGGTGTCGATGATTATATCGTCCGCACCACAGTCATCGCAGAGGTGAATGATGAGAGAGAACTTTTTCCTCGAAATGGAATCGAGAATCCCTGGTGCTTGTTTCTCTTTCATCTTTTCATGAACTTGATTGATGCTCAAAGCGAGCAAGCTGTCGAGGAAATCGTCAAAGTTTTCGCTCGGAGTTTTCTTTGTGGACATTTGAAGGGTTCCTTTCATTCCTTCGCTTGTTAAACTCTGCCTCTTCTGTTTTCCATTTGGTACGGGCAAATTCTCGGTCTTCAAAAGAGACAAATCCAACATCTTTTCCTTCCAAATCTACTCGTTTTTTACAATTCATAATACCAGCATAATATTTTGGACCACTAATGTAATCCGCTATTGCTTGTTTTACCTGCCAAGGCTTTAACCCTGGATTTTGTTTGAGAATATCCTCATGAATTTTCACTTTCAGAGGCTTTTTTCTCTCTTTTGAACCTGGATGGACAAAAGTATTTGGGTACAAATCAGCCAAAACACAACGCATTTGATAGATGGGAGATTTTTCCCATTTAGTCCTAGCTGTTTTAGTCACCTCATCTTTAGCCATCTCATCTTTAGTCATCTCATCAACCTTTCATGACAAGAATAAATTCTTCTTTGTACCAAACATCTGTTCTGTGACTAGAATATGCTTGATACACCCTGGTGCCTTTAGCCCTAACGACAACAAAATCTTTCTTGAAGACTTCATATGCATTAGCGATTACTGCTTCAAGATCAGTAGGGTCCAACACAAGAGAATTACGAATCTCAACATTTGCATGGAAATCACGTATCTCTTGTATTGAAGCTCTAAGAAATTCTTCAGGTTTTGCATGTGGACGAAGATAATTTTCTCTTTTACACAATTGAGGATCAGGCCAACAAAATACATAACGCATAGCAGAGTCATAATCATCAAACGGACCATACACCCTGGGCTTTCTTTTATTTCCATATTCCACGACAACAACATGTTTTGTCATTTTTGTCTTTCCTTTCAAGAGGACAAAAAGTAGTTTAGACAAAAAAATACCCCTCAAGATTGCTCTCAAGGGGTTTAATTTGCTGTTAACGAGTAGGGTTCACTAATTCCACTGTTGTCCCTCCGGCGCTTCCATGAACTTGAGAATATCAGCCGTAGGAAGTGGAACGAGAGACTTTGCAATTTCTATCTGTCCAAGCCTGGCGAGACTGGTAAGATAACGTCGGACAGTGATTTCGTCCTCTATTTCTTTTTCAATCTCTTTCTCAAGTTCTTTTGCCTCATTTACAGTCATCTGTGCCATTGCTTATCCTTTCTTTCAGCGTTGGCGCTTCTAGTTGTTATTCCTCTTCACCCATCAAATCATCAAGACTTGGAATCACTGCATTTGTCTTGAACAAGTTATTAATCTCTTGCTGAAGACTAGGCGGTTGACGCTTGATGATTTCAACAGATGTTGGAATATTCCTACGGGAATTGTACTCTTCAAATTCCCGCATTATTCTTTCCTTACGCAATCTTTCCTTGCGTTCGGATTCTTGCATCTCAATCTTAACAAGCTTAACCGCTTGCTTGACTGGCATTTTTATTATTGTGCGCTTACCTTTGAGCGCCTTTTGATAATTCCCAACAGGGATTGCGTAAGGAACGTCAACAGGATCAACAGAACGTACTTGTGCGGCTTGGACAAACTTAGTCTTACTTTCCACGCGCACAATCTCGCCTGGTTCAACTATTTCACCTTTCCTGGACGTGCCTGCTATTTTTCTTATGTTCTCTTTAGTCACTTGCCGCTTGTCGAAACTAGCAAGCATTTCGGTTAATGAAAACAAAGCTATTTCTAATTTATTTATTACTTTTGTTTTAATATCAATCTTATGTTCTCGGATTTTAGCTTCTGGACTATCCAAAACGCAAGTAAGTT
>OFQY01000192.1_pt1 | contig 27847 bp, 31 predicted proteins | sample 1542991 | NCBI WGS metagenome assembly OFQY01 (sample SAMN07774224, study PRJEB24372) | wastewater metagenome | isolation source: Exp Tend VB 10WW | collected 2016-02 | reverse complement strand
GTCCCGCAAACGAGGTGATGAATCAACCCATTCGCCATAACGGTCGAGTCCGTGTACATCACTGCCTTCTGACAACGCGGGCAGATAGTCCTCACATCGCACATTTTTCCCCCTTATCTGAAAAAATAGGTTACAACCTGCCACCACCCAATCGCGAGGACAGAGTAGTGGATGACGACGAACGGAAACTTCATCCGTCTGAGCAACCGCGCATCGTTTTCGTACTGTCGATACAGAATGGAATGGTTCACTTTGCCCTCCTTTCGAGGGTATGGTTTGCGACACGACAGATGAGATTGATATACTCACTCACCACTATCTCCTGTACCATCTTGGCGCAGGGTTCGTGGTAGTAGAAAGTGATACCACTCTCGACATCTTGGAATGAGATATGCTTCACGCCAAGCAGTTTTTTGCAGAATCTGCAGGTTTGCATGGCTATCTCCAGTTTGAAAAGAACATCGAAAACTTTTGGAAAAAACTCATGTGAGAGCACCTAAAACAGGTATCCTCACATTTCACACAATACCGACCTCCCCGCCCCCTGCTCCATTCGTGACGGCAAAAAACTTGCTGAATCCAGCCTAAGGTATTAAAAAACCACGGTGCTATCATGTATATCCTATTGTGGGATATGGCAATTTTCGTGGAGATGTTCATGTGGTGATTATATCACTTTATGGCAGAAAAGTAAAGACTATTTCAGCGCTTTATATCCCATAATTATTCCGATAATAATGGTCACCGGTGCTCCAACCCACAAGAGCCATTCGCGAAGAGTGGAAATTGTTGTTGTTATTTTAACTGCCGGAGAAGTTTGAATTTTTAATGCGTCAATCTTCTCTTCGATGTTCTTCTGGGTATTGAGTACCTCTTTTACCATCTCTACTGATGGATGTGACGCACGAATGGCGACGATAACATGGTCGATTCTGTCGTTGATTCTATCCTCTAATTGTTGGTGCCCCTGTACCTCCCGACCTTCATGGGCAACAAGGTCACCACGGACGATGGCAACTTCCTCTTTGATAATTTCTTGTATCTCTTCGCGTGAACACATATTATTTGAGTGATATACCGTGAGAAACCGCCACAAAGCGGTTTACTCACGAGACACCATTTATTCCCATGTGTACACAAACTGGTAGGTGTGTGCGATAACTCCTGATGTTGGAACGGTAGTACCAATCTTATTTCCTACAAGTGAAAGAAACTCGCCTGGGTTTACATAGATTGGAGCCGTTGAAAAGTCTTCATAGAACGCAAATTGGTCTATTCGAGTATCTACCGCTTGTGTAGACGCCATGTGTTGAGTTAGAGATGGACACATAACTCTACGAGGAGCTTTGGTAGTACCACTTGTCATACTTGCGGTTTCAAGTGTCTGCATTGATGTTGCGGTGTTTCCGAACACAATATACCACTCTGTTCCCATTGCCGTACCTCCTGCCACTACTGTTTGAACACGAGCAGAGAGTTTAAGTCCGAGAACCTTCAATCGTCTTCCCTGAACGAGAGCTGTACCTGCTGGAACCTGATACTGTGCAAAGATACCGTCTACGTTTACCGCAAGACCTCCTGTGAGCTGTTCAAAGATACGACCACCAAGAGAGTTAGGTAAGTTCGCGGCTAACGATGCGTTGAGAGGAACGGCCGCTGTCGGCTTCACCAATGTTCCGGTCGTGACCGTACCAGCTACAAGCTGTCCCATTGTATTTCCTGAAAGACCCTGATATGAACCAAGAGTTCTTTGAGCAATTACGTTTGCATCATCAGAAATTTCTTCCCCACGAATGTACACTGAATACGCACCCACAACCATTTGTGTAATCGCACCTGCTGCACCTCCTACGTGGCCGTGTCTGAATGACCAAGGGAGAGCTTGTGACTTACACACAAACGACTGACCTACTGGCGTTGCAATTTCTCCATACTTCACTCCGTCAATAAAGAATGCGCATGAGACCGCATTGACTTGAATCTCGAAGTTGTAGACACGATTGTTGGTATACGCCCACGTACCTGAACCAAGAGCAAGTGGGAACGGTCCGACAGTAGTTTCTACTGTTCCGTTGTTCACAACACCAAGCATTCCTGTTGCTCCCATTCTGAAATAAACACCGTCTATTGGGTCATATGTGTTCGCGGCACCTCTAAGGAAGAGTCCGAAATCAGCGACCATGTTTGCACTTGGTTGTGCCGAGAAAGAAAGTTGTGTTCTACAAATAGTAGTCTTCGTTCCTCCTACTGGGAAGAAAGCGTGCGTACCATAGGTAAGTCCTGTGTTTGTTGTGTTCACAGAGCCAGAGTTGGTTGTGATACCCGCTGCGGTAATTGTAGCCGCCAATGTTGAAGCAGTATATGTATGCTTCCCTGTGTTTTGTGCTGTGTAGTTGAAGATTTCAAAGTCCCACAAGTTATCGTGGGCGACAGTAAGACGCTTAAACTTTTCTGCTTCCATAGCAATAACTTCACGAACACCTGTGATGGTTCCTGCATCACGCTCAGAGAGAGTGGCGATTGCACCTGTTCCTACATTCCCTCCTCCGCGAGAAACACCACCAGAGGTAAATCCTGGCTCTACTACTCTAGCGTTATTGTTGCTGTCTACTTCTGCCACATTTCCTGAGGTGTTACCCTCGATTCTAAATCCTGCCATAAAACTTTTCTTAAATTATTAGATAATTGACTGTGAATGTCCCATCGAGTCTCCAGTCCGACGAACTGGTTATGTCGAACGAAACTCCTGCTACTATGTTTCCTACCGTATGTTTCATCGGTACTATCTGGTGTTCAGACACATTATGAGTCGCGGTTGATTCGCTACCCATAAACACCATGATTTTTGAAAGAGCTGTTACATTCGCATCTGATACCGTTGTTACTATCTGATTCGTTCCTGGGGTGCTTCCGTAGTTTATGGTCGCCGTTCCCTTCATATTGAGTCCTCCACCACCTGACCCTGTGAAGTATGCGAGACTGTTCCACGCTGTGACGCCATTTCCCCACTTGATCTTGATGGTGTCGGTTTCTAGCCCCATCTCACCTTGAGCGAGGATAGGGTTGGCCGCTGTCCAGTTGGCCGCCGTATCACGCCGGATTTGTATTATATTGCTCATACGCGTTATGCTGTTCCTCCGTTAATTACTTGCGCTATGAGGTAGATACTTGATGCACTCCCTCCCTCGATGTCGCCTCCACCTCCGGTATCGTCTACCCACTGCGCATTAAAATCAGTAGCGTCTATCTTTGTCAGTTTTTGATTCGCTGTTCCACCAGTAGGAAGACCATTCGCGGCAGCACCAGCAGCCTCATAGTAGTCAAGATCGTCTAGAAATGGATTAAATATGTACGCCATTATGAGTAAGAAAGTAAAGTTAAATCTGTGGCAACATTGTCGAATGAGTCATTCCCATCGCACCAAGTAATCACCGTATCTCCTCCGGTGACATTGATTCTTTTTACCTGCCACACTGCCGATGCCTGAGAAGATCCCATTGTTGCAGAGGCTACATAAGTGTTTGCTCCTGAAACAGTTATCTTTTTTGCTACATTTTTTGTGGTTAATCTCCGTGTGGCTCCAGATGGGTCGTATTCTAACGGAAGCACCCCTAATACACCCGTAGTCTCATCAAACGATGAGTTGAGTATTTCTTGCTCGGTGTGTACATATGGATTGACAATCATAGGTTCTTTATAATGATAGCACTTTGGCATCTTCCGCAATAGAGCTCGTTCTCGTTCAGAGGTTTCCACTCATGCTCAACGCACTGTGTTGTCCCCTTCGGGATTTCCGAGTGCTTGATCGTGAAGACTGTCTTCGGACCGTATTCGTCTTTTTCTTCCTTTTTCTCGTACATACTACTTTGTGTAGAAAGGTTGGTTGGCTTTCTGAAACTTTTTTATTTTTTCCTTTTCAGCGAGGGCATCCCGTTTTTTCATAAGTTCTTCATAGTAAGTCGGACCAAGTTCTTTCAGGAGTTGAGTTTGCGCTGGACTGAGTGGTCGTTCATTATCATTGAAATACTTTCGTCCTTCTGGAGTGTTGTATTTTCCGAAGAGGAGGGTTCTTAAAAAATTAGGAACATCCTGCTCAATAGGATACTGAGCGTTACCAGATCCATTTGTTACCATCCCCTGATTGTAGGATTGAACACCACCGAGAGTTTTATTGATTTGCGTGCCTGCGGGGATAAGTGGAATGAGAGTTTTCGACAATTCTTTCCACCCAGTTGGTTGCCCGTATTTATTTGGTGCTCCGAGCAACGCTTTCACTCCTTGAACAGCTGGAGCTATTGCTGGTGGTACTCCGAATCGAAACGAAGGTATGGCGTCTTGAGGCTTCATTCCGAAAGCACTTCCGATTGCTGTGATATAAGCCGTTGAAGCGAGTGCGTATCGGATAAGCCCTGCAATGTCTTTTTGAACAGCCATTTCTCCCAAAAATTCCCCTTGTTTAATAGTGAAGGACTGAAATTGTCCAATAGTCTTCCCAATGTCTGACTGAAGAATCGGTGGGGTGTCTATGGATCCGAATGTAAACTGAGTGTCTCGAACGAGTTTCTTTGCATATTCTATCGCTTGTTTCTCTGGTAGCCCTTCGTTCAAAGCCTTAGCCTTTGCCCCATAGTAAGCAGCACCACGGTTAATCTTTTCAGCTCCTTGGAAGAACACCATCAGTCCATCGTCGAATTTCTGGAGAAGTTTCTTCCCAGCGGAAAGACCACGGTCTTGAATAAAACTATCCTGTAACACACCTACTCGTTCCAGCTCACCACTTTTCCAATTTTTTATGAGGTTTATGTACCCAGTGGCGGTATACTTTTCGCCGAGTTTCGAATAAGTGTTTGCTCCCTGTGAGAGGTTTTTGAGAGCAGACCCAGGGTTCAGTCCGAGTGTCCCTCTGTATATCCACTTCCTCGCGGATTGTGTCAATGAAGCAGTTGGTCTTGCCCCTAACTTATACCCCACAACAGATTTAATCGTGTTATCAACGGCGTTATCTAATTCAGTTGGTCGAAGGTTTACTCGGTCAATGTATTCTTTGACATATTTGAATTGTGAGAGTTCTAATTTTTCAGAGGCTTTTTTCATTTGTTCCAGAGCAACATCCATGTGTACCTTTCTTGTTGCCCTCTTTGCATAGGCATCCAAAGCTCTCACTACATCTGGAACATAGCCAAGTTTTCCTAAACGCTTGAGCATGAATGGGTCGTAGACAGATCCAGCGACTTTTGTGTCGATAATCTTTGCCAGTTCATCAGGAAATTCCTTTTGTATGAGGTCTTTGTCGAAGATGTGAGTAATGTAGTTGGTGATCCGCTTATCTTCGGGCAATCCTAATCGGTCAGCCCAGTCTTTGAGATAGGTTTTGATTTCACCCGCTATCTTCCCCTCCTGTGGTGTAAGCGGTATTTTTTCACCATCAAGAAACCGAAAGACTTTTTGGTTACTTTCAGGATTGAGTTGGACAGCCCATTTGTCGATGATGGAGTCTTTCGTTCCGAGATGTTTTGGAAGTTCATCTAGATACGCATCGTGTTGTTTTCTAACAAGATTCATTTGTGGCTCTAGCCCTATTTTTTTGAGCACTCTATCAGGGGTTCTCCAAGCATCTAGTATATTGACTTTCGACTTTACATCTGTTCCTGCTTGCTCTACCATCTTAGGTAATGAAACATCTTGACCAACTTTTTTCGATACTTCTGCACTTTTTTGCGACACTCGCTCTAGTGGTGTTTTGGCCGTTTCTGGCAGTTTGGGTATGGATTCGGAACCTGAAGACTTAACTCCTCCCTGTGCTTTCTTCCATAGGTCGGTGAGTTGCTTGGTGCTTGTATTAACAGCATCACTATACTCTTTTCCGGCAGCGTTATTGTCATTCCATGTTTTGGCAGAAATTTTACCACCGCGGGTAAAGTCTTGATAGTCTTGTCTAGCTTCTATTTCTGATATTTTAGCTTTTGCAGCTTTAATTTCTGGCGTGTTTCTATTCGCCCTAACAAACTCCTCTACACTCTTATACTTCCCTGCTTCTTGGAGGAGAGGGGACTGTGGAACTTTCGTATCATTTATATTCCCTACCTTTACAGCATTTTTAGGAAGACCCTTCGGAATAGCCTGCGGTACAGTATACGGGATAGCCTCAGCTACTGGTTTTTTAAGCGTCCCTAGTACTTTCCCTGCTCCTTTTGTCAGTCCAAGTAAAAGTGTATCGAGAGCCGCCTGTGTTCCTCGTCCCTTCAGAGTGTTTTCTCCTTCATAAGCTATCTGCCCACCCCCAACGAAACCAGCTGCCCCCGCAGCAGCTTTTGGAAGGATTCTTGAGGCGAGGCTACCAGCCAGCTCATACGGAGCCACGGCGCCCCCAAATTTGAAGCCTGAGCGTATATCCTGTTGAGTCTGATTTTGATTTCCAGCCAGGTCGTTTCCTATCATGTCAAGACCCTGTCGAGCTTGTGCCCCTCTATTCCCTGCTAAGTAAGTAGGAAGTTTTGCGATAGGTTTAATCCCACCTTCGTACACTCCAGAAGCGACTGACCGTGCCGTATTGATTGGATGAGTGACAGCCTCTTTCCCAATAGTACCGACAGCCTGCGGGATACCCGTGATGGTATTCTTCATCATACCCATAAAAGAACCCGCTTGATCGGCTTGTTGCTTATAATATGCAGCCGACTGATTCGAACGAGTGATGTTCTTGTCAAGTCTCTTCGCTTTTGCTACCTGTTGGGTTTTTGTAAGTGGTCTCACTCCAGGTACGATAGGCGGAGCATCAGAACCACGGACATTTCCAACCTTTTTCCATCCTTGTGGCACAGCTTGAACATTCCCTACTTTAGTGTAGGTTTTCCCATATCGGACTTTCGTCTGCTGGTCATTTACATTTCCGACCTTCGTCCATCCCATACTTAATTATATTCATAAATATCACCTGTTGATGGATCTACCCAAATTTTTTTCCCACCGCCTGTTGGTGTCGTAGTTCTTGGTTTGCGAGCCGCCGCATCTTCCTGAGCCTTCTGGAGGAGCTGAGCGATGTTGTACTGAGCGGTATTCCTTTGGCTGTTGATGTCGGCGAGCTTTCCTTGGTAACCCTGTTTTGCCTGAGAGATGTCTCCCTGCATGGCAGCGGCGAGTTTAGCGAGGAAGTCGGCTTGCTGTCCGGCGTAGTCCTGGTTTGCCCGCTGTTCGTACTGGATTCTCTGTTCGCTGTTTGGGTCTTGATTGGCAAAAGAGAAGAGACCAGAGAGTTTCAGAAGGTCTTCTTGCTTTGAGGTGTTGAGTTGATTGAGTCCTTCGGTCTGCTTGGTTCCGTATTGATTCTTGATTGATTTGATAAGTTCATCCAAGGCTTTCTTTTGTGCCTTCTCCTGCGCTGAGAATCCTTTGAGGGACTGCTTCTGATAGTCGAGCATTGGATTTGCTGTCGAATTACCACCAGTAGCTCCCTGCGCGAACTGAGCGGCGGTATTGGTTGGCTTTGGAGTTGTGGTTTCCTTCCTCGTCGTTCTCGCCTGAGTATCGGCGATGGTTGGATTGAGTGTCCCCTGGCGGAATTGCTGTGGCATAGCGTATCCCTGGTCTAAGGTAAGTCCTCCGTTTGCAAAGGAATTCTGAAATGCTGAGTCAGGTGTGACATTATTTCCAAAAGAGAACTGTTGTGGAATCTCTTGTGCCTGAGCCGTCTTGATACCGAGGAGTTGATTGATGAGATTCTCCTCCTGATCCATCGGTGCTCCGTATGAGAGACCTTCAATTCCTGAATCGAGCTTCCCGTTTGAAGCTAATCCGTTTCCGAGTATCCCATTCCCGAGAAATTGTCTTCGGGTTCCTGACTGCCCGTTATCGACTGGGGTGTTGTCCTGCAACAACTTCAGGATAGGCATTATTTGTGACAAGTCTATCTGTTGAGTTGGCTGGGTCTGTTGAGTTGGCTGATTTACTGTTTGGCGAGGGGTTCTTGTTGTTTGAGAAACCTGTGGTGTCGGCTGGGAGCCATACGCCACTGCTTGCGACCCACGCTGTGCTCCATAGGTGATAGGACTGACACCTTGATTGTACGCCTGTTCACTTCCGGGTCGTGAGAAATTAGTACCAGGAGTAGCGAAGTCGCTCTGAAACATCATCGCTCCGTCTGTGGCTGGATTGAAATCGTTATAGTATATTTCTCCATTCGGTCCGTATCCTGTAGGGCTATCAGGCAAAGAACCCTTTGCAAGCGCAACTTCAAGAGCTGATGGACCGGCAGCCTGTGTATTTTCTACCCCTATTGATGCGTTAAGATTCGACTGTCTCTGCGCTGGAGTAAGAAAAGCATTTGGAGAGGCTTGTGCCAGTCCATTGTTCCCCCACATCTTCCCAATGCTTTCGAAAATGCTCGATAACCTTGACGCACCACTTGTCGGTTTTGGAGATGAGATAGTGCCCTGAGATTCCTGATTCGTAACGGCATCCCTGAATGGTGTCGATAATCCCTTATTCAATACTAGCGTTGCCGCCTTCATTCGATTGGAAGCCTCTTTCTGCTTGCTTGGAGAAGACGAGAGTTTCGCTTCATTTTTCGCCGCTTGCACTTGTGCTGGATTGCCAAGACCTGAAGCAATACGGCTCTCAAACTGAGCGGTGGTTTGTGGAGCGTCTTCAGGATTCATTGAATAATCAGTTCGTGACACCTTTCTTACAGGTGCTTTTACAGGAACAGATATTTTTCCGGTCTTATAGTCGAGCTTGCCGCCTACTTTTGCGGCAGAAGCCTCTCGTTTGCTTTGCCCTTTCGGTCTTGATATTGCCATACTTCTTACTTAGATTATTAGATTGGTTCTATAGGGGGTTAGATGGGATATTCAACTTGAACCATATACACTCTTTTTGCTCCAGAAGCTGTCCAGACTGAGGCTGCATCATTTTTATAGAAGTTTATAGAAGATGTCCCAGCCTGTATTTGCGCTAAACACGGAGTGGTTTGTGAAACGCCATTATCGATAGGTTGCTGACAAGACATGTCAATATCAATTGATGACCCATTAGCAAAAGGGGTTGCTACTGAGAAGTTTGACGCATTACTTGTCCCAGTATTAGGCTCATTATGCCTGAAAAAGATGTTCTTATTTCTTATTTGGTAATTTGTTACCATGCCGCTAGGATTAACAGAAAATCCAATTACAGTCCCTGTTGAAGTAAGCCACCTTGTCTCATATATCGGTCTTTGAATAAGGTTGATAGCCGTGTAAGTTGGAACACTCCATGTATATCCAGCACCAGCCGAGAGAGTAGCGGCGAAACGACCTATGACTTCGTAGTAGTCAGTCGAAGCGGCGTTGGTGATGGTTGAGATAGCGGCATATTTTTCATTCGTTGTCGTTACAGAGAAGTCTGAATACTGAGCCGCCGAAGGAATACGAGAAAATCCAATCACTACTCCGTCGGTAGCGTTGTAACCGAGGTAAACGAAGTAATCAATTTCCTTGGTCGCGAGTTCAGTACCTCCAGCGTTCATCCAGTTTGTTCCGTCTGCCTTTGTGACTGAGAGAGCCGCGGTTATTATTCTCACTGTGTCACCAATCCGGCAATAAATCGGGTCGGTTACCGAAGCGGCAGTCCCTGCGAGCGTAACGAGAGCGACAGTGATTCCAGACCCAGTGTCGGTGACAGAGATTTTACCGTTAATTAAATATCCCTGTGGTGGTTGATAGATAGCGTCAAATTCGATAGCTGGATTTACTATCCGTACCTCTTCTGCTGTGGTGTGGTCATAGGAAGTGGCTGCGTGGAGGATGTTTGTCGCTGTTTTAGAGGTAATCTTCCTCATCTCGTAATGAGAGTTTATGTTTGTTGCGTCGAAAGCGACATAAAAAGGAGCTGCTACCGATGGGACTGAATTGACAGGAGAAGTAGTAGCTCCTGCAGATGTCCCTGCTGTGAGGTTTGTTCCGAAATTATCTAAGTGTGAAATAGGTGATGTTGCCATATTTTTTGAGTTAAGAGTTTATAGTGCCAGGCTGATACAGATTAGAAAGTGGTTTGAAATTATAGTGCATTGAGTTTACTTCCCACGATTTCGTTCCTGTAAGGTCTTCATCAGTTACCTCTATCTGGATGTTCCGACCGCTTACTCCAAGAGGTATTTTTACAAAGTCATTCCCGCCAGTGTCATCGACGGTGATAGACCCACCGCCGACACCTGTTTTCCCGACACCTGTTTTTTCTATACCCGTTCCAGAGGTCCCCGTTGCACCGATTTGCCCTGTCCATGTTCCTACAAGTTGCCCATCGACATAGACATTGATAGTTGGATTCCCTGGGGTTTTTCCAAACCGTATTTCGCAATCAAGAAAAAACTTCATCTGTGATGGGTCTCCGAAAGAAAGTTTTGGAGTTTTGTAATCGGTCAAAATCGCATACCCGAAGTCTTGTTTCTGAGTCGAGTCAAAGTAGTAAATCGAACCATCTACTGGTGACCCGAAGTAGAGTTTTGTTTCTCCGTTTGCGTCCTTAAACTCAGCGAAACAGTTTGCACCAGTGAAGACTCCACCGATTGCTATCTGAAACTCCCACCATCCGAGTCTCTGCCGATCGTAGACTTTTATAATGTCGTTTACCGTTCCACCACCCGAGGTATACGAGAGGTAATAGTGATTGTCGAAATAAATCCCCTCGACATTTTCCAGGCGTGATTTCTGAATACTCTTCAAATCAGGGTCAATTCTGAGAGACACGATATTTGTCCGAATCTGATCGAGGATGTTTGGCTCATACCCAGTGGCGAATACTCCCTGTTCTTGGAACATGAGATTGTCGTTATCCACCGAGTCGATGGAGTGATGCGAGTCACATCCTCTCGCTGGGTCAATCATTTCGTTCGTGATGAGCTGATAGGTGTCAGTCCCGACATTCGCTCTCCAGAGTGACCGCTCCTTCGTGACATAGAGATAATCCTGGTGTTTGAAAAAACCTTTTACATACTGACCATCCGACTGCGAAACATACACGGAAGTTGCAAGAGGGTTAGCCGTCAGATTGTAAGTAAAGTTCCCGATGTTCGTGTCATTCCCTGAACGGTAGAGTCTCGTCTCATTCCCTGCGGTTGGATTCCCAGTCGCCCATAAACAGGACTTATAGAAAATCATGTACTTGGCAACAATAGAACCCGTTACATCCCGCACTGTATGACCGGAGTCTATTTTTCGTATGCTCTCCACGCCGTTTGCCACAAACATATCTCCTCCTGCGGTGCAGAAGTCCATTCTGTTTCCTGAGGTAAAAACATTCGCTGACACTGGGCTCGCCGAGAGAGCGGATGCTGTTCCAGTTGTCACATCGTAGAGAACCCCTCCAGAAGACGCTATGAGCTTCCTTGTAGCTCCGTGATAGTACGACCCCAATCCGTCGATTGGATTGCCTCCTGCGACCGTACAGAGCTTATAAACCCCTGGTCTTTTGGCGATGGCGTTCTTCCCGACAGCCCAAACATTGTACGCTTCAGGCGACTCATTTTCTTTGAGGTCGGTATCCCGTGTGAACAGGTTGAGTCCTTTCCCAAAGTCATCGTATTTTTGATTGGAAAGTCCTTTTTTCATTAGAGCAAGGTAAATCCGATTGAGTCGGAATTGATAGATGAGGCGCTCTGCATTTCTTCAATGCGAGAATCACATTCCTGGAGAGACTCTTCAGAATCCTCGAATGGATCTGATTCGCTCTTGCGGAGCATAGCATAGGCGTAGGAGACGGGTGCTTCGATGTCAGGTATGAGACAAATATCAGCATCAACGGAAAGTGGAGTCGGTCTGAAAGAGTAGTTCACCACATAGCTCCCATCGGAATAGGAATTGAGGACAAATCCATCCGTCTGATTCCCTGTGACCCAGTAAGCTCCGCCCGTGTGAGCTGCTTCGTCCTCGGGGTCCACCTTGACATATTCCAGTTGGTCTTTGAAAACAGAATTGGCAATAATAAAATCATCAGGGAGTGCTCCTACGCCTGATGTTATAGTGATGGTGTATGGCTTTGATATTCTCATTCTATCAGCGCAGTATTCCACGCCTCGATTGATGAGGCGCACATACTTTGCAAGGATAGTGCTATTGGTCGGGATGACTCCGTTGTCATGGCGATCGGCGAGGCTCTGCTTTGCGTCTCCTAGTGTTTTTTTAGTGTACGGCATTTGATTTCAGACAAAAATAATCCCGCCCTATTGTTAGAGTTGGATTATTATTAAGGTAATTATACTACTATTGCTGTTACACCGTCAAGTACATTCCTCCTCCCCGGTGACGCTAACCCAACTCTAATGAAGAAAACGCCACGGGGAAGGAAGAATCTATCCGAGCGTGTACTTTTCCTTCATTTCTTTTGCTTTGTTTAGTTTGTTTATTGCCCGAATATACCCCGTCAGCTTATTGAATCGTTTGAAAAGTTCGAGCTTGTCGGATCCAATCTCGCCTTCTATCTCAGCGAGGAGTGATTTGTAGTTATCCACCGTCATAGCGTAGTCTCTTGACTTCATTTCTGCCCGAACAAACTTGTCAATCTCCGCTACTGGCATTTTTACCATAAACTCGCTCGCTGTTTCCCTCACATTGAAGTATTCAACAGCGAATTTCCTCCGATTGAGTCCTTCCCATATTTCAATATCCCGCTCTTCAGGGGTTTCGGGTGTTTTGGCGAGCTGTTCTGTCCCATTGAGTGCGTCAGAAAGAACCGGTGTATATTTTGTGTCCGGTACATCGGTTGCGACTGCGGGAGTTGTTATTCTTTCTCGAAAGACTTGACCATCTTGCATACATATTTTACATCATCTTCCGTCATATCCGTATATGTCGGGAGGTAGAGTATTCTTTTAGACCACTTATAGGCGTTCAAATGTTCGTACTCTCTGAGGTACTGCGGTTGCATACTCATGGGCTTGAATCCGTATCGACTTGGTATGCCCTGTGCTTCCAAATGCGCCTTCAATTCCTCCTGATGGTCTGTTTGTATGTCATACATCCATAAGACCTCTCTAGGGGGCATTTTAACGCTCTCAGGAAGGTTCTCGTCGTACCATTTCTCTATATGTTTCCTTCTAGCGAGGATTTCATCGAGTCTCATCACCTGTGCGACACCGATTGCCGCCTGGATGTTCGTCATTCGGAAATTATGACCCATTTTCGGGTGTATCATCGTTCGCCCTTCATCGAAGTACATATTCGCGAGCTTTCTCATCTCATCTGCCCATTCTTTGTTATCCGTGAGACACATACCACCTTCTCCCGTAGTCAGAATCTTATTCCCGTAGAACGAGTAGCAAGCGATATCTCCTTGTGGTTCGATACCATGAGCCTCTGCCATATCTTCAATGACTGGAATGGCGAAACCCTGTTGATCACAAATTTTCGGTCTAATCTCTTTTCTTCCGTATATAGGAACTGTGATAATTGCCTTTACCTTTGTTGACATTCCCTCTATATATCGTTCGCCCATTAAGAGGTCATCTCCACAATCCACAAATACCGGCGTTGCCCCTGTATAAGAAACAGCCCATGCGGTGGCGATCATCGTGTATTCAGGAACAATCACTTCATCTCCTGGACCGATACCGAGAGCCTTCAAAGCGAGGTAGATGGCATTGGTACCACTATTGCACGATACTCCGAATGTCCTCTTGTTTTTTTGCGCCCAGAGTTCTTCAAATTGCCCGATGAAAGGTCCCACTCCGATGTCAGAAAGAGCCATAGCCCTTTCAACGAAGTGCCTCTCCAGTTCAGTAATACTTGGCTTACTCATTAGCATAATGGTTTCTCTAAACGAAATGTATCTTCCTCGTAGTTCTCTCCAATCCGCACGCCTTTGCACATTGAAACCATCTCAGAGTCTTCCAGCGCTTTATAGGCGTGTTGTACTCCCGGCTTTATAGTCGCTTCATCCCCTGGACCCATCTCTTTACTGAAGTATTCTCCTACAAGCAGGAGCTTTCCACTTAATACAAAGTCGTGTTGCATCGTTTTCTTGTGAAAATGGTTTCCCCTGACGGCTCCTTTCTTGAAAGAGATATAAGTAATTGACCAGTCCTTTCCTACTTTTAAGTCTTCGATAATTCCTCGCTCGTCTGTGTGTGTCATATAATTTCAACATTAGGAAGTGGTCGGATAAACTTTCCTTTGTATCCTGCTTTTCGGACATTATCAGTAATCTCATCAAAAAAGTTCCACGCTAGGACAATGGCATAGTCTGGGTTTCGTTTGATAAGTTCATCATCAGAGAAAACCTCAATGCCAGTCCCTGGAAGAAACCTCCCCTGTTTGAGTTTGCTTCGGTCGGTGGCGAAGTCGATATACCGTCCGATGTGTGAGTAGTTGAGAAGTGTATTCCCTTTGGCTGGGGTTGAGATGATGGCTATGGTCTTGTCTATTCTCTTGAGGTCAAGAACGAGCTGAAGGAGATTTGTCATTTGGTCTTTGAAGCACTCCGCGACTGCCTCCAAGTCTTCAAACCGCCAGTTTTCACTTTCGAGCATGGTAGATACCGATGGTTTAATTCTCTTCTCTCCTTTTCGTGCGATGTAGACCCTGAAAACTCCGCCGTGGAGCGGGCGCTGTTCCACATCAAACACTTCCATCCCGTGCTTTTCGAGGAACGGAACGAGTGGCTTCAGTGAAAGGTACGAAAGGTGCTGGTGATAAACAGTATCCATCTCGACTCCTTTCAGAAACTCTCCGAAGTATGGGGATTCAAAGACGAAGACCCCATTTTCTCCCAAGGTGTCTTTTACCCTCTCAATGAAGGTATCTAAGTCATCGATATGGGCAAAGACATTCGCACCGACAATAATCTCTGCTTTCGGATATTCTGACGCTCCAAAGAATTCCTGTCTTGTAGGGACACCCCGATCAATGGCTATTTGAGTCGCCTCTGGTGTCGGGTCTACATTAAGAACTTCATACCCAATGTTCTGAAACTTAGTTAGGAGTGTCCCATCGTTACCACCTACATCAATTATAATGCCTCTATGAAGTCCAACTCTAGCACTTACTGTATCAGCAAACTCTTTCCAGTGAGCATCTGCTGTTTTTGTAATGGATGATTCGTAAAGGTAATCCTTTAGATACAGCTCTTCCTTAGCCACAATGTATGTGAGCTGGTTGAGTCCACAGTCCTCGCAGACAGATACCCCCAGGGGGTAAAACATCTCTGCTTCCTTCTCCTTATGGAAGTGGTCGGAGTGTGGGTGAAGTCCGAGGTCTAACCACTGCTTCAGATTCTTCGACTGACACATTCTACAGGTTGTTGCTTTCATAGAGTTTATTTAAGGTTTAATTTTACTTTCAGTTTTTCCAACCATTCTCCTTCTGAGCTGACTGAGACACTATTTATAAACTTAAACCCAAGAATCTCGGTGACACGCGTTTCAACAGAGAACCCAATTCCTTGTAAATATCCTTTACCGGAATAGATGCTTTCCGTATAGGTTTGGTAGTAGGTCGATTTTCTAAAAAACTTTCTCAGTTTATAGAATGGGATTTTCATAGTGTTGCGTTATACATGATTTTAGCGAGTTCCTTGGCTTTTACGGTTGCTTTCCATCCGAGCTTCTTCTTTGCTTTCCTAGCGTCTCCTTGGAGCTTCGGTACATCGACTGGTCTATCGTATCCTTTGTCGTGGATGATTTTTATCTTGTGACCACAGGCTTCTTCCACATACCCGACGAATTTCTTGACTGAGGTCATCTCTCCCGTAGCGAGGACATAGTCATCGGGTTTCTTCTCTTGGAGCATTCGCCACATTCCCTCTACATAATCTGGGCTGTATCCCCAGTCCCTCTCGGCGTCTGTATTCCCGAGGTACACCACTCCGCTCTTTGCAGAGTCCACTATCTTTTTCGTGACGAAGTTTACTCCTCGTCTTGGTGACTCGTGATTGAAAAGGATTCCGTTACAGATGAACATCTTGTACGCGTCTCGGTAGTTCTTGCAGATTTGGAAGGCATACATCTTGGCTGTTCCGTATGGTGAGATGGGATTCATCACGCTTCCCTCATTGTACGGAGGGTTGAGTCCGTCGAAGAGTTCACTGGTGCTTGCCTGGTATATCTTCGGCTTGATACCGAGAACACGGATAGATTCGAGAAGGTTGAGGACTCCGATTCCCGTCGTTTGAGCGGTGTACCATGGTGTTTCCCAGCTTACCTGTACATGAGACTGTGCGGCGAGGTTATATACCTCATCTGGGTTGCTCGCTTTGAGCGCCCACATGAGAGAGAACGGATCGGTCATGTCCCCGTAATGGAGCTTTATATCCAGCCCTTCTATGCGGTCTCGGTTGTAGGTTGATGCACGGCGAATGAGACCATGAACCTCGTAGCCTTTCTTGAGGAGAAGTTCAGCCAGGTGGCTTCCATCCATTCCGTTACACCCTGTAATTAAAGCTCTTTTCATAATTTTATACAGTCTATATGAACTTCACCGAACCGGTACACTCTCTCCTTCTCCCCATAACCAGGATAGACTCTCATTGGTTCTCCTTTTTTAATGACGAACATCTTTCCGTCTACGCCGATTCCTTTGAGATAGTGTTGGAGGAGCTGTGGAGTGATGGGTGCTCGGTGGTATTCTCCTTCCGAGAGTTGATTCCCCCATATTCCTTCGGCGAGGTACTTATGACCTCCGATAGAGAATGGCGTCTCTAACCATTCTTCGCACTGTTGATTGAAGTCAGGACAAGTTATCACAAGCCGTCCACCTTTCTTCAATATCCGAACCCATTCCTTGATGGCTCCTTCCACATCTTTCATCGGGAGGTGTTCGAGTACCTGCGAGGCAAGGGCATAGTCTACTGTCCCTGTTTTCATCGGAAGGTTTCTGACATCAGCCTTCACATACTTCGCTTTCCCGTGAACTTCGGTCTTCTCGTACATATCCACATTCGTAAATCCAGGGAGGAGATATGCGCCAGAGCCTATATTGACAGATATTTTCTTCTTAGAGTTTTGTTCTTTTCTCATTATTTTTGTCATAATTTCTGTGGCAACTAGCACACATCGGGATATAGTCATCAAGAACTCTTCTGTACTTATGGTCTACATTCGACCATTCATATCTCTTCCCTTTTATTCCACAAACATCACAATGTTCAGCACTCCCTTTCCAACGCCGAATCCACTTGTGTATTGAACTGTAACCAGCCTCATCACCTTTCCACGCATACGAATTTTCTGACATTTTCTTTTTTGTATCTTCGCTATGTTTCCGGTAATGACCCATTTTAGGGTACTTTTGTTTATCTACCTTCACACCCTTATTCCAAGCAGGTCTACCTTTCATTGATAAGCTCATCTTCCTCCTAGTCTCTTCCGATATGACCTTTCCCCTATTAGCTAGACCAATCTTTTTATTCCATTCTTTCGTATGCACTACTTTTTTGAGAGCCTCGCTACTATGTCTTCTATGTTCTTCTGTGTGTTTCTTCCCAATCAATTTTTTACCATTTACATTCGCACTACACTTTCTTGAGCAGTACAAAGCCGCATCCCATTGTTTCTTACTAAACCTTAGGTTTTTTACGAAGATTTCGTTGCAATTTCTGCATATTTTCTGTCCCATATCTCTCATTGTACACTTGCTCAAAGATTTTGCAATGGGTTAGCGCAAATTTTTCCCATGTCCAGTTTTTTACTTCGTTCTTCTCCATGTTTTCGAATATCTGTATCAGCTCCTTCTCATCCTTAAAAGGAAACTCAACGGTCAGCTCCTTCCTTTCGGGAGCGATGATACGAAGTCTTGCTTGCTTGGCGTCAATGAGTGATTGTGCGAGAGAGTCTTCATCCCCCGTGTAGAGGAGGTAGTCAGAAGTGCAGAGAATCTGAACATAGTTTTCAAGCTCGAATGCATCAAGGTATTGAAGCTGTACGCCCGAGTCTTTGAGCTTGTTGAACAGTGGCATCCATCCTTTCCCCATAATACGGAAGAGATACATTTCCTTATTCTTGAGCTTCTTCATGAGGTTAGAGACCATGTTCTCTCGTTTCCTACCGTCTGGATAGACATTCGAGGCGATCGCGATGATGTTCGGTCGTCTCCCAATACCGTCGTGGGCGTGTCCTGAAACAAAGAGTTTCTTTTCGTCACACCCTGCCTTTACGAGTTTGTCCTTTATTTCCTGATTCATGCAGATACCAATGGAAGTTTTCAACTGCTTCTTCACGAGAGCAATCTTCTGTTTCTCCGTTTGATTCTTATCTCCTGAAACATGAGTAATCATCGTCGAATCAAACCCACCTGACGGGACATAGGAAATGAAATTGATATGATGGTTCACATCCGCTTTCTCCGGCTTGCCTGAGACGGTCACATCATGACCAAGGTCAATCAGCTCCCGTTCCAACATACGAGCGTACTTAGAGAGGATAGCGTTTATCCCGTAGTTTAGTTCGTAATTCACGATATGGATACGCATACTATTGGTTATTATAGTGTTTATGCTTGACTCGCTTGAAGTAATCATTCCCTGGGAACTCTTTTTTGTTCGCCTGCATATCCGTATAGTCATCCCACTTATCCACGCTCCCTGGTATGAGGGCAATCTTTTCACCCTTGAAGGCTATCGGGAAGGAGATTTGGTCTCGGTTTGAGTACCTCGTGACCTCCACCCACCACCGCTCGAAGGCGGCGTTTGCCTTTGGTGTGTTTTTCCGTATGAAACAAGGAAGTTCCCACAGTCCACCGTGAGGCGGTACTGAGAGTTTTGCATAACTCTTCACTTGTTCGGCGAGCTCTTTGGGGTTTCCCTTGCCGAGTCCGACGCAGGCATCCGCTTCTTCGTAGAGACAGTCCCTCCCTGGATGCTTGAAGAAGGCAAAATCGTTGTCTCCCAAGAGCTTTATCAGGTTATGAGGGTCTTGCTTGAGCTTTACATTCCCATCCACCCACACAATGTACTCTGTATCAATGTACTTATGAGTCAGAATCTTGTGGATCTTGGCGTTCATAACATCCCGCTTGAACTTGTCACAAGCTGGTCTCGTTTTCCACTGGGAATCTTTTAGGTCTTTCTCGACAAAAGCGACATATTCTACTCCTTTATACTCAGGCTGTGGCATGAGATTATCCTTCCCACCCGTAATAGCGGTGACAACGGTCAAATCCTTCTTTTCAGTGATTTTTTTGAAGAGATTCTCATATAATGGGAGGAATTTGTCGATTGTCCAGTTCTTGAGGACTTCTGCCTTCGCTTCTTTGCCTATTTTTTGCCTCAAGGCGGGGTTTTCAATGAGGAGTGATAGATACTTGACCCAACTCTCGGTGCTCGTCGCTAAATAGCCGGTAGCACCGTGCTTTATATCGTGGTATGGGAGAACATCCGAGGCAACCATAGGGATTTCAAGCATCGAAGCCTCTAGCCACTTGATATTCGACTTGCAACGGTTAAAAAGTGTGTCTTTGAGAGGTGCTATGGCTATATCAATATCCAAATCAGCGTAAAATTGTGGGAAATGGTCATATCCGCTCGTTCCTGAGTGGTGGTATTCCCTGCCTTCCTTCTTTGACCCCCAAATCATACCGGCGTAGTGGATTTCTACATTCGGATACTTTGCGAGAAGTGTATCCACGACGGGATTGATGATAGGAAGGTCAGCGAAATGTGACCCTGATGACATCCATCCGATACGAACCATACCATCCTTGCGCTTCTTCTTTCTCTTTACTTCCCAAATAGCGGGGTCAATGGCGTTCGGTATGACGGTAATGTATGGATTGAGGTGTTTGACCGCTTCTTTGAGTGCTTCATTCGTGACGACGAGATGATCGGCGACTATCAGCATCCGTTCTCGCATCTCTCTTCTATCTTCAATGTCTAGATAGTCAGGATGGTCTTCGTTCACCTTCCCTGGGTAGTCGTCAATGTCGATAATGAGCTTACATCCAGTAAACTCTTTGTGTGCTCCATAGATGTTATCTACTCCTTCATTGTCTGATAGCTTGCAGAACCAAATATCTCCCTTCGACTTAAAAAAGAGAGCGTTTTGAGGCGTAGAGGAAATAGGAGGACTGATCATTATTTCAGCTCCGAGCTTCTTGAGTGGATTGACGATTCTATACCATCCAATCGCTCCATACACCTTCTCGCCTTTCTTATTCAAAAAAATCTTATCGCCTTTCCGTATGGTGTCGGTGCAGACTCCGAGTATTTTGTGTTTAAGCATAAATGTAGCCTGTTTTTTTAGCGTAGAGTTTATTCTCACATTCAAAGAAGTCAGGGTGTTGTATCCCTATGAGATCACGATGCCCTGGGTTTGGGAGAGCATACATCTTCTTCGGGATTGTCATCTGATGCTCCCCGTGTCGTTCCACACAAAGAATATCCGGTCTTCTTTGCCATTTCCCGTTGATGAGTCCACATACAGGATGAATAGTGAACCCGAGCTTCTTTGCGAGTACCTCGAATCTTTTATTCTGTGGCATAAATATCGGACTCCTCAAAGATTACCGTGACGCTATTCTTGTTCTCCCGTCTTGTAATAGGCATACCTGCCCTGAAAGCGGCGAGGACTTTCATTCCTTTCTTGATTCCTTCGATGTTAGACGACAAAACACGCCCTTCTTGTTCGAGGTCGTATCGGTGTGTTCCGTCTTCGTTGATAACAGGCTTCCCGTTTTCCTTCTGATAGACTTTCGCAAGCTGAATGATACACTTGTTTCCAAAAGGCTTCATATTAGAGTTCGATTAGTTTTTAATTTAGCGTCCAAATGGTACCCACTTCATCTTTGCGTTCGTCCTGATTTCTCGTCCATCAACGCCTTGTACCATGACTTTCTCAGTTGCCTTCTTTCCCGCTGGACGAATAATGACTTTCTTCATTGTGTGTACTCCTGGTGTAGCGGTTTGCACCTTTGGACTAGTCGCCTTCAAGGCTTTCTTCTTCAATTGGACATGCTTCTTTATTGGGCGGGTTTTTGACGCAGTTGAGGCGGTCATCCCTGCCATTCTTTTTGGCATACATTTTTAGTTAATTGTTTCCTCAATCTGAGGAAGTTTTTTGAGGTTACTTCCCCAAACAATCAAGAGTGATTAGTTAGCGGTTCCAGCACCGTAAGCGTGCATGTTGATGACCCAGTTCACGTTCAATACCTTAGCGGCATAAGCGTCTACCTTCCAACCAACAGTACTCACCATACGGAGTGGGTCCGACGGCGGATCAACGATAACGCGAGCGTCACCATGACCACCGATTTTCACTTCTGCGACAGCACCCTTACCAGCAATGAAGTTGGATCGGGCTGCACCTGTCTGCGTATCCGCAACACCAGAAGCTGAGAAAGCCTGGTTCGTTTCGACAATATCTACACCGTAGAGAGACCCGATGATACCCTTCTTGACCATCTCGGCGTTTTCACCAGTGTTGTAAGTATTGACATTGACCCAGTTTCCAGCAGAGGTATCACCCTGCAATCCGTAAACGCCGTCCACGGTGAGGACTGCACGGTAATTACCGTTGTCCCACTTAGGAGCGCCATTCTTCTTGAGAGTAGATACTGCCTTTCTGAGGCTCGATACCGACAGGGTGTCGGATGAGGCGATTGCTGTTGCCTGTGCTGAGAAGGTGGCTCCACCGCACTGCGGGGTCGCAGAGAGGTTGAGTTCATATCCGAGCACGAGATCCATAGACTCTGCTGCGTTCTGCGCCATCAGTTCGACATGCTCTTTCAAGCCAGCGTCGAGCGTGGTGAGTTCGTACAAAGAACCAACAACTTCAAATGCTCCGTATGGCTTCGCCGTAGCGATGACATTGACAGCAGCAGTGTTAATACCAGTAGGAATCACACCATCGGTGAGTGCAGTTCGGTTAGCAGACATCTGTGTGAAACGGGTGAAATAAACTACTTGACCAGCGTTCTTCGGAACAGTCTTCTGAACAGCCAGGAAGTCGTACCTCCGAGTGTTCTCAACACGCTCCAAAAACACTTTGTCGTAGAATATCTGCATCGCTGCAGCGAGTCCACCAGTTGCAATAGCAGCCGTTCCCTGAGGAAAATAATTTGGCATACTATTTCAGGCTCCTCACATTCTCCCTACTGTAAAAATGCTTCCATTTCCTTCGATGAGAGTTGAGCAAGGTCTTCCAAGGTTATCCGTCCTTTCGGAGCGGCTTGACTTGGACTTGTAGCCTGTGTGTTTTGCTTCGTCTCAATCTTATTGTAAGCATCTTGTTGCCCTTGAGCGCGAGCGCCACCGAAGTATTCAGCCGCAATATCGTTGATACTCGTCTCTTCTCCTGTTTCGGGGTTGAATCCGATACCTGGAGTGAGGGCAAGTTTCTCGAGTTGTGTCTTGTGTGCTTCGTAGGCTGGATTGGTCTTCAGGTAAGAATCAATCTCGGCTTTCACGGCGGCTTGAGCTTCTTTTCGCTCTTGCTCTACCTTGTATGCTTTGAGCTGTTGCACTTCGTCCACGAGCGGGGCAAGTGGGTTCTGTGCGTATCTTTCCTGTTGAGCCTGATAATCCAGTTGCTCAATCTGTGCCTTGATCTGTTGGGGAGTAAATCCTCGTGCCTCTAGAAGGTTTGCCACTTCAGCTTTTTGACTGAGTTGCCCGTTTGATTTTTCAATCTCACGATACGCCTTGTAGATGTCTTCGGAAGTCTTTCCGCGAAACTTCGGGTCATTATCCCATGGGTTCGATGCTTGTCCTGCCTCGCCTTCGTTACCGTCGCTAACGGGGTTCGTAGTGTCCGCAGGCTGGGTATCGACATTGACATTATCCTGAGAGGAAGTAGCGCCTTCGCCCCCTATGGGTGCTTCTGTTTCGATATTATCCATAAATTCAATCTGATTGATGTATGCGCCAGAATTACATTCGCATACGGAGTATGTTTCGACCTGAACTACTCTGTGGAAGGGCTATTGCCCCTCTTCAGAGGTTTCCAGTTCGTACTTGAGATTTTTAATGTCCACCTCTTTCTGCTTGAGGAGCTTAATGAGAAACTCTAGCCCCTGCTTCCGTCCTTTGATAGTTCTGAGTTCTGCGAGCGTCTGACAGTCATATGCACCCTTTATTCCTGCTATCTCTTCAAAGAGTGGTTTCATCACGAGTTCTTGAAAGGCTCTTGATTCAATATGCGTCTTCAGCTCAAAAATGAGTTCGAGTTCTTCTTTGGTTTTCATGCCATTGGTGTCATTGGTTGAGTAGCGGTCATTGGGTCAATCGGCTGTCCTGTTGTCGGATCTATCTGCTGTTCTATCTCTTCAGCGTCTGGGACGAGCTTGTCTACTTCATCAATGCCTCTCAGTTCAAGCCATTTCCTCGCGGCTGCGAGCTGATTCGGTACCGGGAGGATTGCTCCAAAGAGGTTATACCATTCGGCAAACTGTTTGAGCATGAGGTCTTTGTTCTTGACGATGTTCGTGTCTCCTTTGACTCGGATATTAAATGCAAGGTCTTTCTGCTCTCTTGCGGCGATGAGCATATAGTAAACGGTCTCTCGTGAGTATCGTATCTTCCCGTCTTTTTGTTCGGCTTCGAGTGGGAATATCTTGAGGATAGGGGCGTCCATTGATTGTATGTTCTCAATCTCCATCATGAGAAGGATTCGTCCTACATCTGCGAGCGCCTGCTTAAAGCGTCGGTTGATAAGTTCAAAACGATTCGATGAATATGTTGAGGCAATTTGGTCTTGTCCGAGTGTCTTATTACTTGCCGACCCTTGAATGAGGTCATTCGCTCCGGTTGCCCTCTTGTGTTCATCATCGAAACGATTCAGCAGTGCGAGTCCTCCTGTCGTTATATCTTTGACATCAACCTGTGCGATGTTGTCTCTGATTGGACCATCTCCACTCACTTCTATCCCACTACCCGATTTTATAGTGAGCTGTTTCTTATCAATGCCAGCTCCCTTCTTGAACATGAACGCTGGTGTATTGGCGAGATTAGCGTTATCAGTCAATCGATTGGCAAACTTCTGAATGAGCTTCCCGAGTCCAAGGGTGTTGTGTCCGGCTCCAAATCCATCGAAACGATTCGGGATAGCATTTGGTTCGTGTATCAGCTTGACGATGGTATAGATGTTGTATGGATTCTCTACATCACGAAGCAGAACTCTCTCTACGCCATCAGCAACGGTCTGAATGCGATCGCAGGTTACTCGTTCGTAGATTTCAATAGTATCCTTGGATGCTTGTTGAAGATTGATTTGGTCATTCTGAACCTGTCGTGAAGAGTTATAGTTGTCCGACTGACTGCCGGTCTTCCCTTGAAGCTTCTCGGTGTTTTTGTAGTATTTGTTCTCCTTTACATCTTTGAGAGAGAGGACAGAACGAAAGATAATGGATGGTTGGCTTTCAACATCAGCGATGATTGGATTGTAGTAACAGTCGAGGATATTTGGTACTTGAAAGTCCGGCTCATCTTTTGACACCCGTTTGCTTCCGTCCTCGTTCTCTTCTGTCTCAAATCTCCAACATATATTCATCAGGGAAGTTCCAAAGACTACGGATTGCTTCACCCAGCTCTCCACCTTCTCATAGGCTTGTGGGATAGTCTGCAAGCGATAGTTTATGATCTCCTCGCTTACTTGCGCCAAATCCTTATCCTCTTCACCGATGGCTTCGACTTCCAGTTCAGGATTACCACTAAAAATGGACGGCACGATATAGTTCGTTTCCGTCCTGAGTTTCGTAATCTTCTCTTGGCTCTTGCTTCTGTCCTGAACATCGTCAATATATCCTACATAGGCTTGATAGATGTCATTGATGTCTTGGCGTTGGGTCTGACTTGCCTTCTGATAGGAGTCTCGTTCGACAAAGAGTTGTTCGATGATTTTTTTGTCACCACTCTTGTCTGATAGCTCCTGCGTCCCCTCCATTTTTGTTGGAGTGACTTTCAGTTTCTTTTCCATATTATTTCTTTTCTTTTAAGGATTCCTTTAGACGCTCTTCTGCTTCTTTGCGTTCTTGCTCTTTCCGCTCTTGATTGTTGTTAAATTGTATTGGTCGTGGTGTTTTCATAGTTATGCTACAAAGTAAGTACCGTATGTGTCAAATATTGGATCTGGTTTCTCTTCCTGTTTTATCCTTGCCCCATTAAACCCGTATCTTATAGCATCCATTGGGTTGCTCCATTCGTGTACAGTGTCATCAGGCTCATTTATTATTCTTCCAGAGTTATCTTCAACCAGCAAATAACTTCTATACGCCTTGACTGTTCTTTCACTTCTCTTTGTGAGACTGATCTTCTGGTCTTGGACAAACTGTATACCCTGCCAAACGCTTCCCTGTCCCTTTGTTGCTCCAATTATATTTACACCGTAGCTTCTTATCTCATCAATACTTTTAGGCTCTGAACTATCTGCTATTACAAGCACCTTGTCTCTATTGAGAAAAATGTCTGCTATTGCTTTGTTACTTAGTCCTTTCTGATAAGTCACTTCGTCTATTATAAACCCACCATTGTATTCATAAATTGCCTCTATGACTGTTGGGTCTACACTATACCCGAAGTCGAGTCCATATCGGTAAAGTCTCGCCTCATGAGGTATCTCATCTATGATCGCCCAGTCTTTGTAAATCTTTCTCTCTAGGCTATTTGGTTCACCTAACCACTTATGCCTATATAATGCCGGTCGTTTTTCTTTATCGTCCTCAATTTCTAGTCGTATTACATCAGGGAGCATTTTATATTTTATTGCAATATCGTAGTTTGCATTTATCTTCAGTGTATTTGGTCGTCCTTGGACTACAAGCCTTTCATGTACTGGGTCATCCTCCAGAAGTCTATTGTAAGTGTAGACGATCTGAGAGCCTGGCTTTCTTACTGTTGGTGTAAGCACTTCCAAACTTTCCCTTGAGGCAGTCTGCGCTTCTTCTACCCACGCTATGTCAATACCTTCAATAGACTTTATACTCTGCTCATTTCCATACAGACCCTTGAAAATGAAGTCCGATCCGTTTATCTTGTTCAAAATTGAATTGTTTGTTATTTCAAACTCGTTCAACCCGTACTTTATTATCAAATCCTTAAGAAGTTGGTGGGAACTTTCTGCTATCGAATTTTGAAACTCTCGAAAGCAGGCGACTCTGGTTTTTTCTTGTCTAGCTCGTATCAGCAGAAACCTTGCTACCGTATGGGACTTGAGAGAATATCGCCCTCCCCACACAGCCGCCTCACGCCAGTCTTTATCAAACAGTCGCTTATACTCAATCGGGATTTCTATTATTTTCGCTTCCATCTATGAATTTTACTAATACAGGAAGAACTTTTCCATCCTCGTCTTCCCCGCCGTTAATCTCAGTCGGTATCATTTTTGTATACGCCTTGGTCAATTCAGATATGGCGAACTTCTGATCTGCCACATTATCACTTTCGAGGAACTTCTTTAATACTTTGAAATACGGTTCCGTTAGTGCCGAGTACCGCTGTTTTATTTGAAGCTCTTCCTTCCATGATTTTCTTCCAGCAGAATTCATACATTAGAATAGATATTTTGCTTTATTTAAGCATTTCTTTCTCTATCTCTTTTGTCTTTGCTTTTTCAAATCTTATGCCCTCCCATAATTTGTCAGATTCTGCGTATAGCTTTTCTATGAATGACCATTTGTTTTTACTCATTTCACCTTGGAGGAGCTTCGCTATCTTTTCCTCTATGGCGCAAACTTTCTTCCAAAGAACAGATTCGTTCCAGTTCCTTACTACCTTCCCATTTATAATCAACCAGTGGTTTGAGTATTCCATACTGTTCTATCGGCAGGTGAGCAGGATATACCATGCTCTTGCGCCGTTCGATGTGAATTGATCACTCGCCGATAATCTACTATGGACACTGACTTACTATGAATTCTTTTTGCGCGAATATCTTATCTGATTCTTCTTTTGAGAGGAAACAGTCTTTCTGCCTTTTTAATTCTATGCACTTCTTCTCCCATTCCTGATACACACGAATCTCCGACTGTTTTTCACATACGGAGCGAGAATCTTTTACTACAACTGATTCGTATTGCGGTTTATTGCTGTCTAGGGTCAATCCACCATTCCTAAATGCTTCATCAAAAGCGGATTGTGGTGTGGACTTCTCCGGCGCGAAATACCAACCGAGGAATGACGGTAAAACAAAGAAATATGCCAAAACGAGGACTACTGCAAGAATCATTTCTTTGTAGAAGTTTTTCATGTTTCTAGTATATAACATTTGACTTTTTTTTGCAAGTATGATAGGGTGTATTTGTAGATACCACAAATCATTACCACAATCTACAATTTTGTAGCCGAAAAGGCTCTGATAGTTTATGGGTAGTAATGAACCCGTGGTAGCTGTCGGAGCCTTTTTGGCTGTAAATAAACAGATATGGCATCCCCGCAAAAAGAAAATGGATTCACACCAATCGCAAACGAACTATTTGAGGCTATTTATAAACTCAAAATAAATAGAGACTCTTTGCGAATTGTTTTATTCATTACTCGGAAAACTTATGGATGGAGAAAAAAGCGCGACAGGATTTCTCTATCACAATTTGTAGAAGAACTGGGAATAGATAGAACCAATGTTTGTAGGCACATAAATAAACTATCCGCTATGAAAATAATAATCAGAATCCAAGACGATAACGGGAACGAATATGAGATCAATAAGAACTACGAAGAATGGGATCTAGTGGTTAAACAGCCAGTGGCTAAACGACCACTAGAGCTAGTGGTTAAACAGACTACAGGGGTAGTGGTCAAACAACCACATACAAAAGAAACTATTACAAAAGAAAGGAAAGAAAGTCGGCAAAGCCGATTTCCTAAGACCCTATCAGCCTTCAGAGACATCAGAAGAGTCGAGTCCGGAAGACCTCCGATGGAAAAAAAGGAGAGGACCATCGAAGAGGAAGAAGCCTTTGAA
>OFQY01000189.1_pt1 | contig 28247 bp, 48 predicted proteins | sample 1542991 | NCBI WGS metagenome assembly OFQY01 (sample SAMN07774224, study PRJEB24372) | wastewater metagenome | isolation source: Exp Tend VB 10WW | collected 2016-02 | reverse complement strand
AAAAAGATAAAAGCAAAAGACTTCTATCTTGATGAAGATCCATATCTAAAAGATGACTTCAATGGTGATTTCACTGCTGAAAAACTTTCAGAAATAAGCCTAGAAGGGATTTACAATCCTAAAACTCCTATCACAAAAGAACAACTTACTGATATATGGAATAGAGCGAATACTAAAGAAGTAGAAGCTCCTTCCGGATCAGGTTATGCTTCAATCGGTCGTTATCGTGAAGAAGGAAATGTAGTAGCCGGAAAGATTGATGAGGTCAAAGCTATAGAGTTTCCTGAACTCCTAGATCTAGCAAAGGAGTTATCAGGCAACATTCCTTTTATCAAGAAGTACACTCGTGCAAATGGTATGTTCTACGGAAGAGGAACAGGAGAGATCGGACTTAATCCTGAACTATTCAAAGAAGGTAATCTCGGACAACTTCAAAAGACTTTCGCTCACGAAATCGGTCACTTGATAGACTACCTTCCTGATCAGACAATGAAGAGAGGAAATGTTCTCGGTCGCCTTGCTGTACTTAAAGGATTCAACAAAGACTTTTACGCAGGTGCAGGAGCAACTCGCACAGACGCAGAAGTAAGATCTCAACTATGGGAACTCTCAAAATACTGGAAGCCTGTAGACGAAGCAACTGCTCCGGCTTCATTCCTTTCATATCGTAAGAGTGCTCCGGAAGTATACGCAGACTTTATCTCTGTACTTTTCAATGATCCTAATCTTGTCGCTGTAAAAGCTCCTACTGCATACAATGTTTTCTTCGAACAGCTCGACAAAAAGCCTCTTGTAAAAAAGGCTTACTTCGAACTGCAAGACTTCCTTCGATATGGTGATCGTGTAGCAAAAAGACGCTCTGCAACAAATCAAATGTTCAAGCTTACAGAGCAACAATCAAGAGAGAGACAGATCCAAATACAACAAGAGCAAGAAGAGAGTGAGAGGAGTATATGGACGAAGTTCAAAACAGAGTTCGTTGATATCACGGAAGTCGTTAAAGAAGATGTGAAGAGAGCACAGTCAGAAGGGAAGATCATCAATCCGGACGACAATCCTACTTACTACCTTGAGGAGCGTAACTATCTCGGTGGAAAGATCAAGAGTGAAGTAGATACAAAGTTCAATAACATCTATCAAGATCTTCAGAAGGAAGGTATGACTTGGGAAGATCTTGGAGAGCTTATGTTCTACGAACGTATCTTGAAAGGAGATCGTGGAGAAGTTGCTAACCCTCTCGGATATCAGCCTGATTTTGTACAAGAGCTTATGGATACTTACGAAGATGTAGGAAATGTAAAACCTGATCAAGAAGCACACAAGAAAGGAACTTCAGATATGAAGTCTACTCTTGGAGAATCGAAGTACATAAAACTTCAAGAGCTCGCTGTACAGTATCGTCAAAATCTAAAGAGCTTCTTCGATCAAGGTCGTGATGAAGGTATCTATTCAGAAGATCTTGCAAAACTCTTCGAAGAAAATGCTTTCTATGTACCATTCAAAGGTGCGAAGTATTCAGGTGTTAGTCGTACAACTTTCGGAGTGAAGCAACAGAAAGGAACGCTTGGTAATATCGAGAATCCGGCAAACACAGGTATTGAAAAAGCTGTATCGATCATTCGTGCAATAGAGCGTAATCGTGTTACACGAAAGACTATTGAGTTCTATCAAGAAAACTTCGGTGATGAAGTCATAGAAGCAAAAAGAGATCAGCAAGGATATCCTCTTCCTCCTAAAGAAGAAGGTCAATCACTTGTTACCTATATGGAAGACGGAAAGGTAAAAGGTTTTTATGTAGATAGTTATATTGCAGAAGCTCTTCAGAAGAATACAATAGCAAAGCAGAATCAAATAATCGGAGCAATCCGTTTCTTCAACTCCGGACTCTTCCGTCCTCTTTTCATTACTTTCAACTTGGGCTTCCAATCATTCAACTTAATTCGTGACTTCAAGCGATTCTGGAAGAACGTGCCGGATATGACTATTCTTCGAGCGATGAATCTTTATTCAAAATCAGTTAGAGCTTCAAAGATAAGAGCCTTCGGACTTCCTGATAATCCTTCACAGGCTGATCGTGAAGCATACGATCTCATCAATAAACTTGAGAATGATAAGGTAATCTCTATCACTTACAATGACATCATCAAAGGAGAGAATATAGAAGACGCACAGATTGACAGAATCCTTCGTGAGACTGGTGTTCGTGAAGCAAAGGAAACAAAGCTCGGCAAACTTGGAGAAAAGATCGGAGTAACAAAAGAGACTCCTATCATCAAGCAAGCATTTCAGATCCTCGACTTTATCGAAAAGACTGGAAATATGATTGAGACACTTCCAAAGGTCGCCGGAGTTTTTGCTCTTGAAGGAAAGATGAAGCCTATTGAGATGAGATCATTCGTAAGAAAGTATGTAGGATCTCCTGACTTCCTAGCCGGTGGTCGTGACAAGAAATCAGTAAACGAGATACTTCTCTTTGCTAATGCTATTGCTCAAGGTATCAGATCAGATTATGAGATTGCTACACAGCCTAAATCTCGAGGTGCTTACTGGTGGAAAACAGCTCAATCAGAACTACTTCCTAAAGCTCTTATGCTCGCAGTAACAGCCGGACTATTCGGAGACTGGTTGAAAGATCTCTTTGATAAAGTTTCAGAATACGATAAAGCAAACTATACAATCATTCCTCTTGGTGAAGATGAGAACGGAAAAGCAATCTACTTCAGAATGCCTTCAGATGAAACAGGTCGCTTGATCGGTGGTACATTTTGGAAGCTTGCGACAGCTCTAGGATCTCCTGAAAAACTTGCAGAACTAGAAACATATACAGATATTCTTACATACGCAGGAGGACAAGTTCCTTCAGTATCTCCGGTTGTACAACTTGGAGCTTTCACTATCCCTTCATTCATTGCAGGTAATAATCCTTACGACTTCTTCAGAGGTCGTCCGATACTTACTGATGAACAACAGCTCGCAGGAGGATCAGAAAGATTGAAGCCTTTCCTTTCTTATATGTTTCAACAAATGGGAGGTAATGTTTTTATGAAGCTCAATTATAACGAGACAGTACCAAAGAATCCTTCACTCTCTGAAAAGATTGTGAATCTTCCAGTTGCTTCAAACATTGCAGGACGCTTCATTAAAGTTTCAAATTATGGAGAGACTGAAAAACTTCGAGAAATCTCAAATGATATAAGATCAGAGAATGCTCGAGAGAACATAGCGAATCGTCGAGTAGTCTTCGATTATGTAGATCAAGCTCAAGGAAAACCTCGAGGAGAACAAGAAGCTCTTAAGCGTCAAATGGTAAAAGATATTCTCGGAGATACTATTACCACTCCGGAAGAAAGACGAAAGAAATCTACTCTTGAAAAGAGATTCACTACTCTTATGATTCGTGGATCTGCTGATCCTAAAATTGATATGCTCGTAACAGCTCAATCAAACGAAGAGAAGGTGGCTCTTCTTACGGAGTATCAAAATACAATGAGTAAGGAGAAGTTCGAAGAGCTACGCAAGTTCGTCATTACTAACCGTGTCGTATCAAGCGACGCCTATCGTGCCTTCATTGTGAATAACAACAAAAAGTAAATGCAAAAAAAGGTTATACTACAATGGACGAAGGAGATACTACAAGTGATATTTTTTATCATCATTTTCTCGTCAATCTTTATTCCTAATTCGTTAGATTCTTGGCTCAATAGTGGCTTTACAAATTGAATGGAAACATTACTAACTCCTTCGAATATAATGTTCGCAGTCGGTGTCGTCGGTGTGGTTATTACTGTCTATAGTTTCATTCGTGATCCTCAAGCAAAGTCTGAAAAGACTGACGCTCTTATAGGACAACAAATGAAATGGCTCTCTGAATCAACAGAGAAGCGATTCAAGGATATGCAAGATAGTTTCAATCATCTTCTTTTGCAAAGTAATAATCATATTCATACAGTCGATACTAAAGTAGATAAAGTTCACGAAATAATTGCCTCTATGGGAAAAGAAGTTACGAAGCTAGGGACGATCATCGAAGAGAGGATTCCTAAAAAATAATCTTATCAATAATAAAAAATAAATGAATCAAATATATTCAAAAACAAAAGCAACTTTCTATCGTTTCCTTCGTGGAGCTGTAGCCGGTGCAGTCAGTACAATGGTAGTTATTCAATTCAATGGTGGTAACTCACTTACAGATCTTCAAGCTTTCTTTTCATCTCTAGCTGTAGCCGGAATAGTTGGAGGAGTAACAGGAGGGCTTATGGCTCTCGACAAATACTTCAGAGCTTAAAGCATATATAGGGTACTCGCATTTTTCGAGTACCTCATTATGTACTTTCAGTACAGAGAATCGTAAAAATAAAATACAAAATATCGGTGGCGACGATCATACTTGTCTTATCAGCTTCTCTGTCTATAAAATGGGTGGGGGGAGATTCGCCTGCTCCTGAAAAACTTAAGGCAGACTTAAGTATTGTTACTGTTCAAAAACCTAAAGTTGAACTTCCTTCAGTATTCAAGAAGATAGCGTGGTGCGAGAGTAAGAATATGCAGTTTAATGAGGACGGAAGCGTGCATAGAGGTGTCCAAAACCCTCAAGACGTGGGAAAGTATCAAATCAACGAACACTATCACCTTGAGGCTTCTAGGGCTCTAGGAATCGATATCTATACCACAGAAGGAAACACGGAATATGCTTATCGACTTTATAAAGCAAATGGTACTCGTGACTGGAACTGGTCAAAGTGGTGTTGGGACGATCAATCAGTCTCTGCTTCTACTTGGGAGAAGAGATTCAAACAAAATCTGTAAGATATCCACAGCTCGTACGTCATCGGTGGTGTATGATAAGAGTAGCCGGTTGGCTACCCTTATACTCTTTCGCATATCTTCAAATGTTTTTCTTATAAGGGGAAACAGATGAAGGTAGTCGAAAGAGAGAATACACTAGCACTTTCCGGTATTTATTAACTAAATACTTTTTACGTTATGTCAGACTTATTAAAGCCTAATAGTACTCAAGTTCCAAATATACTTTTGGATAAGTTTATGTACAGGCTTCCAAATGCAGAGTTTCGTGTCCTTATGTATATATGCCGTCGCACATATGGATTCCAAAGAGTAAGTGATCAAATCAGTTACTCTCAATTTCTTGACGGTATTGTTACAAAAAAAGGAGAACGACTCGACGGAGGGTGTGGTCTTTATCGTGAAGCACTTACAAAAGGAATAAAAAATCTAGTTGAAATTGGTCTTGTAATAAAGACAGAAAGTAGTAAAGGAAATTATTATCAAATTAACCTTGATGTTGATCTAAAAGATATAGCAGTTCGGTTATCGAACCAGTTCGGTAATCAAACCGAAAGTAGTTCGGCTACCGAACCGAAAGTAGTTCGGCTACCGAACACACAAAAGAAAGTATCAAAACAAAGTACAAAATTGTCTGCTGTCGCAGACGAGAGAGCTTTTGATCTCAAAGAAGAAATACAAATACTTGATCAGAGTCCACGTCGAGATATGATTATTATCGGAGGATATTTAGATTATGTTTTTGATAGAGTACGAGAGAACATTACAACTCGTCCACAATTCAATTCTTTCATCAGAGCTAACTTAAAAATAGCGAAGGAATTGTCAGACGCCGGATATACTGATTCTCAACTCGGAAAAGCTTTTGATTCTGTTCGAAGGAAGTATGAAGGAAAGATCGATTGGAAATTATCAACCGTGCATAAAGAACTAACATCATAATCTATGACTGAAGAATTAAAGTTCGAGAAATGTTTTAAAGTGAATTGTACTCCTCCACTCGAGGTGTATGAAACTCACATCAACTATTTTGGAAATAATATCGATATAAAAAATGTTGATCGTGATATTAAAGAAATGCAAAGAAAAGCAGATATGCTTATTCAAGCAAAGAAAGTGTGGACTAAAAACTTTACTAAAAATAATTCATAACTATATGGGACGATTCACAAAAGCAAAAAAAGAAGAAGGAGAGATTGAGTATCCAAAACTCAACAAAACACATCTCAACGAGATTACAGAATTATATATTCGTCTCGGATCTATTAACCGAATCTTAAAACATTGGAACGCTGTCAACTTAGACGCAGAAGGAAGAGTGACCGGAGTGTGTGACTTCACAGACTACTACGCAAGAAGTGACGAAAACAAAAAGAAGTATGAGAACTTCGAACCACTCAAAGGAATTAAGTATATGGGGCTAGGTTATGTTACTTACATGCCTTTCAGTTGGGCTACTGAATGGATCTCTACATGGCAAGCATGGATTGCGAAAGAAGCAGATCGTGGTGATAGAGTAGCCTTGTCTCTTATGAAGAAAACGGATATCCACAGCTAAGGGGTTGCTTTTTAGTTGTGTATAATATATCCTATAAGTAATGGCAAATAAAAAAGAATTATCCAAAGCAGAGCGAAGAGCTCTCGCCATGAAGTTGAAGAAGGTTTCTGCTCCGGCACGAAAGAAAGCTATCTATCAATCTAAATACGGATTGGTAGACGGTATCACAAAAACTAATAAGGCAGTCGGTGTTCGATTCAAGATCACCGGTGAACGAGTTAGAATCGTGTGCAAGCAGATCGATGAGTTATTTACAAAATAATATGATGAGCAGAAGTTCGTCTAGCAAACAGTAGTCAATGACTGTGGACACATCGCGAGATGTGTGTGAACGAAGCCAAACCGAAAGGTGATCTCGTAAGAGGGAATCTGCTAGATAGACTTCTGCTCATCATAATAAACAAGGTTTCTGCACCTCATAAGCAGTACGTCACAATATGCAAAACATCAAAACATTTTTACTCAAAGCTACATCGATCATCGGTGTGGCTCTTCTTGTTTACATAGTTTTATTCATCGGGTGGATCATGCTCATGTACGGCTGTACAGAGAATCATTCAGTCGGAGAGTGTAGAGATAATACTCTTACGCAGGTGGTGATGTATCCTATCAATTTATTCAACAACTAATATATAACTATTATGCAGATTACAAAGACTAGCGATCCACAAATGAAGCCAAAGATCATGATGATCTGTTATGGTAACGGTGGAGTAGGAAAAACAACTTTCGCTTCAACAGCTCCGAAGCCTTTACTTGTTGATTGTGAAAACGGTGCGAAGTATTTCGGTCTACGTGGTATCAAAATGGACGTAGCAAGAATCAATGACTGGACAGATATGAAAGGACTCTTCGAAGTCGCTCAAAGTGGTGAGTACGAAACAATCATCATCGATCCAGTAGGTGAACTCATGGAGAAGCTCAAGCGATATATGGTAATGAAGGCAGACAAGAAGCTTGTTATGCTCGACGGATCTCCAACAATGGCAGGGTGGGGGTGGCTTAAGGAAACAATGCGTAACACTCTCAAGGTGCTTCGTGATTCAGGTTGTCACATTCTTATCAATGCTCACGTTACAGAGCAAGATGATGAAGGAAAGATCCTTAAGCGTCCTATGCTCATGACGAAGCTCTCTGATGAGATCATCAACATGGTGGATATCGTAGGGTATATGGAAGTAGTAAACACTGAAGACGGAGAGAAGCGAATCATTCGTGTAGACTCTGCTTCAGATAAGTATCTTGCGAAGGATCGTACAGGTCAGCTCGGCAAGATCATTCCTCCAAACTTCGAAGAGATCATTGACGCTTCTCAAGGTAACAAAGTTTTCAAATGGTCTTCATCTAAAGCTGTAATAACAGAAGAAAAAGAAGAAGCTCCTGTGAAGCCTGCTTCAAAGAAGACGAGTGTGAAGGACAAAATGGCTAAAGCAAAGAAAGGTGAAAAGGTCGAAGAAGAAACTATTGAAGACGACGGATCAGATGATAATGCCGTTGTAGAATAATATGGCTAAAACTACAACAACACCAGTCGAAATGCTTTCCTTCTACGGAGGGAAGGTGATGATCGAAAAAAAGAAGTGGGGTGATCACTTCCGATTCAAGCGTATAATAGGTGATCAAAAAGATAGTATCCTCTTTGCGACATCGATCATAAAAAATCTCGATAAGAGTAGAGCACTACTTCCGTGGGCTGTAGGACTCGTAGGATCTCACATCACAGTTACTCTTGAAGCTAACGGTGGAGATCGTAAGTATCATCGTGACGAGATTGTGCTCCTTGTTCAAGAGGCAATGCTCAAGCCTGAAGAAGCGAAGGTGAAAGGTGGATCTACAGGAGACATCATTCACACATTCGCTCATGAGTTCGCTCTTCATATCCTTGATCCAAAGAATAAGAAAATGCCTACGATCGATCATCTAAGCGAAGAGGACGAAGAACAGATGAAAGCAATCAACGGTATCAATGCTTTCCTAGATTGGTACAACTCTCGAAAGGTAGAGTTCGTAGCAATGGAAGAAGTTGTGTACTATAACTCTCTTCTCTCCGGTGATACGAAAGAAGGTGAACATATCATCGAGTTCGGAGGTATCATCGACTTACTTGCAAAGGTAAACGGTAAGCTCGGTGTGTGGGATTATAAGACAGGTAAGGCAATCTATTCAGATCAGCGATATCAGAATGCAGGATACTTGAAGGCTTACAATGCGAATCCTAAGTTCGGATCTGCAGTCTTCGGAGGAATCCTTAACTTCGGGAAAGAAACAGGTGAACTTGTTCTCGGTGAGTATCCACTCGCAGAGATCTATCGTGACTATGACTTCGGCTTCAAAGGACTCTACCTTGCAACTGTGCGAGAGAAGGAACTCGAAGCAGAGCGTGAAGCATTAAAAAAGGAAGCTAACAAATAAATATATGTACGAAGATATAGAACATAGCTACGAATGTATAGTGTGTAGGGAAGAGTGGAGCACTTTTATTGATGTTGATGATTATGTTGATGATGTATATGTGAACGATCATATCTGTCTGCATTGTCACGATACTTGCATGAAAGCTTGGGACAATAAAAGGAATTATGAAGATCAAGGAGTTGTAGAAATCATGTTGTATTTTGTGAAGAGATTCTACAACAAGTTTTTATTAAGTATAAGAATGAAATAACTATATGGTAAACAAAGTAACATTACTCGGAAGACTAACACGTGACGCAGAGCTTAAGAGCTTGCCTAGTGGTGTACCGGTTGCAAACTTCTCTCTTGCAACGAATCGTGTATGGTACGATCAGCAAAAGCAGAAGCAGGAAGAAGTAGAGTTTCATAACTGTACTGCATTCAACAAGACTGCAGAGAACATTGCAAAGTACACAAAGAAAGGACATCTCCTCTATGTGGAAGGTCGTATCACTACTCGCTCATGGGACGATAAGACTTCCGGTGAAAAGAAATATAGAACAGAGATCATCATAGAAGAGATGAAGCTCTTGCCTAACGGTAGAAATGAAGGAGGTGACGACGGTGCTCGTGATGATAGTGGTTTCAATGACTTTGATTCTGCTCCTGCTTCAAGAAAGACTTCTACTTCAAAAGCTCCTCCGGTCGGTAAAGGTATGGACATGGATCAAATTGATTACGGTGATACTAGTGTTAATGTTGATGATATCCCCTTCTAAATATATGTCTAAAAACTATCTTGTAGAAAAAATAAATAAAGAAGGCAAGACTGTAAAAGTCAAAGTTGACGAGAAGGGTCTCCGTGATTATGCAATGCACTTCTCTCCTGAAAAGGGAAGAAAAGCATTCAAGCAAGACTTCCGTCTTGTTGCAGGTGCACGCACAAAGTCAGTGTCAGAATTGGTCGATTTATTGGAACAACAAGGGGCTACTATTGAGGTGGTCGAAGAATAGATATGACAACAATTTCGCAAGAAGATCGTGTTAGAATGAATGAAGCTACAGCTCGAGCCGTTGAGCAAGGTTATGATAATGCTCATGACGCTTGGCGTGCTATGGCTCTCGAATGCGTTCAGCAGATATGTCTTACAAAAGAGACTTTCACAGTGAATGACGTTCGTGATCTCGTGAAGCTTTCAGATCTCAAGACTCACGATAACCGTGCAATGGGTGGTGTAATGGTTACAGCAAAAGGTAGAGGGTGGCTTCTTCCTACAGGACAAAGCATACCTAGTGTCGTAGGGCATAAGACTCACATACAAGTATGGAAGTCTCTAATCTTCAAAGGAAAATGAATCATATTCCTACAGCTCTCAACAATGATCTCAATGAAGATCCATTCTACAAGAAATGCTGTCTCTGGTTTCTTGGTGGGTGCGGTGGACGCATAGAGAGACATCACAATCTCATCTATGCAGGTAGACAAGTGCAAGCGAAGTTCTGTATCTTACCTGCGTGTCATGATCATCATGATATGGCTCGCAAGACAGAGATCAAGGAACGCTTCGACTGGGTAATGCTCAACAGAGCAACCTTCTCGGAGATATTATCAATCAGTAAAGCGATCAATTATGCAGATGTGAAGATACGCTTGAACACTAAGTTTGGAGAATATAAATAGTTATACTCAATAAACATAAAGTATAAAAAAATGAATATATTTAATATCATCATCGCAAAAGTTTCAGCAACAGTTACAGTGATCATGATCTCACTCGGTCTTCAGATTGCTCCTACTCCTGTAGTAGAAGTACCTGTCGTAGCTCCTGTGACAATCGTTACATCTACGACGACAGATACCTTTTTGCCGGAGGTGACAAAAACTATTGACACACCAAAGACAAACACTGTAACAGTATCGGCGGTAGTTCTTCCTCAACAGGAAGAAGTTATCGCAACAACAACCGCAACTACTACTCCGGTAGTAGAAGCAACAACATCACCGGTAGTCGTACCGGTGGTGACTATACCAACAACTAATCAAGTCGCTCCTACGGTAGCACCACAGACTGTGATCATTCAGATTCAACAGCCTGAAGTCTTACCTGTAGCGAGTGCACCTACTCAAATGGGAAAAACATACACACTCAACAAAGGATCAGTAAAAGTTCTTGACGCTGTTTCAGAAGCAGAAGTAAGAAAGTTCGCAGAAACTATCAATGATCAGATCGCATGGAAGAAGGCGGTTCGTGTTGCTGAATTAAGTACATTATCAGAAGCTCTCGAATCAAATGGCTACACGCTCATTGAAAACTAAAGAGAGCGAAGGTGATATTCAAAACACAATCTGTGAATATCTTGATATCAAAAGACGCTACTTCTTTAGACTCAACAACATTCCTGCATTCAACAGGAAAGAAGGGGGAGGTATCACGATGAGACGCCTTCCAAAGTACACCCCTAGAGGTCTACCAGATATCATCGTGGTTGCGGGAGGACAGTTCATCGCTCTTGAGGTGAAGTCCGCTATCGGGAGACAATCTCCTGATCAAAAAATTACTCAACAAGACATCGAAAGACATGGGGGAAAATATTTCCTAGTTAGAAGTGTTGACGATGTTATAAAAATCGGTCTATGAAAAACCTTGTAAAAAAATTACTCACATACTTACTTAATAAGACTGGATACTTCATCATCATTGATGTAGAGAAAGTTAGTGCGAATACAGACTGGACTCATTACTCAATGAACGTGTCATTTTGGGCGAAGAAGAAAGTTCTTGACGGTATGTTCATAAATGGTGAACAGGCTTCCCTTGCAGACGTAGGTGTATGGGCAAGACATCTTCAGGCTGAAGAAGCGAAACTACTATCTGTATGATGAAGAAAAGATCTACAACAGCAGTGAAGAAGACTGTGAAAAAAGTTGATCGAACACGATCGAAGACTTCACAGATCTACATCACTGACACAAAGGACTTCTCTGCAACTATCGAAGAGGTAGGAGGAAAGAAGATCTTGAAGATCTCTCATCTTAACTGGTTCGACACACAGATCAACAAGTTCAAAACAGGGGAGAAAGTTTCTCTCTACGTTTCAAGTAGACGTCCGAAGAGATCTGAAGCACAGAATCGTTACTACTGGGGAGTGTATCTTCCCCTCATAGCTAACGAAACAGGCGAAAGAGATCTCGATCGCCTTCATCGTCTCTTTACAGGAATGTTCCTGACTACTGGTATAGAGCTCGTATTGGGCAAGCAAGTCCGTATCACGAGGAGTACAACTGCTTTATCGAAAAACGACTTCGCAGAGTACATCATGGCTATAGAGGCAGAAACAGGCGTACAAGCCCCTCCTACGCAGGAGTACGAAATTGGAAGGGATTATAAAGACAACTAGAAAGCAACCTTATCCACATGATAAAGTAGCAAAATAGTTGTATAATGGGTATATATAAAGGTAAGGATAAAAACAACTAATCATACAAACTATGGCAAATCTATTTCAATTTATTATGTACATGATCTTCGGTAAACACTGGATCAAGTGGGACATGTTACAAGGTTATAAAATGGCTGTATTCGTAAACGAAGCAGAAATCGAAATGGAGAAGCAGAAGGTAGATGAAGCTACTGCTCGAGTAGAAAGATTAAAAAGTGAACTTGAGACGTTAGAGAATGCGGAGTTCGCAGATCCTCTTACATTACTACCGGCTGAACTTCATGAAGACAAACGTGAAGTTCAGAAAATGGAGTACAAGCAAAAGCAGGAACGAGCTGAACAGATTCAGACGTTCAAGAATCAAATCAAAAGTGCAGAGCAAGATATCAATCTTGCTGACGGAAGCCTTCAGAAGATCTACGCTATCACGTATACAAATCGTCGAAAGTACGACTTCATGAAGAATTACAAAATTAAGTCTACATACGCAGACAACAACTAACAATTTCCATGCCTAGAAAAACATCATTACTTAACGTAGACGACGCTAACATTACAGCTAGCTCACTCTTCAAGTTCAAGAAGCTCTTCCTTAACGAAGATCTTCGTTGGTCACTACAGCTTGTACTCCGTACAACTCTACCGGAATCTTTTCGTGAATATAAGTTCAAGTTTTCTCTCAACACAGCACCTCACAAGATGAGAATTGCTGATCTTGAGAAACGAAAGGCTGAAGTCAAAGCAGACGCTCAAGGTGATCTATTCCCTACAGAGGGAGCTCGTAAGACACAGCTTAAGAACATTGATGTAGAAATCGACGAAGTAAACGCTGAACTTGCAGAAGATCTCAAGAGTACACCGGAGATCAAGTTCGACGGTATCATCGACAAGCTTGAATATAAGGACGGTAATACAATCATCGTCTTCTCTGTTCCTGCTAACAGTGTGAAGGAGCTCAATGACAACAGGTCGATCTACAAGAACTACAAGCTCGAGCTTATTCGAGAATAATATGTCACACGATTCACCTTCAACATTCGAAAATACAGCAAGCAAGAAGTTCTTCAAAGGATCTCCTGATTGTGATATGTGTCATGGTTCTGGTGAAGTTTCTGAAGGTGAACATGACGACATAAGAGATGTACCTTGCCCCTGTACTCTCTCGGAAGAAGCTGACTTCTCCGGTTCAACAGAAGGGGATCGATAATACTATGAACTACGATATCATCGAACATTACACACCACTCAATCAGAAGCCTCGTCCTTCACAGGAAGAGCTTGATCGAGCAGTAGCTCACATAATTTCAAAATCATGCACACAACACTAACACTTATCATCGTAGCAATCATCTCATTCGTTGTAGCTACTATCACTTATAACTGGCTCAACGGTAACGCTATAGAGCGTATGCGTGAAAGCTGTTCAAAAATGTGGACTCGTATTCAGAAGGCAGAAGCGAAGATCGATCGTGAGAATCGTCAGACTCATCAAGAGTTTCATCGTATGGCTCAAGGTGTTACAGACACACGAAGTATCTTCACAACCCTAACCGGTTATGTAGGTATCGACTTCAATAGTAAGACAAAGCAGATCGTAGCTACTAACAAGAAAGGAGAACACTTCCTTCTTGATACTAACTTCCTTCCTGCAAAGATGATTCCTCTTAAGCTTCGTAAGGTAACAAAGGAGTCAGCAAACCTTGCTACTCTCGACTACAAAGGTCAGGTGTTCGAATATAAGAAGCCGGTAGATACTGACTTCTAATTGTATGAGAAAGTTCTTTTACACACGTTTCGGTACATTCAATATTGAGATAGGGAAGCTCCCTCGTATCACTCTAGGAATAGAGTTCGGTGCAGGTGACGGAGATGAGATCACTATCAATGTCGGTTTTGGATATCAACTCTACCTATCCTACGGTGCACACTGGATATGTAAAGTATGGAGACATTCAAGAGAAATAAGTATGGATCTATGGTTCAGAGGATTCGATCTATCTAATATGTCTATGTCTATAGATCTTTACGGAGGAGATGATAATCATTTCAACCATGTACGAAAGTATTACTTCTATCCTATAGGAAAGCTCCTCGATATTATTCTAGGTGAACGTATATATAGCAGTGTAGATACTCCTTGCGATAATGTGATCTTTGATATGCCTGAAGCTCAATACATAGCTAGTACTAAGATAGTAGATTGTTCATGGAAACGTCCTCTCTCGCCATTCACAAAGAGAGCTCGATCTGTAGACTTCAACTTCGGTGATGTAGGTATACCAGTAGAAGGTAAAGGAGAGAACTCATGGGATTGTGGAATGGACGCTATCTTCTCTTGTTCTATGGGGATAGAGAAAGATGAATCTGTTCGAGAGGCAAGAGATAAAGAGATCATCTCTATCATTAAGACTCGTATGAAAAGATCATCTATGTCTCACTACACACTTGAGGCTCTTGCTCGAGAAGGTTACTATGTTGGTGAAGAAGGATATATGCTTAGAGATCATAGTAAGAAGCAGGTATAATATATTCAATGGCTAAGACTAAAGAAACAAAAACAAAAGATCCACTAGCAGAATTGAAACCTGCAGAGCTACGCTTCATATCTCTCTATATGGGAATGGAAGACGGCAAAGCTTTCAACAATGCTACTCTCGCACACTTGATCGCATATGAGAAGTGGACTCCTACTGTTATGCAGAAAGATAAGAAGACAGGACTCTATTCGAAGGAATATCTTGTATCAAAAACAGCAGGATACAAACTGCTTACAAAAGGTTACATTCAGAAGGCTCGGACTCATATTCTTTTAGAGATCGGATTCAAGCCTGAAACAATCAAAGCAAGGTATGCAGAGATCATGACTCAACAGCGAAATCTTCCTCTTGCTCTAACAGCAACGGATCGAGTAGCGAAGATAGCAGGATTGATCACAGACGACAAGAAGGTAGACATTCCACAGCTTGAGGAGCTAGGCAATGCTCTCAAGTCATTATTAACACCTAACTCTAAGAAGTAATCATGTGGTACTCATTCAAAACAACAAAGCTTCCAAGATCATACAGTTTCTCTCTTGTTCCTGAAATGACAGGAAAACCTATAACAATCTCAAGCAAGAACGTTATAGAGTTAATTGATAAAATGGTCGATAGAATGAAGACACAAGATGTTTTAAAGCATGGATACATCGGTCAACTAGATAGTATCAGTGTATGGAATAAACCTTTGTCGAAAGAAGAAGCTACTATGATCTATAACATGAAGAGAGATTTCGAAAGTTGGGTAGAGTTTCCTTCACGAATACTATGAGTAAGAGTCACTCAACACCATTCGATGATCTTGCAGGAAGTATCTTTCAAATAAAAGAATGTGATCATCGTTGGGGTATCACTACGAAAGAGTTACTTGAGAAGTACCCTAGATCTAATAATGCAAAGCGTCATATCTGTCCGGCTTGTCACATATCAACTTATAAAAAATATATATAATAAACAAATGAATCAACATACATTCAAGTTCGAACTAGGGGAAAGAGTAAAAGACGTTATCACTGGTCTATCCGGTGTAGTCATGGCTCGAAGTAACTTTATTACAGGGTGCGATCAGTATGGTATCTGTGACACTAAGCTAAACAAAGACGGTAAGCGTCCTGATTGGGAATACTTCGATGAGAATCGTCTTATCAAGTCAGGTAAAGGTATCAAGCTTCCTGCACAAGAGGTCGGAAAGAAGGAAGTGAGAGGTTTCGACGGTGTTCACTCATCTAAGAACTAATGAAGAAGATCTACGTGATCAGGAAGTATGTGTTCGCAGAGGACATTACTGAAGCTCTCAAGATTGAGAAGTCTTCACCTATTCACGAGATCTATCTTGAAGAAGGGGCTATCAAAGATCTCCTATTCACACTAGCCGGTAAAGATCCTACAAAGGTAGGGTTCGAAGAAAAGAAATGAAAGAAGGAGAAGAAAGAATCTATCGCAACAGGAAGATCTACCTCAATGCTTACGGTGAGTATTGTGTATGTCATGTTTACTCCGGTGGTGGTATGGTAGCTTACAATGCAGGTTTCGACTCTGAAGAGAAGGCTATGTTCTACATCGATCTTATCGTAGTGAGAAAGGATCTCATGAAGCAAGACTTCCAAGAGTTAGCAAATCATGTGAAAAGTGTACAACCCGAAGTTATTCAGGAATAAAGGTGAGATACTTAAGTAGGTAGGTTCATTCAACTAACTCAAGGAGACAAGATGAAAAAGGAAAGTAATGACCAGACTATTGCTCGTCTTGTTTCGTTGATCAAGACAACAGTAGATCCGGTAAACATGGAAGGTCACATCTGGTATGACGTAACAGATCAAGGACTGGAAGCTGAAGTTAAGCTCCTTCGTATGCACGGAGAGCTTGCAGAGCACCCTATGGTCTCGACACTGGTACGTTTCAACTGAAAGGATCATATGAAAGTAAACATGTATTGTCCTCACTGTGGACACCTTGCGGATACTACCGGATATAAGACAACTCTCAACGATGTCATTCGGTACGTCCATAAAGCCTGTCATGCGGAATACTTTCGCAACATCATTCGTGGTATTCAAAAGGAAGGAGGTGATCAATCTTGAGAGTCCGAAATACACGGACAAAAGGGCATAACTCAAAAGGTTGTGCTCTTTTTATTGGTATACTTAATACATGGACGAACTATTCAAACTAAAAAAGAGAGGTAAGAAGTGGGATATCGTCCGTACTGAAGACAATGTAGTGGTCGGTACATCAGACTTCAAAGCTCGTGCTCTTCGATCTATTGGTTATCGAGTAGAAGCTATCATGAAGAAATCTAAGATAGAGAAGAAGCACGGTATTAGAAAAGTAATTAAGATCTTATAACAGTATGCAAACAGTAAGTGAAGCAGATCTTTCTCCTGAAGAAAGTGAAGCTCTCAACAAAGTGCTCGATGAGATAGTCAGTGTCGTAGTGTTCCACAAAGCTACGCTCGACTTTGCAGGAAAGGATCTGAAGCGTAGATACATCAGCGACTTCGCTACAGCAGTAATCGATTCATTCAAGAAAAGGAATCCTGATCGTGCTCATAGTGATAAAGACTTTGCGATCTTCATCGTAAACATGGAGACAAAGAATATCGCTATGCAAGCGATCGCATAGTACGTCAAGCTATCCACACAAAAAAGCAACCGTTCCGTAGTAGAATAAGAGAAGTGAGAGTGATTGTGCGGATCGGGATTGAGAGACTTTCCTAGACTCTCATCTCCCTCTGGTTTCTGCAGAATCATTCTCCATATCGCGGAGTGGTGCAACGGTAGCACGCGAGATTCATTCTCTTGAGACAATGGTTCGACTCCATTCTCCGCTACCATTACAAATAATTTATATATAAAAGTTATGCAAACAAATGATGTTGTCACTTTTCCTACAGGAGCAGAGATAGACTATCGTACAGAAGAGCAGAAGAATAAGGACTGGCGTCCTGAAGAAGCATTCGCTTCAGCGTCACCTATCAACTGGAAGGTTAAGACAGTGGAAGAAATTGAAAAGGGTATCAGAGCAACGTCGATCTCACAAGGATCTACGTCTCGTTGTGTATCTGAATACGCAGGAATTGCCCTAGAAATGGCGGAACTGGTAGAAGGTGCACATAACCTCGTCTTCTCACGTAGAGACGTGTACTGTAGGCGTGCTAATCGTCCACAGGAGGGTATGGGAATGGCGGATCTCTTCAAGATCATGCGAGAAGGTGCATGTCTCGAGTCACAGCTTCCTTCAACGGATACGATCGAGAGCGAGATCAACAAGCCTTACAGTGTTACAGACGACATGGTAAAGGCTCGAGCGATGTATGCTTCAGGATCTTCTTTCACATGGAACAAGTGGACTATCGATGATATTGCTCGAACGATTCAAGACGGCACTCCGGTATGTCTCTTCTGGTACTTCGATAACTCACAAACGAATGAATGGTGGAAGCCAAAGCCTACGATCAACCGTCCTATGGAGATGTTCGCTCCTTCAACAGCAAGACATCAGGCTACGGCTATTGATTTTTGCCTCATAGACGGTGAGAAACATCTCATTGTTATGGATTCATCAGGTCAGGGTACAGGACTAGGCAAGCAGGGCAATATACGCTTCATCAGTGAAAGCTTCTTCAATGTTCGTTGTTACGGTGCAGGCTTCACTATCGACAAAAAGAATCTCGACTACAAGCCTCAACCATTCAAGTACTACTTCAATCAGAATCTCAAGTTCGGAGATGTACATGCAGACGTAGAAGCTCTTCAGAAGATCCTCGTACTCGAAGGGTGTCTATCTCTCAAGACTCCGACTAAGAACTATCTCGGTATGACTCAATCAGCCGTGAAGAAACTACAAGAGAAGTACGCGAAAGAGATCCTCGCTCCTCTTGGTCTCAAGGTTGGAACAGGTAACTTCGGAAATGCTACTCGTGCATTTATCAATTCAAAATATAGTAAATAATATATATGTCATTACTCGACAAACTTGGTATTGGAAAAGATAAGCGAAAGGTAGATCCTACTCGCACAATGAACTACACACAGAAGCAAGACTTCCTTCGTGCTCAAAGTAAGAAGCGACAAGCAGAGTTAGATGAGCGTACAGCAAAGATCGGCAAAGTAGCTCCTAAAGAGAGAGAGTGTCCAGTGTGTCAGAAGCCTATGTTCGTAGCAGTCGGACAGCTTCAGTTCTGTCACAAGGAATGCAAGCCTCGTTACAAGCGTGCACTAGCTAGATCTACACGATAATGAAAGCCTCAAAGTTCCCTCGCGAATATAGACTCTATCTTCCTGACGAGGAAGTAAGAAATGAAGAAGGTGAGCTCGTATCAATGGGTATCTTTCTTGTTGGTGAACAGATCACAGCTCGAGGCTTCACTCTCACAGGTGACGGACTTCCATACTACAATCAACTCCCTTTCGAATGTTTCATTCAATGGTGGAGTGGTTTCGTAGATAGTAAAGGTGAAAAAGTATATGAAGGTGATATCTGTAAGTTCGAAGTATCTTCAGGTTTCGGGTCTATGATCGAACAGCTTGCAGTTATGAGGTGGGACGCAGGATCTAGGCAATTCATTCTTCACATGGGAGCACAGCAAGGAGGTATCGTGTATGACGCTATCAACACCGTAAAGGTAGGTAATGAGTTCACTAACCCTGATCTTCTTGCTAAAATTATAGAGAAAGCAAAGACTGTAATAGTCGATCATCAATAATGGACGAAATAAAGAAACAAGGAAAAGTAGTTGAAGCATTACCGGCACTCAAGTTTAGAGTGGACTTCGAAGACGGAAAAGATCCTATGTTCTGCTACCTAGCAGGAAGGCTTCACAAGAACTTCATTCGTATCGTAATAGGTGACACCGTGGAAGTGGTCATTCCTGACACCGGTGAGATTGGGCGTATAGTACGCCGTATGCGTATGTAATGGCGAGAAGGGCTAAGTCACTCAAAGCACCCGAACAAGGCTATGGTCACAGGGATCATCGCTCAAAGAAGGCTCTCAACTGGCGAGACAAGGTTCAGATCTTGAAGCATAAGAACTTCAAAGAGAAGATCCAAAAGCGAACAGAGAGAGAACTCGAAGTTCAGGAAGTGAAAGAGCAAGCACGTAAAAAGAAACAATCACATGAATAACGAATACGATCCTATTAAAATACGCGACATGGTGGCTTCGATGTATAAGAACGAAGACGGATCACCTGTCATGCTTACTCCTACACAGGTAGAGATCTTCTCTGCGATTGCTATGCGTATACACCCTCGAGTACACTGCGAGACATTCACTCGATTCGGTAAGAGTCGTACTACTGCTCTCGCTGTTCTTACTCGTGTAGCAACCTACCCTGAAAAGTGGGCTATTGTTGCAGGTACAAAAGACAAGGCGAAGATCATTATGAATTACGTGAACGCTCATATCTTCGACAATGAGTTCACTGCTTCACGCTTCCGTATGGATAAGGGTGACTCTGCAGAATCTATCAAGCGACATCGTAACAAGAATCATATTACTTTCGATACCGGTAACGGTCTTATGAGTGAGCTGTTCATTTGTTCTGCAAAGGAGGCTATCGGATACGGAGCACCGAATATCATCGAAGACGAGTCAGCTCTTATCGATGATAACGATCACTCTCTTGTAATGAGAATGCTCGGGGATAATCCTGACGATAACTTCATGTTCAAGATCGGCAACCCTTTCAATCGTAACCACTTCTTGAAGTCTCGAAATGATCCTGCATATCACAAGATCCTTGTAGACTGCTATGCCGGTATGCACGAAGGACGTATCAATCAAGCGACTATCGATGAGAATAGTAAGTACTCTTTCTTCAAAGTTCTCTATGAGTGTAAGTTTCCTACTGCAGAAGAGATCGATGAGGAAGGTTGGTCTTATCTTCTTACTGAAGAGGATATCGATAGAGCAAAGGCACGGTGGGGATCTTCAGTTCCTACAGGAGAGAAGAAGCTCGGTAATGACGTCGCTCGTGGAGGTCGTAACTTCAACGTGTGGGCTCTACGTGACGAAATGCGTGCTTCTATTCTCGCAAAGGATCATGAGAATAACTTGATGAGTGTTGCAGGTAAGAACATCGACTACTCAAAAGAGAATCGTGTTATTGACGGTAATGTCTTTATCGATGATACCGGTGTAGGAGGTGGAGTGACTGACAAGATGTTAGAGGAAGGATATCACCCTGTAGCTGTACAGCTTGGAGCAAAGGCTACAGAACTTGTGAAGAGATACAATCCAAAGACAAACAAGGAAGAAGATCAGCCTGCTTATGTGAATATGCGTGCTCAACTCTATGCAGGTAGAAAAGGTCTTCAGTATTGGATCAAGCATGTTGGAGCTCTTGATCCTGCTGTTGATTGGTCAGAGCTATGTCGTATAAGATACAAGAAGAACGGATCAGGGCTTACTCTTATTGAGCCAAAGGAATCAATGCGTGCAAGAGGTGAAGAGTCACCGGACGAGGCAGACGCACTCATGCTCACATTCGCAGAAAGTGGAGCTGTAACAAAGAAGGAGTTCAAGCCTGTTGATCCTCGTGCGATTCTCGATCAAGGAGGAAGATCTTCCGGTGGTGTTGGTTGGGGAATCTAAATGTGCACAGTTATACACTTGCTTTATAAAAAAGTGATATACTTATTTTATTACTCAAGCAGAATAATTTTTATATATTAAAAAATTGAATGGCTACTTTCCAAGTTAAAACAGATCTCCCTCAATCAGTGCAAGCAGAGATCGATCGCATTCTCGCTATCTCTTCAGCACAAAGATCAACACCGGAGGCTAACTTCCTTACTGCTCGCTCTAACTATATCTACAATCAGATTCTCCTCAAGGACGGAGATCTTAATATCATGATCGCTCAAGGACGTACTCTTCCTACAGGTACTTCCGGCTTTTCTGTTGGTGCATTCTTCATCAAAACAAATGCTGTTACTGGTAACAACATGACTTACATCAACACAGGAGGTACAACAAGTGCAGTATGGGAACAGATTCAAGGATCTGTAGCTCCTATTTCACTCCTCACTGCAGATATTCTCGGTCTAAAAGACTTGGAAGTGGCTCTTATTGACGCACAAGGAGCAGGAAAGACAATTATGGTAGATGAGATCTTCCTCAAGAATACTTTCAACACAGTGGCTTATACAGGCTCTAATGCCCTTGAGTTCCGCTACACAGGTGTATCAGGTGCGAAAGTAACTGCAGATATTGCAAGTACATTCATCAATCTCGTAGCTACTGGCTACGCTTCAGTGAAAGGAGTTGTAACAGCTCTTACTCCTGTAGCAAATGCTCCTGTAGTTGTATGTGTTCCTACTGCTAACCCTGCAAGTGGTAACGGTGCTATTACTGGTTTCATAAGATATCACGTTGTAACCCTATAAATCTCTGAATGGATACCGAACTTGAAAAAGTACCAGAATCTACACTAGTAGAAAAAAAGGAATGGAGTGAAGAAGACGAGCTAGAGCTACGTGTTCAGAAGTATCGTACTGGTGCATTCGAACATCAATCTCGTCGTCACCCTGACTGGCGTGAGATCTACGGCTTGTATCGTGACAAGGTAGTAACTAATCGCCTCACTCAAAGACAATCTGTGAATGTTCCTCTCATGAAGGAGTCTATTCGTACTATGCTCTCAAAGACAGATGAGTTCACAGACATCTACTTCGAATCTCTCTCGGGAGATAAACAGAAAGAGATCTTCATCAATGAGTACTGGAACTGGTACTACAAGGAAGATAATCTCGAGCTCAAAGACATCGTGGATAAGAAGCAAGTAGGTCTTTATGGTCGATCAATCATGAAGCTAAACCTATTCGACGGACGTCCTACTGTGGACGTTCTTGAGCCGTATGACTGGCTCTGTGATCGCTATGCAGATCCTTCAGATATCGACAATACAGCGAACTATCAGGCTCACATCAATATCTTCAAATCGATCTCTGATATTTCAGATACCGAAATGTATGATCAAAGAGCAGTAGAACAACTTCGTACTCAATATGCTACATCTATGGGTCTTGTTAAGTCAGAAGAGAATGTGAAGGCTCTACAGGCAAAGAATGAGCGTATGGAAGACATGGGTCTCTACGATATCAACAATCCTGAAGTTGGTCAGACATATGTTGAGCTTAACGAGCACTACATAAAGCTATGGGACGAGCAATCAAAGCGTCTCGTGATCCATATTCGAATCACTGCAGATAACATTACTCTTATGGATAAGCCTCTCGAAGATCTCTTCGGGATCAACTTCTTCCCTTTCGTTACTTGGGCGGACGATATCGAGAAGACTGATATCTGGTCGGACGGTATGGGTGATGTGATCCGAACTCCTAACAAGATCTTGAACTCTTTCTTCTCATCAATGATCGAGAATAGAATGCTTCGTAACTTCGGTATGCACATGTATGACGGTACAGCTTCAGACAAATGGATTCCACAGACATATGATCCTGTTCCTTTCGGTTGGTATCCGGTAGCAGGTAATCCTAATGAGGTAGTGAAGCAGATTGACATTCCTGATCTTTCAGAGAGTATGGACGAGATGAACTTCATTATTGGTATGGTAGAACGTGCTACAGCCTCTACAGCGACAGAGAAGGGTGTTCAGGAGAAGGGAGATGTCACACTCGGACAAGTGAAGCTTATGCTTGCTAACAGTAATCAGAGAATCACTTCTATTGCGAAGTTCTATCGCCTTGCTCGTATTGAGCTCGGTACAAAGTGGTACAAGTTCACAATGGCGAATGCTAAGTGGATCAAGCCGGTAGAGATCTACAAGAAATCTACTAAAGGCAACTACTTCAAGGAAACAGTTGCCATTGATGATTGGAAGGACGATGTAGGCTATGTATGTAAGGTAGTCTCATCTTCAGAGCGTGATCAGAAGAACATCGAACAGGTTCAGAAAATGCAGGCAGTATCCGGTATGTTCCCTAACAATATCCCTCTAAAGAATATCTTGAAGAAGCGTGCACTTGATCTTGTAGATCTATCACCTGAAGAGATCAAAGAGGTTATGGAGTTCGAGGACACGAATCCTACTCCTGAAGATCCTAATGCTGTATCCACAGAAACGAAAGTTCCTGCAGTAGTACCTACTACATAAGTGATATACTTAATCTATAAATAAATGTTTGACGAACTCCTAAAACAATACAACATATCACGAGAATCTCTTACTGAAGAAGAGAGAAAAACTCTTGAGTCTTGGTCTTCAAGAATGTCTATTGAACGCGTTGGTGTACCTGAAGTACAAAAGTATCTCGATCAGATGATCACATCGGTCGAGCGTGAACTTACCGGACACGATAGTCCGGTGAGTTTCACTGCATGGTTGTTTAGAGGAAAGAGATTGAGACATCTCAACGCTCGCCTCTACAACTACATCATGCTTCGCGACTTTATATCTGCCCCTGATAAGGCAAGGTCTTTCGTCGAGAAGCATATTACTAATATAAAAAAAGGGTAACTCTAATGGCTAAAAAGAAACACAAGAAAATAGACTTTGCAAGAAGTCCTAGCAAGAAAGTGAAAACTAATAGCAATATTAAAGATTACGAGTTCCCTTTTAAGGGGAAATAATAATTAAAAAAATGGATACACTATCACAAGAAAAGTTCGATGAATTGATTGATCTCGACATCGACTCAATGTCAGAAGATCAGCTAAGCTTCCTTATGGCTCGTCGTGGCTACATGAATGCAGTTCAAAAGGAACGATTCTCAAAGACAATCAAGCTTCATGAAGAAGGAAAGCTTTTCAAGAAAGTAAAGACTTCTACAAAGGAAGAAGAAGGTGCTGATGAAGAAGAGGAAGCTCCAAAGGGCAAAGGAAAGGGCAAATAGTTTTTTTTACAAAGGTTTCATAATCACGCCAAACCCTCCTAGCTAGGACGGCGAAACAAATCAAATGAAAATAGAAGATGTGAAAATTACTGCTGATACTAAGCAGAACAGGCAAACTCCCGAACTAAATGAAGACGGAACGCCAAAGGTGATTGAAGAAACTCCTGCACCTGAACAAAAGGAAATCAAGAAAGATGATGATCAGGAAGACATCGGTGACGAACATACCGGAGATGAAGGCGAAGAAGATGATGAAGAACTCAATGAGGACGGTACTCCAAAAGAGAAAATCCCTGCTGTAGTTCCAGTTGTTGAAAAGCCTGCTGTCCCTGACGTTGATTATAAGAAGAAATTCGGAGACTCAACGCGTCGTAATCAAATTGTAGAGTCACAGTTTCGTGAACTACAGAAAGTTCTAGGGGATATTACTCGACAAGAGATCCCTAGTGACGAGGAAATGAAAGCGATTGATCCTGATTGGGAATATCGATCTGACTTCGAGAAGAATCTATCTGTAAAGGTAGTCGTTCAGGAACGAAGACAGAATCAGATACTTTCCACTATAGGAAATATCACTAAGGAATCAGAGCTCGCAGATGAGATCGTTTCGTTCATTGATAAGACACCAGAGCTCGAAGGTAAAGACGCAGAGTTTTATAACTTTGTAACTGATCCTAAGAATCGAGGTGCTTCAATGGAAGTTCTTCTTGGTGCATTCTTGCACAAGGAAGGTATCACTCCAAAAGCTCCGGTTACTCCTCAAGATCCTACACCTGAAGAGAGAGCCCCTTCTCTCAACCGATCAACTCCTAGAGGTGGAAATCCTCCAAAGGAAATCAAGACAGGTTACTCCGATTCAGAACTGAAGGAACTTCGAACTAAAGATCCGAAGAAATACTTCAAGATGATTCGTGATAAGAAGATCTAGTTCACTAAGTATCTCTTGGCTAACTTAATTTAAAACAGCCAATGTCAGCATACGGAACAAATGTTGGTGAGAAGTTCGCAAAGAATGTACTCGGTATTTTCTTTCAGCGTTCAATCGCCGTGGATATTACTAACCAAGACTACGAAGGTGAAATCAAAGGAGGTGGTGCAGATCGCCTCAATGTGCTCACGTTCGAAGCTCTTGCTCTCAAGAACTATACAGGTGTCGCAATGACTCCTGATACGCCTGCAGAATCTGAAGCTCAACTCGTTGTGAATCAGAAGAAGGCGTACTACTTCCAAATCGAAAGTTTTGCGAAGTTTAGTTCATACGTTGATGATCCTGAATCATCACTCATCAGTACTGCAGGAAAGACTCTTGCTCGTACTGTTGACGCTTTCGTTCTCTCATTCTGGGCGGACGTAGCTTCAGGTAATCGTGTAGGTACTGACTACACCACTGGTACTGTAACGGTTGACGTTACTACTGGTGCAGTAACAGGTTCAGGAACAACTTTCACTTCGGCGATGGTTGGTCTTGGATTCAAGGCTACTGGTCACACATCTTGGTATCGTGTTAAGACTTACTCTTCAGCTACAGCGATTGTGATTGAAGATGATAAGGACGATGTAACTTCTGCATATACAGGAGGTGCTATCGGAGCAGGTGCTACATACATCATCGAGTCAAACACTGCGATCACTGTATCGAAGACAACAATCTTCGACTACATCATCGATCTTAAGACTAAGCTCGATAACCGTGAGATTCCTGCAGATGAGCGTTACTTCGTAGCTCCGGCTATCGTTGCTAACCTTCTTCTTAAGAGTTCACAGCTTCAGACTGCGGTAGATACTGCATATGAAAATGTGGTCATGAAGGGTATCCTCGGATATGTAGGAGGTTTCAAGGTGTACTCAAACGAGCAGGTAGCCGGTGATAATACCACAGGTTACAAGTGTCTCGCAGGTCACAAGTCATTCATCACAATGGCTATGGCTTTCACTGAATCAGGAGTCGAAGACTTTATCGGTGGATTCGGAGATAACTTCAAGGGTCTTAACTGTTACGGTGCTAAGGTTGCTGATGAACGTCGAAAGGCAGGTGCTTACCTCTTTGCGAAGGTGTAATCACTATTAAGATCATCTCGATCTTACTCACTAGCTCTCTTCGGAGGGCTCGTGCGATAAGGTCGAAGATATTTATCAAAACAACTAATCACTTCTTCAATGAAACAAGACACAATCGTAAAGATGAATGGTGCAGACAGAGCAGAAATTGAAGCTCGTCGTGGAATTGTGAGAGATGAAGACGGCAAGATTGTCCGCTCAAAGGAGTGGAAAGTTGCTAGAGCTTCATATCTTCAAGAGAAGCTAGAAGATTTTGCTAGACGCACAAAAAACGTGAAAGCAGAACTTAAGGCTCTCGGTGTGAAATAAGGTCGTATTATTCAAAACTAACTCTATACTCAAATGGCTGACGTAATTTACAACAGTTTCAAGAAAAAGATTATGGACGGATCGATTGATCTCGATACTGACACAATCAAGGTAGCCCTCGTAACCTCAACGTATACCCCTGATCAGGACGCTCACGACTTCTTTGACGACATCACAAACGAAGTAACTGGGACAGGATATACAGCCGGTGGTGCTTCACTTGCTAACAAGGCGGTGACTGCAGACAACACAGATAATGAAGGAGTGTTCGACGCTGACGATGTAGTATGGTCAACATCTACAATCACAGCTCGCGGTGCAGTTATCTACAAATCAACAGGAACAGCTTCAACTTCTCCTTTGATCTGTTACCTCGACTTCGGATCAGATAAGATCTCAACGGCAGGAACTTTCACAATCTCATGGAATGCTGAAGGTATTCTTAACCTTAACTAGTTCGTGTCTTCATTCTGCCTCCCATAGTGGGGCAGAGATGAGCACAAGAGCTCAATATAATCAATGGCTGTAACAACTCCTCTATCATGGTGGAAAATGGACGAATCAAGTGGGAATGCTACTGATCAAGTCGGCTCTTTAAGTGCTGTCAGTACTTCTGTAACTTATGGAGCAGGTAAGTTAAATAACTGTGCAATTTACAACGGATCTGCATATCACACTGTATCCGACGCTTCAGGAATAAAACCAACAAGTGATATTTCTATTTCTATGTGGGTGTATATCACCTCTACTTCTTCATATCAAATGCTTCTAGCAAAAGGAGAAAATACAGGAGACACACGAAGTTATGAGGTGCGATGTTTCGGATCTACTACTCGTATCGAAGTGCAAATGCGTACAGGTGGGGGAAGTTATGACGCCTCACAATGTACTACAGCGATAGGTCTTAATACATGGGCTCATATCGTATATACAAGAACAGGAACAACTCACAAAATCTACATCAATGGAGTGTCTGATACTCTCTCTTCAAGTGTGACGACTTCAGGATCTATTGATTATAACTCTGACAATCTATGGTTCGGTCAACGTAATGGATCTTTTAGATTCAATGGAAAGCTTGATGAAATTGGAATCTTTAACGTAGCTCTTACTCAATCAGAGGTCAATGAACTCTACAATAGTGGATCAGGTATTTCTTATCCTTTTGCTACAAACGTAACTGTAAGTCCTGCAGTACAAACAGCAACCTTCACAATCCCTGCTTATACTGTCACTGCTATAAGAAATGTTACAGTATCCCCTTCTGCTCAAAGTGCTACTTTTAG